>Ga0126372_10000631_pt1 | contig 12697 bp, 15 predicted proteins | sample PanSoiMetaPlot_6_FD_92762 | JGI IMG/M metagenome (GOLD analysis project Ga0126372, IMG submission 92762) | Tropical forest soil microbial communities from Panama - MetaG Plot_6 | ecosystem: Environmental > Terrestrial > Soil > Tropical forest > Bulk soil | place: Panama | collected 2016-02-17
CGCAGCCGTGAACCGCGTCCGCCTGCTTCCCGCCGCCACCGCGGCGTCCGCGATGCGGAGGCTCGCCACGTTCGTGACGCTCGAGGCGCTGCTCGCGCTCGCGATCCTCGCGTTCGCGGCGGCGATGACCCTGACGACGCCCGCCCGTCACGCCGAGCCGGTGTGGCCGTTTCCGTTCCGTCTCACACTGGACGGGCTCGACGACGCGGCCGGTCGGCGGGTATTCGCCGCAAGCCAGATCGGGGTCGCGGCGGTTATTGCGCTGATCGGGGCGTCGATCCTCCGTCGCCGCCGCGTCCCGCTCATCGCCGGCGCGGGCGCGCTGATCGTCGTGGCCGCAACTCTCGGCCTGCCACCGCTCTTCGTCGAGGCGTATCCAACGTCCTTCCGGCGTCCGCCCGTGAGCTACCACGCCACGTCCATCGCGTCCGGCATGGCGGTGTACGCCGAGCATTGCGCGAGCTGCCACGGTGCCGACGGCGGCCGTGTGACCGGCGCCGACTTGAGGTCGCGTTCGATCGTCCGCCGCCACGCCGGCGAGATCTTCTGGCTCGTCGGCCGAGGGATCCCGGAGCGCGGGATGCCGGCCTTCGAAGGTCGTCTCACCGAGCGCGCACGGTGGGACGTGATCAATTTCGTCAGAGCCCTGGGCGCCGCTACCGCGGCCACGACCCTCGGCCCACGGATTCGCCCCGACGATGCCTGGCTCGCGGCGCCCGACTTCACGATCGCCGTCGGTCCGCTCGCGCCGGGCGCACTCCGCGACTACCGCGGGCGCCGCATCGTCCTGCTCGTCGTCTACACGCTGCCCGGCTCGCGCGAACGCGTGAGCGCGCTCGCGCGCAGCTATGAGCTACTCTTCATCCTCGGGGTGGAGATCGTTGCCGTCCCGGTGCGCGTGACGAGCCATCCGATCGCCGAGCTCGGCGCCGCGCCACCCGTCCTGTTCCCGGTGGTGACGGACGGCGCCGCCGCTATCGTCGCCACGTACGGGCTCTTCGCGCCTGGTCCGCATACCGAAGTCCTCATCGATCGCCAGGGATACGTGCGAGCCGTCTGGCGGGACGCGGCCTTGCAAGCCGACACGAGCGCGGTGCAGGCCGAGGTCGAGCGGCTCAACGCCGAGAAGAGCCCGCCGCCGTTTCCCGACGACCACGTGCACTGACCGAGGAGGCGAGCACCATGCCGCTGTGGCAGGTCGTCGTCGTGCTGAATTTGACGTTCGCAGTAGGTCTCGGGCTCGGCTACGCCGGGTGGGGCCGCCGCGTCGACGCGCTCGAGCGCGAGGTGAACGCGGATCGCGCGCGCATCGAGCGACTCGAGCGCGAGCGCGCCGCGTGCGCCAACGGCGCCAAGGCGGGCGAGCTGCAGTGGGAGGGTCGCGGGCTCGTGCGCGCGGTCTACCCGCGGCTGCTGGTCATCACGCACGAGGCGATCAGAGGGCTGCTGCCAGCGCGGACGACGAGCTTCGTCGCGCCCGCGACGACGAGCGCGCCGCGGGTCGGTGATGCCGTCCGGTTCTCGCTTCGGGGCACGGCCGCTGACGACGTGGCGATCGTCGCCATCGAGAAGTGGTAGGGATCAGGTCTTTTGCGGCGGGCGGGGCGTGACGTGGCCGCAGCGGGTGCAGGTGCGGTGCTTCTCCGAGCCGTAGAATTCTTCGTAGGCGCGGGAGACCGGGTCTTCGCGATAGTCGGCGACGTGCTTGACGCTCTGGTGCAGCTGGGCGCCGCACGTGTCGCAGAACCACGTGAAGCGATCGCTCTCGTCGGCCCGGCGCTTGCGCTCCAGCACGAGCACGAAGGCGTCGGGCGAGAAGCGCGGCGAGTGCGGCGTGCCGGCCGGGCAGTGGACGATCTGACCCTCGCGGATCACCGCGATCTTCTCCTCGCCCTCCGGCGTGCGGTAGTGGAGGTTCATGTCGCCCTTGATCATGTACATGACCTCGTCGCTCGGGTCGCTGTGGAACTCGCTGCGAAACTCGCGGCCCCGCGCGACGAACGCGATCGTGTCGGGCGCCTGCCACAGGACGGTGTTGGGCCGGCCCGACGACCGGATGGTGCTCATGACCTGACCGAGATCGACGGCTTTCATCTCGTCCATGACTACTCCTTCGTCGCGTTCTCGACACGCAGGTCGAACCCGCTCGGGTGCAGGCGGAAGCCCTTCACGTTGGCGCGCGTGGCGACCACCTGGACCTCGTGGTCGACGAACACCATCGGCGCGTCCTCGACGATCAGACGCTGGGCCTTGCGGTAGAGCTCGACGCGGCGCGCGCGGTCGCCCGTCTGGCGCGCCTGCACGAGCAGCTGATCGACCTCCGGGTTGTTGTAGTTCGATCGATTCGGCAGCGGCGTGTTCTTCGAGAAGAACAGCGGATACATCGAGAGGTCGGGATCTTCCGACTTCAAGAACCACGAGAGCGCGTAGAGCGCCGGCGCCTCGGCGCGCACCTTGCCGAGGTACGAGCCCCACTCGAAGGTCTTGAGCTGGGCCTTGACGCCCGCGGCCGCCAGGTTCGCCTGGATCACCGTCGCCATCTCGACCGGCGCCTGCATCCCGGAGCCGGACTCGGGCACCCACAGATCGGTCTCGAGCCCGTTGGGATAGCCAGCCTCGGCCAGGAGCTTCCTGGCCGCGGCGGTGTCGTACGGATACTTGCGCACGTTCGGCTCGAACGCCCACGTGCCCGGGAGCAGCGGGCCGATCGCGGGGATGCCGGTGCCCTTCAGGATGTCGCGGGTGATTGCCTCACGGTTCACGGCGTGGCTGAACGCCTGGCGCACGCGGCGATCGGTGAACGGCTTCTTGTCGACGTTGAAGCCGACGTACCACACGGTGAGCCCCGTGGCCTTGTGCACCGTGACGCCGGACGTCTTCTCCAGACGCGCGACGAAGTCGGGCGGGATCGGCAGGATCAGATCGACGCCACCCGTGAGCAGCTCCGCCACGCGGGCGTTGGCCTCGGCGAGCCCGCGATAGACGAGGGTCTGCGGCTTGCCCTTGGTGCCCCAGTAGTCCTCGTTGCGCCGGAGCACGAGGCGGCTGCCGCGCTCCCAGGACTCGACCTTGTAGCGGCCGCTACCGACGGGTTTCGCGTCGAACTCGGCCGGCGCCTTCGCGAACGCCGTCGGGCTGACGATCGCACAGTTCGGCAGCGCGAGCAGCGCCAGCAGCGAGGCCGTCGGGTACTTCAGCTGCAGCTGGACGGTCTGGGGATCGAGCACCTCGACCGCCTTCACGCTCGAGAGGTACCCGGTGACGAACGTCCACTTGCCGCTCTTCGCGTGCGGATGAGCGGGATCGATGATGCGGTCGAAGGTGAACTTGACCGCGTTGGCGTCGAGCGGCGTTCCGTCGTGGAAGCGGACGCCGCGGCGCAGCTTGAACGTCCAGGCCAGCCCGTCGGCCGATGTGGTCCACGACTCGGCGAGCCCGGGGACGACGTCGGTGCTGTCCGGGGCGGTGGCCACCAGCGTCTCGAAGATCTCTGCGGTCACGCGGAGGGTGTGCAGACCCAGCGCCTGACCGGGATCGAGCCCCGGCGGCTCGGCCTCCATGCCCACCACCAGCACGTCGCGCGGCGTCTGTGCCGGGCTCGCGGTGGGGAGCAGCGGCACGATGGCCAGCGCGATCGCGGCGACGCGCGGGAACCTCGACATCTTGGCCCTCTCAATCGTCAGAGGTGAGCGGCGGTGCTGCGCGCCTTCTTATAGCGCGAGCATCCCGGCGTTGCAACGCGGGCGACGGCGACCGACGCGGGTCAGCGCCGCCGCAGCTGTCGCAGCTCGCCCAGGGTCATCGCGGGCATCGTCACGCCGTTGCCGGCCATCCAGCCGGCCATCGACTGGCTGTCGGGCCACGGCGGAGGCTTCGTCATGATCCAGTCGCCCTCGACGTTGTGGTCCGAACCCACGACACGAAACGCGAACGAATCGCGCGTCACGCGCTTGGCCGAGACGTCGAACGACTTACGATCGACCTCCACCCTGCGCGCGTCCCACGCGGTGGGGATCGCGCTCACGCCGTCCGGGAAGCCCTTGGCCACGACCGTCAGCACCAGGATCATGACGTGCGCGACCCGCGTCTGATACTTGGCGCGAAGCGCCTCGGCGTCCTGCCCGTCCTGGACGCCGAAGAACAGGAACGTGGAGTCGGGCTGGGTCAGGTGCAGGATCTTTCGCGGCCGCGGACCGGAGAGATCCTCGAAGTACACCTCGTGGTTCGGGAACGCCGAAAATCTGTAGGTGCCGGCGGCGTCCTCGCGGACCGCCCGTGTCACCCGCATCTTGATCTGCCCCATGCAGCCCAGATCGGAGCAGCCCTTCCAGGTGACGAGCGGCTCCTGTGCGGCGACGGACGCCGCCAACACGAGCAGGCAGCCGAGTGCGAGGAGTGTTGTCTGCAGCACTCTCGCGTGGGGGCTACCGGGTCGCGAAGCAGTAGAAGAGGCCGTTGCCTCCGGTGCTCTTCAGATCGTTCTGGCTGCAGCCGCCGTCCGGCCCGCGCGAGGGATGCGACGAGTTCCACGACTTCGACGCGTCGTCGTCGCGCAGTCCCTGCCGGTCGTGATGGCCGACCATCGCCGCGCCTTGCCCGCTCTTGGTCCAGTTGCTGCAGGTGCGATCCTCGCCGGCCGCGAAGGCGGTGCCGTCCGGCTGCGATCCGGTGAGGATGTCGTGCGTGTTCGGTGTGTCGCCGCGCCCGTTCACCGGGTCGCCCTTCTCGGTCAGCGCGGTCTGCTTGTGAGATTGTTGCTGCCGTGGAGCTCGGCCAGGTCCTTGGCGATGATGATGCCCTTGGCGTTCTTCCAGGGACCCTTGCCGATGCGGTCGCGCGCGTTGACCGCGCCGGCGCCCTGCGTGCTCAGATATGCGTGCCACGTCTTCGAGCCCGCACCCGCGGTCGCCCCGAGCAGCTGGCAGAGCTGATCGGCGCCGGCCAGCCCGCCGAGATCTCCGCCCTTGCCGGGCCCGGCGCTGGTGATGAAAAAGCCGATCTCGGACTGCTGGGCCTGGCCGGTGCTCCCACCGAGCGAGAGCAGCGCCATCGCCGCGAGAGCCGACACCCCGATTCTCATGATCATGCGGATCTCCCCAGTTCGGCGGTGCGCCGTGCTTCGCGCAGGCCCGCCAGGATCGCGTCGCGATCGAGACTCATTTCCATCAGCGCGACCTGGGCCTCGTAGACGTCCGCCGGCACCTGATCGCGCACCTCGGGCTCGAACACGTGAAACACGGGGAGCCCCAACGGGACTCCGGCCAGGGGGCCTGCGTAGGACGGATCCCCGGCGACGACGGTCTGGGCGAGCGTCTGCGTGCTCTCGGCATCGGGAGTCCCGAGCAGGACCACCACGCCGCTGCCGTGCTCGTCCGCGACCCGCTTCACCGCCGCTTGATCCTCCAGGCCCATGGCACCCGCCGCCGTTCAGACGTAGCAGGCGGTGAGGGTCAGCACGACGTCGGCGCCCGCGCGCACGGCACACTCCGCGACCGCGGGACCCGGCACGCCATCGCGCTCCCCGAGCGCGATGACCTTCTTGCCTCGAAGATCCATTAGCTGGCTCCTTTCATGTCCTCGTTCATGGGGGACCCGCGACGGGTCCCCCATACCCTCTACGCTCGCAAACGCCCCGGCGGAGCCGTGGCGCTGCTCGATCACGCGATTCCGGCGTTGCGCTCCAGGACGAGCGAGAGCCCGTCCGGCAGCTGCGTCATCCTTCCAAGGAACAGGCTACCTTTGCCTGCAAACATCGTGCGGGTGAGACGGCCGTCCGTGAGGCCGCGCCGGGCGTGGCCGAGGTATGGGATGGCCGAGGCGATGTGGCCCTGAGTGGGTGAGAACCCCGGCATGCCGCGTGTGCGTACGAACTCGTCGATCCGGTCACGGGCGATCAGCTTCTCGACGACGGCCAGGCTCGCAAGGGTCCGGTAGTTGTTGAGCGGGACGTTGCCGCTCCCCGCGGGCTCCGTCGCCTCGGGGTTGTGCAGCTCGAGCGAGAACCGGTCCACGTCGAGCAAGGTGAGCCCCACGCGCCCGAGCGGCTCGGTGTAGAGCGCCTTCACGATCGCGAGCGGGGCCGAGCCGGAGCCGACCTCGTGGCGGCCGATCGCGTCGAGCCGCAGGACGGGCGAGACCCCGTCGTCGCGCGAGACGTGCACGGCGAAACCCGCCAGGACGTCTTCGACGATCGGCATCGCGTGCTTGACGTGGCCCTGGAACTTCATGCCGAGCTTGGCGAGCGAGCCGCCGGCCACGACGATCACGTCGTCCTGCAGGCCGCCGCGCACGAGCGCACCGGCGAGCATGAGCGCGTGCATCGGTCCGCAGCAGAACGCCTTGACATCGCTGCCTGTCGCCCGCGCGCAGCCCGCCCATTCCGCGACCGCCTTCGCGACATTGCCGCCGCCCCGCTGGTAGCGATCGCCGACCGCTTCCTCGCCGCAGCTCAAGACGTAGCGCACGTCGACCGCGGCGATCGCGCCCGGACGGGCCAGCAGGTGGCGCAACGCCAGCACTGCCGTCGCCTTGCACGCCAGGTTTTCCAGGAGGACCTGGCCGGTGAGCGTGTCGTCCTCGTCGTGGCCGGGCAGCATGGCGCCGAGGAGCCGGCCGTCCACGCCGACGATCCGCAGCGCGCCGTGCTTGTCCACGCGCTCGTCGAGCGCGGCCGCGGCGATGCCGGCGCGAACGGCCGGGCGGCCCGAGTCGCGCCCGACGACGGGGTGCGCGTCGAGCGCGATACGCGCGCGCTCGGCGAGATCGCGATCGAGCGCGAGCAGATCGAAGGGGTCACAGGCGGCCAGCAGGCCGAAGAACTCGTCCTCGGGCATGATCTCGCCGTCGGGGCCGAACCGCGGCGCCTCCGCGCTGGGATTCTTGTGCCACGGCGTCGGCCAGGCGGCGAGCGCGTCCACGTCGACGTTGCCGATGAACACCTGATTGGGCACGTAGGCGCGCGCGGCGTCCCAGTCGCGCAGATGCGGCCGCAGGTACTCGATCGGCTTGTCGATCTCGCGCAAGACGCGAAGCGGCTTCGAGCCCAGGCGCACGAGGCTCGGCACGTGGGCCAGCACGAGTGAGACCGCGCGGACGACCGGCATCCCGTTCGACGTCACGCGGGGCATCATACCTTCTGGCCGGCACGCAGCGCTCGGTAGCGCGCGGGCGTCAGACCGAAGGCCGCTTTGAACACGCGAGTGAAGTGCGCCTGATCGGCGAAGCCTGCGTCGCACGCGACGTCGACCAGCGGACGCCGCTCGTGGATCAGCTCGCGCGCGTAGTCGAGCCGGCGCATGAGGAGATATCGGTACGGGCTCGTGCCCAGCATCGCCCTGAACTGACGGGCCATCTCGTACCGGCTCAGTCCGGTGATCGACTCCAGCTCGGCCGAATGCACGACCCGAGTCCTCTCGGCGTCGAGAAACCCGCGAGCCCGCTCGACGGCGGCTGTATCGATCCGCGGCGCCGCGCCGGAGCCTTCGCGGCCACGCTCGCCCACGAGCAGGCCCTCGGCGAGGTCGACGACGAGGCTATCGGCCGCCAGCGGCTCCATCGGGACCCGAAACGCGGCATCGATGGCGCGAGACAAGGTCGCGTTCGTCGAGACCGGGTCACCGATGAACGGCAACGTGCCGGGGCGACCTCGGAGAGTGCGCAGCGCCTCGGCGAGCTGGAACGGCTCGACGTAGACGATCCGATAGCCGAACCCTTCGGCGCTACCCGCGCGTCCGTCGTGGATCTCGTCCGGGTACAGCACGACGATCTGTCCGGGGAGGCTGACTCGGACTGCGCCGCGATAGTCGAAGATCTGGACCCCGCAGTCGGTCAGACCGATCGCATAGGTATCGTGACGATGTTTCTGGTACGCCGGGCCGGCGAACCACGCCCGGAACAGCTCCACGCCCTGAGCGGGCTTCGCGCTGGTGATCCAGCCCCCGACCGTGTCTCCGCACGATCGTTCAAGACCCTCGCCGCCGGACCTGCTTTCCTTGGTAACCACTGGAGACAAGAGTACGACTACCGAGCAGCTCGTGGCGTTCCTTCTCTTCGCGGTCGTGGCCGCGATCACACCCGGCCCCAGCAATATCATGGTCACCGCGGCCGGCGCGAATGCCGGCCTGCTCCGGGGGCTTCCGTGCCTGCTGGGGGTCGCGACGGGCATGGGGCTCATGATGTTTCTGGTCCCGCTGGGGCTGGGGAGCGTCGTGCTCGGTCACCCCTTGGTCCTGAAGGCGCTCAACCTGGTCGGCGCGGCGTTTCTCCTGCGGCTCGCATGGAAGATCGCGACATCGACGCGTCTGGCGTCCACTCCCGAGCCGGAGCCCGTCGGCTACGTCAAGGCCGCGGCCTTTCAATGGATCAATCCAAAGTCCTGGCTCGTGAGCGCGAGCGCGGCGGGAACGTTCCTCAGCGCAGGCGCCAACAGCGCCGTGGTCCAGTCGATCTATCTCGGTGGGCTCTTCTTCCTCGCGTCGCTGCCGAGCTGCTTCGTGTGGCTCGCGTTCGGCGCCGCGATCCAGCGCATGCTCCGGAGCCCGCGCGGGTTCCGGGCGTTCAACGTAGCGATGGGGGTGCTTCTCGCCGCGTCGATCGTCCTGATCGTGATGTGAGGCGCGCGGGCGGGCTCCACTAGCGGCCGGCCTCGGGCGCCTCGATCAGGCTCCGGCCGGCAGTCGGTGTCTCTGGTGACAGAGGAATAACGCCGCCCGGCTCACCAGCCAGGATCCAGTCGATCAGCAGGCGATAGCGGTCGGTGGGCACGGCACCGACGAGCGAGAGCTTCTCGTTGAGCACGACGGTCGGGATTCCGGACACGCCGAACCATGCCGCGCCCTCGGCGCAGTCCCGCAGCACGGCCTCGTAGGCCTCGCCCGCGTAGTCGGCCTCGAAGCGCGCGGGATCCAGCGCGGTCTCGCGGATGAGCGCGCGCAGCACGTCGGGGCGCGAGATGTCGAGGTTGTCGCGGAAGTGCGCGGTGAAGAGCCGGTCGTGGAATCGCTCGAAGGCGGCTTCGCCCTGGAGCTCGGCGCACTTGGCGGCCGTCAGCGCCGGCACGCTCGAGGACGGCAGCGGCGTGTCGATCTCGGGCGGCACGAAGACCGCGCGCGGCTCATCGGCGCCGACGCGCTGTCGTCCCTCGCGGGTTTTTTCCGTGACGCGCCGGTCCGGTTGCTCGCCAGGAATCAGCGGGAAGGTCCGCCAGTGCAGGCGAACGCGATCACCGTAGATCTCTCGGATCTCGCGCAGGCGGACCGCGGCGTTGTAGCACCAGGGGCACAGATAGTCCGAGAAGACGTCCAGCCGGACGGACGCCATCAGTGGCGCGTGAACACCGTGGGCTTGGCGACCTCGGTCCGGAGCGCCTGCAACGCCTGCTCGACGATGCGCCGCCGCAGCGCCTTTTCGTCCTCGGGGGAGAGGTCGGCGCTGCCGAGCGGATGGATGATGCCCGCGGCGGACACGATGCGATTGGCGCCGACCATCACCGCGACCGGCGTCATGGTCGAGACCTGGACCGTCGGCAGCCCCGCCCGCTCGAGCTCTCGCGTGATCGCTGCGCCGCAGCGAGTGCTGGTCCCTCAGGTCGAGGTGAGGATGACCGCGTCCACGCCGGCCTCGCGCAGCTTCTCCGCGATCTCACGCCCCATGCGTGCGCTCTGGGCCAGGGTGGTCGCGACACCGACCGTGGAGTACACCGTTTCGTGCAGCTTGCCGATGGCGCCCGACTGCTCGAGCTCGCGCGCGACGTCGACCGGCACCAGGCGGTGCGGGTCCTCCTTCACCCACGTGGTGTCGTAGCCCCGGTGCGGATTGTCGTACTGCGCCGCGTCGAGGCTCGACTTGCCCTCGATGCTGTAGGCGCCGTAGCGCGTCGCGTTCAGCGCCTCGATCCCGTCGGGGTTGCCGCGCGGCACCAGGCCGCCGTCGGTGACCAGCGCGATCGTCGCGCCCTCGAGCGTCTTGACGAGCCGCGGCGCGGCGACCGGCGGAAATGCCGGCCGCGGGACCTCGCTGGCAAAGGCGCGGCCCGCGAGCTTGTCGAGGAGCATCGCGACCGCGCGCTCGGCGGCGGGAGCGTCGGCGACGACGTTGCGGGTGACGCCGCGGGCGAAGTAGCCGTCGGCGGCCGGCGCGCCGACCGCCTTGCCGCGCGCGAGCTTGAGCCCGAGCGCGACCAGCCGCTGCGCCTCCGCCAGCATGCGCGTGGCCTCGGCGCCGGTCTGCACGACGTAGACCCGGCGGCGATAGAGCTCCACGCCGGGGTTCTCGGCGTGCATGCCGGTGACGGCCGGGATCTTCAGCTCGGCCTGCACCGCGGCACAGAGCGCTCCGCACGCGACGCCGTAGCGGCCGGCCAGGAAGGCGGGTCCGGCGACCAGCAAATCGGGCCGCGCCGCGGCAACGAGCTCGACCATCTCCGCGGTGGCACGCTCGGCGTGCTCGGCGGCGTAGTTGTCGCCACAGATGACCGTCGCGACCACGCTGCCCGCGTCGCCGAGCGCCTGCTGAACGGCGCGCGCGGCGCCGACGGCGCCGTCCACCACCTGGGGCCCGACGCGGGCCTTGTCCTCGCCGCCGAGCTGACCGAAGAACTGATTGACGTAGCAGACGACTCTCAGCGCTCCAAAGACCATCACCGCACCTCCGCCATGATTCGGGTTGCGCCGACCTGCTCGATGGCGCCGCAGAGCCCGCCGTAGGTCGCGCGCGTCTCACCCAGGAGCTTCGGCGCCAGGTCGTCGGCCCCGATCACGCGGTCCATCGCCGGCAAGATGATCGGCTCCTGGCTGCTGCCGACGTTCACCAGCGCGTCGACGCCGGGGAAGTCGAAGAGCAGCATGCCCTCGGCGCTGCCGTCGGTCGACATGTCCTCGACGATCGCCGTCGTCTTCACGCCGAGTGCCTCGCACTGCGACGCCGCCTGCGCCATGTCGACATGCGGCGCGCCGCCGCCGATCTTGGTGAGCACGGCGCCGTCGGCGCCGAGGGTGTGCGCGACGAGGCTTGCGGTGAGGAAGGCCGAGCGCACGCGCTCGGGCTCGGTCGCCTGGGCCACCGTGACGACCACGCCCGCGAACCAGAGCGTGCGGCCGTGCTGGGCGTAGAGCGCGCGGATCATGGGATGGTTCTGGGTCGCCCACGTGGTGACGCTACGGCCCATGAAGCCGCGGAGCACGGCGCCGTCGAGCACCTCGTTCGGATGCACGATCGTCGGCAGCATGCGGCGGACGGGATCACCGTAGAGAATGCCCTCGTCGAGCCCGGTCGGCCGCTGATGCGAGTGGATCTGGAACACGTAGGCCACGCGCGGCACGTGGGCGAGCTCCGGCGGCACGCGCGGCGAGGGCGGCAGCTCGAACACTTCGACGCGATCGGGCTTGCTCTCGCGCGCCGTCCGGGCCAGATGCACGGCGGCCCTCAGTGCCGCGAGCCGCACCGCGGCCAGGTAGTCCGAGCGCTCCGTGCCCGGCGACGGCCACGCCGAGATCACGAGGTTGTGCGTGCGACCGAATGCCGAGAGCGCCGCGTTGGGCCCGGCCATGTCGATCACCGCCAGGGTGCCGACGTTGTCCGTTTGCTGGTCCGTCACCACCACCGCCACACCCGCGAGCACCAGGGTCTCTCCATCGCCGGCCCGCGCCACGGCGCCGAGAACTCCCGGGAAATCCTCGCCGCCGTCGGCCTTCGCGCGCGGTGCGACGACGTCGAACACGCGACCGATCCGGCAGCGCTCGCCGGGGTGCACGAGCTCGAGCCGAATCGTCGCGAGCCGTGAATCCGCCGCGAGCAGCTCGCGCAGCCCGTCGAGATCGACCTCGAGCCGTCGACCCGCCAGCCGCGTGGCGGCCGCGGCCGTGACCTCGTCGACGTCGGACCACGCGAGCTCGAGTCGCATACGCGCGCCTAGCCGAGCAGGCTCCTGAGCTCCGGGACGACCCAGAGCGGCGCGCGTCCCGCCTCCATCCGCTGAATGTTGTCGAAGCCGTTGCGATAGGCCTTGGTGAAGTTGTCCCACGTCGGCCCCGCGCTGTGCGGCGTGAGCGTCACGTTGGGGAGCGAGAACAGCGGATGGTTCTGCTTGGGCGGCTCCTCGACCATCACGTCGAGACCGGCCGCGGCGATCGTGCCCGACGTGAGCGCCTTGTGGAGCGCGTCCTCGTCGACCACCGGGCCGCGGCAGGTGTTGATCAGGATCGCGCCCTTCTTCATCATCGACAGCTCGCGCGTCGAGATCATCCGGCGGGTGACGTCGTTCAGCGGCACGTGCAGGGTCACGATGTCGGCGGTGCGGAGGATCTCGGTGAAGAGCGCGAAGCGCACGCCGAGCGCGTCCTCCTGGTCTTCCGTGAGCCTGAGGATGTCGAAGTAGCGTACGTCCATGTCGAAGCCCTGGACGCGACGCGCGACCTTCTTGCCGATGTTGCCGAGGCCGATGATGCCCAGGCGCTTGCCCTCGACCTCGTAGGTGCGGCTCTCCACGAAGTCGGCGGTGCGCCACTTGCCGGCGACGACGTTGTTGTGGTGATAGACGAGCTTCTTGAGGACGGCCAGCATGAGCATGACGGCATGCTCGGCGACGGCCACCGAGTTGGCGCCGCCATTGTTGGCGACGGGCACCTTGGCCTTGCGCGCGGCCTCGATGTCCACGCGATCGTAGCCGGCGCTGGTGAGCTGGATGAGCTTCAGCTTGGGC
>Ga0126372_10000632_pt1 | contig 12685 bp, 11 predicted proteins | sample PanSoiMetaPlot_6_FD_92762 | JGI IMG/M metagenome (GOLD analysis project Ga0126372, IMG submission 92762) | Tropical forest soil microbial communities from Panama - MetaG Plot_6 | ecosystem: Environmental > Terrestrial > Soil > Tropical forest > Bulk soil | place: Panama | collected 2016-02-17
AAGCACCCGGCTCCTCCGCGCCCAGATACGCTTCGATCACGGCCGCGTTGGTCTGGATCTCGCGCGGCGTCCCCTCCGCGATGCGCACGCCGTGGTCGAGCACGGTCACCGTGTCGCAGACACCCATGACGGCTTTCATGTCGTGCTCGACCAGGAGCACCGTGACGTTGCCGTCTCGGAGTCGTCTGAGAACGCTGAGGGTCTCCGCCTTCTCCTGGTCGGTGAGTCCGGCCAGCGGCTCGTCCAGGATGACGAGCTCGGCGCCGGTGGCCAGCGCCATGGCGAGAGCCAGCGCCTTCTGGTCGCGGTGCGGGAGCTGGCCGGCCACCTGGCCGGCGACGGCGGTCAGGCCGAGGGACTCGAGCAGCGCGCGGCCGCGCTCGCGCGCCCGTCGCTCGTGCTCGCGATAGGCGCGCGACCAGGCGAGCGCCGGCGCGAGCCGGGGCACCGCCAGCCGATGGGCGCCGACGAGCACGTTCTGAAGCACCGTGTACTCGCGGAAGAGTGCCGTCGCCTGGAACGTGCGGGCGATGCCGCGCCGGCAGACCTCCGACGGCGGCAGCCCGGAGATGCGCTCGCGCTTGAAGAGGATCTCGCCGGCGCTCAGCGCGATCACGCCCGTGATCAGGTTGAAGACGGTGCTCTTGCCGGCTCCGTTGGGACCGATGAGGCCGTGGATCGAGCCTTGCGCCACGGTCATCGACAGATCCGCGACGGCCTGCAGCCCGCCGAAGCGCCGGGAGACACCACGAAGCTCAAGGAGCAACGCCGGCTCCCGCGGGCGACGCCGCCCGGCCGCGCAGTTTCTGCCGCAGGCGCCGCGCCGCGACCGGCAGCGCCACCAGGCCCTCTGGCGCGAACAGCATCGTCAGGATGAGGACGGCGCCGAAGACGAGGATCTCGTAGTGGTGGAGCTCGCGCAGCAGCTCCGAGGCGACCGTCATCACGATCGTCCCGACGACCGGGCCCCACACGCTGCCGGTGCCGCCGATCACCGTGAAGACGACCAGCAGCACCATCGGCTCCAGGCCGAAGTCGCTGGAGTGCAGGACCTGGCGGTAGTGCGCGAAGAAGACGCCGGCCAGGCCGGCCACGAAGCTGCCGAGCACGAACGCCGTCAGCTTGGAGCGGAAGACGTTGACGCCGAGGGTTTCGGCGACGAGGTCGGCCTGGCGGATCGCGCCGGCCGTGAGGCCGAATCGCGAGGCGTCCAGGCGCACCAGCGCCAGGACCACGACGACGCAGATCACGGCCATCAGCCAGTAGAGCGACAGCTTGCTGTCGAAGGCGAGACCGAGCAGCCGGCCGGGCTTGGGAATTCCGACGAGGCCCGAGGGCCCGCCGAAGAGGCCCTCGAAGAAGTTGTTGAAGAAGAGCCGGACGACTTCGGAGAAGGCGAACGTGATCAGGAAATAATAAGGGCCGCTCACTCTCAGGGCGATGCTGCCGATCGGCAAGGCCAGCAGCGCCGCCACGAGCGCGCCGATCCAGAGTGCGGCCCAGAAGGAGAGGCCGGCCCGCGTCACGAGCAAGGCCGACGTGTAGGCGCCGATCCCCATGAAGGAGATGTGTGCCATGTTGATCTGGCCGGTGCTGATCTGCAGCCGAAAGCTCGTCGTCAGGATGAGGTTCATCAGAATCGTGGTCGCGACGTCCAGGTAGTAGGAGTCACGCGTGATCAGCGGCAGCGCGGCGGCCGCCAGCGCGAGCGCGGCCACGCCGGCGGCCGGCCCGGCGGCGGCAGCGCGGTTGCCCATCATGATTTGCGGCCCGCCCGCGAGCGAATACGCGGTTCGAGCGCCGGCTTTGCCGGCGCAATCGATCTCGGGGGAGGACTCGGAGGGGGCCGTCGAGGCCCCCTCCGATCAACGCTACGCGCCACCGACCAGACCTCGCGGCCGCACCAGCAGGACCACGATCACCATCAGGAAGCCGAGGATGTTCACGGCGGCGCTGCCCATGAAGAGCGCGCCGAGCCCCTCGACACCGCCCAGGAGGAGGCCGCCGAGGACGGCGCCCGGCAGGCTGCCCATACCGCCGACGATGATAATGATGAACGCCTTGACGACCGGCAGCGCCCCCATCGCCGGGCTGACGGCGAAGAGCGGTGCCAGCAGTCCGCCGGCGCCGCCGGCGAGCGCGCACCCGACGCCGAAGCCCAGAGCGGACACCATGTCGATGTTGACGCCCTGTAGCGCCGCGGCATCCGGATCCTGGGCCACCGCGCGCATCGCGCGGCCCGGCCGGCTCAGACGCAGGAAGAGATAGAGGGCAACGATCAGCACGATCGCCGAGAGGGTCACCACGAACCGCTCGACCGACATGACGAGCCCGAACAGGCGCACGACGCCGGAGAACGCCGACGGCACGGGCTTGTCGAGCACGCCGAACGCGAGCTGCGCGCCGGCCTGCATGACCCAGAGCAGGCCCAGCGACACGATGAACGCGTTCAGCGCGCGGCCGCGCAGGTCGTGGAAGATCAGCCGCTCGGCCACCACGCCCGCGATCCCCACCGTGAGGATGGCCAGCACGAGCGTCGCGAAGTAGTGCAGGCCGAAGACCGCGTACGCGTAGTACGTGACGTAGCCCCCGAGCATGTAGAACTCGCCGTGGGCGAAGTTGATGATCTCGAGGATCGAGAAGATGAGCGTCAGGCCGAGGGCGACCAGCACGTAGACCATCGCCAGGCCGAAGCCGTTGAGCAGCGCCTGGACGAGGAGCTCGATCGACACGAGTCGCCCGCGGGCCCCTAGCGCGCCGTGTCCCTCACTTCTTGAGCGCCGCCGGCAGCACCTGCGCGATGTCGACCACCTTGCCGTCGCGAACCTCGCTGATGACCATCGGGTACAGGAACTGCCGGTCGATGCCGTACGTGTCCTTGCCGCCGAGCACCAGCTTGCCCCACACGGTGTCGAACGGCTTCTGCGTCAGCGCCGCCAGCACCTTGTCCGTCTCCAGCGAGCGCGCGTCCTGCATGGCCTTGGTGATCACGTCGAACGCCGCGTAGTTGGCGATGGCGATGACACCGGGCACTTCCTTGTAGCGCTTCTCGTATTCCTCACCGAACCGGCGCACGGTGGTGCCGACGAAGTCGCTCTTCACGTTGATGTTGAGCGGGCTCCACACGCCCTCGGCCGCTTCCTTGCCGGCGACGCCGATGATCGTGAACGGGTTGGTGCCGGCGGTCCAGCCCTTGGCGCCCTTGAAGCCGAGCTCGCGGGCCTGCTTCAGGAGGAGCCCGCCCTCACCGGCCGGCGCCGCAGCGACGTCGAGCATGTCGGGCTTGGTCGCCAGGATCTTGGTGAGGATCGGATAGAAGTCCTTGGTCCCGCGCTCGTAGTATTCGTCGCTGGCGACCTCGAAGCCGAGACCCTTGAGCGCCTTCACGACCGCGGTGTTGGTGTCCTTGCCGCTGGTGTCGTTGGGCGAGATGAGCGCCACGCGCTTGACGGTCGGGTGCTTTTCCTTCACCCAGCGATAGAACGGCTCGGCCACTTCCCACTGGCTCAGCATGGCGCGGAACGAGTAGGGCTTGTCGGGGCCGAGGTTCGCGGTGCCCCAGCACACGAACGAGAACAGGACCTTCTCCGGCTCGGTCACCGTCTGTACGGCGTTGCACGTCGCGCCGACCGCGTTGCCGATGATGTATTTCACCTTGTCCTGGAACACGAGCTTGTTGGCCGCAGTGGCGGCGTCGGCGGCGAGCGCCTTGTGGTCGTAGCTCACGAGCTTGATGTGGTAGACGTCATTGCCGACCTTCAGGCCGCCGGCCTTGTTGATCTCGTCGGCCTTCATCTCGGCGCCCCGCACCAGCTCGACACCGTACGACGCGGCGCCGCCTGACAGCGGGCCTAGCACGCCGATCGTCAGCGTCTTGTCCTGGGCCGCGCTGCGCGTCGCGATGGAGGCTGCCGCCACCGGCGCGATCATGGCGATGATCGCGATGCTGACTCTTGCTCGGATCCTCATCGTCACTTCCTCCTGGTACCGGCGGCTTCTCGGCCGCCTTTCGTGCTCGTCGCTCGTGATGCGTTTCGTCGAGCTCCCGCGCCGGGAGCCGGACGAGTCTCGCGCGGTCGGCGAACGTATTCAAGCCGCGCCGCGGCGGGGCGGCGCGCCTTGACGTGCTCGTGAGGCACACCGATAATCCGCGCGTGGCGATCTCGGCCGGGCCGCGTGGCGCGTTTCGCGAGGATGTACTCGTCGAGGCGCCGGTGGTCGGCCGACCGCGCCCGTCGATGGCGCGCCGCCAGGAGGCGTGGCTCGCCTGGAGCCTCCTGACGCCGACGCTCCTCGTCATCCTCTTCCTGGTCGCGTATCCGTTCTTCTCGGCGATCTACCTGAGTCTTCAAGATAAGATGGTCGGCGCGCCCGGACGCTTCGTCGGCATCGACAACTACCTCGACCTGTTCCGCGACGAGGTCTTCCTGCGCACGGCCTGGAACAGCGTGCTCTACACCGCGGTCGCAGTCGCGCTCAAGTTCGTGCTCGGGCTCACGATGGCGCTGATCCTCGACCAGCCTCGGCGGTTCAACAACGTGTACCGCACGCTCCTGTTCGTGCCGTGGGCCGTACCGGTCGTCATCGTCGCGCTGAACTGGCGCTGGATCTTCGACGACCTGAGCGGGTTCCTGAACAATTTCCTGATCACCTTCCACATCACGCGCGACATCGTCTCGTGGCTGTCCGATCCGCAGCTGGCCATGGCCTGCGTGATCGCGGTCGTGGTGTGGTCGGGCACGCCGTTCTACTCGATGACGTTCCTGGCCGGATTGCAGGCGATCCCGAAAGAGCTCTACGAGGCGGCGGAGATCGATGGCGCCTCGACCCTGCAGCAGTTTTTCTTCGTCACGATCCCGCGCCTGAAGACCATCTTCCTCACCACGGTGATGCTCTCGACGATCTGGACAGCCACCAACCTCCAGTTCGTGCTGATCCTCACCAGGGGCGGCCCGGCGAGCCGCACCGAGATCTTCCCGCACCTCGCCTACACGACGGCGCTCGGCGCCCGCCGGCTCGGCATGGGCGCGGCGATCTCGCTCGTATTCTTCCCGCTGCTGGTGGTTCTCATCGTCCTGCTCACCCGGCGCATGCTGCGCCCGGCCGACGAGTAGGCCATGGTGCGGACGACGTCGGGCTCGCGCCGCGTCTTGAGCTGGGTCGGCAACGGCCTGCTCGTGGTGCTGCTCGTCTGGACCTTGCTGCCGTTCTACTGGATGATCGCGACCTCGCTCAAGGCCGACCGCGAGATCTACGGCTTCGAGGCGACGCTCTACCCGCACCGGCCGACCCTGGCCGCTTACGGCCGGCTGTTCGGCACCACGCCGTTCATGAAGTACGTGCGCAACAGCACGATCATCGCGATCGGCAACACGGTGCTCTCGCTCGCGTTCGGATGCCTGGGCGCCTACGCGCTGGCTCGGCTGCGCTTCCCCGGGCGCGGGCTGATCGCGCGCGGGCTCGTCGTCACCTATCTGGTGCCGCCGGCCTTGCTCTTCATCCCACTCTTCGCTGTCTTGTCGGTGCTCAGGCTCATCGACACGCACCAGGGGTTGATCCTCACGTACCTGAGCTTCTCCGTGCCGTTCTCGACGTGGCTCCTGATGGGGTACTTCCGCTCCGTGCCGCTCGAGCTCGAAGAGGCAGCCCTCGTCGACGGCTGCAGCCGGCTCGGCAGCCTCATTCGGGTGATCCTGCCCATGTCGCTGCCCGCCCTCGCCGTCGTCACATTCTTCGCGTTCACCCAGTCGTGGAACGAGTTCCTGTACGCGAACGTGTTCGTGAACAGCGTCGAGGTGCGCACGATCACGACTGGGCTCTCGCTGTTCGTCGTCGAGGACGTGTTCTTCTGGGGACCGATGATGGCCGCATCGTTCCTCAGCACCCTGCCGCCGCTCGTCATGTACCTGATCTTCCAGCGCTGGGTCGTGAAGGGGCTGACCCTCGGCGCCGTGAAGGGCTGATCACACAAGGAGACCGTGCATGAGCTCGATCAATCGGCGTGACGTCTTGAAGCTTGCCGGCGCCGCCGGCGTGGCGGCGACGGGCCCGTGGTGGCGCGTGGGCAAGAGCCAGGCCCAGCGCGCGAAGAAGCTCGTCTACTGGCACCTGCCGAATTTCACGCCGCTGGCGGATCAGATCCAGAAGGAGCAGGTCTACGAGTTCGCCAAGCAGGCCGGTCTCAAGGAGGCCGAGGTCGAGTACGCCGTCGTGGCGAACGAGCAGGCGACCGCCAAGCTCGCGGCCTCGATCGAGGCCGGCAACCCGCCCGATGTGATCCGCCTTTATGAATCCAACGTGCAGTTCTACGGATCGCAGGGCCACCTGATCGACGTGACCGACCTCGTCACGAAGATGCGGCGGGAGCCGAAAGGCATCTTCGAGTCGAGCATGACGGCGGTCATGTACAAGGGGCGCGCGCTCGGGGTGCCGCTGGCCGTCAATCCCTGGCCGGTCCACGCGCGGCTCGATCTGCTCGAGCAGGCAAAGGTCGAGTATCCGAAGACGTGGGACGAGTTCATCGAGACCAGCAAGAAGATCCAGTCGCCGCCGCGCCTCTACGCGTTCGGGATGTGCCTGGGCCTGGTCGAGGACACGACCGACAACGTGATGAACCTCCTCTGGTGCTACGGCGGCAAGATGGTCGAGGCGGACAACAAGACGGTCGTCATGAACTCGGCGGCGAACGTGGCCGGCGTGAAGGTGATCGAGGCCATGTTCAAGACCCACAAGATCATCCCGCAGGGCGCGATCTCGTGGGACAACTCCGGCAACAACAAGGCCTACCAGTCGAAGCAGGCGGCGTTCGTGATGAACCCGTCGAGCATCTACGCCTATCTCGACTCGAACGACAAGGATCTGCAAAAAGTGACGGGCCTCTTCCCGGTGCCGGCCGGCCCGAAGGGCACCGTCAACCAGATCGACACGTGGTCGTATGGCGCGTTCAAGAAGAACCCGTATCCGGACCTCGCGCGCGGACTGATCGATTACTTCATGCAGCCCGCGAACTACGACAAGATCATCCAGTCGACCGGCGGTCGCTGGGTGCCGGTCTACAAGCGCTTGTTCGACTCCCCGTTCTGGCGGGAGAAGCCGGAGTTCAAGCACTTCATCAATATGGCCGAGACGGGCGTGCCGGTAAGCTACGCGGGGGCGCCGACGCCGGCGGCGGGGGAGGTGCTCAATACGCACGTGATCCCGAAGATGATCCAGCGGGTGCTGGTCGAGGGGTGGGAGCCAGCGAAAGCGCTCGAGGAGTGCGACAAGCGGATCGTCGAAATTTACGCTCGGTATAACAAAGCTTGACCGCGGAGCGCCGATAAGGGCCTCCGCCGCCTCCTCGCATCTGGACCCTTCTCGCCACTCCGCTCTCGCGTAAGTCGCGCGCCGGTACCCGCAAGTCGGCCGCGCACGCTCTGTGACCGCCGCGTGTCGAGACCGCAAGGTCGGCCGCCGCGATCGTGTCGTCGTGTCGCGGAACCCACGAAATTGGGCGCCTAAGCTCGCGTTCGCCGGGTGCCGCGAGCGCGTGGGCGCGTGCTGCGCGGGTGAGAGTTCGGCTAGCTCGTGAGGCCGGGGATTAGATCGGCGCCGGCTTCGAATGTGATCGAGGAGCCGGCGAAGTCGCGGGCGCGGTCGATGGGTTCGGCGCGGCCGCCGAGGTGCTTGGCCAGGAACGCTTCGGTGACTGCGCGGAAGGCGATCTGATTTTTGGGCTTCGAGAAGCCGTGGCCCTCGTCAGGGAAGACGACGTAGATCAGGGGCACGTTCCGCTGCCTCAGCGCGGCCACCATCTGCTCCGACTCCGCCCGCGTCACGCGCACGTCCTCGAGGCCCTGCGCGATCAGGATCGGCCGGAAGGCGCGGGCGATGTGGGTGAGGGGTGAGCGCTCGCGCAGGAACGCCCGGCCATCTTCGGTGTCGGGATCGGCGATTCGGTTCTTCCACACGCTGAACATCGGCGCCCAGTAGGGCGGGATCGCCGCCATGAAGGTCAGAAGGTTGGCGATGCCGAAGATGTCCACGATGCACGCGAACACTTCCGGCGTCTTCGTCGCCGCGGTCAGCGCCGCGTAGCCGCCGTAGCTGCCGCCGTAGAAGCCGACCCGCTTGGGATCGGCGAGCCCGCGCGTGACAGCCCAGTCGACGCCGGCGATCAGATCGTCGTGCATCTTGCCGCCCCATTCGTGATCGGCGGCGGTCACGAAGGCCTTGCCGAAGCCGGTCGAGCCCCGGTAGTTGATGCTCAGCACCGCGTAGCCGCGGTTGGCGAGCCACTGGTGGGTGGGATTGAATCCCCACTCGTCCCTGAGGTAAGGACCGCCGTGAATCACCAGGACCATCGGCACGTTCTGCGCGTCGGGCGCCGGGCGCGTGAGGTAGCCCTGGATCTTCAATCCGTCCCGAGCCGGAAAGCTTACGGGCTCGAGCGGCCGTAGCGGGAGCCCGTCGAGCGCCCGCCGCGCCTTGAAGAGCGGACGAGCGCGGCGCGTGGGCCGATCGTAGACGATCCATTCCGGGCTCGCGGCGTCGTGCTGGACCTGCACCATCACCCGGCTCGCGTCGGCGCTGAGGCCCATGAGCTCGATGTCGCCGGTGGTCGACGACTGGATGGCCTTCAGGACGGCCGCGAAGCTCGGCTCGACGGCTTGCCACCGCCGGCGGTCGACCATGGCGCCTGCGGCCAGCGGCTGGCGCGTGATGCGATGTAAGACGACCCGCGTCACGTCGGCGGCCGGGTTTTCGGCGAGCACGCGCGTCCGTCGCGTCGCGACGTCCACCGCGGTCAGGGCCGCTTTGTCGCGGTCCCGCGTGTCGTAGAGGTACAGGGTCTTGCCGTCGGCGCTGAAGTCCAGAAGCCGCGTCGCGTCGACCTCGCCGCGCGGGATCGACATGAAGAGGACCCAGGCACCGCTCGGCCGCCGCTCGAGTATCTCGACACTGCCGTCCTGACGGTAGCGGACCGCCAGGCGCAGCTCGAATGCACTGTCGGTGATGAGCCACGCGAACTGAGGATTCTCGTAGACGAGCGTCGATTTCCCCGTCACGACGTCGACGCGGAACAAATCGAAGTAGCGCCGGTCTCGCTCGTTGTGACCGATGAGCATCTCGCGCGGGAAGCGGTGGCTCACCTCGTGCAATCGAGACACCACGCCGCGCGGCGGCGTGAGCGGCACGATCGTGCCGTCCTTGATGTCGACGCTCGACGCGCGCCAGTTCTCGTCGCCATCGCGCTCCTGCCAGATCACGACGTGGCGATTGGTGTACGCCCACTGGAAGAACGAGCTGATCGGCCGATCGGTGACGCGGGTCACGGGGCGGGCCGCCGTCAGATCGTCGACCGGCGCGATCCAGAGATTGCGCACCCCATCGACCGGCGCGACGTAGCCCACCCAGGCGCCGTCGAAGGAGAGCTGCGCCGAGGCGACGTCCGGGTCGCCGAAGAACGTTTCGCGCGGGACGAGCGCGCGCGCCGCGGTGGGCTGCGACCGCGCGAGCCGGGGCAGCAGGAGTCCCGAGGCCAGCGACGCCGTGCCCACGAGAAAGCTCCGACGAGACGAACGGATCGCGCGCATCGAGGATTTACCCTCCCCGGGTGAAAAGCTAGCACATTCCCCGGGGCGTCCGGCGCACGGAACCGCGTGCCAGCGCCGGGGGTTACGAGTAAGATCCGGGGGGAGCGAACCCTACTCAAGGAGGAGTCATGTCCACCATACGCGCCGTGAGCCGGATTCTCGTCGTGAGCGCGCTGGCTGTCCTGGTCCTGGCCAGCGCCGCCGCGGCCCTCGATGTCGGGCAGAAGGCCCCCGACTTCGCCCTCAATGGGACCGACGGCAAGCCCGTCAAGCTCTCCGACCTGACGGCCAAGGGACCCGTCGTCATCTATACGTTCATCGCCGCGTTCACCCCGACGTGAACCAAGGAGCTTGCCGGCTTCGAGGCTGCGCTGCCGCAGTTCGAAGCCGCTGGCGCCCAGGTCGTGGGCGTGAGCACCGATCACCATCTTGCGCTCGCCGCGTGGCAGAAGGATCAGCACTCCAAGCAACTCCTCCTCTCGGATTTCCGCCGTCAGATGCTGCCCGCGTACGGTGCGATGGAGATGAACGAAGCGAGCCCGGTGTATCGCTACGCCAAGCGGGCCTACTTCATCATCGACAAGACCGGCACGGTCAAGTACGTCAAGATCATGGACAGTCCGCTGAATCTGCTCGAGCCGGCCGAGGTGCTTGCGGCGGTGAAGGCCGCCAACCTGTCCATGAAGTGAAGACCGCTTTGTGAGGGCGATTCGTCTCGGCTTGCTGATCGGCCTGATTGTGACGATGAGCGCGGCGTGCGCGGACATGGCCGCCCCGCCTCCTCTCAGCATGACGGCCACCACTTTGACGGCGGGGTGGGAACGCCACTTCTCGTTCGAGTGGGCGGCAGCCGAGCAGGGTCAGGGCTCGCGCAAGGTGGCGGGCTACGTGTACAACCACAACGGGGAATCTGCGGTCACCTTGCGCGTGCTCGCGCAGGCGGTCGACGCCGGCGGCGCCGTGGTCGGTCAGCGAATCGCGTACGTGCCGGGAGGCGTCGGCGGCTTCGGCCGCGCGTACTTCGAGGTTCCGAACTTGCCCGCGACTCCGAGCTATCGCCTGAGTGTCTGGGACTACACCTGGTTCCAGGCCGACGGCGACGGCAAGAGGTGATCGCTCGGTCCTGAGCGTCTCGTTCGCGCATCGGCCGCGGGGCCCTGGGGCTGGCGGATCAGCTCCACGGGCCCTTGCGGCTCCCAGCTCATTTGCCCCGTCCCGGTTCCCGTCAGCCTGTTCTCCTCGACCCGGGTCAGAGCCATCCAGCCACCGTTCACCGTGACCGGCTCCAGCACCATGGTGAGGCGCCCGTTCCAGGTCCCGAGCCGCCCCTGAACATTGCCCGAGACCATCTCGTTCCGGATCCGGACGGTGAGGATACCGGCCACTCCGGGGAAGTTTCGCCCCAACACCTGCCACGATCCGACCGTGACCCCGTCGGCGGGCTCACCGTCGCGCTGCTCGAGGATGACGAGCGTCAGGGGCACGCCGCCCCAGGTCCCTTTCCAGGTTCCCCGGAGGTCTGGCATCAGCCCAACCGGTGACGCCAGCTCGGGCGGACCGGCGCACGCGGCCAGGAACGCCGCGACTGCAAGGACTACGGCGCCGGTGCCCCGGAGGTTCAGAGAGCCTGCCGCGCGCACCACGAGTCGAATATACTCGCGTCCGAAGCACCCTGACCGGATTGCCCCTCGAACGGAGATGACGATGCGTCCGGCTCGATATGTAGAGGTCGCGATCCTGGCGCTGCTGACCTTCGGCACAGCCCGGGAGGTTGCCGCGCAGGGGACGCCGGCCGGCGAGGTGATCGTCGCCTGGCACGTCACGATCGCGCCGACCTGGTTCGATCCATCCACGGCGCCGCCGCAGATCACGCCGTTCGGGATTCTGTTCGCGCTCCACGACGCCCTCGTGCGCCCGCTTCCGGGCAAGGGCAAGATGTCGCCGAGCCTGGCCGAGTCGTGGAGCGAGAGCCCGGACGGGCTCGTGTACGAGTTCAAGCTGCGGCGCGATCTCAAGTTTCACAACGGCGATCCGGTCACGAGCGAGGACGTCAAGTTCAGCTACGAGCGCTACCGCGGCGCCGGCGCCAAGGAGATCCAGACGCACGTGCGCCAGGTCGAGATCGTCGATGCGCTCACGGTGCGCTTTCATCTCACCGAGCCCTGGCCCGACTTCATGACGTTCTATGGGACGACGGCCACCGCCGCCGGCATCGTCGTGCCCAAGAAGTACGTGACGCAGGTTGGTGACGAAGGGTTCAGGAAGCATCCGATCGGCGCCGGTCCGTATCGCTTCGTGAGTCACAAGCCCGGCGTCGAGGTGGTCGTCGAGGCGTACAACGGCTACTGGCGCCGCGTACCGACCGTGAAGCGCTACGTGATGCGCAGCGTGCCCGAGGGCACGACGCGCGTGGCGATGCTGAAGAACGGCGAGGCCGACATCGCCTATGCGCTCGACGGCGAGGACGCCCTGAACGTGAAGCGCGACGCCAAGCTGCAGCTCGTGCCGTCCAAGCACGCATCGATCTACTGGATCGAGTTCGCCGAGCAGTGGGATCCCAAGTCGCCGTGGCATGACAGGCGGGTGCGGCTGGCCGCCAACTACGCGCTCAACCGCCAGGCGATCAACGAGGTCTCGTGTCTCGGCTACTGTCCGCCCGCCGGGGTGATCGTGCCCCGGGTGATGGAGTTCGCGCTGCAGGCGCCGCCGCTGCCGTACGACCCGCAGAAGGCCAAGCAGCTCCTGGCCGAGGCCGGCTATCCCAACGGGATCGACGCCGGCGACTTCGTGCCCACGCCGCCGTTCGTGACGGCCGGCGAAGCGGCAACGAATTATCTCGGCGCGGTCGGGATCCGCACGAAGATGCGCCTGATGGAGCGCGCGGCGTTCCTGGCCGCCTGGCGCGAGAAGAAGCTTCGCGGCCTGTTCATGGCCGCGGTCGGCAACTCGGGCAACGCCGCCAGCCGCGTCGAGGCGTTCATGTACACGAAGGGCAGCAATACCTACGGCGGCTATCCCGATCTCGACGATCTGTTCATTCAGCAGGCGCGCGAGCGCGATCCGGCCAAGCGAGAGGCGCTCCTCTTTCGCATCCAGCAGATGTCGATCGA
>Ga0126372_10000634_pt1 | contig 12675 bp, 13 predicted proteins | sample PanSoiMetaPlot_6_FD_92762 | JGI IMG/M metagenome (GOLD analysis project Ga0126372, IMG submission 92762) | Tropical forest soil microbial communities from Panama - MetaG Plot_6 | ecosystem: Environmental > Terrestrial > Soil > Tropical forest > Bulk soil | place: Panama | collected 2016-02-17
CTTCCTCACGGTCGTCGACCTGTTCGCCACTCAGGCAATTCTGCCATCATTGGCACGTGCCTACGGCGTAGCGCCGGCTGCGATGGGCGTCGCGGTCAATGCCAGCACGATCGGCATGGCGATTGCGGGTCTCCTGGTTGCGCTGTTCAGCCGACGGATCAATCGGCGGCTCGGCATCCTCGTCAGCCTCGCGGTGTTGGCGATCCCGACGACACTCCTCGCCCACGCCTCCGACCTCACAACGTTCACCGTATTGCGCGTGGCACAAGGGCTGTGCATGGCATCGGCCTTCACGCTCACGCTCGCTTATCTCGGCGAAGAATGCAGCGCCGCCGACGCCGGCGGCGCCTTCGCGGCCTATATCACCGGCAATGTGGCGAGCAACCTGATCGGGCGCCTGATCTCGGCGACGGTTGCCGATCACTTCGGGCTCGCCTGGAATTTCTATTTCTTCGCAGCCCTCAATCTCGCCGGCGCAGTGCTGGTCTATTTCACGGTCGGGCGCAGCACGCCGATGGCGCACAGCGCCACGATGTCGCGTTCGCCGTTCGCGGCCTGGCTCGATCACCTGGCCGATCCGCGCCTGCGCGCGGCGTTCGGCATCGGGTTCTGCATCCTGTTCGCGTTCATCGGCACCTTCACCTATGTGAATTTCGTCCTGCTGCGGCCGCCGCTGTCGCTTGCCGCGATGTCGCTCGGGTTCGTTTACTTCGTGTTCGCGCCGTCAATCGTGACGACGTTGTTGGCGGGCCGGGCGGTGCAGGCCATCGGCACGACGCGAACGATCTGGTCGTCGTTCGCACTTGCCGGCGCCGGCCTGCCGCTCCTTTTGCTGCCGAGCCTCGTTATGGTCCTGACCGGCATGGTGCTGGTCGGCGTCGGCACCTTCTTTGCACAGGCGGCAGCGACCGGATTTGTCAGCACGACCGCGACATCCGAGCGCGGCTCGGCAAGTGGAATCTACCTGACCTGCTATTTCGCCGGCGGGATGGCGGGGACCGCGATCCTCGGTTGGATCTTCGACCGGCTCGGATGGCAGGCCTGTGTGGCGGGCATTGGCCTTGCGCTCCTGGCGGGCAGCCTGCTCGCGTTCCGTCTGAAGCGCCTGCCGACCTGACTCTTATTCCTTGCGGGCGATCGTGGGGCACGACCGCCCGCTGCGCGTTTTCGTTGCCATCATTGCTGACAAAGAGAACGCGGCCGATCGAGGATCGGCCGCGCCCAAGTCCGGGGGAGGAGTCTGGGAGGAGTGCAGGAGGATGGATCAGTCGCGGCCCTGGGCCGGGTCGTGGGCGAGCTGCGCCCGGACCGTCGGATCGGGATCGGTGCCGATGTACTTGCCGTTGACGTACACCTTGTTGGATGCCGCCATCGCGCTCGACAGGGAGGCGACGACGATGACAGTGGCAATCGCGAGCTTGCTGAACATGGGAGGTCTCCGTTTGTTGGCGAGCCGTTATGGCTCTCTCACACGCCCATGATTTCGCTGCCACGTCGCAAAGGTTACATGGCGTCGCGATTCGAGTGAACGGTCGGCGGCGCAAGGAGAACTCTTGTAACTTTCTCAAAACGCATGACGAAGATAGCTCACGAGCATGACCCACACATTGAGGCGTTCCAAGAGACACCAATGGACATCGATCATCTCATTCAAGAGCTTGCGGACCATGCGAAACCGGTGACCCGCCTGCCTGCGCCCTGGCGCCGGGCCGCGCGCTGGCTTGCGGCATCGCTCGTCTATGTCGGCATCGTGGTCGCCATCCTGCTGGTGGGCGGTGGCTTGCCAGGCTCGATCGAGTCACGTCTCGCTCCGGAGCTGGCGGCGGTTCTGGCCACAGCTGTCACCGCCGCGGTCGCAGCGTTCTCGAGCGTGGTCCCGGGCCGCGATCGACGCTTTCTCCTGCTGCCGCTGGCCCCACTCGGTGTCTGGCTGGCGACGCTTGGCCACGGCTGCCTGCAGGACTGGCAGACGCTAGGCAGTGCCGGTCTACAGGTGCGGACCGACTGGGACTGCGCCCTTCCCGCTCTCGTCCTCAGCGTATTGCCTGCCGGCGCGTTGTTTTTGATGCTGCGTCGCGGAGCGCCGCTTATGCCTGCTGCGTCGTTGGCCCTCGGCGCTCTAGCGGCCGCCGCCATGGCCAACTTCGGGCTGCGCATCTTTCATGCCGGCGACGTAAGCATTCAGATCCTGGCTTGGCATGTCGGCGGTGCCGTCGTCGTAGCGATGATCGCCGGCGCATTAGGGAACCGTGTCCTCGATTGGCGCGCGTGGGTCGCGCGAGCCTGCCGCGCCGAAATGCGTTTTGCCGCGATCGCCACTTATCCGGAGGTCCGGTGAATGGACATCAGCGCTCTTGCCGTCCGGCGCTCGCCTGCTTAGCAGGCGCCGGAGCAGGAGCAGCGACGGGAGTTGGACTGCTTTCCGGTTGCAGCCGCTCGTAGGGCTCAGAATCGCAGCCGTCGATGACGACGGCGTGGCGGAAATCGGCGATCTTGCGGTCGCGATAGAACACCGCGAAAGTCCGGCGATGGCCCTCGGCCTCGCCTTGCACGCACGCCATCCAGTCCGCGAACGCAACCGTATGCGACTTGCGCAGCGGCGAGATGGTCGGCGTCGCCAAGCCGCCCTGATAGTTGAGCGCCTTCACGCGCGCGATGGCGAGCGCTTTGTAGCTTGAGTGCGTGCGCTGATAGTCGGCCTCTTCCTCGAGCGGCGTTCGTGGATAATAGTCCCATAGCGGCGCACAACCGGCCGCGAAGGCAGCAAGAATAAGGATGGCCGCGCGCATCGACCTAGAGATCCAGGCCCCGGCTACCCTTATACCTTGACTGTATTAATTTACCCTAGCGGGGTCTGGGGCGAGCGCACGCGACCGGTGGATAACCCCGCCCGGCCTTGGGAAATCCTCAGGGCCGTCAATGCTTTCCCGCAGTCTGCAAGGCCGCGCGAGGGAGACCGGCAAAAGCGAAGCCTGAAGCAGGGGAATCGTTCGCCGGCAGGACATCCGACTCCCTCGCAAGGAGCTCATTCGAAAACAGAATTTGCTGCGGCGGTGGATTGGCGGCACCAGTCGAATTGCGCCTGGCCATTGGCTATGGTCTGCGCACCCGCACTCGCCGACGAGCGACCGGGCATGGGAGGACGACCATGAACCTGTCTTGGCGTGCCGTTGTTGCGCTGGCGGCGGTCTTGATCGCCGGCGAAGCGATTGCGCAAGCGAATTACCCGGAGAAGCCGATCCGGATGCTCGCCGGCTTTCCGGCCGGCGGCCCATCTGACATCGTTGCGCGGCTTGTCGGAGACAGACTCACCGATGCTTTGGGCAAGCCTGTCGTGGTCGAGGTCATGACTGGAGCCGGCGGCTCCATCGCATCCGATCGTGTCGCCAAGTCCGCGCCCGACGGCTACACGCTGCTGATCGCCACCTCCGGGATGATCGTCGTCAATCCCAGTCTCTATCCGCGGCTGCCGTTCGACCCGCTCAAAGACCTCACACCGGTCATCGAGATCAGCGTTCAGCCGAACTTTCTCGTCGTGAACAACAGCGTGCCGGCCAACAGCGTGCAGGAGCTGGTTGCGCTCGCGCGCGCGCAACCCGGCAAGCTTACCTTTGCATCGGGCGGCGCCGGCACCAGCAACCATCTCGCCGGCGAGCTGTTCAAGTCGATGGCAAAGATCGACATCCAGCATGTGCCTTATCGCGGTGTGTCGGTGGCTTTGCCGGACTTGCTGGCCGGACGCATCGATCTCGCTTTCCTGGTGGCGCCGGCTGCTTTGCCGCAGGTTCGCGAGGGACGGGTACGGGCGTTGGCAGTGAGCTCATTGCGACGCTCGCCGGCCGCACCCGAACTGCCGACCATGGCCGAGTCGGGATTTCCCGGCTTCGATGCCACGACCTGGTACGCCCTGATGGCGCCGGCGGGAACGCCGACGACGATTGTCGAGCGCCTGCGGCGCGAGATCGCGCGCAGTCTTGCCCAACCGGAATTCCGCAAGAAGTTCGACGAGATCGGAACCGAGGTGACCACCCGCTCGTTCGCGGAATTCGTCGCCGCACTGCCGGCGGAGACGCAACAGTGGGCCAGGATCATCAAGGAGGCCGGCATCAAGCCGACCGACTAAGGCGTGTACCCATTTATTCGCAGGTCGATCCAAGGTCCGCATTACGGGGCAAAGCGGATTCATTTTGCTCAATATGAGTTCCTCGCATTTTGACCCAGGGCGAATCTCCAGGGGTTGGGATTCGCGTATCGCGACGTTGTGAAATGTGTGGCGATTACTCCGGCTTGATGTTGGCCGCGCGGATGACCTTGCTCCACTTGTCGATATCTTCGGCAATGAATTTGCCGAAGTCGGCGGACGAACTCGCAAAGACTGTCGCTCCAAGTTCCGCAAGCCGGTCCTTGACCTTGGGATCGGCAATCACCGCGTTTATTTCACTATGAAGTCTTCCGACGATGCCGGCCGGCGTGTTCCTGGGGGCGACAATGCCGTACCAGCCATTTGCCTCGTAGCCGATCACGAAGTCACCAACTGTAGGGACGTCGGGCAAGGCGTCCTGACGCTTTGCGCTGGTTACGGCCAATGCGCGTAGACTGCCTGCCTTGATATATCCGACAGCCGCCGGTATCGGGCTAAATAGGACGTGCACTTGCCCGCTCAGCAGATCGGGAAAGACGCTGGTGCGATAAGGCACATGCAGCATACTGATCCCGGCCATCATCTTAAACAATTCGCCGGAGATGTGAGTCAGGCTTCCTATTCCCGAAGACGCCATGCTGATCTTGTCCGGATTGGCCTTCGCATACGCGACGAATTCCGGAACCGTCCTGGCCGGGATCGATGGATGGACGATCATAACGCTTGCGGTGAGCGCAATACTTGCAACGGGAGCGATGTCGCGCTCAAAATTGAAATTCAAGCTGTCGTAAAGCGTCGCATTGATCGCGTTGGTGCCAACCGCCATCAGCAGCGTGTAGCCGTCCGGAGGAGATTTCACGGCGACCTCGGTGCCGATGTTGCTGCCGGCTCCCGGCCGGTTGTCAACGATAACCTGCTGCCTGAGCCGCTCCGATAGGGCTTGACTGATGATTCGCGCAACGATGTCAGGTGCGTTACCAGCTGGGAAACCGACAATCATGCGCACCGGCCGCGTTGGATAGGCTTGTGCCCTCGCAACCCGCGACAAAGCTGGCAGCGTGGCAGCGCCCGTGGCCAGATGCAGAAATTGCCTGCGATGGGGAAGTTTCATGGGGTTCACTCCGGAATACATGCACGCCGCGCGCTATTGCGCCGCTCAAAGGATGTTTGGAAATGCTCGCCAGCCGATGGCACCAGCGCTACCCGTGAAATGAAAGGATTCGGCACGCCCCCCTGGCAGCTCAACTAATAAATTATCTCAGCCTAGCGTTCCTCGGAAAGGGGCTGACGTCAGGAATCGGCCCGACCCGGACCTTTCGCGACGCCAGTTTTCCGACGCTGTCGGGGGAATAGCGGACATTGAGCGACGGGATCAGGCGAAGTCGGTTTATGAGTACTCGGCTTAGATAGATCGCGCGCAGGTGGCCCCACTCAGCTGTGTGTGCGAGCGCAGAATATCTCCGCCACGCAGCCCGGACCCGACGAGATGGCGAAGCGGAAGCCATGCAGCTTGACGATGGCCGTGACCAGGCTGAGACCAAGACCCAGCCCGGACGTGTGGCGGCTCTTATCGGAGCGATAGAAGCGTCGCGCAATGATGTCGCGCTCGCCCGCGCCAATGCCGGGGCCGCTGTCGCGGACACGCACAACGGTTTCGCCAGCAAGACGAATGAGGGTGAGCTCCACGGAGCCTCCTTCGGGCGTGAACTTCACGGCATTGTCGACCAGATTGGCGACCGCCTCGAACAGGAGATCCCGATCGCCGCGCACCGTCGTTTCGGACTCGGTCGCAACCTTGAAGGCAATGTGCTTGTCCTCGGCAATCGGCTCGTAGAGGTCGCCCACCTCACGCACGACGTCCGCCAAGGCGACATCGCTGAACCCTTCCAGGCGCCGGCTTTGCTCGATCTCGGCTATTCGCAACAGTGCCGTGATGATCGCCAGCGACTGGTCGAGCCCGCCGATTGCTTGATCAGCAACGGTCTGCAGCTCCTGCAGCGTCTGCGCGTTGGCGCGTCCGCGCTCGAGTCCGACCCGCACGCGCGTGAGCGGCGTGCGCAGCTCATGCGCGATGTCGTCGCCGACGCCGGCAATTCCATGGATCAGTGTTTCGATCTCGTCGAGCATGCCGTTGACGATGACGGCGAGCTGGTCGAATGGATCGTTGAGACCCTGGGTCGGCAGACGCTCGCGTAGTTCGCCGGCGACAATGCGTCGAACTCTTCTGTTGACCGCCTCCACCCGGTTCTGCGCTCGCAGGCTCAGGAACACTCCCGCGATGAGCCCGAGGCCCAAGGCTGGGACGAGCCCCATCACCAGTGCACGCTCGACGATCGTTGCAATCTCCGAAAGCTCATCGACATTGCGGCCGAGTACCAGGATCTCGCCGGTCCGCAGCCGCCGGGCCACCGCGCGAACCGTTTGCGCCTCATGGCCCCGGTTATCAATGCGGACGACCGACACAGTCTGTGGGGCGCTGTCCACCACAAGTTGATCCGGCAGGCCCTCCAGGTTGCCGATGATGCGAGCGCCGTCGACGCCGAAGAGTCCCGCCAGCCTGATGCGGCGCGGATCCTGGCGCAGGCGCTCGTCGATCGTCTCCTGCCAGTGTTCCGGAGCATCGCGCGCGATGGCGTCCGCGTCTCTCGCCAGCGTGCTATCAACACGGCCCGTCATGTATGCCGCCGTCTGCCAATAGACGAAGCCGAACATCAGCAGAATGCAAAGCGCGAAGGCGCCGGAGACGACGAGCGTCCAGCGAAATGTCGTGGTCCGGATGAAGTCAGGCAGGCGCACGGAGAATGAAACCTGCGCCGCGGACGTTGTGGATCATCGGCAGCTCGTTCGGCTTGTCGACCTTGTGCCGCAACCGGCCCATGTGCACGTCGACCAGGTTGGTCTGCGGCACGAATTTGTAGTTCCAGACCTCCTCGAACAGCATCGCACGCGTCAGCAATTGATCCTTGCGACGCATCATATATTCGAGCAGGCGGAATTCACGCGGCAGGAGATCGATCGGGCGATCGGCCCGTTTGGCGGTGCGTGTCAAGAGATCGAGCTCGAGCGGCCCGACCCGCAGTGTCGTCTCGCGACTGTCCAGAGGCCGGCGCAGCAACGCCTCGATCCTGGCGACAAGCTCGACGATCGCAAACGGCTTGGTCAGATAGTCGTCACCGCCCATGCGCAAGCCGCGGACGCGGTCGTCGATCGCGCCGAGCGCACTCAGCACCAGCACCGGTGTGCGCACATCACCTTTTCGCAAGGCCTCGATGATGGTGAGGCCGTCCATGCCGGGAAGCAGACGGTCCACGATCATGACATTGGGCTCGCCCGAACGAGCCTTGTCGAGCCCCTCAATGCCGGTCGCGGCCCAATCAACCTCGAAGCCGCGGTCGACAAGCTCGGCCATGACCTCTGTGGCGGTTTCTCTGTCGTCCTCGATGAGGAGCACTCTCGCCATCAGCATCCGTCCGCATGCATCGCCAACACAGCCTGCAAGACATCAAACCCAAAATCGGGGGTAATGCCCGCCAGGCAAGATGTTCGACCTTAACATATAGGGTCTAACATATAGGGTCTCGCGGAGGGCTTTCGCCACCGTGCCCGCGGGCACCCGCCCAGGGCTTTGGCTATCTAGCCAACGCATATGTCCAAATTCGAGACGTGAACACTAAATTGAATTTAATTTTAGGATCGGCCGGCGAAACCGCCGGGTTGCGGATGCCGTGAGGGCGGTCAATACCTGGAACGCCCGGTTTGGCATCTAAAATCGAATTTAGCTGTCTGAGACCAAATTTAGTGGCGCGTCTCGGGCCTCCGGCTCACGTTCCAATCACACGTCCTGCCAATGACCCCGGAGAGATCACCATGAAGCCACTTGCAACAATCGCCGGTTTGTTGATCGCAACCAGCATGGCACTATCGACGTCTGCCGCGATCGCGGTGCCGCTGTCTCAAGCGTCGCTGCTCAAGGCTGCGGTCTCCCCGGTTGAAACAGTGCGGCATCGCCACGCGCACGCACCACAACACCACGTCATTGCGCCTGCCCAACGTGGTGACTACGGGGACGGCGCCTACAGCTACGCTCCCGGCCATGGAGTCGATGACTGGAGTCAATGGAGCCCCACTCACCATCCGGGCTGGCCGTGCGTCAGCGGCTCTGCAGACGAAACCAGCGCCTACCCGAGCTGGGAAGTGCAGCCCGGCTGCCGCTGACAGGGCGTGCGCGCAAGGCCTGAATGTCTCGGTGCCAAGTGCCGGAGTAAAGTCGGCACACCTCGCGGGTTCCCATCTGTCTCTTGGTCCGCACCCCGGTGGAACCGTTCCAAACGCCGGCGAGTTGAGAAGGCAACGGCCGCCTCACCGATCGCAATCGTTTTCATAACGGGGCGCGCTCGTGACAACCGAAGCCTTCATGAAGAAGCTTGCGCCCCGCCCGGACAGGCACGCTCCGCAGACAGCGGACGGTTACGACTTCAATCGTCTGTTCGCACGATTCGCACATCGCGCTGCGCATGCGACAGGAACGCCGACGGCATTCCTGCTCGCGACCGTTTCGATCATCCTATGGGCTGCCACCGGTCCTCTCTTTGGATTCAGCGACACCTGGCAGCTTGTCATCAACACCACGACCACGATCGTCACGTTTCTGATGGTCTTCCTCATCCAGAACACCCAAAATCGCGACTCCATTGCACTGCAGGTCAAGCTGGACGAGCTGATCATCGCGATGAAGGGGGCCAAGAACAGCATTGCCGGCGTCGAGGAGCTGTCGGAAGCCGAGCTGGAGCGTCTGCACAAGGATCTCCTTGCGCGCGCCCAAACGGCGAACGATGCCCTCAACGTTCGCCGCGACAAGAAGCGATGACATCATTACCGACTGCAGGGGCGGCACCACCTGGTGAGGACTGCACTACGCGAAAGCCCGCCTGAGCGTCTGTCAACCTACGCCGGCGACGCGTTGCCGAACGGCTCGATTGCTGCACGCAGGTCTTCAAAGTCATAGGGCTTCGTCATGATGGTCAAATTCTGCAGCGATCTGATGCTGGCATCGATGGCGGCGAGACCTCTTCCAGTGGCGATGATGATCGGAAGAGCGGGATAGAGAGCCCTCAGCTTGCGGATGAGGTCCTCGCCGGGAAGATCGGGCAAACCCAGATCGACTAGCGCGAAGGCAATTGCGCCCCTGTGGACTTGCGCAAGCTCGAGCGCGCGCGCCGCCGACGCCGCTTCCAGCACCGGAAAACCCAGCTCATCGAGCACTTCGGTTGCGGCCATCGCAACAAGGAGCTCGTCCTCCACCAACAGCGCGTAGCGTCTATCTTGCATCGCATGCCCCCGACCGTAGGCGTTGCTGCAGACGGACATTCTGATGTTCTAGCAAGCAGAAATCCAAGCTCGTTTGAGCATGGGTCGATCCCGCAAGAAACTCCGGAGGTCATCGGAACCAACGCCTCTATCAGGCGTTACAGGATCAGGCCGGTTACGCCCCCTCCCCTGTAGCCGGCGCAGAGGCGTCCTCGGCTCCCCCCTGATGGCGCCTCTTTTTTTGCCGCTCCTGAAAGTCGAGCATCGCCGGAAGCGGAACAGCGGGAACCTTTCAGCGCCCGAAGATCGCCGCGCTCAGACGACCGCATGATCCTGCCGCTTCTGGGCCCTGCGTTCAAAGAACAGCGCCTGACTGATCACCGCCGACACCATCGCTGGCTGATAGGGCTTGGTGATCAGGAACGTCGGCTCCGGGCGGACCCCGGTCAGCAACCGTTCCGGATAAGCGGTGATGAAGATGACCGGAATCTCGAACGCGTTGAGCAGGTCGTTGACCGCGTCGATGCCGGAACTGCCGTCGGCGAGCTGAATGTCGGCGAGAATGAGCCCTGGCTTCTTCTGCTTTGCAAGCGCGATCGCCTCCTTTCGCGTGCGCGCCACCCCTTGCACGTCATGGCCCAGATTCTCCACCAGCGCCTGAAGATCCATCGCAATGAGAGCTTCGTCTTCGATGATCATGATATTGGTGGCAATCTGGCTGGCGAGCTCGCGGCCGCACTCGTCGATCAGCTCCCGCAGATCCGCAACGCTCACACCGAGGATGCGCGATGCCTCGTCCTCCGAGAATCCCTCCAGCGACACGAGCAGGAACGCCTGCCGCGGCATCGGACCAATCTGGCTGAGATGCCGATTGGCCGGATGAGGGTCGATCGGATCGCTTCGACCATTGATCGCGAGCGAATTCCATATCCTGGAAAAGACCCGGAAGATCTCCACCCGGACGGCGGACTTGTCCTCGACCAGATCCGGCTGATCGACGACAGCGCTGAGCGCCGCTTCGACGTATTTGTCGCCCGATTCCTGGCTGCCCGTCAGCGCCCGCGCATACCGCCTCAGGAATGGCAGGTGACTACTAACGGTTTGCGATGTCAGCATAATTTCCCTCCAACCCTTTGGCGACCAGCCACCGCCCACCAGCGTTAACCCCTGGAAACGCCGTGCAAGAAAGAAAGTTCCAGCGGATGGAACCAATGCTCATTTTCTGACTTATAGGCATGCGATATCCCGCCGTAAGGGGCGGCCGGCACGGGAAGAAAGCTATGAAAGAGAGGACACGGCAAGCGCCGGATAAATCGATGCCTGAAGTCGAAAGTTGTGACGACAGCCCGGAGCAGCAGTCGGGCCCAGAGACGAGCCGAGAGAAAAAGCATGTGAACCGAGAGCGACCACGACGCGCCCAGGGGAAGGGACAACTGAGCCAGGACGTCCAGCGCAGAATCGGGCTGCAACTGCGCGCCATGTACTCTGACGTGGTCAATGAAGGCATACCGGATCGGTTCACCGAGCTGCTTCGCCGTCTTGACAAGCCAGAGAAGCAATAGGATCGCGTTCATGACAGCTCCCGATGACGTGCGCGGAGCCATGCTGGCCGCGGTCCCCAATCTAAGAGCATTTGCGGTTTCGCTGTGCGGCGACGTCGACCGCGCCAACGATCTCGTGCAGGAGACGCTCCTGCGTGCGTGGTCTCACTTGGAGTCGTTCGAGCCTGGAACCAACATGTCCGCCTGGCTCTTCACGATCCTGCGAAATCATTTCCGCACGGAATATCGCAAGCGCCGTCGCGAGGTCGAGGACGTGGATGGGGGATATGCCGAACGCCTCACAGCCCCGGAGGCACAGACCGGCCATATCGAGTTTGGCGAGCTTCGCAAAGCGCTTCTTCAGCTACCCCCGGATCAGCGCGAGGCGCTCATCCTGATCGGCGCTTCGGGCTTTTCCTACGAGGAAGCGGCTCATATCTGCGATTGCGCGGTGGGGACAATCAAGAGCCGGGTCAACCGGGCCCGGGCGAAGCTTGCGGAAATCCTGACGGTGGAGACTGTCGAGGAACAGGGAGAGCGGTCCGACGGCGATCTGACCACCCGCGTTGCCTGACCGGCTCCGCCTTGGTCAACATTCGCCGGGACGACAGCCTTGCATCGGAACAAATATGGGACCCGTTCATTGGCACATTATCTGCTGGGAGCACCCCTCGTCTCGATCGCACGGCGCTGGAAATGGCTGAGCATCATTTTGCGCTGAATCCGGTCGCCTGGCTCGCCGCCATTGTGGAGCATTCCGATGATGCCATCGTGAGCAAGGACCTCAATGGCATTGTCACGTCATGGAATCTTGGCGCGGAACGCATATTTGGCTACCAGGCGCACGAAATTGTGGGGCACTCGATCTTGATGTTGATACCGCCGGAGCGGCACAGGGAGGAAGACTACATCCTGGAGGTCGTTCGAAAAGGTGAGCGCATCAAGCACTATGATACGGTACGCTGTCGCAAGGATGGGAGGCTCATCGACGTCTCCCTGACCGTGTCTCCGATCTTCGCCGACGGCAAGGTCGTCGGCATCTCCAAGATCGCCCGTGACATCACCGAACGAAGGCAGGCGCAACTGGCGCAGACCCTGCTGCTCAGAGAGCTCAATCACCGCACCAAGAACCTGCTGGCTGTCGCAGACGCCATTGTCCGTCAGACATCGAAGAGCTCGCCGCCGGAGGAGCTCGTCGACCGGATAAGCCGCCGGCTGCACGCCTTGTCGGTGAACCAGGACCTGATGATCGAGTACGAATGGCGCGGCGCCGACATTGCCAGGATCATTCAATCGCAGCTGGAGTCGGTCATCGCCGATCATGCCAGTCGGATCAATTTGAGCGGCCCTCCTTGCATCCTCAATCCCCGCACTGCCCAGGCCTTGGGCCTGACCATCTTCGAGCTCGCCAGCAATGCGGTTCGATACGGTTCTCTGTCGGCGCAAACCGGCACCGTTCACATCGTCTGGGCCCTTGCCGATCAGAGCGGTGGCCGCGAATTCAGAATGCGGTGGCAGGAGCTTGGCGGTCCGCCCGCGCTGCCACCGAACCATCCAGGATTCGGATCGACCATCATCGAGCGGATGATCGCGCGCTCCCTGCTCGGTACGGCCAAGGTCACCTATGCCCCATCCGGATTGACCTGGGAGCTGGTGGCTCCGGAATCAGGATTGGTCGAGACGAGC
>Ga0126372_10000636_pt1 | contig 12663 bp, 14 predicted proteins | sample PanSoiMetaPlot_6_FD_92762 | JGI IMG/M metagenome (GOLD analysis project Ga0126372, IMG submission 92762) | Tropical forest soil microbial communities from Panama - MetaG Plot_6 | ecosystem: Environmental > Terrestrial > Soil > Tropical forest > Bulk soil | place: Panama | collected 2016-02-17
AACTCGTACAGCCCTAAAAGGCATACTCCCAAGGCCAAAAGTGTTGCGTTACGCTCGGAAACTATTCGAGAGTTTCTCAGATGGAAGGTAGACACCAGAACAAAGACCGCATACCACGCGATTATGCATTCGGGCCAGAAGCGTACTGTACGCGTCTTCAAATCGCTCCACACAGCGTATGCGTGAGTTATGGCGCGCGGCGGATGTCCATCACCCAAACAGAAGTTCGCGATCGGACGCAAATGGATCGCATTCTGCTTAAGATTTTTGTCGAGAATGGCCAGCGTGCGATACGGATGTCGAAGATAGAACCGTGTAATGACACCGTAGCCGACCGTTTGATGAAACTCGCGGGCCCAATCGGGATTCTGTGCAGGGCTCCCTTTCATGTATGCATACTGACCGACGTACTGGTCGTAGGTTCCATCCAGACCCAATTCCCTTAGATCCGCCGATGAGTGCGGAGAGCCCAATGTAATCTGGTGAAAGACGACGTCAAAGGCCGTCATTCCCTTTACCCACGAAGGCGTACTCCGGACCTGCAGAGCACTCCCGATCACAACCAGGAGCGCCAGAGCACCAGCGATGATTCGGTGCTTTTTATTCTGCCAAGCTACACGGGCAAGAAAAACGGCGGGAATCCATCCAGCGAGGGCATGCTGTGCCTTCGACGTGACAAACAGCCCTGCGGCAACAGCAAAAACAAACAGCCAAAACGGCGACTGCTCCGCAGTAGATATAATCAGCAGCCCCAAAACAACCATCCACAGCAAGCTCAATAGCGCAATCGTATCGGAGTAGTAGGAGTTGTAATAACTTGTGTACATCACGTCCGTAAACACGAACAAAGCAAATCCGGCGGTGGAGAAGCGCAGCAGCGGTGGAGTATGACGCCAAGAAAAGAGGAAAACGACGAACGCCAAAAAGAAAATGATCGCATGAACTGCGCCCATGTATCGAATATCGAACTCGTTGGGGGGGCCGGTTGTTTTTTCGAGAGCAGAGGCAAAAGCAGCCGGTAGCGTTTCGGAGGTCAGAAAGTCGCTGTACCATCGGTAGTTGTGGGAGCGAACGTACACGGGTACCACGTAGGTAAAGTTTGGCACGTCAAATTCTGGAGCAAGTGAGAGCCTCCCTGTCACCTTGGAGAAATCGCCATTGTCCGCCAGGCCAATAAAAGGTCGAATAAACAGCTGCGCCGACAATACGGCTGCGCACATCGCGAGCAAGGTGATATCGGGTAACAAAGGCAACGAGGCTTGGAGGCGTTTATTCAAGCGGTCCGAACCCTGACCTCTGGGTTTCTATACATCGTCATTTGGGCTGCAGAGAATCTGTATTCAGTCTTTGGCCTTCGATTGTTTCGGAACAGCCTCTAAGATTATCAGGTGTGATATGTTCGATCATCATCGAAACAGTCTTAGTTCCCTATCATCCACGTTCTCCAAGAAGAGGCTGGTTAAGGCTAAGATCACCACGCCATTCATGCCGGACAGATTGAGTATTGGAAGGCGAGGGAGGTTCAAAGACAGACCTCGTTGGCAGCGCCTGCCTCCCAGGTGGGGCGTGTGGGGGACGTCTGGATACACTACCCGATCAACACCTTCGGAGTCATGAGGAGACAGATGAGTACTACCACACCTCAGTATTCATGCAGTCAAGTGGACGAGTCAGCGTGGTGGTAGCCATGAGGACCGTCACAACTTCATCAATGCGACACAGCTGCGAACAGGTCTGAGTGCATTAAGGCCTGGAATTTCTTGTCGTCTGTCTTGAAATGTAATTGCAGGTTGGAGTTGTCCGAGTTCACGGTCATGCTGTCCATAGCAACTTTTTCGACCGGCGAGGCGTTCATTTTCTTGTACATCATGCCAGCCTTAACCAACGAGGAGAGCGTGGCGGCAGTCATTGAATCCGAGGTAATGACATCGAGGTCAAAATTCACGCCATTGGCGAAGTCCATGGCATAACGGGATCCCAGCAGCCGTTTTTTGATGGTCTCATAATCCGCCAACCCGGATGCTTCGCCCAGGGCCGAGCGCATCATGTTCTGCGTTCCCTGCTGATCGAGTATGCTCCATACAGCGCCAGAGTCGACCGACGGAATCATGTCTGCCATCTGCGAGTTCGAATCCAGGCCTGAAGCGTACCCATCGCGGGCATCGAGCGCGCCTTGGATCGCCGACAAATCCCCGAATAGCAGCGTGCTGTCATCAAGGAATGTCATTTCCATCCCACCCGACATCGGATAGATCGGCGTATTGCGATACTTTGTAGGCTTGATCTTCTTTAGCGCCATTTTCTTGTTGAATGCTTTAACCTGAAAAAGTCCCTGCGCGATCCCGACAATGCGCACGCCCTGTTTGGGCACTCGATAAGAGGCGAAGATCAGTTGATCCACGTCCCTGTCGGGATCAATGGCAACCCCTTTTAGCGCTGCCTCGAACTGCTTCAGATTCTCCGGTAAGATCTGCGCTTTCAACGCCATAGCCGTATCGGAACTGCGCAGAGCGCGGTAGTCGACCGAGATAATCTGCTGTATGTCGGATGGGATCACGCCTCGCGCGCTCGTGCCCAGCGGCATTGCCCAGGCCACGGCAGCAAGCAGAAAAACAAAACCGGCGATCCGAGCGATAATTTTCATAAGAATCCTCTTAGGGGTACTTAGTTCGATGCGACCTGCGCCTTGGACGTGACCGCTATTCCCTATTGTAACGAGTTTCCTGTCATGACGGATCGTACAAAGGTACAAAGCTTCCATAGAACGCAGGGAAAGCGTTCTCTTGCATGTACCTGCGAGCCCAAGTTTATGGCTTCTCGGAACGGGTATCTCGGTGCGTGAGCACTTAGCCCTTCAAGGCCGCGGCTCTCGCACGTGTCTCGGCCAGGAATGCCGGGTCCTTCATTGACTCCAAATTGATCTCCACATTGGACAGCGCCCCTTCGATTGCGGCTCCCGCCAGGGCAATCGCCGTGGTCAAATCCGATTTCATGTTTGGGTTCGTAATTGGGCGAAGTGTCTCGGCGATCCGTGTCACTTCCCTGGCCTTCTCGGCCACCATCAGGGGCACGCCGGTGGCCTGCCGCAACGCCGAATCGATGATGTCATCGGCGTCCGCCGATTCTTTGGCCTGCTTGTATGCCTTCATCACCGTTTTGAACGATTCTGCATCGGCATCAATGGCGGCTTTCAATTCTTCGCGCAGCACCGATAGCCGGGCGATCGCCTCGCTCAGTTGCTTCTCATACTGCAGATAAGCTTTCTTGCCGCGAGACATGCCGGCCACCATATTGGCCAATCCCGCCGCCATCGCTCCGGTCGCCGCCGCTGCGCTGCCTCCTCCCGGAGTTGCGGTGGGAGCGGCAAGCTGCTCGACGAAAGGCTCAATTCCAGCCCGTAACCCCCCGACCGCCATCTTGCCACCCATAACGGCCGAGAGGCGGTTCTCGAGAATCAACGAGGAATCGAAGTTCTCGACCTGCAGAAACCACTCCGCGGTCTGTTCCAGCGCCTTCTTCGGAATTAGACCTACGATCTCGCTGCTGACCGGGCTGACTCCGTACCGAGCCGCTTCCCGCTTTACGAACTCGTATACCCGGTGAATCGGCGTTTGCTCGAAATCCGTGAGATTCATAGATACCTGCGCCAGGCCCCGCACCGGGAATCCCGCGCCTTTCACAAAGCGCAAGCCGCCACTGGAAAACCGGACCGCCTTGGCTACTTTCTTGGCTATATCAACATCCGGCGTATTCAGGAAAACGTTGTAGGCGATCAGGAACTTGCGGGCGCCGACCACCGTCGCCCCAGCCGTGGGGTGCACCCGCGGTTCTCCAAAATCAGGCTTGCGAGCCGAATTCGTCGCAATCTCGTCGCGGATGCCCTCGAATTGCCCCCGGCGGATGTTCTCTAGGTTTTGTCGCTCGGGACTGGTCGCCGCCGCCTCGTAAAGATAAACCGGAATCCGATAACGCTGCCAGATCTGCTCCCCCACATGCCGCGCCATGGCCACGCAATCCGCGATCGAAACTCCCTCGATCGGAATAAACGGGACCACGTCGGCCGCACCCATGCGCGGGTGGGCGCCCTGATGCCTGTTCAGGTCGATCAGTTGCGCTGCCTTGCCGACACCCCGGATCGCGGCTTCCTGAATGGACTCGCGCTCCCCCACCAACGTGATGACGCAGCGGTTGTGATCCGCATCCATTTCACGATCGAGCAAATAGACACCATTCATCTTCATGCCGTCGACAATGGCGTCTACTTTGGCCTTATCACGGCCTTCAGAAAAATTTGGAACACATTCGACGAGTGTGGACATGACGACAGCAGAATATAGGGCGCTTACATAAGCCCGCAACCGTACGCTGAGAGCAGCAAAAGCCGGAAAAATCCCTTTACCAGCTCACTGTTCACTATGATCTGATCCGGCACGAACAGGTCGTGCCGGCGAACTGAAAAACAGGCGTTGCCAGCCCCCGATTAACGGTCATCGCACCTTCCGCTTATCCGGTTTCGTGCAGCCGGATAAGCTAGTCCCAGTCTCCGGTGTGCCGGCACAGGCCGCCGCCGAGCAAAGCAGGGTTACATCGACAGCCTTGATAAGGCTCACACCAGGTATGATTACCTCTTTCCCATGCGTTGCGACAAAAGCGGCACCCGCTGGGGAGACGGCATCGGTGCGGGGGCGTCGCATCCCATGACAAACTTGAAGGCGAGGCGTATTTCCTTGCATTCCTTGAGACAGCAGTTAAAAACTAAAAGCGGAGATTAAGACATGCCGAAATTCGTAATCGAGCGCGATTTACCCGGCGCGGGGAAACTCACCGCGCATGAGCTTCAAGCGATCTCTCAGAGATCCTGCAGTGTGCTTTGCAACCTGGGGCCCCGGATCCAGTGGGTACACAGCTATGTCACTTCCGACAAGATCTACTGCATCTACATCGCGCCTGACGAACAAACCATACGTGAGCACGCGAGACAGGGCGGCTTCCCGGCGAACCGCATCCTGGAGATCAAAACCGTGATCGATCCGACTACAGCCGAGACCGAGCATGTATCGGCGGCACAGAGCTGACGCGGCTTTCACGCAACGGCTATGGTTAGTGCCGGTGGCGAAACGTGCCGATGCCCAGACGAACCTGTAAGGTGTTGATGCCGGGATTGAAACCGCTCAGTCCTCCATCAGAAATGTGGAGGAATCGGACGTCCATGCTCCAGGTCCACTTGTTACCCAGGTGATGAAATCCGACTGCCGCGGTGGGAGTGAAATTTACATCGGAAGTCCCCGGCGGCACCTCGTTCCCCGTAAACAACACCCCCCCGCCTAGTTCGAAGTACGGTACGATCCGCCCACGCCGCACGAAATTCCACTTTAGCCCGAGGGGGCTTATAGCAAATCCATAGGTCGTATTGCCCGGCTCAAAGATCATGAAAAGCGGCACGGTATCTACTGCGTATTCGAAGCTGCCTCGGAGAAATCCTGGCCCATGCGGGTCCGTCAGATTCCAGCCATATCGCAGGCCTGCGTTGAATACGCCTGTACTGCTGGTTCCGCCGGGGACCGAATAGCCGCCCCCCGTCCAAACTTGTATTTCGGTCCCACCCGGCTCGGGCCCGTTTTGTCCAAGTGCCGCATGGGAACACACGACCAATGATGCGAAAAAAATGACCTTCCACCCTATCTCTTCGCGCACGTTTTGTCCTTTGTGGTGATGTTGCTGAAACCTGGATTGTATCGTGCGACCTCACATGGCCCAGGCATTCCCTTCGACTGCGCGCTGAGCTAGACGGTTGTCTCGAGACGGTCTAGAACCCGGAAACCGGAAAACGGTAGAATCGCCCAATGTCGACTTCCCGCCAGGTCGTAGTTTATTCGCGCAAAGGCTGCCATCTCTGCGAGATCGTCAAAGAGAGTTTGATAAAGCTGGAGCGCAGAGGGGGGTTTCACTGGCGCGAAATTGATGTCGATTCTAACGAGGATCTTCGCCGCCGGTTCACCGACGAGGTCCCCGTCGTCTTCATTGACGGCCGCAAAGCTTTCAAATACCGCATGGACGAGCGCGAATTCCTCCGCAAGCTCGCTAGTTGAATCAATGGCACATTCCTAGGTGGTGCTGGGGCGTGACAACCTCTTGCGCTGCGTCAAGTGAGGAGGCAGGGCAAAAAAAAAGGCCAGCGCGCAGTTGAGAAGCAGACTGGCGCCAGCGCTCGCATAGGCCAGTCCGAAGCAGAAAAGATAGAGCAGGGGCCCGAAGGCATATTGCCGAGTAATGCGGTTGACCGCTTCCTGATCCACGTCGCTGGCCAACAAGCGGCGCCGTTTCGAGACTGCGTACCTCCAAAGCAGGTTAAAGCAAATGGCGATGAAGAGATACGTGCCGTTGTACAACAAAACCGCAGTGCGTTCTCCGGCTTGTCGGAGGTGAGCAGCCAGAACCGCCGTAGGAAAGGGCACGGAAGTTACGCCCAGCAGGAGAAGCAGGTTGAGAATGAGCAACGCGTCATCCGATTTCCTGATGTGGGTGAACAAGCGGTGATGGTTGATCCACATGATCCCAATGAATGCGAAGCTGATCACGAAGGAAACATAGGATGGCCACTGCCGAAGCAGTTGCAGTGAAAGGTCGACTGAACCGGCAGCCGGAATTTTGATTTCGAGAATCAACAGGGTGATGGCGATCGCGAATACCCCATCTGAGAACGCTTCCACTCGCGCTGTTTCGGTGCTCAAGGCCCCCCCGAGTCATTTCAGCCAGCACTGTACCACGCGGCAGTAGTGGCCTCGCGTTGGGGGCCGCGATTGTCGCACTCATCTCTGGGGCGACATCGGGCAGATTAACGGAACTTCCTTCTCGTCATCTCCGTACCTCAGATCAGCAGAAGGCCACGCCAGCTGGCGCGGTGAGGAGGAAACATGCACGGGGACAACATCGTGGGACTGGCAGCGGTTGTCATGATCTTCGGCATCCCGATCGCGGCCTTGTATACCTACTACGCAGTACGCAAGCTGCGCACGGAAGAGCGGTTGGCCGCCATCGGCCGCGGCATCAGTGTTCCCATGGAGCCGGAACTCTCGCAGGCCGCCCGCTCGCGCCGTTGGGGTCTATTGCTGACCAGCGGCGCCTTAGGTTACGCGATCACCTTCGTCCTGATCGCGCGCGTCGAACCGGACGCGTGGGTCGCCGCCACTTTCGCGATTATCCCCTTTGCCATCGGCTTGGGCTGCTTCGTGGATTCAGCTCTGGTCCGCCGGGATCTGCGCGTGTCCTGATTCGGTGCCAAGAACTTTCTTAAGGGTAGTAGTCTGCTGAGTGCTGATGGCCGCAGTGTTACACTCTGCTCCAACGCGCGGCGACTTCCTTTCCACTGCGACAAGCGCCATAGGATGATGGGATCGTTCACCGCTTCTTACGGGGCTGACTACTGATTATCTTCCGTTGTGATGATCACTTTTGCGGCGGCTAATTCCAGGGCGCTCGCCAGCTTACTCGGAAGCGAGACGAGACACCTCTCATCGCCCAATCTGCATCGCTGCGCTGCGAAATGCACGGGCCAATGTTCATCGCGAGCGTAGATCAGAATGGGATTTTTTGAAATCCGCTGCACATGCCCTGAACCCGGCTGCAATCGGATACTCTCGAAGAGTGATGTTTTGGCCCGCGCTTCTCTTCGGCTTCCTCTGGTGATGAAATCTTAGCTGAGCAGAAATTTATATTGCGCGTCGGTGAGCGGCACTACCGACAACCGCCCCTGCCGGACTAATGGCGAATCGGAAAAGACTCGGTTAGCTTTGATCTCGGCCAAAGTCTTGGGTTTCGCAATCGGCTTTTCGGCCTTGATTCTGATCTGCGGATTCTTGGGATCAGATGTGTCCACCGATACAACTGCTGCCGTTCCAACCGCAGCCTTTTCATCGCCGGTGTGATAGATCACCAGCCGCTCGCCCGATTTCATCCCGCGCAGATGCTTCAGCGCAACCGGATTGGTGACTCCGTCCCAAATGGTCGACTTCTCCCGCTCCAGGTCGGCGAAGGAGTAGGTGGAAGGCTCGGTTTTGAGCAGATAGTCCATATCCGTTGTCGGTTATAAGGTCGGCATGTTTCCTTGCGAACGACCAAAGACCAACCGCTATTTGTCCTTCTTGGTCTCGGCCGGAGTCCCCTGGTTCTTGTCGTCGTACACAGAGTACTGTCCGCCGGGCCGCTTCAACTTGATCGTGATCTCCATGGTCGGCTGGTTGACCTCGTAATCTTGCCCGTACGTCTGGAATCCCTGCGCCAACACTTGCACCCGCAGCGTTCCATAGGGCACACCATCGAAACCTGTCTTACCGTCCAAATCGGTTTTAAGCTGAAAGCCGCCCCTGTCCTGCTTTCCCTCTTCGACCGGATGCAGAATCACGCTCGCGTTCCGTACCGGCTTGCCGTTGTAGTCCCGGACGACGATAAACTTCAGTTCGGAACTTTTCTCGCCCGCGATCCCCAAGACCGGCACAAATACCGTCAGGAGCACCAGAGCAACCGCAATTCGTTTCATAGCAGCCTCATTGTAAGCAGTGCGAGACAAGATGTCATCGGCGTATTAAAATTGAAGTACTCCGCGCTACTCGGCTGCCGAGTATGGCTTCTCGCTGCCCCTTGAGCTTCGCTCGCCGGCCACAACGCGGTTGACGCAGCCTCTCTAGTGTGCGACTTGACAAGGGTCGGGTCAGGCTTCTATACTTAGCACTCGCTGGGAAAGAGTGCTAGCAGAGTTCCCGACGTCACAGTCCATAGCAAGTTAACCCAATTAGAAACAACAGTTACAAGGAAAGGAGACCAATTCTTATGGCTAAGTTGACCCCACTCCATGACCGCATTCTGGTGCGTCGCGTGGAGGAAGCTGAGACCACCCGCGGCGGCATCATCATTCCCGACACCGCGAAGGACAAACCGCAGGAGGGCGAGGTGATCTCCGTCGGTAAAGGCAAATCCAACGACGAAGGCAAAGTGTTCCCACTCGCAGTTAAAGACGGCGACCGCATCCTGTTCGGCAAATACGCCGGCACCGAAATCAAGATCGATGGTGAAGATTTCGTCATCATGCGCGAGGAAGAAGTACTCGGTATCCTGAGCGGCGCCGCTAAGAAGGAAACAGCCGGAGCAAGAAGGTAGCCAATCGTTAGAAGCTCCAGATTTTCGCAGGCCAGCCCTGCATAGAATTTCATACAGCGAGGAGATTGCAATATGGCAAAGCAGATTGTTCATGGCGAGGAGTCGCGACAGGCGATTCTCCGCGGCGTCAACCTGTTGGCTGACGCAGTAAAGGTTACTCTCGGCCCCAAGGGCCGCAACGTTGTGATCGAGAAGAAGTTTGGTTCCCCGACCATCACCAAGGATGGCGTCACCGTAGCGAAAGAAATCGAACTGAAGGACGGGCTGGAGAACATGGGCGCGCAAATGGTGCGCGAAGTTGCCAGCAAAACTAGCGATGTTGCCGGCGATGGCACCACCACCGCCACCGTTCTGGCCCAGGCGATCTATCGCGAAGGCGTAAAGACCGTCGCAGCCGGCGCCAACCCTATGGCCATGAAGCGGGGGATCGAGAAGGCCGTTAACACCATTTGCGGCAACATCGACAAGGAAGGCAATCGAGCCAAGGGCGAGATCGACAAGTTCTCGAAGCCCGTCAGCGGCGACATGATTGCCCAAGTCGGCACTGTTTCGGCCAACAACGACGAAACCATCGGCCGCATTATCGCCGAAGCAATGAAGAAGGTCGGCAAGGATGGTGTCATCACCGTCGAGGAATCCAAGACCCTCGAAACTCAACTTGAAGTCGTGGAAGGTATGCAGTTCGACCGCGGTTACCTCTCTCCCTACTTCGTCACCGATCCGGAGCGCATGGAAGCGACTCTCGAGAACGCCTATATCCTTATCCACGAAAAGAAAATCAGCTCGATGAAGGACTTGCTCCCACTGCTTGAGCAGATCGCCAAGGGTGGTAAGCCGTTACTCATCGTCGCTGAGGACGTCGAGGGCGAGGCGCTTGCAACCCTGGTCGTCAATAAGCTCCGTGGCACGCTGCAAGTCTGCGGCGTGAAGGCGCCCGGCTTCGGCGATCGCCGCAAGGCTATGTTGCAGGATATCGCCATTCTGACCGGTGGCAAGGCCATCACCGAAGATCTCGGAATTAAGCTCGAGAACGTCCAGATGTCGGACCTCGGCCAGGCAAAGCGCATCACCGTCGACAAGGACAACACCACCATCGTCGAAGGCAAGGGTAAGCACTCTGAGATCGAAGGGCGCGTGAAGGAGATTCGCAGCCAGATCGACAAGACCACCAGCGACTATGACCGCGAGAAGCTGCAGGAGCGGTTGGCGAAGCTGGTCGGCGGTGTGGCCGTGATCAAAGTCGGCGCCGCGACCGAGACCGAAATGAAAGAGAAGAAGGCTCGTGTCGAAGACGCCATGCACGCGACCCGCGCCGCAGTCGAGGAAGGCATTGTTCCCGGCGGCGGTGTGGCCCTGGCTCGCTGCGTCAAGGCTCTCGATGCCATGAAGCTCGAAGGTGACGAGCAGATCGGTGTCAACATCGTGAAGCGCGCCATAACCGAGCCTCTGCGCCAGATCGCCGAAAACGCTGGCGAAGAGGGCGCAATCGTTCTTGGCAAGGTTTACGACGCGAAGGAGGCCAACTTCGGCTATAACGCTCAGACCGGCGACTACGAAGATCTGGTGAAGGCTGGCGTGCTCGACCCGACCAAGGTCGTTCGCACTGCTCTGACCAACGCCGGCTCGATCAGCTCGCTGATGCTCACCACCGAAGCCCTAGTCTCGGAGATTCCGGAAGAGAAGAAGGCTCCAGCTGGCGCTCCTGGCCACGGCGGCATGGGCGACATGTACTAAACACTTTATAGGGACCTGGCAAGCTAGGTTCTTGCTCGTTTGAACTTGCCCCGCTCGCAAGAGCGGGGCTTTTTTTTTCTCACAATACAGTCATCTCGAGCGTAGGGTTTGGCGTTTGCTGAAATCGTATTTCTCGCCAACTGATCGCCTGGGTCAGTCATGCGGGGCTTCGGACAATTACCGGAGAGATGAAAGTCTAAATCTACGAAGAATATGGCGATTCGTAGAAGGGAATCCTGTAAACGACGGAGTCATATTTTGGATTCGTGCGGTTGTCTATGATCTCGCCGTGAAGATTCTCAGCGATACGCCTGCTGGCGGTGTTTTGTAAGGCTACCGGATAGATGAAACTTCCTTTGCCGAGAGTTGCGTGTCCCCATTCAACAAGTGCGGCCACGACTTCCCGGCCAAAACCCTGCCCGTGCGCGCTTTCCTTGAGCCGAAGGCCGAGTTCGAGGCGAAACAGAATCCGCGTCTTCCCACGAGGCCATGCCAAGGCATTCCCTGTAGTCGAGCCGCCGGATGACGAAAGAAAACTTGTTCGGTTCTGGAGCCTGCAATCTCCTCGCAGCGCATCACGTACTCGCTCTACAATGGCGGCTCCCATGGCATGAATTTGGCGATGGCGGGCGTGATGCATCCAAAAACTTCCTGTGCATCCATCATCTGGAACTGGCTGAGCTGCAATCTTGGGGACTGGATGACAATCATTGTGTCAGCCTATCAAGGACGGATAATACGTGAATTGATAACTGGCGAGAACAGGCCTGTTGGCGTTAACTATGCAATCGCGGCATCCTGAAGATTGCCTGGATGAAATTCCAAACGAAAATTACCTGAGTCACGAGAATGGCTGCTGGAGCGGCGAACGCTGCCCATACCGCTGCTCGTGAGTTAGGCACTCGATAAAAAGCCAGCCACAACACGCTGATGCCGATAATTGTTAGCGAAAAATGCCACCACGTAGCAGTGCGATTGAACGGCAACATCCAGAGCGAGTAAATACTGGCAAAGAAGCACATCATAGTTGCCAGGGCGATGGAGACGAAACTGGGTGGAAGTCCATACCCAGTGCCGCGCCACCTGATCGAAATGCCCAAGCCTGAAGGGTTGATAAACCGTTCGACCAGTGCGAACACTAGGAGGATTAGCGCGACGATCGCAAACAATTCTGCGGTTTTCATCTCGCCTCCGTGAGGGCTAGTTTGCACTGAATGAGTTCACAGGCGCAACTGGGCGTAGGTGACGAAAAAAATCCTGGCTCAAACAACCACCCCCCACGGGGTGGCGGCCGCTTAGGACCCTATCGCCAAGCGCGTCGCCGCTGAGCATCCGCGTTGAAGCGAGTTATTTAACGCCGAGGTGCTTGCGATAGGGTGATTTGGAGAAAGCCGCTGGCGCTTGCCGCGGATGCGGGGGCTACCTATAGGATTTCAATCGATTTTCGCCCGGAAAGCCCTGCCAGAAGCGGAATTCAGCAAAAAGGCATTTATTGATGGTCATCGATTTAGCCATATCGGCCTGGTTTCGGACTGGGCTCATCGTAACCCGAGACTCGATCATTTCTCAAGCTCGCAATTTGTCGAATCTCCGATGCGGCTTGGATCGGGCACGCGCTAGCGTCCGCCGCACCAGCGGCTTCGTCCAAATCGCGTTATCGCTTGTTGCGACAGTTGGCCCGTAATGTGGAACTTAGACCCACTTCGGCGTAAGATTTTGGGCCGTGACCTTGGAAATGACAGCACTCAAACGATGGCGTGTTCTCACCTCCGTACC
>Ga0126372_10000638_pt1 | contig 12657 bp, 12 predicted proteins | sample PanSoiMetaPlot_6_FD_92762 | JGI IMG/M metagenome (GOLD analysis project Ga0126372, IMG submission 92762) | Tropical forest soil microbial communities from Panama - MetaG Plot_6 | ecosystem: Environmental > Terrestrial > Soil > Tropical forest > Bulk soil | place: Panama | collected 2016-02-17
ATCGCCAATGCTGGTCCGCTGGAGAGCGCCGCTGAACTGAGCAAGACCTCAGCCGTTGACGGTGCACACTTTGCAGCCGGAGAGGATGACCTCATCGACAAAGGAATGGGCGCGTTCGTTGAGAAACTTGGAGAGGGCTTGCCGGTCTGCTTGAACTCGCCGGTCACGGAGGTCGATTACTCCGGGAGTGGCGTGAAAGTGAGTGCCGGGGACAGAGTCTTCCAGGGCTCCTATGCGCTTGTTACCGTCTCAATTGGGGTGCTGAAGAAAAAAAAGATTGCCTTCAAACCGGAACTGCCGAAAGAGAAGCTCGACGCCATTGATCGTTTGCAGATGGGCAACATGCAGAAGGTAATCGTCCCCCTCAATAAAGATATTTTTCCGAAAGAGCGGATGAACTCATGGATCCTCTATGAAGGCGACCTTGCCGGGGAGGCGCTGGACTTCGCGAAAAAGCAGGACCTTCCGCTGGTGGATAAAACGCGGGTGGTTATGGGTTTCGTCATCAAGCCGCTGAACAAGAACATCGCTATCGGCTTCTTTGGCGGAGACTGGGCCAAGGCGCTGGAGAAGCGCTGCGAAAACATAGAGCACGGTTCCGGTAAAAGCAACCCGAAATGCGACGATCTTTCGGTTGCCATCACCAAGTCCGCTCTTTCCAACATGTCCGGTGAAAAAAGGATCGATGAGGACATTCAGGAAGAGGGAATCCGGATAACACGCTGGAGCCTCGATTCAACCTCCTTCGGCGCCTATTCGGTCGCGGAGCCCGGAAGCTGGTACCAGCATGAGGTCCTGGCTGAACCGGTGGGGGACGCAAAGGGAACAAAGCGGCTGTTTTTCGCTGGCGAAGGGACCGCCCGCGCGATCTATAACGGTTCTTATCCGGGCGCGTACGAGTCAGGCGTCAAGGCAGCCAGAGATATTCACGCCGCAATGCTTGAGGCGGAAGAGACGGCGAGAAAGGCCGGAAAGAATTGAGCGAAGAGGGAGACATTGGCGATTTTGCCCGCCGGTTAGCTCTTCCCTGAGGTTCTACAGAATACCGGTTGCTGCACGGTTTACACGGCGTCTATGTTCGCGGCCTCGCATACCTGGCCGCGCATCGAGGTGGAGAGGCGGCCACAGAATCTCAAGAAATTCTCAGCCACCGCGGAATCGTCTTGAACTCACCCGTTGGCACGTTGTCTCACCTCCAATTAGGACGGGCCTTTGCGCTGCAAGGGCGCATCGTCAAGGATTTCTTCTCGCTGTGCAAAGATGCTGACCCTGACATCCCCATTCTTAAACAAGCGAAGGCCGAGGACGCGAAGATGCAGTAGAATCCCCCGGCGCCGTACCATTTAGAGAGACCACGCGTAGCATTAGCTCTTCAGGTCCAGCGCAGGCACATCATATATTTAACCTCTTGCTTCAGACCTTTTCTCTTTTCATCCACTCACGGACATACGCTGGGCGGTTCTTCAGCTTTATGCCCTTGGCTTCGCATTGGATCAAAAACCTGATTGCCTCACGGTCCACAAGTTTTGTCTCTTTCAAATCCAATATGTTCGTGCGACTTGGGTCGAATTCGAAAAGCAGTGTCAATTCTGGTATGTGATCCGCGTCAATGCGTCCACTCAGGACAAAGATGGTAAATTTCCCTCGCTCAATCTTGTCGATCTTCAAAGTCATTAGTAATCTCTTTGACCGCCACTACTAATGTTGCGATGCCACGAATTTCGTATTTACCTTTTTTTGACGAATTAGATCTGCGTTTTGAGGCGACCTGCAAGCCGGGCCGCTGCCGCAATTGTTACCCGTCGCCAATTTGGAACTTCATCTCCAGTTGGCCAATCCATCAATTCCAGCTCTTGCAGCCAATCCTGGGCCGACTGCTGGGCCTGCTCCTCACCGAACAGCCCGGTTACCGCGCCGGCAAACGCCTGCAACTCCTGCTCAGCTGAGGCTAGAAGTTCGGTGGTAGTTTGAACAGCATTCATCGCTAATAGACATTGCAACATTGCGGCCAATTGGCAACCCTTATGAAAACAAGACATTAGAAGGAAGAGGGTGTCGCGAAATTTCGAGAGATCGCGAATGCTCGCGAGCGACCCAGCTCAGCAATGCATGCGCGTTGGCATTATCGGAACCCTGCACCATTAAATAATTTCAATCGCGAGCCAACTACTTGCTTTACTGATTCCACCGCGACTGCCAGAATCTTGTAAGGCACTACTTCGTCGGGCTGTTTGATCAATGCGTCCTCCAGGCCACGCCTCCACGCAACCCGCAATTCAGTGTTGATGTGTACGATATTGATCCCCGCAGCGATCGCCTTCCGCAAGTCTTCATCGTCAGTTCCTGAAGCGCCGTGCAAAGTTAGCGGAACCTGGGTTGCGCTCTTGATCTGAGCGATTCGGGCAATATCCAATCGCTTCTTTGTTTTTCCCTGCACCATGCTTTTCAGCATGCCGTGCATGTTGCCCACCGCCGGAGCAAGGATGTCGATTCCCGTGGACTCCACGTATTGTTTCGCCTCCACGGGACTTGTCAGCCCCTTCGCCAGACCAGGAGTCTCTTCATGTATAGCAGAGCCAGTACCGATGTCGCCGATCTCTCCTTCTACCAGGATCTCCGGATTCACGGCCTTGAGCGCTTCGACAGCTTCTTTAGTCTGGCGTACGTTTTGCTCGAATGGTAGCGCGGACATATCGAAGACGATCGCGTCAAATCCGGCCTTGGCTGCCTCCAGGGCCTCTGGGAGAGAATGAGTATGATCTGCGTTAAGAAAGATGGAAAGACCACTTTCTTCCCGCAAACCTAGCAACAAGGCCGCGATCTGGCGGACCCCGATAAAATGCCGCTCGCCGGTGGACACACCAATCAAAACCGGTACTCTCTGCTCTTGCGCAGCCGTGAAGACTGCTTTCAACTGAACCAGATCAGCTACGTTGAAATGGCCGATTGCAACTCCATTTTTGTTTGCCTCCTGTAACGCCTCCCGTAAGACGTGCACGTAAGGCTCCTTTCATAGACGCCTCGCTCAGCGACTGTTTTCAGGCCTCTGACGTGGCACTGATTCCGGTTGACTAAATTTACCCGGGACGGAATAGCTTGTATCTGTCACTCTTCCTTTTTCCATTACCTGCTTGAATCGGCGTAGATTGGAAGAGATTTCTTCAGCCGGAAATTTTCCAATCAAAGCCATCGCAGCACGTCCCAGTCTGCCGAGAGGCGCTTTCATCACTTCGCGAACTTGCGTCTCTCGCGGAGAAGATCCGCGAGCAAAGTAGATTTCCCAATACGTTTTTAGTGGAGGTAAAGTTTCGTATCGGATTAGCTCATTCGCGCGCTTTTCCGTTACTTTTACGGTCCAGTGGGCGCGAATGCCCAGGGGTCCTTGTATCGTCCACCGCGAAGTTCCCGGACCGGTTTCTTCAACGGCCATGACATCTCCCAGGAAGGTGGGCAGGTTCTTGAAATCACTATAAAACGCAAAAACTTCTTCTACAGGACGTTGGATGGTGACGCTTCCTTCGATCGTGTTTTCATCCGGTCGTGAAAATGATGGGATTTGCATAACTCCAGTCTCCAATCGTTCTTGTCATCCGTCTTACATCATCGGCGCAATTGCAACGCGTGCTCCGCCAGGCGTTCAAATTCCGCCATTGGCCGGAGTCCCATAATCAATTGCTGGCCCAGGAGCCAGGCTGGCGTTCCCTCAACGCCGTTTTTGCGGCCAATCGCCTCAGCCTCCGTGACGCCGGCTTCAGCGGTGCCATCGGCAAGAGCAGCATGCAAGGCTCCTAGATCAATTCCAGATCTGCTCGCGTGACGGTCAATTACATCTGGATCTTCAAGGTCCTCGCCCAGAACAAAGTGCGCTTCGAAAAGCTCTTTGTGAAACTGGGGAAAAGCGTGTCCCTCATGTTGTCGGCTCCATTCGGCAGCGGCCAGCGCGCGCCGGGTATCGGGAAGGCGCGGAGGCCAGCGCAGTGTCAATCCGGCTTCTCTAGCCTCGCGCTCCAACATTTCATAGCTCGGGCCTTTACGTGGTCCCACTGAAATCCCTCCGGCCGGAATGTCCGGGTGGGCCTGAAAGGGCAACTCAACAACATCAAGGCCATGCTGCACCAGAATCGCGTTTCGCTGCTGCCCGATGTAGCAGAACGGGCACAGGAAGTCATACCAATGCAACACTGTTCCAGGGTTGTCCACGCGTTGCCGCTCCATGATGTCGCTCATTTTCTTTCCGCTTCCGCTGTGAGTGAAATATTGAGTTTCGCTTCTTCCTGCGAGCCTTCTTTACCGGGCCGAAGACCCCAGAGAACAAGCACGGAAGAGGCTATGATCGAAATGGCGACGCTCAAGAATGCCGCGCCGACCAGACTCTCCTGCCAGGGTCGCCCAGTGTGGCCTGCCGCCGCAATTGGAGTAGACGCGGCGGTACCGAAAATTGCCGCCAGCGTCGTCGCCAACCAGTTCCCAAAGGTTCCGTAAACTGCGAGCCAGTATGCTGTCGTCTTTGTTAGCGACGGCAGTTTTACCTCAGTCCAGATGGCGCCCAACGCAATCAAAAAAGTGCCGTTCATTACGCCTTCCAGGTGGGCGGCGAGTCCCATGCGCATGTTGGTGAAGCGTTGCTCTACGAAGCCTGTGACCAGGCCGAGCAAAAACAGAAACATGCCACACCACATCAATTGTCGGTTGGTCGCTTTCATGCCAGTTGGTCCTATTTCGTCGCGATTGAAGCTTTGCCCGATTTCAGGGCTAAAGCTCCAATCTGTTTTTGTTTGATTGGCACGACTTCTGCACGCTGAAGTCGTGCCTTGATTACTTGCAGAGGCTAAAGCCGGACAACATCAACCTGTTGTTAAGCTGCTTTCGCTGCCGCCCCTTTCGCAGCTTCTTCGATGAGAGCAGCAACAGCCTGCGGCTGCGACACGTACACGGAGTGGCTGCCTTTAACCTCAACGACAGTTGAGCCGGCGCGTTTGGACATTGCCTGCTGGGCCTCAGGCGGGATCATCTTGTCTTCTGCGGTAACCAGGTACCAGCTTGGCTTTGCCTTCCACGCTGGCTGCGTGATGGTGCCGTTAAGTGCCTCTACGCCCCACGGGACCTGAGAATCCGCCATAAAAGCAGCTATGTCGGGTTCCACGTCTGCGGCGAATGAGGCGGCGAACTTCGCTCTATCGAGGAAGAGATATCCATCTTGCGGTGGCAGGATCGGGGGCACAGGTGCGCCTGGCGGTGGGTTCGCTATGAGCGTGGATACGGACTCGCCTTTGTCGGGAGCGAACGCGGCCACATAGACCAGCCCGACCACATTCGGATCGTTGCCTGCTTCAGTAATTACGGCCCCGCCATATGAGTGACCGACGAGGATCACTGGACCATCTTGAGTAGCAATCGCCCGCTTGGTGACGGCAACGTCATCCGCCAACGTGATGGTCGGATTCTGAACGATTGCGACTGTATAGCCGTCCTTCCTCAGGGTTTTGTAGACTCCTTCCCATCCGGACCCGTCCACGAAACCGCCGTGAACGAGAACAATATTCCTCACTGCTGTTCGATCTTGCTTCATTGTGATTCTCTCCTTTTTGTGACATTCGAAAAATGAGTGATTCTTGCCGTAATCTCTTGCACGCGCTCCGATTAAGCTGCGCCCCAACCGGGCTATCGCACCTTCGCAATAAACTTGATCTCAATCAGTTGCGTTGGCAGCGCCAGCCGGGGCGTCACCAGAATGGTGCTTGCCACTGCGGGTCTTCTCGACCCATATGCTTCCTTCCGAACTGGGCCGGCTGCGGCGAACGCAGTTTCCATATCCGTGACGTAAAGCACTTCTTCAACCACGTTGTCCAAAGTGGCGCCGAATTGATTAAGAATCTTCTTGGCATTCACATACGTTTGCCGCATTTGCGCTTCCATGTTCGCGTGGTCTCGGATCTTGCCGCGGTCATCGAGCGGAGCAGGACTGACGATATTTCCCTGGTCATCGTGGCTCAGTTGACCGGAAACGTAGATCGTGTCATCCACCTTCACCGCCTGGGCATAGCCGTACTGCTCCTCCCAGGGCATTCCAAAACCTTTCACATCTTTGCCAACCGCCATCGTGAGTCCCCTCTCATTTACTTGCGCTTATTCTTCAAAACCCAAAGCGTTCTCGCGTAGTCTATGAGTGCCATTCCAACCGCAATCCAGAACACCACGCCGATCCACCGTTCCCACCCGTGCGGGTGGTAATAGAGCAAGACGACTGCAAGTCCCACGATGCATGCCGCCGCCAGGATGGTGGCATTGGAGCGTGCAAGTGCGTGCTCCAAGCGTTTCATAAGCGGATCGATGTCTTCGACCCGCGTCCAAATTCGCAGATTCCCTCGCTCGATCTCGCCGAGAACGCGGTCGATTCGCCGAGGAAGCGCGATAATGAGCTCTGCCGCGTCCGCTGCTGAATCTCCCAGGCGCCCGAGCAGGTTAGGACCGGCATATGCCTGGTACACCAGCTTCCCGATCATTGGCTTTAAATAATCAGAGAAACTCGACTCGGGATCGATGGCTTGTAATATTCCTTCGCACATGGCCAGGGCCTTGAAGAACTGGACCATAGCTCCCGGCAAGCGCAGGCGGTGGCGGCGAACCAACTGCATCAGTTCGCTCATCGCCTCGGCAAACCGGAGGTTTTCAAGCGAAACATCCACATACAGCTCGAGAATTCGATCGATTTCTCTTGTAATCAGGTCGCGATCGATGGGATGTTGGGGAGCGGTGATTTCGATGAGGCGATCGGTTAAGGCCTGGGCATCCGACCGCGTTATGGCAACGAACAGGTCCGCCGCGCGCCGTCGCGCCTCAGGGGTGAGGCGCCCCATCTTGCCGAAATCAATCACGGAAAGTGAGCCGTCTGTCTGGATCAGGAGATTTCCGGGATGCGGGTCCGCATAATAGAATCCGCGGTCGAACGCCGGTTCCAGGACGAAACGGGCGATGCGGCGTGAGACCACAGCTCGGTTCCGTTTCGGCATGTCCGCAACCGTCGAAGGCTTTTGTCCTTCGACCCGCTCCTCCGTAAGCACACGCTTCCTGGAGAACTCTTCGATTACGGCGGGAATCTTGAATCCATTGTCGTTGGCGAAGGTATCGCGGAACAACCTTACATTGGCGGCTTCGTGCCCATAGTCTATCTCGGCCAGCAGCACGTCGCTGAACTCGCGAAGCAATCCGCGCGCATTGAATTCTTCGAGCACCGGAAAGCGCGGCGACCATTCATCAATGAGACCCCCGAGAATCTCAAGATCGATCTTTACCAGCTCGTCGACATGGGGTTTACGCACCTTGATCACCACCTCGCGATGGTCGAGAAGACGTGCAGCATGAACTTGGCCGATTGAAGCGCTTCCCAGCGGTATCACATCGAAAGATGCGAAGAGCTGGTCGGGCAGCGCGCCCAGGTCTTCGCGGATGATGTCTGCAATCACGCTTGCGGGCACCGGCACAACTTCGTCCTGTAACTTTGCCAGTTCGCGGCGATAGGCATCGGGCAATAGGTCGCCGCGTGTCGAGAGCGCCTGACCCAGCTTGATGAACATGGTCCCGAGTTCCTCACATGCGCGACGAAGATGCTCTGCCCTTGCCCGATCGCCTTCTTCGTGCTTGATGAATTCATCATCGAAGACTCCGATGCCATGCCGTGTGACTACGGCTAGGATCTCGCGGTAACGTTTGCCCTTGGTGATCATGGCGTTATCACGCTGCCTCCGCAGGAATACTTCTTTTCTCCTGCTCGGAATCTTGAGAGAGTGATGTGCCGATCGCGCTTGGCCCATTGTTAATAACGGTCTTCGTGGCGAATGGCACTGAATACTCCGCTGCATTCTGGATATTTTCTACAGTCGAAATCGCCATCTGCTTTGCAAGTTCGAGAGTGCTCAACGCGCAATCAAGACCCCAGCCGAGCGTCGCAACCGGGTGCGCCAGTGAGTCTTTGAACATTGAACCGAGAGTCTTGGCCAGCGTTATGCCGCCATTTACAAGTTGCCGCGGGGCGCGCAAGACAGCATATCCCGCCATGGCGGCCGAGCTTGCCGTCCGCCAAAGAAAAGGCCGTGTCAAGAGCTGTCTTGTGGGAATCACGCCGGCGAAGACTCCGGCCGCGAGATTGTAGTAATCGGAATCGGAAGCCCCTCTTTTCGCGATCACTTCCAACGCCGCCAGCCAAAGCGATTTCAGCGCGCGATTTCTTGCCAGATCGATGATAAGCCGCGAGAGCGCCATGTCGTATGCCATTTCAGCTTGCACCCGTTTGGCGTACGGGCGGAGCCCCGCGACCGACAAATGATCCCTGGACAGTGCTTCTCGCAAGGCTTCCAGGGTCCAGCGCCCACTGCGCAACGCATACTGAATGCCTTCACCGCTGAGAGGATTGATTAATCCCGCCGCGTCTCCCGCGAGAACAACTCGGTTCCCGACAACGGGCAGCCGTGGATTGAAGGTTGTCAGCGGCCATCCGGCAATTTTCCCGCACATCTTTGCCCCGGCAAGACGCAAACGAATGGCTGGATCGGTTTCGATCAGTTGCGTGAAAAATTGACTGAACTTCTGTTTGCTCGGTGACCACGAATCCAGCAGCATTCCCACGCCAACGTTGGCTGAGTCCGCGCCTGTCGGAAACAACCAGTAATAACCCGGAAAGCTTGCATTATTGATGTACAAGTCCGCTTGGTCTGCGGCCCCCTCCACACCTTCGAAATATGCTCGGACCGCGATTATTTGGTCGCGGCTTTGCGGTTTCTTCCCGCGGAGAATTCGCGAGATGAGTGACGAACTGCCATCCGCTCCAATCAAAAGCCTGCTTCGAAGAGACCTTGGTCCACCTTTTCCTTGATAAAACACTGTTACCCCAGTCGCATCGGTCTCATAACCTGTGACGCGAGCATCTTCGATCAAGCGTGCTCCGGATGCGACGGCAGCTTGCACAATAGCGTCATCTAGCAAGATCCGGGGGATGCAAACACCGTAGCGGCGAAGACCTGCCACACGGGGAAACGGCCGCGCGACTACTTTGTCTCCGTTGAGATACAAGGCGCCATCGCGAATTTCGTGGGCGTTTTGCAAGGTTGGCTGCCATGACAAACCAAGCTGATCGAGTTCTGCCAGCGCGGCGGGACCAACGAAGTCACCGCACACTTTATCGCGTGGGAAGCGCCGCTGATCAAGCAACACCACGCGAAAGCCGGCACGAGCCAGGTGGCAGGCGGCGCTCGCTCCTGCCGGGCCCGCGCCTGCGATGGTAACGTCTGCCTGTGTCACATAATCTGTCTGATTTCCAAATGTCATGATGCCTCCTAAGCCGCTCAATAAACCGTTGGCTCTTCTCAAGTCTCGTCAGTGATGACTGCAAGACTCTCGCCATCGTCAAACGATTGAAAACCAAAGATTACGGTGCAAGGCGCGTCACGAAATTTCGAAACCTCGCGAAGTTTCGCGAGCTAACACCTGGAAAATATTTTTCGTCATCAGAAAACAGGTGAGAGCACGAATGAAAAGTTTGCGGAAGAGTCTTTGGAGTGTGTTTTAAAAATAGGTTTGTGTCAGGGCATGACTTTTAGCGTTTAGCCGGAGCGAGCGTAGTGAACGATGGCTGCAGAGTCGTGCCGAGCGGCCTTCAGGCCGCGTAAATAGGGTAAGAAAAACTTCTTTTCCTCTCTGCCGAAGGCGGGCGCGCAGCCCGGGGTCCCCGGCGCGCGCGGTTTTTGTTTTTGCGCGTGATGGGGTGGAGGTCCTGGTTCTGGAGCGGAGTGCCTCAAGAGAAAAATCAAAAATGTTTTTGAAACATGCTTTAAGTGATGGCGAGACCTTCGCCTGAGGAAATGATGAACCAAAAAAGATCGTTATCTCGAGACGCGTCCAGCTTGCCGGACAACCCGAGACTCCTTGCGTCCGATTTCGCCTTACGATACAGCGATGAACTTATGCTTGCTGATTTTGAACTGCCTGATTTTGGATTCCAGCGTTGATGCAGGAATTCCGAGTTTGGCTGCGGCGCCATTCGGCCCCGCAACCTTCCCCTTGCTCTCAGCCAGTGCGGTTTCGATGATTTCTTTTTCCTGGCTGTGAAGGGCCTCTGCCAGTGAGCGTGAAGACTCGGCACGGCGCAGGGACTGAATTGACAGCCAGCCCTCGTCAATGCTGAAGGTCTCGCCGCTCATAAGGATTACGGACCTCTCAATAATATTTTGCAGCTCACGAATATTGCCCGGCCAAGGGTATGCCTGACATAGTTCCAGCGTTTTTTTCTCGATCCGACGGATATGTTTTCCCATCTTCTCGGCAAAACGCTTGACAAAATACCGAACCAGCATGGGAATGTCCTCTTGCCTCTCGCGCAGAGACGGCACCTCGACAGGGAACACGTTTAATCTATAGAACAGATCAGCTCGAAATGTTCCTGCGGCAATCGCAGCCGGCAAATCCCGATTGGTAGCGGTAATTACGCGAACGTTGGCTGGAATCACGCGGTTCCCTCCAACTCGTTCAAATTGGCGCTCCTGGAGTACACGCAGCAACGCAATCTGCGTTTCCGCCGGAAGCTCGCCAATCTCATCGAGAAAGATGGTGCCTGAATGCGCTTGTTCAAAGCGTCCCTGACGTTGTTGCAGCGCTCCGGTAAATGCCCCTTTCTCGTGACCAAAGAGTTCTGAGGCAATCAGTGACGCGGGGATGGAAGCACAATTCACGCTGATGAACGCGTGGCGGGAGCGTCGTGAGCGCTTATGGATGGCACGAGCGATCAGTTCCTTGCCGGTGCCGGTCTCACCGGTTATTAAAACCGTGGAGTCGGTGGGAGCAACCTTTACGATGCTTGTAAGCACGGTCTGCAGCGCTGGCGATGATCCCACAATCTCCTCAAACATGAAAGCCTCGTCGATCTGCTCCCGCAGCGCCAGGTTTTCCTCACGAAGCCGGTCTTTGGTTTCACTTACCTCTTCATACTCCAAAGCGTTCTTAAGGGTAATGGCAATCTGCTTTGCTACCTGGTCGAGGAATTCCACGTCTTGCTCGGCAAAACAACGCTCCTGTCGGCTTACCAGTTGAAGAACACCTGATACCTGGTTGCCGCTGATCAAGGGAAGAAAACAACCGGACTGTAGCCCTTCTCCCACTACCCTCTCGTAGAAAGCCTGTGCGACTGCAGAATTCCAAGCCGCGCGAATTTCTGCCACGCTGTTGAGCACAACAGGTTTGGCCCTCCCAAACGCTAGTCCCGCAGAGGATCCTTCGATAGGAATCAGTGTGCCTTCTTTGAACAAGCCCTTGCTGTTCGGGAAATCAACCATATGTTGCCGTAGGCGTTGGCCATCGCCTTCCGGCAGCACCAGACCAACCATGTCACATTTGAACACGCGGCGGAGCTCACTCGATACCGCCTGGAACAACTGGCGAAGGCCCAGGTGTGACGCCACCCGATTGTTTAGGTCAAGCAGCAAGCGAAGACGATCACGCTGATGTTGCAGCTCGCGTGCAAGACGTTCGCATTCCGTGGTGTCCGTGACCGCTCCCACCAATTCCAGGGAGCCTGATTCGTTCTCTGAGGGACGTCCAACCACCCCAGCATATTTGATGGATCCATCAGGCATCAGTGGTCACAGCCCCTTTGGTCCTAAACTATGCCGCACTCGGCCAGCGCACATCCCGCAAAGGAAGGCTTTTTGTGTACCACGGAATGTTTGCGCTTGGCTAACACTGATTGGGTATCAAGTCGCTTAGGCACGCAGGGGAAGAGACCTCCCGGCAATCCAAATGATCTTTCGTACTCCGATGCGAGTCGGTAGCGCCAGGCCCGCGACTGTAATCATCACGAGGCCCCCTCGCACCGCCTTGCTATATAATTAATGTCAGTTCAAAACCAGTCTCCTCTTGGACCTTTGATAGTGTGAGGAATTCATGATGACCCAGCCCCAGGAACGCATCTATCTGAACCCGCCCAGGTTTTGGGCTGCCACCAGGAATATGACTGATGAGGATGTCGATCAGTTCGTAAACCGGATCTTCCGCCTGGCTGCGGAGCGTAACGTCGAAGAACTCGAGCGCTACGACTTCATCTTCTTTGGGCACAAGTAGTCCCCCATCCGTGCTCCAAAAAATGTTGGCTGCAGATGATCGAAAACGGCAGTCCATGCCGGCAGGTGGACCTTCTTCAATAGCTCGGAATAGCGCGGATCACGGCACAACCCTTTGAGCAAGGGATCCTACCACAACTTATACCCACTTTGTGAATCCTCTTGCCCTGTACTCAGGTACAGGGTTCACAATAGGATCTCTTTCAAAAACATTAACCAGCATCTGCCACTTTTATCCGGCAGGACTCCTCCGTAACCAGTTGAATCTGAGCGGTTTACCGGAAAACTCAACTGTGTCAACCAAAAAACAATTGACAACTATAAATACTATTGTAATAATGTAATCAGAATCTTGAAATAGGTTGATGTATGTCCAACCTATAAGATTCAGCTGTGGCCTCGAAGGCAGACGTGAGCCCGCCGTGGCGGGCGAATTTGGCCAACAGCTTGTTGTGAAAATGCCTCCTAGGAGGCCCCGGTTAACCGGGTTCGTTCTTTGACAACTGAATATTGAGGCGTTCTGGCGGCGTCTGAGCCGACAGCCGAAATCCCG
>Ga0126372_10000640_pt1 | contig 12632 bp, 3 predicted proteins | sample PanSoiMetaPlot_6_FD_92762 | JGI IMG/M metagenome (GOLD analysis project Ga0126372, IMG submission 92762) | Tropical forest soil microbial communities from Panama - MetaG Plot_6 | ecosystem: Environmental > Terrestrial > Soil > Tropical forest > Bulk soil | place: Panama | collected 2016-02-17
AGGGATCGATGCGAAGCGCCGCCTCAAACTCCTTGCGCGCGTTTTCCCAATTGTCCTGCATGGAGAAAAGCTTCCCCAGGTTGTAATGCATTTCGGCGGATTTGGGGTTGTACTTGATGCCCTGCTCAAACTCAATTTGCGCGGTGTCGAAGCGGCCAATGAGCATCATGTCACGGCCTAGGATCTTGTGCGCTTCGGCGTTTCGAATGTCGAGTTGGAGTGATTTCGCCAGCGACTGAATCGACTCGCCAATTTTCTGCTGGGCGAACTGCGCATATCCGAGAGCGTACCAGCCCCAGGAGGATTTCGGGCGATGCTCGACATACTCATCGAGCAGAGGCTCGACCTCTTTAAATCGGTTTTCGCGAATAAAGCCCTCATACTCGGCCATCTTCGCGGGATCGTCGGAGTCAGAAGAAGACGGCGCGACAGCTGCTGCCGGCTTTGCGCGTTCGAGAGCCGCGTTTTCCAGGCGATCCAGAGCTTCTTTGGCAGCAACGTCGCCCGGATTCAGATCCAACGCTTTCCGGTAAGCGGTCGCCGCACCCTCGGGGTCACGCTGTCTTTCAAGCACAACACCAAGGAAATGTTGTGCGTCCGCCGATTCGGGTTGGAGTTTGATCGCATGCCGGAATTTGGTGGCTGCGGTGTCCAGGTCGCCCTTGTCGAGAGCTTCGCGACCCTCAGAGATATCGAGATTGGCGTTCTGTGTCCGGTCGTCGGCAGCGGAAAGCTCGCGACCTTTCTGTACCTCGGCGGCGCCCTCGTCCTTGCTTCCGGCTCGTGCCAGCGCGAGGCCCAACTGGTAGTGTGCTTCGCCGCTTTGCGGATCGAGTTTAGTCGCCTCTTGCAGCTCCTGTACGGCTTCGGGCACTTTGCCATCACGAAGAACAGCCTTCCCCAGAGCCAGGTGAGCACGAGCGAAAGTCGGAGCCAATGCAATCACCTTGTGCAGCTGCTCGATCTCTTTCGCAGGCCCAGCCTTCGAACTACCGTACGCGACAGCAAGGTTGAACTGCGCTTTCACCGAGTCCGGGGCGAGCGCAACCGCCTTTTCGAGTTCGACGACTGCCTGCTCTGCATCTGTCGGAATCAGGGCCGCGCCCAGATTTGCATGAGCGTCTGCATAGTCGGGTCGAAGGCGCAACGCTTCGCGGTAGGCGGTAATTGCGGCAGTGTCGTCATCTGCCTGTGTCAGCACGAGTCCGATGTTGTTGTAGGCCTCCGCATAGTCAGGGCGAAGCTTCACGGCCTCGCGAAATTCGGCTACGACGTCGTTCGTGCTCGCCCCTTTGCGGCCAAGAAGCAAGCCGAGAACATTGTGCGCTTCTGCGCGCCCCGGATTCTTGGCTAAGGCCTCTCGTAATCCACTAATCGCAGAGTCCCAGTCCGGTGTGGGCGGCGAGGGAGACGCGACATTCAGTCCAGCTTCGAATTGCCCCAGGGCGTGATCAAGATCGCCTTTGCGCAGGAAGACAATTCCGAGATCGATGTAGGTGGCGGGTAGCGGCGGCAGAAGGGCAATCGCACGTTGCAGACTGGCTTGAGCTTCAGGCAGATCTCCGCTTTCGCGCAGCGCCATTCCGAGAAATGCATGGCTGGGACCGGCTGAAGGATTTAGACGCACACTCTGGCGCAACTCCCCAACGGCCTTATCTTTGGATCCGCTATACCAGAGTGCAACCCCGAGGTTGTAGTGGGCTTCAGACGACTCCGGCAGTAGCACGACCGCCCGCTGCAGATGATTGACGGCGGGTTCCAGGTCTCCCTGCTGGCCCTGGATATAGCCGAGCATGTTATGGGCTTCGCCGTCGTTTTCCTTGCGACGCACTGCTTCGATCAGGAGATCTTTCGCCCCATTGAGATCCCCGCGTGCGGCCGCTTCCTGGGCACGCTTATAGGGATCATCAGCCGGGCGCTCTTCCGGAGAGGGAAGCGTCGCTGCCGCTTCGGCACCCAGTTTTTTCAGAGCCAGTCCGAGCCCGTAATAACCCTCCCGCAGTTCAGGGTCGATCTCGAGCGCCTTCTCGAAGCACGCAACCGCGGCCGGTAAGTCACCTGTCTGGCGGAGCGTCTGCCCCAGCTCATACTGAACGCTGGCAATCTTCGGTTCAGCGGCAGCCACGCGCCGCATGTGCGCCAGGGCCTCTTCGGTGTCGCCCTTCTCCCGGAGAGCCACGCCGAGGTTCATTTCGGCTGCCATGTTGTGCGGTTCGAGAGCAAGTGCCCTCTTGAAGACATCGACCGCTTCAGTAATCTCACCGCTCTTGGCCAGGGCGGAACCGAGGTTCGTGTGGGCCCTGGCAGATTTTGGATCAAGCGCAACGGCCTTCCGAAACTCCGCAATCGCTCCGGGTAGGTCGGCTTTTTCCATGATGGCAACGCCCAGCCAGTTGTGGGCCTCAGCTGAGGAGGGTGCAATTTTGACTGCGCGCTGAAAGGCCTCCAGTGCGTGAGGAAAGTCGTTCGTATCCAGGTACGCGAGGCCGAGGGCAACGTGGAGATTGGGATTGTTAGGGTCGCCTTTGATGGCAGCTTCGATCTGGGCTGGAGTCTGGGGTGATTTATCTGCTTTCTGAGCGGCTGCCGCCGTCACGAGAGCGACGGTGAGAATTGCGGCCAAGCCACGCGCGATGGTCGAATTACAGCTCATTGGTCAGGGTCGGTCAGGCGCAGTTGTAAGCGCGAGTTCTCAGCATCTTCCTTGCGAAGCGCCTTGGCGAGTTCCAGCCGCTTGTCGGCTTCTTCCTTTTTGCCCATGCGCGTCAAGAGCAACCCAAGCTGATAGTTTGCCTTGACTGACTTCGGGTTCAGGCGGACAGCTTTCTCCAGGTTGGCTTCCGCCTCGGAGTAGCGCCGCGCACTCATCAACAGACTACCTAAGGCCTCGCAGGATGGTGCGTGATCGGGATAGCGTTGCAGCAGGCTCTCTAGGCCGTGAATAGCCTCCGCATCGCGGCCCTGATCCCTCGCCACCAGCGCCAGATAATAGTAGGGCGCGAGTTGTTCGGACTGCAAGCGCACGCTCTCCCGCAGATGGGTGGCAGCGTCGTCCAGGTGGGACTGCAGGTACAAAACTGATCCGAGCGCATAGTGCAATTGCGCGCTAGTTGGTTTTTGCTTGATAAGGCTCTCGAGAATGCCTTGGGCAGCTTCGAACTGTTTCTTCCCCACTTTTGTGGCAGCCAGCGTGTATTGATAAGACACATTGCCCGGTTGCAAACTGACCGCTTGCGTCAGCGCGGGCTCTGCATCTTCGAGCAGGTCCATCTTCAGACATACTCTGCCGAAGCCGAACAGAATCTCGGGATTATTCGGCTCGATTTTCTTGGCCCGCATCCAGTAGGAAAGCGACCGCTCCAGTTCGTTGGCGTCCTCGGCAATGCCGGCCGCCTGTCGCAGGGCGGGAAGGGAATCGGGTCTCAGACTCAGTGCCTGGTCGTAGGACTCCAGTGCCCGCTCGGAATCTTTCTTGAGTACGTACAAACCTCCGAGATTAAAGACCAACTCGTACGACTGAGAACCCCGCTGTTTGGCGCCCTCCAGAATGTCGATCGCCTCGGGGACCACTCCTCCCTTTGCGAGAAGCAGGGCGAACTGGATCGACAGCTCCGGCGGCACGCCCATGAGGTGCTCCCAGTCGGATGCTAAAGCGGCTGCTGCGGCGCGATCGTCGGTCTTCAAGTAATCGGTCGCCAGCATCAAAAGACCGTCGGGCGATTGCTTCAAGGCCGGCAGAACCGGTTGGGCCAGTTCCAATGACTTCTTATAGTTGCCCTTCGCGGTTTCGGACTGGGCCAAAGCCAGCCGCGCTGAGACGTTGGAGGGGTCAAGGGTTAGAACCCGCCGGTAAAGAGGAAGAGCCAGTTCCGGCTTTCCTTGCAGCGTGTAGACCTGCGCGAGACTGAGGTGGGCGCCCAGCAGATGCGGCTCGAGTTGGATTGCTTCCTGCAAATAGCGCGCACTCTCGGTAAGCTTTTTCTGCTGGAATCGAATGGAGCCTAGTACCGAGCAGGCTACTGCACGGGTCTGAGGATTGGAAAGGGCAAGACGTGCCTGCTGGTCGGCCTCTTCCAGCTTGCCCTGCTCGAACAAGGTGGCGGCATTCTGAAGGGCCGTGCGGGCGTCGGTCGCGTATGCGGTAGAGAAATAGAGAAGCGCAAACAAACAAAAGAGCGGTGCGCGAGCACACCACTCCTCATCCTTATAGTCTTTTTTACAGCTTCCAATCACCTATGGCCGCCGAGGCTCCCTCGTTAGGCGGAGCCGGGTCTTCCTTAACTCAGTAATTCAACCGCAGACCAAACTGAATGGAACGCGGCTGGTTGCACTGGGTGTTGACGGTGCCGAAGCTGCCAGAACTGAAACTGGCGTTCGGATCACAGAAATCCGTACGGTTGAAAATATTCCCAAATTGCGCTTCAAACCGGAGGTTCAAACGCTCCTTGATCGGGAAGACTTTGAACACATTCAAATCCTCATTGTAGGTCGGGAATGCACGAACCGAACCGTCGCGACGGGGAGCGTTGCCTAGGAGGGGATTAGCCGTCGTAGGATCAAGTCCCGGATCGGACCAAGCTGCCTTATCAAAGTAGTTGTCCACTAGTGGATTGAAATCACTACCCCGCGTGACTGCGCTAGTTCCCTTTTCCCGATTCGGTCGCCTCTGTCCGTTGAACAGGATGCCACCCAAGGGATTGTCCATGGTGATATTCATCGGGCGTCCGCTTTCATAACGGAGGGCTCCGGCGATGTTCCAGCCCCCCAAGAGCGCTCTTCCAGCACCTGAAGACAGACCCTTCGCGAAAGGAATCTCCCAAGTGAAGCCGACGAGGAACACATTCGGAGTGTCGTCACGACTGAGACCCCACTCACACTTATGCGGGCATGATGGATCCTGCACGGCTCCGTTAGCGCCATCTCCACCTTGTCCGGTTTCTGAGCCATCGTTGTGCAACCTCGAATAGGTGTAGCCGACACGGAATCCCAAACCGTGGGAGTAGCGCTGCTCCAGAACAACTTCCAGCGCGTTGTACATGCTGCTGCCGATCGGAACGTCACGCCACAGCACGTTTTGATATTGCGGGTAGGTTCTCAGGGCCTGTGCGACGGTGCCATTGAAGGTGCTGTAAGGTAGTGGAACGCCACCAGCACAAATACCTCCCGGTGCATTGGTCCCCGCGCTGCAGTTATGGGTCAAATCAGAATTTTGCATCGACAAGACGCTGGATGGATTCATATTTGCTGCGACACCCATTTTTTGCCAATCTGCAGTCAGGCGGGTTCCTCGATTCGCGATGTAGGAAACATCCAGCCTCAGGTTATCGGTGAGCTGTCGTTCAAAAGTGACGGACCAGTTTTGATAACGCGGCAGCTTTAGTCCATCCTTGGATACTGCGATGATTGACTGGTTGTTAGCAAACGTCGGATCGATAAATGGAGGAAGGTTGACGCACGGGGATGAATCCGTACCGCCCGGGCAAGCTTTGTTGGTTGCCGGGAACCCACCGTCCAAGGAGAACGCTGGGAAAACTCCGTTCGAGATGTTCCCAACCGTAGGGTTGGAAACGTAGCCAATCGTCGGTTGCCCGATAAACTGGTCGAACGAGATTCCAGAGTAGTAAATGCCGTAACCACCGCGAACGGCGGTTTTGTCATTCACTCGATAGGCGAAGCCAAAGCGGGGCCCCCAAGCGTCGTGGCCAGGCTTTTCAAAGGTACGTTTCCCAGTGCGACCCGCGCCCTTTCCGGCAAAGATCAGAGCGCCAGGAATCTGCTGGTCAGGGAGAAGGGGGTCAGGGGCTTGCAAGGTGTTGGGATCGAAGGTCGAATACCGGTCTTGTGTTTCTGTACGAGCAAACTGATAGTCAAAACGCAGACCCAAGGTCAGGGTCAGGCGACTCGTGGCTTTGTACTCGTCATTAACCCATGGCGAAGTGTAGGCTTCGTAGAACATCGGGTGGAACGGGATGTTCTGAGTGGAAGAGTCCACTTGACCCAACAAGAAGGAGGCGAAAGATTCGCCCGTACTGGTGACATTGTTGCCGGTAGCGTCATAGCCCGCAGTCTCCCTTCGGTCGAAACGGAATTCGCCGGCTTGGTTGCCATTAGCCCATCCCGAAAATGGGAATTGGTGCCACCGATACTCGAAGCCAAACTTAAGAGTGTGCTTACCCTTTACCCAAGAGAGGTCATCCGAGAACTGCCAACGATTGTTGGTCAGGAACCCAAACTTCCCCCAACCATACTGGCCCAGAGAGTTATAAGGAATATTGCCCGCGAAATCTAAGAGTGGCGGTCCTGCTGTCTGATCAAGAAGACCTCCGACTCCCTGGGGCTGCGATGTCTCTCCCGAGGTTCCTGCCCACAGAATTCCCGGCCACCCAGCGCCAGCCGAAAGGGGATTCCCACCCATAAACCAGCGGTCCCACGCAATAGTGGTGTGGTTGAGCAGGTTCGGACGAATGATCCAGTCGAACTGCGTATGCGTGTGGTGGGTGGTAATGCGCTGGTAAAAGCCATTGCCGTAGTAGCTGGTGTTCTTTTCAGGCGAAGTCTCGCCGCTAAATTGCGTCGTACAACCCGCCACTTCCCCGCAGTTTCGGATTGAAGGCCGATGCCCCCAGTAGAAGCTTTCGCTCATCCGGAAGTTGGGGCTAAAGGAGTGATCCACTCGGAATTCGATGGTTCGAGCGTTAAGTAGCCACGTCTGATCGCCTGCAGGGTTTCCCGCAACGTTAAACGCGTTTCCGGCTCGGTCCGGGTGGACCATAAGAGCTGCGACCCTGGAGGCGACAACGCTCAAGTTTGGATCAGTAGAAGGAATAAGGTTTCCCGGATACGCATCGCGGACCGGAATCACCGGAGCTCCCGGAGTGCTCGGCGTATCACACGATACGACACCACCACTCTGGATACACCTTGTGGTGGATGGGTCATAAATCGCACCCTCCATAACGGGTCTACCCAAGATGTCAGAAATTAAGGCGCCTTGCGGGGTACGGGCTTGGTTACCCGTCAAAAGCGTGCTGAAGTCACCCGCCTTGAACGCATCGATTGGCGTCGTGTTTCCGAACCCGGGGAGCACGCCGGAGCGGAGCCGAGTCCAGTCAAAATTTGTGAAAAAGAACGTCTTATTGTGACCGTCATACACGTGGGGAATCACGACTGGTCCGCCCAATGTAAATCCAAAACTGTTGTTCTTCAGGGGCGTTTTCGCGCGGGGTTTGCACACTCCGGCAACGCAGTCCGCGTCAAAGAATCCGCGAGCGTTCAACGCATCGTTGGCGAAGAACTCATAAGCGCTCCCGTGCAGGGTATTCGTGCCCGGCTTGGAGGTGTACTCAATGAATCCGCCGCTGGTATGGCCATATTGCGCGGAGAACGAGGTCGTGATGACCTTCACTTCCTGGATGCTCTCGATCGGAGGTGCGCTTTCCTGGCTCTGCTGGTGTCCAACGGCGTAGCCGAAGGCCGCGCCATCGAAGAAGTTTTCGGTGGCCATTGCCTGGCCGCCGTTAATGCGCGAATTGAACTGGCTGCCGCGGAACATGGGGTCGCCGTTCGGCTTCATGGGGAGATAGCCGGGCTGAATCTGAAGAACAGCTTCCGCGAGGCGCACATCGGCTGCAGTGATGGTGGGGATGTCCTTGTAGTACCGCTCGTCGACCGTGTGGCTGATATCGGGGGTGGTGACGTTCAACTCGGCTTCGGCCTTCACTTCGACCGACTCGGTGACAGCGCCCAGCGCCAGAGTGACGTCTTGGCGGATCGTGCCAGCGCCTTGGAGCTGAATGCCTGACTGAATCGCTTTCTTGAAACCGGTATGGTCGACGGTGACTGTATAGGTGCCCAAAACCAGCGGAGGCGTCGTATATGCGCCCGAGCTGTTGGAGACCAATGCCGTCTCAACGCCGGTTTCCTCGTTACGCACCTTGACTTCAGCGCCGGCAACGGCGGATCCGCTTGGGTCAGTGACGATGCCGGTGATGACTCCGCGATCGGCGCGCTGTGCCAGAGCTGGCACACTGAAAGAAAGAGCTGCGAGAACTACGCAAAGCCCCACAACAAGGCAGGTCTTCATGATTCGCCCCCGTGCACGTTTTCCCCACCAACGAGTAAACGATTACCGTATGGCCGCATAACGTACGCTGGCCCATGGTGCACTGTCAAGATAAATCTAATATTTTTCTACTAGAGACCGCCCTAGGCCCCTAAGTCGTCATTGCTGAGGGTTTCCAACTATCCAGCCCGTTTAAGTCATTTCTTCCTGCGCGGATACCGTTCTGCGTAGGGTATGCCGGTGTTCGGTGTTCGGGAGTTCTGGGAAACGATTACCTCAATCCGCGGTCGCGATCCCGGTTTTCAGACTTTCACTTTGACGGCCTGGATGACAGGCACCTCAAATCAGGATGGGCAACATTGCAAGCGTCTGCCTGGAAGGTAGCGGCCCTCAGTTTCGAGCCTTTCTGATGTTGAATCAGTCGGTCAGGGTAGGCAAAACCGCAGAATTTGCTACTGATGGATCGTCCCGCAATTTGAAGTACAACGGAGTTCCGTCGATGCGCGGCATGTTTAAGCTGGTTTCGGCGAAGCCGAGGGGAATTGAGACTGTTCGTTTGAATTCGGGATCGGCGGCGACCGAGTCGAGCAGAAAAAGCTTGGCTCCGATCAGCGTGCATTGCTCGTCCGGCTTTGCAGGGCACCGGATCTCCTTCAACGATGGCGTGCGGACCAGAGTAGCCAGGGGCTGCCAATCGCCTTTCGTGCCGTTCGCGTCGACCGGACGGAAGCGAAGCGGGCCGAAGGCCGAGAGCCCAAAGCTCTTGAGGGGATCGAGCGTCACCAAAACATCGCGCGTGTCCTGGAGCACGATATCTCCATCGGGAACGCTCAGCAGGACGTTGAAAGAGCCGTCCTCGGCGGCCACCTCAATCCTCTCGTTCCGCGGGAACGTCTCGGGAATCTCTGTGTGCAAGGAAAAGAACAAGCGTCCGTCCTGCGGCAAGTCTTGGGGATTGGTCAGGCGCACGCCTGTTGGCTCGGCGCCTGGCTGAATCGTCTTGTTGACCAGCGATACTTTGGGACGGGCGGGAGCGAGCGTTGCGGCTACCTCTAGGGTCCTTCCGTCCTTAAGACGAACGTGAGCGAGCGACGCCTGCTCGGATGGGACAGTCGGCAGAGCCGTGGCAGCTGTCAATTGCAGTTCGTCCTTTTGGTCCGCGCGCGTGAGAGTCGCGGGATCGAATCGGATGCCGTTGAACTCCAGACTCGCGACCTCGTCGAGCCGCGTTCCGGTCAAGATTCCCTTGGGATCCCCGGCATGAATGACAAAGCGATCCATGTGGCCGGCTTCTGCGTAGGCGTTCAGACGCACTTCGTCGGGATGGTCGAGCCCAAATTCGCTGATGAGGACGCTGGTAGGACCGGGAGAGGCGCCCTTTAAAGGAACCTGAATCTCAAGCTCGTTGGGCTTTGAGAGTTTCCAGGCTGCTTTCGCCGTGGTCCCGTCGGCGCTTTTGACCGTAACACTCTCCACACAGGCGGCATTGTTCGATTGTACGTGCAATGTATCTTCGCGTCCCACGATGAGGGCGCCCTGATCGGATGCCGGAACGGTCCATTGAGTGGAATGCGCGCTCTGCAGGTTGAAAACCGGGCCGGAAAACGTCTGGAAGCCCCAGAGACCGTGAAGAGTGCCTCGGACAGACGCCGTCACCTGAGGCTTTTCGAGCCTGCGCCCATCGATCAGAAACCCGCCCTGCATTGGGTCAGCAATCGCCGGCAGCTCGATTGGAGATCCACTGGGCGCGGGCAACTGCAAACTAAAATCGTGTGCCAATGCGGTTGAGAAAACCAAAGGCGCACCCTCGACGGGAAGGACCAGCCCAGGTTTTTGCAGACACAATGTCTGGTTTGGATCCACCGCTCGCAATGGAGGAAGTTGGGCAGCCTCGACGGCCGGAAGGCCAACCACGATCACTGACTTTGGCTTTGAGAAAGATGGCGGATTATTCAGCTTAAGGCTCCATTGATCGTCTTTCGCGATCGCCAGCGCAGGGATGTACTGGTAGGTTGCCGTGTGAAGATTCCCAAAGATTCGCGCAACGTCAACGACTGCCCCGATGTAGGGACTGTAATACCCACCGCCGGCGAGACGAGTATTGCTGAGCTGTCCGATCAAGTCGGACGACGCTCCCGAGGTAAGGGCCGCCACCATGGACTGGCTATGGCCATCATCCAGCACAAGCTGGTCACTGTGCTGCGTCAGGCACGACATCTGTTGTTCTACGGGTTTCTCGAAGCATTGCTGATCGAGTTTTATAGTCAAGCTGCGAGCCAGCAGAACGGAGCGGTCGTGCAACGCAGCAGGATCCGTCTCGGATGTTTGTTTGACCGCATGGATGTAGCGGTCCAGGCGAGAGCGGTCCAAGTTCGCCTGGTTCAGGTCTTGCGACGCCCGCACGAAAACGCCGGGCTTGCCCTTCACCGTGGAACGCAGGGTGCTGAAGTCGCCACCCGTTTCAGGAGCCAGAAACAGCAGAGCCTGCTGTGCCTCGTCCGGAACTGTGATAACGATGCCTTCCTCGCGAACCTTCTTGTTCCAGGTTTCCGCCTTGGTGAACCACGCGTCGGGTGGAGGATTGGTAGACCCGCGGAGGAAGGCGGCGATCAGTAGATAGCGGGCTGACTGGTCCTCGGGCAGGTCCGGATGCACCCAGATACGGTCGCCGGGCTGCAAGTTTGGAACCTGCGAGATGGGAAGTGTTTTGCTGCCGCGCGTGACTCTGATCTCAATTCGGGGTCCCGAAAGATCGAAGGCAGCCGTGTCCGCACGAGCGCAATTTGCGAGGGCGAACAGAAACAGAAATAGCCGACGGAATCGCGAAATCATTGTGAATATGTCTGTGGAATGATTAGTAATTCTACACGCTTTGAAGGTCTGCCGGTCGTCCCCAGTAGTTCATGTCGCGAGTAAGTTATTTCCCTGAGAGCTCGAGAATGGTCACGCTGGAGCGTCGAAATGTATAGGAGAACTCCGGCGAAGTGACGTTGAGTGCACTATCGTGCGGGTGGATGTGCTGGGGGTCGCCCTCATCGTTCTTCTCATAGAGGCTTTCCGAAGAAAGCGAGTGGGCCACCGCAGTAGTCGGTCGGAATCCGGCAATATGGATCTGGACCGGCGTGTCGCGCGTGAGGTCACGATTCACGCAAAACAGTGTCAGCCGACTGCCAGCATCATTGAGAGCGGCGACTACATCGAGATACGGGACGCCCTTGATATCAGGAAGCCTGGTTGATCCATTCTCGACGTCATAGGTTTTGCCGTCGCTGACGACTCGCACCGGTCGACTGGCGTCGGCGTTGGAATACATGCGGAACGCCCAGTAAGCAGGCACGCCGTAGACTCTCCCCCGCTTCTTCCAGATTCCGCCGAATTCGATGTTCCCGGTCATGTCGGCGATCGGCACGATGTCCGCTGTGCGCAAAAGCATATTCAGAAACCCACCTGTTCCGATCGCACCAGCCATGTTGTCATAGCGCGGGACAGTGTCAGTCGGCGCCCAGAAGAGCCATTCCGTGAATGCAGTTCGGACGCTGCTTCCGCCCGGAGTAGTCTCAAACTGCTTGTGCATCGCACGCAGCCGACGTTCCAATTCGACAGGCAGAGCGAATGTGGCTTGTGCGATCTGGTCACCAGAAGGGTTTTGAGCCGCGAGAGAGTTCGTCGTAACCACAAAGTGAGTCGAAAGATAGTCAAGAGCTTGTGGCGCGTTGGCGAGCTGTGCGGCGTTCCACTTTTCGAAATGATCAGGATCTGCCCCTGTCGCAATCAGCCTGGCCTTGGGGTCGACTTGCCGTACCGCATCGCTGAAAGCTTTTGTGCGATCAGCAACCTTCTCTAGGGTGGGATAACCGACCTGGAAATCTCCCCACAGTTCATTTCCAAGCTCCCAAAGCAATCCCCCCGACTTGTTCTTCCAATGCTCGTTTACATAGCGCACCCAATCAGCTGCCTCCGCAGGTGTGCCAGTGCCCATGTTCAGGGCGATCTGTGGCTCGGCGCCTACGAGCTCACAAAAGCGCAGAAGTTCGTCAGTGCCGAACTGGTTGTATTCAGGGATTCCCCAAGCGATGTTCAACATACTCACACGTTGATCCCTTGGGCCGATGCCGTCTCGCCAGTGATACGCGGACGTGAAATTCCCGCCGAAACGCACAATGGGAGATTTCAGCGCCCGCACCATCGCGATCATTTCGGGGTCCATGCCGTCAATGGCATCGTCGGGGAAGAGGGAGGCTTGATCGATCAAGACCCGAGTTTCGTTGCTAGCGGCGATTACGAAGTCGGTTGCTTGCAGGACTCGCAGACTACCGCGGTCAAGGATCAAGTCGAACTTGTATTCCTTCCAATCGCTGCCGCTGAGGCTCAGTTTTTGCGCGATCAGCGTACGATCGGCGCGATTGCGCTCACGAAACGAGACCTCGACTTCGCCTGGCCCACTCAAATGTTTCAAGTACACGCTACCCACGTAGCGCCGCGTTCGATGGATGGGGAGGTAGATTTTTTGCCGCACTCCCGATTGTTTCTGAGGAACAGCCATCAGCAGGAGCGATCGATGCGAGTTCGA
>Ga0126372_10000641_pt1 | contig 12626 bp, 9 predicted proteins | sample PanSoiMetaPlot_6_FD_92762 | JGI IMG/M metagenome (GOLD analysis project Ga0126372, IMG submission 92762) | Tropical forest soil microbial communities from Panama - MetaG Plot_6 | ecosystem: Environmental > Terrestrial > Soil > Tropical forest > Bulk soil | place: Panama | collected 2016-02-17
GAATGCCACCTGCGGACCTCGTAGTGGGGCCGCCGTTGCCGGCCAACATTGGTCGCTATCGCATTGTTCGTCTGTTGGGAGAAGGTGGCATGGGGACGGTCTACGAGGCTGAGCAGGACCAGCCCCGAAGGCGAATCGCGCTTAAGGTCATACGCGCCGCCTGGGTGAGCCCTGACTTGCTACGCCGCTTCGAGCAGGAATCACAAGTGTTAGCGCGGTTGCATCACCCCGGTATCGCTCATATCTACGAGGCAGGCAGCGCAGATACAGGCTTCGGCGTGCAACCCTTTTTTGCAATGGAACTCATCTGTGGTAAACCGCTTGTGGAATATGCAGACGGGCACAAGTTGAATGCCCGAGATCGGCTGAAACTGATGATTCAGGTCTGCGATGCGGTGCAGCACGCTCATCAGCGAGGGATCATTCATCGCGATCTCAAGCCTGGCAACATTCTCGTCGACGAGAGGGGCCATCCGAAGATACTAGATTTTGGTCTGGCTCGAGCGATTGACTCGGATACACAGGTCACGCGCCAAACAGATGTTGGGCAATTGTTGGGTACGCTGGCATACATGAGTCCGGAGCAGGTGCTCGCCGACCCTCTAGCACTCGATACTCGTAGCGATGTCTATGCTTTGGGAGTGATTCTTTACGAATTGCTTGCAGGCAAGATGCCATATACCCTCTCTCGTCAACTCCATGAGGCAGTAAGGACCATTCAACAGGTCGATCCAGCACCGTTGAGGACCATAGATCGCGTCTATAGAGGCGATATCGAGACCATTGTTGGGAAAGCACTTGAAAAGGACAAGGAACACCGGTACCCATCGGCGGCAGACCTAGGCGGAGACATACGGCGGTATCTCGAGGACAAGCCGATCACAGCCAAGCCAGCAAGCGCGAGCTATCAGTTGCAGAAGTTCGCGCGTCGTCATAAGACAATTGTTACCGGTATTGCTGCCGTGTTTGCCGCCCTAGTCTTCGGCATCGTGGCCACTACATGGCAGGCGATACTTGCACGGCGAGCGGAGAAAAAAGCACAGCAACAATCGGAGATCGCACAAGCTGTGAACGATTTTCTGCAGACGGATCTGCTTGCTCAGGCGAGCGCATACAACCAATCGCAGCCCGACCCCAACTTGAAGGTGCGAACAGCATTGGATCGCGCAGCGCAGAACATTCAAGGCAAATTCGATAAGCAACCCGAGGTTGAGGCTGCGATTCGCGAAACAATCGGCAAAACCTACGGTGATCTCGGTCTTTACCCAGAGGAATTGAAACAGCTAGAGATCGCTGTGCGACTAAACCGAACCGCATTGGGAGTAGATAATCCGAAAACGCTGGCAACGATGGTGTCTCTGGGCAAGGCTCTTGAAGACCTTGGCAGATTTGCCGAGGCAGAGAAACAATTTGCTGAAGCAGTCGCAGGGGACCTCCGTGTACTTGGTCAAGAAAACCCACAGACTTTGCGCGCGACGCGCCTGTTGGCTGAAGACATTGCTTTTGAAGGCAAATATGCTCAGGCCGAGGATCTGCTCAATCAAGCGTTACAGATCCAAAGCCGTGTGTTCGGTCCAGAGCACCCTGAAACCCCCGTAACTGCGGGCATCCTGGCTCTTGTTCGCCTAAAGAATGGAAAAAATTCCCCCGCTGAGGAGCTCCCAACTCGAAAATTGCAGATTCAGCGCCGTGCACTAGGTCCGGATCATCCCACGACATTGGGCCTTATGAACAATCTGGCATTTGATTACATGTATCAGGGCAAATACGCTCAGGCCGAAGATATGCTCAACCAAACCTTGCTGATCCAGCGTCGCGTGCTAGGGTCGGATCATCCTGAAACATTACGCACCATGAAAAACCTGTCCGATGCCTACAGTGATCAAGGTGAATACGCGAAAGCAGAGGAAATGCTTCGACGGGCAGTCAAGGCAAACCCTGATAAACCTTTGATCCTTTATGAGCTCGCATGGTTTCTCCTTGCGGTGGAAGAGCATGACCGGCGTCGCCCTGTGGAAGCGTTGGAACTCTGTCGCCAGGCTGTCAAGATTGCCCCGGAAGCTGCGCCGGACTACAGCACACAGGGCTTGGCAGAGGTTCGAAATGGTTTGTGGGATAAGGCTATCGTCACGCTCAATAAATCCGTCAAGGCAAACAATGAGGCGGATCCCGAGGACTTTTTCTTTCTTGCCATGGCTCACCAGGGCCGTGGAGATAACAATGAGGCGACGCGATTCTTTCAGCGCGGTGTTGACCTGGCAAGCGACGATGCTGCAGACCGACCTGAATGGAGAATGATCTGGGCTGAGGCTGCCGAGGCCCTTAGCAAGCCCGGCCCAGTGCCGACGCTACGCGAAGTGAAGGCCGAACCCGATCACTCAATGGATCGCTTGAAGCGAGCTGCCATGGCAGGTTACCTGAAAACTGAAACACTCGAAACAAGCACAGATCTGGCTCCACTGCGCCACCGGGCAGATTTTGAGGAGCTAACCCAGAATTTACGCTCTGCCCCACAGACTGCGGCGAATTCGACTCCACAATAAGCCTAGGGACGGCCGAGGTCTTCAATGACAGCCCGTAGCATTCCTGGGCCGGCGGTGACCTCCGAATTCATCCAACATTGCGAACGTAGCTCGACGCGGCCAGATTTACCTACGTTCGCAAAAGCCTGAAACCTCCTTTACATGGTTGAGATTGTCAGAAGCGACAGCTTAAACCTGTCATGTATGCCAGTTCCCTCTTTGCCAAAACGCTCATATCTTTACTTCGGACCGGAGGTAGAAATATATGCGAACAAGACAAGTCGTGACTTTTTTTTCACCAGCGCTCGCCCTTGCCCTGCTGATACTGACGGCAGGTAGCGTTGCTGCGCAGGATGTCAGATACAACTTCATGCCGGGAACGGACTTTTCGAAGTTTCACACCTATAAATGGGTGGTAGTCCCGAACGCAACTTACCCGAACCAGATTGTGGATACTCAGATCAAGGATGCCATCAATTCTCAATTGTCGGCCAAGGGCCTGACCTTGACGGATAGCGACAAGGCCGATCTCTATGTCGCCTATCAAACATCAATGGCTCAGCAACAGCAGTGGAACGCGTACGGCATGGGCGGCGGATGGCGATTTGGTGGCGGGATGGCTAGTGCGACAAGTTCGACCATCGACGTTGGGACTCTCGTTGTGGATATGTACGATCCGTCTACGAAACAGCTGGTTTGGACCGGACGTGCGACCAAGACAATGAATCCTAGCTCCAACCAAGAAAAGAACCAGAAGAATCTCAACAATGCAATGGCGAAGCTAATGAAGAATTATCCCCCTAAGCAGTAGGGACGAAGCCCGACATAAATCAGAGATAACTCATGAGAGCTTTCTTGTAGCGTTCGTGTCGCCAGTCGGCTTTTTACGTTTCTTAACTGGCACTTGTGACAGTTGCCGGGGTGGGGGTAAGGATGTACGTTTGGGCTCCTAAGGAATCGCGGGATTACTGAATCGGAGATCTGGGAGTGTGAAAAACATGTACATACAAAGAAGATTTTCGAAGTACATCGCAATGAGCACAGCGTTGCTGGCCTTCATGCTTGCTGGAAGCAGGCCGGCATTTTCAAGAGACAAGTATGAAACGATCGACGCCCAGGCGTTTGGCACGGGCACGCAAATGGGCGCGAATATTGGCGTAACTCTGAATATCTACGAATTTTCAACGCCCGCAGACAAAAACATTCTCGTACAGGCTTTCGAGAAGGGACAGAACCAGGGACTGGCAAATGCGCTCCAGAAGATGAAGGCTGTAGGCCACGTCGAGATCACCGGCACATTGGGCAACGATTGTGCCTATATCCAGATGTTTCCGACACCGACCGGCCGGAAAATCCTCTTCATAACCAATCGACAGATCAGGTTTGCCGAGGCGTGGTCGGATAGCCAATCGATGTCTTTCGACCTAACCGCCGGCATACTGGAGCTTAACGACCAGGATAAAAGTAAGAGCACAGGCGTTCTGTACCCATTGGCGCAACTGATTCTTAACAAAGATGGCCAGCTCCAGTGGGATCTCAATCAGAATCCCTGGAGGCTGTCTGACATTATCGATTGGAAAGGCACGGCGGGGGTCAACTAACACCATCGCTGCCTATGGCTAACCTTTAGTCCGAACCTTAGGAAAGGGTTCAACAGCTTTCGTGAGCTGTGTAGTTTTGACGATCTACGCGAGGTAAGTTATGAGGATCTGTTGCCACATTGCCATCACACGCGCTTTGCTCGCTATACCACTTGTCCTGTTAGCTCAAACAACCCAGGCGCAGGACAAGAAAAGTAAGTACGCCTGCTCGGAATCGAATCCGGCGTCGCTTTGCACGGCCGCCAATACGTGCGGTTCGGCTTCGGAACCTTGCTCGGTTGATGTCAAGCGCACAGCGAATTCCGCTTCCGCGACTCCCAGCATCCAGGGCGCCAAGGGAAACTCCACGTTCTGCGTGAAGGCAGGGACAACCGTGATCTGGAAGAGCGACACGAAGCATCAGGGCTTTATCGTTGACATGGGGCCGACCACACCCTTCTCGTCCGACGACATCATTGGCGGCTCGGAAAAGTCCGTGAGTGTAGTAGCCAAGACGCCGGGCTGTTACAAGTATTCCGTCGGGGCCTGCCTTTCGGGAGCGATTTACGGGATGTGCGCCAACAGCACGGCAGAACTTGTCGTGGTGCAGTAGTGTGTCGGCACTCTTTAGAGGGGACCCTCCCCCTAGGTATGTTTTTGGTAAATTCGTCTATCTATTGGTGGTTACGGATCAAATTGGTGCGAGCTTGGCGCGGTCTTCTTAAATTTAGTTCGTTCCCTGCGTTCGTGGCACGTCGGGCAGCCCCCCTGGGTATGTTTCTTGTAAATTCTTGCGAGGACGTTGGTTAGATGCATTTTGCTGATGCAATCCAGCGCACATCGTTCCGATTCTCTCCTTCCGGGTGCTCAGGACGGGTTCTCCCGCTGATTTGCCAGAATGAGAGCGTGAGATGAGTTGTGCGTTTCCTTAAAATGGCTCTGGGCAGATTGATCGTTCTCCCCAAAACACAAAAGCCCGCCGATTTCGGAGGGCTTTTTCTCTCTATCCAGTTTAGCAGTTCAGAGGGAAATAGTACGGCAAATTGGCCTCGGTTTTTTCTCTCTGGAATGTGTGGGTTAGAGGATTTTTTCGATGGAGAGACTTGACAGCCAGCATCACCGAGAACCCGGCAACCCGTACCCCACCCCATAAGAGGGATGGGGTACTCATGCGGTTGGCGTCGGACGCAGTCTCTTGATTGACAGAAGAGTTAACAATGACGAGCAGGAAATTACTACCAGCCTGCACCACGAAGGCGCTACAATCCTGTTGCCTTTCATTTGACAGTTCTTTAGCTGCGCGGCAGTTCTGTAGAGCATTCAGGCAAATTCCAGACTGGTCCGGGCCCCAAAACAATAGCATACAAAAGGCTGAACGCCCGGTCTGGCGCGGATAACGAGGAACCCCTAATAGAGGAAGAAAGAGGGGTATGGGGAGCATTCGAAGCACAGTGCAGCGCAATTCCTCACGTCGGGTTGGCGCTTGGGATCGGTCTACGCCTCTGTGGCTGGCGATTCTTGGCATTCTGTTGTGTGTTTTCACTGGTCGCGATGCTGCGGCACAGCTGAATGCGAAGAACGTACTTGTGTTATACCCCTATGGCGAACCGCCGTCCTTTGCAATCCTTAAGTCCTCGATGCAGGCTCATATTAAGGGGCAAATCAACTTCTATACCGCGTCCATGTCAAATCGGCGATTTGGAGAAGAGGACTATCAGAAAAGCCTTGCGGAGACTTTCCGCCGTGGGTATCAGGGGGTAAACCTTGATGTCGTGATTGCATCTACCTATCCGGTTCTTCAATTCGCGGTGCGATACCGGAACAAGATGTTTCCCGGTGTACCAATCGTTTTTTTTGATGTTTATCCTAACGAATGGCAAGGGCAGAAGATGTTGCCGGGGGTAACGGGCGTGGTCGTTCCTCTAGCGATGCAGGAGACGATTGCTCTCGCGCAGCATCTTCATCCGGGTACAAGCGCGGTTGCGGTGATCACGGGCACATCGGAGTGGGAACGGCACTGGTTGGAGTTGGCACATTCCGAACTCCTCCACTATCGAGATAAGGTGAGTGAGATAGACATCCTCGGACTACCGGACCCTCAGATGCTTGAAAGAATTGCTGCACTTCCTCCTCACACGGTGGTTCTGTTTCAGCTTGCGCCACACGATTCAAATGAGGCAACATTCGGCTACTTTGAAGTCCTTAGTGCGGCCGCGCAGCGGCTGCCCACCTACTCCGTCTATCCAGGGCTAGGTTTGACTCATGGGGGGATTGGTGGAGCGTACCGTGATATTCCGAAAGACGTGAGGCTGACTGCGGAGATAGCGGCACGGGTGGTATCAGGTGAGCGGCCCGAGAACATTCCTGTTGTGCGCGACTCGAGTGTCCGGGTTCAGGTGGACTGGCGCGCGTTGCAGCGGTGGCACATTCCGGAGTCGGCTTTGCCGCCGGGAAGCGTAATCCTGTATCGGCCACCATCGTTTTGGGAACAGTATCGCCAATACCTGATGGTCGCTATTGCGCTGATTGTCGCTCTAGCGCTTCTGATTATTGGATTTTTGTGGCAACGGGCGCGAAGACGGAAGGCGGAAGCTGTTCTGCGCGAGAGCGAAGACCGTTTCCGCGTGATGGCAGACAGTACCCCTTCGCTGATCTGGATGTGCGACCCGTATGGCAAGATTACCTATCTCAATGAGCGGCGCATCACCTTTACCGGTCCTAATCCAAAAGCGGGGTACGGCGATAGCTGGATCGCATACATCCATCCGGACGATGTGCAGAATGTGCTGGATGGTTTTCTTAAAGCTATAAGAGAACGCCAGCCGTTTTCGAAAGAGTATCGTCTACGCCGGAGCGATGGAATCTATCGGCGGATGTTCGATGTTGCGTCTCTCAGGTTGAATGGTGATGGATCCTTCGCCGGGTTCATCGGTTCGGCAATTGATGTAACCGATCAGAAGCTGGCCCAAGAGGCGCTGGAAAAAGTGAGCGGCCAGCTGATCGAGGCGCAGGAGCAAGAGCGCAGCCGCATCGCGCGCGATCTGCATGACGACATCTGCCAGAGGCTTGCGCTGCTGTCAATGGAGATCGAACAGGCGAATCGTGGAGCGAACGGGTCAATTGCGTCTGAGAAAGGGAACCTGGAGGAGATACGGAAACACTGCTCGGAAATCGCAGGCGATGTTCAATCGCTTTCGCACCAACTGCACTCTTCAAAGCTCGACTACCTGGGTGCGGTAGCTGCGATTCGAGGATTCTGCAGCGAGTTTTCGAAACAACATGAGGTGAGCATCGAGTTCACGGACAGGAATGTGCCTGGGAACTTGCCCAAAGACATCTCACTGTGTCTCTTCCGAATTGCCCAGGAGGCCTTGCATAATGCGGCGAAATACAGCGGAACGAGCCGATTCGCGGTGGAAATGACCGGCACCCAAGGCGAGGTGTGGCTTGAGGTGAGAGATGCAGGCGCTGGTTTTGATGTGGAAGAGGCGAAGAAAAGCCAGGGATTAGGACTTGTGAGCATGCAGGAGCGCGTGCATCTGGTGCATGGCACATTCTCGGTTGAATCGCAGCCAAGGAGGGGAACGAGTGTTCGGGTTGCTGTTCCGCTTTCGGTCGCGGGCCCAGCGTTTTTGGCAGATGCAGGGTTCGATCAGATTGCAAGCTTGACCGGCGTGTCGTAGGAAGCGCACAGCAGCATTGATCGTATGAAAGACCGGATAAGCATTTGCAAGGGGCTTCAAGAGCGGCCGCATGAGTGGGCGCTTTGCGCTTGCGCGTGGATTACTGTTCTCGGCATTCTGTCAAGCGTTTTGGGCAGCTCCATTGCCATGGCGCAGATAAATGCGAAGAACGTATTGGTCGTATTTAGCTCTCATCAGTCGGACCTTAGAAGAGATTTGGATTTGCTGGAATCCTCGATGCGGGCTCGAGTTCCGGGACAGGTCAACTTCGCTGTCGCATACCTGGATTACCGTCTATCGGAAGAGAAGCCATATTGGGACAGCCTGGCGGAGACATTTCGTCGTGAATACGTGGATGTGAAGCCGGACGTTCTGATTACAGCCTCCATTCAATCCCTTCGCTTTGCGATGCAATACCGTGACAAATTGTTTCCCGGCGTGCCCATTGTCTTCTTCGGGGTAAGCACCAGCGAATTGGAAGGAACGAATTTGTTGCCTGGAACAACGGGCGTGACTGCTTCTCTCGGTCTCAGGGAAACGATCGATTTGGCGCTTCGCCTTCATCCAGATACAAAAGCGGTCGCCATCATCGCAGACACACCAGGCAGTACGGAAAAGCATTGGGTTGCACTCACTCACTCGGAACTTCTTCGCCATCAGGATAAGGTGAAGGAGATCGACGTCATCGGACCTCCAAGCCGTGAGATGCTGGAAAGGATTGCCGCACTTCCCCGCCACACGGTGGCCCTCTTCGAACTTGCGCCAGCAAGTTCAGCTGAGCCAGCGGTCGGAGCCTTCGATGTCCTCGACGCGACCGCACAATACCTACCGACCTATTCGCCCTACCACACGATTTGCTTGAACCACGGATGCGTCGGGGGAGCATACTATGATTCGGAAAAAAACACCGCGCTGGCCGGGAACATGGCGGCACGGATCTTATTAGGTGAGCGGCCAGAAAATATTTCGGTTGTGGACAAATCGATTTTTCAGGTCCTGGTGGACTGGCGTGCACTTCAGCGGTGGCACATTCCGGAATCGGCGTTGCCGCCGGGCAGCGTGATCCTGTATCGGCCACCGACGTTGTGGGAGCAATATCGTAAATACCTGAATGCAGCCATTGTGCTGATCGCCGTTCTGGCGCTTCTGATTGTCGGAATGCTGTGGCAGCGGGCGCGACGACGGAAGGCGGAAGCGGTTATGCGCGAGAGCGAAAAACGTTTCCGCGTGATGGCAGATAGTACGCCCTCGCTGGTCTGGATGTGCGACTCGCATGGCAAAGTCACGTATCTGAATGAACGGCGCATCGCCTTTACCGGCCCTGATCCAAAGGCGGGATATGGTGATAACTGGATCGCATATATCCATCCGGACGATGTGCAGAACGTACTGGATGCTCTTTTTAAAGCCCTGAAAGACCGGCAGCCGTTTTCGAAAGAGTATCGCCTGCGTCGCCGCGATGGAGTCTATCGACGGATGTTCGATGTTGCGTCTCCCAGGTTGAATGGAGATGGATCCTTCGCCGGATTCATCGGCTCCGCCATTGATGTGACGGATCAAAAACTCGCCCAGCAGGCGCTGGAAAAAGTGAGCGGTCAACTGATCGAGGCACAGGAGAAGGAGCGCAGCCGCATCGCGCGCGATCTGCATGACGACATCTGCCAGAGGCTGGCGCTGCTCTCGATGGAGATAGAGCAGGCGAATCGCAGTCAGAGCGGATCGCCAAGGAACCTGGAAGAGATACGGAAACACTGTTCCGAAATTGCAGGCGATGTTCAATCCCTGTCGCATCAGCTGCACTCATCGAAACTCGACTACCTGGGAGTGGTGGCGGCGGTTAGAGGGTTCTGCAGCGAGTTCTCGAAACAGCACAAAGTGAGCATTGAGTTCACGGACAGCAATGTGCCTGCGAATTTGCCTAAAGACATTTCACTCTGCCTTTTCCGCGTTGCCCAAGAGGCTTTGCATAACGCGGTGAAGTACAGCGGGGTGAGTCGGTTCTCTGTGGAGATCAATGGTATGGCGAATGAAATTCAACTGGCGGTGCGAGATGCAGGAGTGGGCTTTGACGTGGAAGAGGCGAAGAAGAATCGCGGTTTGGGGCTCGTGAGTATGCAGGAACGAATACATTTAGCTCGCGGCAAGTTCTCCATTGAGTCGCACCCTGGAAAGGGGACGACGATCCTTGCTGTGATGCCATTGGTTGTTGACAAGGGAGAGTCTTCAGAAGACTGGGCTCTGAAAGAAACCTCGAGTGTGCCGAGGATGGTATGAGACGAACAACCGTTTTGTTGGCAGATGACCACACGATGTTTTGTGCCGGGATGCAGAAACTGCTTGAACCTGAATTTGAGGTGATTGGTTGCGTTCAGGATGGCCGCGCGTTGATCAAAACAGCCGTAGAGAAGAACCCCGATCTTGTGCTGCTCGACGTGGGAATGCCGTTGTTGAATGGGCTGGAGGCTGGACGAGAGCTCAAGAAGTTGATGCCTCGGGTAAAACTCATCTTCCTCACCATGAACGCCGATGCGGAAATTGCGAGCGAGGCATTCCGGATCGGGGCCTCTGGTTACCTGCTGAAGAATTCACCGGGAGAGGAACTTCTTCAAGCGGTCCATAACGTAGTCCGCGGAACTTCATATGTCACGCCGCAGATCAGCCGCGCCATGGAGGAGAGATTCATCCGCGATCCAATGTCGCTCAATCGGCCCAAGGTGCTAACCGACCGGCAGAGGGAGGTGCTGCAAATGCTGGCGGAGGGCCAATCTATGAAGGAGATTGCCTACATTCTCCAGATATCGCGCAGAACAGTGCGTTTTCATAAGTACAAGATCATGGAGGAATTGGGAATCAAAACGAATTCGGAGCTGGTACAGTACGCCATCAAGCACTCGGTTATTTCCCCACCATAATTAGTAGTTCCCCAGCAAAGAACTTAGACCGTGATCTAAGAGCCAAGTCACTTGAAGCTTACAGGAAACAGAATCGCAGCCTGTGAGTTCGCGGCCAGAGCCCTTCTATCTCCTGCCGTCTCCGAATCCAGAGCACTTAAAAATCAGCTACGACTGTCGCAAGTGACAGTTTCCACCGGCTTCTTTCTGTAGTGAAGTAGCGAGTGAACGAAGAGGATGCGGCCCTGACAGCCCTGTCACCTTACGTCCTGCTGCGGATCGGGATGCAACCAAAATTATCGCGTTAAGAGTATGAAAAGGAGAATGTCGTATGAAGCTGAGGGCTAGAGATTCGGAATTAAAGATATTGAACTATGCCATTTGCGCTGTTCTGCTGGGCGGATTCATTAGTGGAGCAGTAGCGCAACAGAAGTTTGAAGCTGATAAGAAGGAGAAGGTTACGGGTACGATCCTATCGCGCAGCGGAGATCTGGTGAAAATTCAGGAGAAGAAGACGGGTGACATTGCCATCATCAACCTTAGCGATGACACCAAGATCGAGCGGAAGAAGGATTTCCGGCTCCGCCGCAAGGACATGGATATTACGGCCATGGTACCGGGACTGACCATCGACGTAGAAGGCGTCGGCAATGCCAAGGGACAACTTGATGCCAAGAAGGTCGTCTTCGATCCGGACACGTTCGCGATTGAAGTTGCTGAAGAGAAGCAGATTGCGGCCAACAAGACAGCTGCAGCTTCGGCGCAGTCAACTGCAAACCAGGGCGTGGCAGCAGCCGGACAGGCACAGACTTCTGCGGATCAAGCGCAGCAGTCGGCCAACCAGGCAGGCCAGCTGGCTGCCGGGGCTGGCATGGCTGCGGTAACGGATGCTCAGGCGATTGAGATGGTCAATCAACGCGTCTCGGACCTCGGTGATTACACGACGGTGGAAGAGGCGGGACTATTCTTCGATACCGGAAAGGCTACCTTATCGGATAGCGATAAGCAGGCGCTGGATAAATTGGCGAGAGATGCAGCAAGCGTCCAGAATTACATGATAGAGATTGCCGGCTATGCCTCCAGCACGGGGACCAAGGCAGAGAATGAGCGGCTCAGTGACGAACGGGCAGCGGCTGTAACGGACTACCTTCGTAATTCAGCGAACGTACCAATGCGGCGCATTCTCGTACCCGCCGGATATGGCGCCAGCCATGCACTTGCAAGCAATGCCACTGCTGAAGGACGCGATATCAATCAACGCGTAGATGTGAAGGTACTTGTAAACAAGGGCCTTGCAGAAGGTGTGTCTTAGATTGCGCTCCTATCACCGAGATAGGCTTGCAGCGAACACTGCAAGCCTACTTATTTTGCGGCTGACATCTTTCTATCGCCCTTTTCAGTTGTTGGTGAAATAATGAGCACGCGAAATAATCGCTGAGGGCAATATGAAAGGAGATTTTCAAATGTTGCTTCGATCAAGGTGCCGAGTAGCGTTGATGGTTGCCTTTGTTGCTGTACTAACGGTCAGCCTCTGCCCAAGAGTATCCGCCGAGGAAGATGTCGTTCACATGGTGAAGGGCGTGGTCAAACACATCGACAAAGACACAAAGACGATGGTGGTCAAGGCCGGCGACGGGACAGAACACACCATCAAGTGGACGGACAAGACTACGGTGGAAGGTGGCAAGGATGTTGGCGAAGGTATAAAAGAGGGCAGCAAAGTTTCGGTTAAGTACACCGAAAAGGCCGGCGAGAAGACAGCCGTGGGAGTGAAGGACGTCGGCAAAGGTACCGCCAAAGCAGTCGATTAGAGTACGATTCTGCGACTTTGTTTTAGGCCTCCGCGAACTGAACGATGACTTTGATGTCTTCCGAAGTTCGCGTCAAGGCTTTGGCAAAGTCTGCCGGACGTTCGCATCGCGTTACGAGTTGCGCGAGCCATGAGTCTTA
>Ga0126372_10000642_pt1 | contig 12622 bp, 10 predicted proteins | sample PanSoiMetaPlot_6_FD_92762 | JGI IMG/M metagenome (GOLD analysis project Ga0126372, IMG submission 92762) | Tropical forest soil microbial communities from Panama - MetaG Plot_6 | ecosystem: Environmental > Terrestrial > Soil > Tropical forest > Bulk soil | place: Panama | collected 2016-02-17
TGACCTCCGCCTTTGGATTCGCAGCTTCGGTTTGTGCTCCGGCTTGCATGAAAATCACCTGCGCAACAACTGCCATCACTGCGCAAAATATGAAGGCAACTGTCTTCCGTTTCATTTGCCAACTCCCGCCAGTGCAAGTAAAGTGAGCAGAATTCGCTTGAGCCCGAGATCCCGTCCCGTACATTCGAACCATTCGTGCAGCGTGTGAGCCCCGCCACCCGATCCGCCGCCGCCGATGGCAAGCGCCTCGCGTCCCATCGACAAGGGAATGTTGGCGTCGGTCGAGGCGCGCTGGGTTTGCGCCACATTGCCCACGTGCGCGTCCACGGCCCGGATCACCTGGCGCATGCGCGCGTCCGCCGGCAGTTCGCCTGCTGGCCGGTCGCCAATAGCCACAACTTCGGCGCTCAGCCCCACGGATCGCCGTTGTGTCGGGGCCCTGGCTTCCGACGCTTCAGACTCGTTTTCCACGGCCTCGTCCAACGCGACCCGCAAAGCCCGCTCCAGGCGCTCGATTTCGGCAGTCGAGGTCGAGCGAATGTCGATCCGCATGCTGGCCGACTCCGGAATCGAATTCACGGATGTCCCGCCGCGAATCACGCCGATATTGAATGTCGTCTTCGGGGTGGACGGCACCGGCGTATGCCGGAACGACTCAATTGCGCGGGCCAGCACCGCAATCGGATTAGGCGCCCCGAAATCGCTCCACGAGTGCCCTCCCGGTCCCCGAACGATGACCTCAAATCGCCTGCTGCCCAGCGCTTCGGCGACGATCGTGTCGGAACCCGCACCATCGAGGATCAGACTGCACCCAATCGATTCCTTCCACCGTGACTCAGCGAAGATGTGCCGCATCCCTCGCAGATCGCCCTCCCCCTCTTCGCCCACGTTGCCGATGAATAGAATCGGCGCAAAATGCTCGATCATGTTTTGCTGCAGTGCCCCTGCGACCGCCAGCAGTGCCGCAACTCCCGCGCTGTTGTCTGAAATTCCGGGCCCATAAAGTCTCGTGCCCTCGCGCCGAATGTTAAGGGGCGTTCCCGCGGGAAAGACCGTGTCGATGTGCGCGCTCAGGGTGACGTATTTCTGCCCGGCCTTGTGTGGCGCCGAGCCACGACGTCTGCCGAAGATATTCCCCACTTCATCGGTGTGCGCATCATCCAGTCCCAGTTCCATGAACCTTTCCAGCAGCCATTCGCTGCGCGCCTGTTCGCCAAACGGAGGGGCGGGTATTTGTGCCAGTTGCAACTGCCACTCGGAGATTCTTGACTCCTGTGACAATAACCACGCAAACGTGGCGCGCACTTCAGGAAGTGAGGCCAGGCGCGCGATTTCCTGCTGCACAGCAGGGAACGATTCCGAAGTTTCCGCGCGGGGCGTGTGGGCCATGGAGTTAGGCAGTCATATTACAACCATTACATCCTTGTTGGATGAGCTTTCAAGACGCGGAACTCAGAAGGGAAGGGTATTCGATTGATGGGTTTGCACAAAACCCACGATGAGGTCCGATACTACTGCGCCTTGGCTTGCACGCACTCCATGATCTCGGCCTCGCTGAGCGTGTGATCGGAAGCTTTGGCGCGCTGATAGATCCGTTCCACCGACTCATCATTCGTGGGCAAGCCCCGGCGTTCCAGCCAGAAAATCACGTTGGACTTCCCGCTCATGGGTCCGATGTCGATGATCTGCTCCAGCCCGAACACATGCGAGGGCACGCCGGAATAAACCGTGTTCGCCAGTTCGACATCGTTCTTCTTGTAGGCTTTGATGACGGCCGCGGCATGCACTCCGGTCGCCGTTCGGAATGCGTCCTCGCCGAATACCGGGTAATTGATGGGAATAGGCACGCCCGTCGCTCGCGAAATTGCCTGGCAGTAATCTTTTAGCTTGGTCAAATCCTGGACTGCCCAGGGATGAATCCCCATGAGCTTCAGGTTCACCAGCATCTGATCCATCTGCGTGTTTCCGACACGCTCTCCGATGCCCAGCGCCGTCGCGTGCACACAATCCGCTCCCGCCACCAAGGCAGCCATCGAGTTTGCGATCGCGAGGCCCCGGTCGCAGTGCCCATGCCAGTCCACGCGAATCTTCTCGCCCGATGGTTTCACGACCTCCTCCAGGATGAACCGCATCAACGCGAATGTTCCCATCGGCGTTGCATGTCCCGCGGTGTCACAAATTACGATAGATCGCGCGCCGTAACGGATGGCCGTCGAGTACAGCCGCCTGATCATTTCCGGATCACAACGTGAGGTGTCTTCCGTCACGTACATTACTTCCAGGCCGATTGAGACCGCGTACTTCACTGCGTTCTCGGTGGTCTGCACGAGAAAATCGTCGGTCCAACCCTCTGTATAACGCCGGATTGGACTGGAACCCAGGAACGCTGCAGCGGCGATCGGCAACCCTGTGCGTTGCACGATCTCGGAGATGGGACGCAGATCGTTCTGGTGCGTCCGTGCCGCACAGTTCGCCTGAATCTTCATCTTATTTTGGACAATCTCGCGCGCCAACGCCTCAACGTGCGCCACGGCCCGCGGCCCGGCGCCAGGCAGGCCCAGATCGAGGGAGTTAATGCCCAGCGACTCCATCAGGTGCAGGATTTCGATCTTCTCTTCAATCGAGGGATCGCGTACCGACGGCGACTGCAAGCCATCCCGCAGGCTTTCGTCGTTGAGCAAAACAACCCCCATCGGCTTCAGCGAAGCCGGATGGATCTTGTTCCAGTCGTAAATGAGTTCAGAAGCCTTCACGGTTGTTGGGCGACAAGTACCAAAGTCAGGCTCACGCATCAGGGCCGCTTATCAGCTCTCAGCACTATGTCTTTGACGGGAGCGTCAGTCCAAAGACCGATGTCGTGCCTTGTCCAGCGACATTCACGCCGCTGACGTCTTCCGGATTGGGCAGGTAGAGCGTTTTGCAATGCTCGCAACGGTACACCTCAGCCTTCGGCCCCCAGGCCTTCTCGACGTCGCCGCACTGTTGCTCGACCACATCGGCCGTATAGAACCAGCGCTTGAGGTGGCCGCCACACAGCTTGCCCTTGGCATCTTTTTCGTTGCACGAACGCTGTCCCGGCTTCTTGATTTTGACTTTGTGATTGGGGAGTTGCTCGGGAGTATGCGCGCCGGAGGTGACCGTTCCAGTTGTCGCCAAAAGAGCTACCCTCGTTGCGCGGCCGCAATGGCCGCTGGATTCGCTAGCTCGATTCTACCTGAAATTTCTGCACTTTGATTCCGGCCGCGATAGTCTCGACGTGCCGGTAAAGCAAACTGGCGCACATGGTTTGTTATCCTCTTCGAAGTGCGAAAGCTGCAAAGGAACACCTGGCTACTTGCGATTCTGTCCGCCATCCTGCAAATTCTGATTTTCCCGCTCCCGCACTTGTATGCCCTCTGCTGGATCGCCTTATCGCCCTTGATCTTTGCCGTACTCCGGGCTCGACCGGCCGAAACTCTGCAACTTGCCGGCTCTTCGGGCGAAAAACGCCTGCCCGCAACTCCTGCACAGGGCTTTCTTCTCGGCTACGTGAGCGGCGTTCTTTGGTACGCCGGGACCTGCTACTGGGTCTTCAACGTCATGCATCAATACGGCGGTCTGAGTTCGCCTGCGGCTTTCGGCATTCTGATTCTGTTCTGTCTGTACCTCGCCATTTACCACGGCCTATTCGGAACGCTCCTGGCGGCGATGGCAAATCAGAGAAGGCGCTTGAACCGGCAAGCGGTGATTACCGCTCCTTTTCTCTGGGTGGCGGTCGAACTTCTAAGGACCCGCATCACCGGCTTCCCTTGGGATCTGCTGGGCACGGTTCAGGTCGACAACATCCCCCTTGCGCGCGTGGCAACGGTCACCGGTGTGTATGGACTTTCTTTTGAGGTCCTTCTCGTCAACACCGTATTTGCGGCTGCCTTTCTTGTCCGCAGCAACCGGAGAAACACTCTTGTCATTGCCGCTCTGTCCGCGGCCTTCGTGCTGCAATTCGGTCGCTGGATTAACCCCGGTCCGCTTCCCGCCGACCGCATCGCAACACTCGTGCAGTCGAACATCCCCATTCTTGACTCTGCCGAATGGACAAAAGACTACTTCGAAACTACTTTGCGCGACCTGAGCGCAATCAGCACGCAGAAGAGTTCATCCGCTGATCGTCACGCCGATCTGATTGCCTGGCCCGAATCGCCTGCGCCTTTCTACACCAGCGATCCTTTATTTCGCCATGCGGTCAGCGGCCTGGCCCAGCGTTCTCAGGCATGGGTCTTAGCGGGAAGCCTCGGAGTTCGCAACGCCAGCCAAAGCCCGGCGCAGGCAACGGAGGTTTTTAATTCTGGCGCACTCGTTAGCCCCGCTGGAGACTGGGTTGCGCGCTACGACAAGGTTCACCTGGTTCCCTTCGGAGAGTTCGTTCCCTTCAAGAGCCTCTTTTCTTTTGCCAGCGGCCTGACCAAGGAAGTGGGCGAATTCGGGCGCGGTACATCGCGCCAGCCTCTACCTGCGAGCCCCGCAAAGCTCGGAGTTTTCATCTGCTACGAATCCGTCTTCCCCGACGAGGTCAGGCAGTTTGCCCGCAATGGCGCCCAGGTGTTCGTGAATGTCTCGAACGACGGCTGGTACGGCGATAGCGGCGCCTACGCTCAGCATCTTCTTCAGGTGCGGATGCGCGCGATTGAGAACGAGCGCTGGTTATTGCGCGACACCAACACCGGCGTGACCGCCTCGATCGATCCTTACGGCCGTGTCGTGGCCAGTCTTCCGCGTAAACAGCGTCTCGCCTTGTCCGCGCCCTACGCTCTGACTGGAGTAACCACGTTCTACACACGCCATGGCGATTGGTTCGCTTACCTGTGTGCGATAATTTCCCTGGGAGCGTTCTTCGCGCGTCCTCAACGCCGCGTTACCACAGGAAGACCGTAATGGTTGAAGAACTCGAACAGGAATTCGCCGGCCTCAAACTCAAAGTCCACGACTTGCGGGAGTACCTTTGACGCGGACAAACTACGCCAGCAGCTAGCGCAGATCGAAAAGCAGATTTCCGATCCCAATCTCTGGTCGAATCCTGAAAAATCCCAGACCATCATGCGCGAGCGCAAGCGTCTCGAGCACGTTCTCGCTACCGAAGGCGACCTTGCACGCCGCACGGACGACATCAACGCCTATTTCGAGCTGGCTCGCGAGGGCGAAGACGTTAGCGCCGACCTCCGCCGCGAAATCGATTTGCTCCGCGAACTGGTTGATCGCCTCGAAACCGAGACCTTGCTCTCGGGTGAAAACGACTCCCGCAACGCCATCGTAACTATCCATCCCGGCGCGGGCGGCACCGAGTCGCAAGACTGGGCCGACATGTTGCTGCGAATGTATCTCCGATGGGCCGAGCGCCAGGGCTTTCAAACCGTTCTCAATGACTATCAGCCCGGCGAAGAAGCGGGCATGAAGTCTGCGACTTTTACGGTTAACGGCGAATATGCCTTCGGGCTGCTCACCAGCGAGATCGGCGTCCACAGGCTCGTCCGTATCTCGCCCTTCGACCAGGCCAAGCGCCGGCACACCTCGTTCGCCAGCGTTTTTGTTTCCCCAGAAATCGATGAGAGCATCGAAGTCGACATCAAGCCTGAAGATCTTCGGATCGACACGTATCGATCCAGCGGCAAAGGCGGCCAACACGTCAATACGACAGATTCCGCAGTGCGCATCACGCATAATCCCACCGGAATCGTGGTCAGCTGCCAGAACGAGCGCTCCCAGCACAAGAACCGGGAGCGCGCGATGAGTATGCTTCGCTCTAAACTCTATGAGTTCGAACTGGAGAAGAAGCGCGAGGTCACCAAGAAAATCGAAGACTCCAAGCTCGACATCGACTTCGGCTCCCAGATTCGATCTTATGTTCTGCAGCCTTACCGCCTGGTTAAGGACCACCGTACCAAGGTCGAAGTCGGCGACGTCGACCGCGTGCTCGATGGCGACCTCCAGCCCTTCATCCAGGGCTATCTGCGCATGCGCCGCGATGAAAAATCCTCGTAAGACGAATGTCAATCATCGCCCTCGTGGGGAAACGCAGCACATGACAAAGACAAAAACAAAGCGCGCAAAGCATGTCCAGGACCCACTGGGGCGCCGTTTCCATCAGGCTTTCCTCCTCGCCGCACGCATGCATTCCGGCCAGACGCGAAAGAAAACCACAATTCCCTACATTGCCCATCTCATGAGCGTGTCCGCGCTGGTGATCGAAGCAGGCTGCGACGAAGACGTCGCAATTGCAGCCTTGCTCCACGACGTGGTCGAGGATTGTGGCGGCCGCCCTATGCTGAACGAGGTACGGCGGCGCTTCGGTCCTCGAGTCGCTGACATCGTGGAAGGTTGCACCGACTCCTATGGCGAACCCAAGCGTCCATGGAAGCGGCGGAAGATTGAGTACCTTCGACACCTGAAGACGGCGGCTGGTAACGTGCGCCTGGTTTCAACGGCTGATAAGCTTCATAATGCGCGCTCGATTTTGGCCGATTACAAAAAGTCGGGTGAGGTGGTTTGGCAACGCTTCGCTGGAAAACGCGAGGGAACCCTCTGGTATTACCGGGCCCTGGTGAAGGAACTGCGGCGAAAGAAAAACCCTTTGGTCGATCAACTCTCACTCGTCGTTGGCGAACTCGAACGGCTGGCTGCTTCTCGCCGAAAGCCCTCATAATCGGAGTCGCAAGAGATCCTAGATATGCCGCGCATGATCGATCAGATCCGCTCATCCGCGCTCTCGGCCAATCTGGTGCAGGCTGCCGCACGAGGCGCGCTCGTCTTGCCCCCGGAAGAGACCATCGAGATTCTGGTTTACCTGGCGAATCACAACAGTGTTTTTGGTCAGCAGGCTCGCATGACCCTCGCCGGGTGGGACGAGAAGTCCTCCATCGCCTTGGCCGCCAATCCCAAGGCTCCTCTCGAGGTGTTGGAGTACATGGCGTCTCCCGAAAACCTCCGTCCCCCTCTTCTCCCGGCTCTGCTTGGAAATCCTTCACTTCCAGAGAAGGCCCTGATTTCTCTCGCGCACGGCGGCTCGCGCGATGCGCTGGATGCGATGGCTCAGGTACCTCGTGTGCGCAGCTCTCCAACCCTCCGAACGGCTCTGCTGGAGAGCCCTCGGCTAAGCTCTAACGCCGCGGCCGCGCTCGCAGGCAATTCGCCAGACGCCGAGCTACCAGACACCGCTCCTGTCGACGCGGCAGCACCGTCCGCGACGGAGAATCCCGCAACCGTCGCCGAAGAACAATCCTCCGCCGCGGTCGCCGAGCACAGCGATGCCATCGATCCTGCAGACGGCCGCGCCCCTGACGAAGCTACGATCGAGTCGGGCATTGCCGCATTCATGAGCGAGCACGCGGATGAGATCGCAGCTGAGGCGGGAAGGCCTTTCCAGCCCATCGGGGGAATGTCCGACGAGGCCGAAACAACCAAGAACCCGCCAGCCCCTCAGGAGACCGTTTCCTCCTCTTCCAATTCCGCGGCTGCCCCGAGTAAAGCTCCCGTCACCCGGCCCGGGACGCATGCGGTCGATCAGAAGCGCGGCAGCGCCTTGCAGACGATCTCTCGCCTCGACGTCAAGGGGCGAATTCAACTCGCGATGAAGGGAAACAAAGAAGAACGGTCGATTCTCATTCGTGACGGCACCAAGATCGTCGCACTCGCCGTGCTCGACTCTCCGAAAATTACCGACAGCGAAGTCGAGGGTTTTGCAAATCAGAAGAATGTTCTCGAAGCGGTGTTGCGCGCCATACCCATGAAGCGTCGCTTTGCCAAAAACTACTCGATCGTCCGCAACCTCGTCTTTAATCCTCGGTCCCCGATCGACGTCTCACTAGCCCTCATGAAGCACCTGCTTGTCGGCGATCTCCGGAACCTCTCGGGCAACAAACAGATCTCCGAGACAGTGCGCAAAATGGCGTTGAAGATGTTTAAGCAGAAGACCGAAACGAGCAGCAAAAAGAAAGATTAGCAGCTGTAACTACTTCGATTCGTCATCGGCCTGACCAATCAATAGACAGTAGCCATCGGGATCGTCAATCCTGAATTCTCCTCTCCGGCATATATTCCGGATGGCTTAGCGCACTGACCGTGATACGCCGGGCAGCCAGTTGCTCCCTGTACTCAGTAACGTTGGGCGAGTAGAGATAAAACAGGACGTCTTGAGCTTCGACATTCATCGCACGGGCGGAGCGTGCCAACATCAGGTGAGCATCGCCATTTCGTATCCACGCTCACTGCAATCGCCCTTTGCGCACAAGTGTGTTTGCAGGCTCGAAGCCAATTTTCCGGAAAAGGCAATGGAACGCTCGACGTCTTCCACATGTGCGATCGGCACAAGGCCGCGTAAGGGTTGCAGGGCTCGATTTTCACCAGTCGCTGTGATCGCCACTTATTTAGCCCCCTTCCTTCGCCTCGTAGTCTAGTCCAGCAACTCGCCGCGCAACGGAAAGAAGCATCATTACTAGATTCGCAATGCACTTAATGACTACAATACAGCCGACAACGTGCCTACGACTCAAACAGACCAGATTGCGGATGTGCTCAAGCGGGCGAGGACGATCGCCGTCGTCGGCCTTTCCGCGAGTCCGCTTCGCCCCAGTCACGGTGTCTCCGCTTACATGCAGACGCAGGGATACCGCATCATTCCTGTCAATCCAAATATCGAAGAGTCTTTAGGTCAAAAGTCGTACCAGTCGTTACTCGAGGTCCCGGAAAAAATTGACATCGTCAACATTTTCCGCCGCTCCGAATTTGTGGAAGAAGTTGTCGATCATGCGATCAAGCTCAAAGTTCCTACGATCTGGATGCAGGAGGAAGTGATTAACGAGCGCGCCGCCGAGAAAGCCCGCAAGGCTGGCATCTTCGTGATCATGGATGCCTGCATTCTCAAGGAACATCGGGCGCGCTTCGCGTAGTCAGCGAACAGCCACGTAAATTTCTACTTGTTGTTCGGGAGACCCTCCAGCGTGCGCCGAATACAGATCAAAATCCCCGCTGTATGTGCGATGCAGTCCCGCCACCCAGATCTTCTGCCACGCCGCAATCACTAACGCAGGCTGCTTTCCGCTGGCAGGAAACACCGCGTACTTGGTCGTGGGCACTGTCTTTGAAATCAGCCCTGCCGGCGCGTCTCCGTCCGCCTCGAAGCCGATGCCCAGTGTATAAGGCCGAGTATGGTCACTTTCATAATCGATGTAGACCGAGTAGAGATCTTCCGACTTGAAGGGGAATTCTCAGGCCAGAGCCTTCACCACAATGACTGTGGCGTCGTCATGCAGAGACGATGGGCTGGCAAAGGAGCGCACGTCCTGCAGCACGCTTTCCGGTGAAGCTTCAAGTTGCGCAAAGTGCTTCTCGAGGCGCGAGCCACCGTACTCCTCTTCGGCTGCATTGGCTGCCTCCGTAAGACCATCGCTGTAAAAGACCAATCGCGATCCCTCGGCAAGCGTCGCTGTCTGCTCCGAAAAGGCGCCCAGCGACAAGCCGAGTGGCAGACCCATCTGGCTGTCAAGGAAGCGTGCTCCGGAGGAGTCCACCAGCAAGGGTTGCAGATGACCGGCGTTGGCAAATGTCAACGTGCGCGAAGCCGGATCAAGCACCCCGTAGACCATCGTCACAAATCGTCCGCTCGGGAAATCCTCCACCATCAGGCGGTTGAGCTTGGTCAGTACCTCGCCCGGCGTGCAGTGCGACGCCGCCAGTGATCGCAGCATCCCCCGCGTTGCCGACATGAGTAGTGCCGCAGCCGTTCCTTTGCCAGACACGTCAGCCAGCACCAGGCCCCAACGGCCGCAATCAAGCGGGATAAAGTCGTACCAGTCGCCTCCGACCGCGCCTGCCGGGCACGACCTACCTGTAATTGCAAATCCTGGAACGTACGGGGAGCTTTTGGGTAGCAATGCCTCCTGAATTTGCCTCGCCTCCTGTGCCTCCCGGTCCATTCGCTCTCTTTGTTGGCGTTCCTGCAGGAACAAACGCGCGTTCTGCACGGCCACTGCAACGTGACCGCACAAGGACTGCAACAGACGCAACTGGCAACTGGGAAATGCGTCTAGGTCGTGATGGGATGCTGTGAACACTCCAATCACTTCGCCATTGACTTCCAGCGGAATTGCGACTTCCGATTGTGTGCTCGGTTCGCAGGCGATGTAGTAGGGATCCTTGTTCACGTCGGGCGCATAGTGCATCTTGCCAGTGCTCGCCACACGCCCCACCATGCCTTCCTTGCCGATCTTCAGCCCCTGACCCTTTTTGTGGATCGTGCAGCCGTGAACCCCCGCCAGCACCATCTCGTAACGCGTATCATCGCGAAGATAAAGATTAGCCTCCACGCAGCCGAAGGAATATGCAATGTCATTGACTACCTGATCGATTAATTGGTCCAGATCAAGAATGGAGCTGATCTTGCGCGCCGCCTTCTGCAGCTTGAGCAGATCCTGCAGCTGCTCCTCGCGAATCTGGCGCTCAGACGTGAAGACGTCTGCTTCGAGATTGGTTCTCGGAATCGCGGACACGTCTCAACCTTCCTAGGGAGAGATCCTCGACTACTTGTTTGCCCAATATGATGTCCAGGTTGCAGCTCAGGATTCTTTTTCAAATTCCTTTGGATTAGGAATGGCGGAGTCTTTTAGTCGCCTGATCTCCGCCAGACGCTCGCGAATTCGCTTCTCCAGCCCTTCGTTCGTTGGATGATAATAGACCCTGTCCCGCAGATTGTCTGGTAGACACTGCATGTCCGCCACTTTGTCTTCGTAATCGTGCGCGTACTGATAGCCCGATCCATAACCCAGACCCTTCATCAAGCCAGTTGGAGCGTTGCGCAAATGCAAGGGGACTGGCTCGGCCACGGTGCGCTCGACGTCCTGCTGAACCTCACCGTACGCGGTGTACAGTGCGTTTGATTTCGGCGCCACCGAGAGATACACGGCCGCCTGCGCGAGCGCCAGGTTCGCTTCCGGCATGCCCAGAAAATCTACCGCGTCCTTCGCGGCCAGGCACTGAGGAAGCGCCTGCGGATCCGCCATTCCGATATCTTCGACCGCCATGCGCACCAACCGGCGGGCGACGTAGAGCGGGTCTTCACCCGCCTCCAGCATTCTCCCCAGCCAGTACAGCGCGGCGTCAGGGTCGCTGTTCCTTACGGACTTATGCAGGGCCGAGATCAGGTTGTAGTGCTCTTCTCCGCTCTTGTCGTAAAGAAGCGTTCGCCTCTGTAGCGCATCGCTGATCACGTCTTCGCTAATCTCGACCCCAGTCTTTGCCCCGGTCCTTTCTGTTGCCAGCGCGACGGCTACCTCCAAGACGTTGTAAGCACTGCGTGCGTCGCCGCTGGCATAGGTGGCAATCTTCTTCAGGATGTTGTCACTCGCGCACATTTTCATTGCGTCCAGCCCACGTTCTTCGTCCTGAAGTGCACGCCTGAGCAGGAGAACAATCTGATCCTCAGTGAGCGGTTTCAGCACGTAGACGCGCACTCGCGAGAGCAGCGCTGAAATGACTTCGAAGGAAGGATTCTCCGTGGTCGCGCCAATCAGCCGGATGCTTCCCTTTTCCACGTAGGGCAGAAACGCATCCTGCTGCGCCTTGTTGAAACGATGGATTTCATCGACGAAAACAATGGTTCGAGTTCCATACTGCCGTGCGCGTTCCGCGTCAACCATCACCTGCTTGATTTCCTTGATGCCTGACAGCACCGCGGAGAACTCGATGAATTCCGCCTTCGTCATGCGCGCGATGATCTGCGCCAGCGTGGTCTTTCCGGTGCCGGGCGGACCCCAGAAGATCAACGAGCCCGTATCGTCGCGCTCGATTTGTACTTGCAGCGGCTTGCCCGGACCCACAAGATGATCCTGGCCCACGAATTCCTCGAGCGTGCGCGGACGCATCCGGTCCGCCAAAGGGCTTTTGCCTCGCGGTCCTGCATCCCCGCTCGGAATTGACTGAAACAGACTCATTGCGTCTTTCGCTCTTCCGGCTTGTGCCTTGACGCCTCGTACAACACGATACTCGCCGCTACGCCCGCGTTCAGAGATTCCACCTGGGGCGCATGCGGGATGGCAAGCACGTTATCCATCTCCCCCATCACATCGCGGTGCAAACCAGAGCCCTCATTGCCGATAAAGACTGCGGCTGGCGGCGACAGATCTGCTGTCTCGAGCGGCACCCCCTTGTGGGATGATGTCGCCATCAGCCGCGCGTTGATCTCGCGCAAACTCTGGATTGCCTCCACAAGTTTTGCCCGGACCAGGGGTAGCCTGAATATCGATCCCGCCGAAGCTCGCACTACTTTCGAGTTGTAGGGACTCGCAGTATTTTCCCCGAGTATTACCCCGCTCGCCCCAAAGGCCTCGGCGGAACGTAGGATCGTTCCCAGGTTTCCCGGATCCTGCACCCCGCCAACGGCGATGACGATCGCCGACTGCGCGCCCCTCAGGATGTCTTTCAGCTCGAACTGTTTGACGCGAACTAACGCCGCTACGCCTTGAGGCGATTCGCTGGGAACCGCCCCCGCGAACATTTTGTCCGGCAAAAGCACCGTCTCGACATGAGCCCCGATTTGCGGCAGCAGTCGTTCGGCTCGCGTCTCCGCCGCCGCGCTGAAGAACACCGCCTCCAGTCGCAA
>Ga0126372_10000646_pt1 | contig 12614 bp, 12 predicted proteins | sample PanSoiMetaPlot_6_FD_92762 | JGI IMG/M metagenome (GOLD analysis project Ga0126372, IMG submission 92762) | Tropical forest soil microbial communities from Panama - MetaG Plot_6 | ecosystem: Environmental > Terrestrial > Soil > Tropical forest > Bulk soil | place: Panama | collected 2016-02-17
CCGCCCTTCACGGGAGGAGCGGCAGCAATGGGACGGTATCAACCCTTTACGATCATGCGCAGCGCGGCGCTCGCCGCAGTTGCGGTTGCCGGTATCGCAGCGGGCGCGAGCGTCGCCCACGCCGACGCTCTGCTCGAGGAGATGGTCGGTTTCACCGGGCAGGTCTTCTTCATCGACGCCAAGGTGCCCGCGGTCATCATCGGCGCCATGCGCGATGGCGATGTAGCGGTGGCTGGCTTTGGCGAGCGCGCCGGGCCCGGCCGCCCCGCCCCCGACGGCGACACCATCCTTAGGATCGGCTTTATTACTAAGGCCTTCACCGGTGACGCGCTCGCCCACATGACCGCGAAGGGCACGGTCTTCGCTCTGACCGACCCTCTCACCAAGTGGCAGCCCGACCTCGGGCCTGGCGTAAACGGCGACATCGAGCGCGTCACCTTGCTCAATCTCGCCACGCACGCTGGCGGCTTCCCCCGCGAAGTGCCGCACGAGGCAGGCCCGGACAACGATCCCTTCGCCACTATTACGCGCGACGCCTTAGCCGCCTGGATCAAGAAAGAGCCGCTGCTGTTCGCGCCAGGCACCGCTATGCTCTACTCGAATTTCGGCTTCGACCTACTCGCCATGAGCCTGTCGGCCGCGGGCAAGAAGCCCTATCCAGAGCTGCTCAAGGAGAACGTCACTGGTCCGCTTGGCATGAACGACACGGGGTTCACGCTTAGCGATGAGCAGAAGAAGCGCTTCATGTCTGGTCACGCTCCCGACGGGACGGAGATGTCCAATGTTCCGACTGGTTCAGTCATCGTAGGCTCGGGGGGCTCTACTCGACCGCCAACGATCTCCTCAAATGGATGAAGTGGCATCTCGATCGCTTCAACCCTGACGACGCCGAGGCGCGCACGCTAGACCATGCGCTTTATCTCAACCGCGACGGGCTCAAGACGGTGTCGGGCATGGACGAGTCTGGCCACATGGACGCGCTCGGCCTCGCCTGGATCGGCATGATGGCCAAGGACGACCGCCCATTCATCCTGCAAAAGGCTGGAGGGCTCCAGGGCACTTTCACCTATATCGCCTTTGCGCCGGCGCGGAACGCGGCGGTCTTCATCGCCATCGACAAGTTCGATTTCGGCGCCGCCTTCGCCATGGGCCAATTTGCCAATGAGCTTTTGGAGCAGATCGCGCCGCGCTAGGCGGCGTGGGAGGACGAGGTCTCTCCCTCGGTCAACACGGCGTAGAGCGCGGCTGCATCGCGCGAGGCTCTAAGCTTCTCGACCGCGCTCCCCTCGCGCAACAGCCGCGAGATGCGCGCAAGCGCTTTGAGGTGGTCGGCGCCAGCCCCCTCCGGCGCGAGCAGCAGGAACACGATATCGACCGGCTCGCCGTCGACCGCATCGAAATCGATCGGCTCGGCAAGCCTCGCAAAGATTCCGATGATGCCTTTAAGGCCCGGAACTTTGCCATGCGGGATGGCAATACCCTGGCCAAGTCCGGTCGAGCCGAGCCGCTCGCGCTGGAGCAGCACGTCGAAGATGACGCGTTCGGAAAGCCCTGTGCGGCGGGCGGCGCGAGAGGAGAGCTCCTGCAGGAGCTGCTTCTTCGTCTTCGGCCTGAGCGACGGGAGGACAGAATCAGGGGAAATGAAGTCGCCTAGATGCATCTTTGCTTAAACCCTCACACGAACGGCGATGGCGGCGGAAAGTTCCGCCTAGCGCCGCTTGCGCGCCTTCTTGTTCTTAGCGCGCTGACTCGGCTGCCTTGCCCCAATCAATAGTGCAGTTGGTTCGAAACTCCCCGTGCTCCTTCTCGATGCGCACACGGCCTGCGCGCGGACGTCGCAAGAAACTTCTCGCCGGTGTGCACAACGCGCTTCTCGACGTAACTGCGCAACGCCTCACCGACGTCCAGAGTCTTTCCGATGACGTGTGTCGCCATTGCCCGCGGAAAATCTAATGGCCCTTTTCCACCGCAAATTCCCGGGCGCATGCCGCGTCTTGTGGGGCCGATTTTTCGCCTGAGCGACAAAAGTGGCTCCGGCTTGAATCTCTCTTCGGCCTCAACCGCGGGGCGGGAAGCTAGACCGCGCGTCCCGGGGTGTCAAACCATCAATTTAGTGCTTGCCCCTTTACAGTATTCCGCTTGTTTATCAGCGCTCTGGGCGTCTTCAGGCGCTGGCGCCGGACGCGATGCGCTTGAGCCGCCGGCGCTGCACCGAGGAGGGAATGCGCAATGCCTCGCGATATTTCGCGACCGTGCGGCGCGCGATATCGATGCCGTCGCTCTTCAGCCGCTCAACGATCTTGTCGTCTGACAACACATCGCACGCGGGCTCGGCATCGATCATCTCGCGGATGCGGTGGCGGACCGCTTCCGACGAATGCGAGTCGCCTGCGCTGGTTGCGGCGATCGCCGAGGTGAAGAAATATTTGAGCTCGAACAGGCCGCGATTCGTCGCCATGTATTTGTTGGCGGTGACCCGGCTCACCGTCGATTCATGCATCGAGATCGCATCGGCAACGGTCTTCAGGTTCAGCGGCCGCAAGTAGCGCACACCATAGGTCAGGAAGGCATCCTGCTGACGCACGATCTCCTGCGCCACTTTGAGGATGGTGCGGGCGCGCTGGTCTAGGCTCTTCACCAGCCAGTTTGCGGTTTGCAGGCAATCGACGAGATAGCTCCGGTCCTCTTTGCGCGTCGTCGACTTCGACACGGTCGCGTAATACGACTGATTCACAAGAACGCGGGGCAGCGTGTCGCTATTCAGCTCGACCTGGAAGCTGCCGTCGGGAAGCGCCCGCACCAGCACGTCGGGCACGATCGGCTGCGTCGGGCTTGAGCCGTATTTCAGGCCTGGCTTTGGATTCAGCCGCTTGACCTCCTTGATCATGTCGCACAGGTCCTCGTCCGACACGCGGGTCGCGCGCTTTAGCGCGACAAGGTCATGGGCGGCAAGGAGACCGAGATTCTCGATCAAGGACGCCATCGCAGGATCGCAGCGGTCCTGCTCTTTCAGCTGGAGCATCAGGCATTCGCGCAAATCGCGGGCGAACACGCCGCAAGGCTCGAAGCCCTGCATCACGTGAAGCGTCTCCTCTATGAGCTCGAGCGGCGCGCCGAGAAGCTCGGCAAGGGCCGACAGCTCGCCGCGCAGATAGCCAGCCTCGTCGGTCATGTCGATCAGGTGCTGTCCAATCAGCCGGCGCGCGGGATCGGCGAAGGCGAGCATGAGCTGCTCGGCAAGATGATCGCGCAGCGTCCTCTCCTCGGCCACATAGGCTTCGAGGTTTGACACCTCGTCAGTGTCAGACCGCGGCGGGGATTGGGAGAGGGCGGACCAGTCTGAGTCCTTGAGCGCGCCTGGCGCGAGTGCATCGCCATCGGGAAAGACGTCCTGTGGCTCTGCGTCGAGATCCTCGCTGCGCGCGGCTTCCGGGCCATTGAGATCGACCCATTCGGCGTCGTCACCGTCGGTCGGCTCTGGCTCGCCCTCGGGCGTTGCGCCATCTGCGCTCGCCTCTCGGCTTTCGGCGGTGGCCTCTCCGGAAGGTTCACCGGCCACCGCAGCGGTCTCCTCCGGCTCTGCGCGTTCGAGCAGAGGATTGCACTCAAGCTCGGCCTCGACGAAGCTTGCGAGCTCGATATTGGACAGCTGAAGCAGCTTGATCGCCTGCTGCAGCTGCGGCGTCATCACCAAATTGTGCGTCTGGCGGAGCTCGAGCTTAGTAGTGATCGCCATTGTCGAACGCACTCAGAAATCGACGTCAGATCCTGAACTGGTCGCCGAGATAGACGCGCCGCACGTCCTCGTTGTTGATGATCTCGTGGGCGGTGCCGTGGGTCAGCACCATGCCGTCATGAATGATATAGGCGCGGGTCACAAGGTCCAGCGTCTCGCGCACATTGTGATCGGTGATGAGCACACCGATGCCGCGCTGGGTAAGGTGGCGCACGAGAGCGCGGATGTCGTTGACGGCGATCGGATCGATGCCCGCGAACGGCTCGTCGAGCAGCATGAAGGAGGGGCGCGTGGCAAGCGAGCGCGCAATCTCGACGCGCCTGCGCTCGCCGCCGGAGAGCCGCATCGCCGGCGATGTCCGGAGTCGCGTGATGTGGAACTCTTCGAGCAGGGCGTCGAGCTGGATCTGGCGTTCATGCTTATTTGGCTCGACCGTCTCGAGCACGGCAAGGATGTTCTCCTCGACGGTAAGGCCCCTGAAGATCGAGGCCTCTTGCGGCAGGTAGCCGATGCCTAGGCGCGCGCGGCGATACATCGGCAGCCTGGTCACGTCGCGGCCGTCGATCTTGATCGAGCCCTCGTCGGCTGGGATCAGCCCGGTGATCATGTAGAACACCGTCGTCTTGCCGGCGCCGTTCGGCCCGAGCAGCCCGACCGCCTCGCCGCGGTTGACTTCTAGGCTGACGCCCCGAACCACTGTGCGCTTCTTGAAGCTTTTGACCACGTTGCCGACGGTCAGGCGACCGACGGCCGGTTCTGACCGGGGTCCCGGCGCAGGCGGCGGTTCCTGCGCAGGGATCGCGCTTTGCGTGGCGACTGCTTGGCGGCCTGGGAACGACAGCAATTTGCCCACTACCCCTTCCGCTCCCTAGAGTTGAAGCGATGGCCGGTTAACATTCCTCGAAGTCAGAAGGCAGCTATTGCGGGAGGCTAGGGACGATCTGCCACGGCGAGTCGTCGGCAGGTTTGTTGCTCTTCGGGGTCGCCGCGCTTGCACTTTCCGCAGTGCTCTCGTCGTCAGTGGCGGGCGTCGAGTCGGATGTCTCTCCGGCAGGCTTTGGCGCGGCTGCAGCCGCCTCGCCAGATGCTTTTTCGCCCGATTTGGCGGTGTCGGCGCTTTCGTCCTTAGGCATGAAAAGTGCACGGATGCGGCCCCCGGCGGTGGCAGTATTGCCCGGATTCTCGAACCGGCTTTCGCCCGTCTTGAGATCGATAACGAGCCGGTCTCCCTTTAGCACATTCTTGCCTTGGGTTAACACCACATTGCCGCCCACCGTGACCTGCTGCGACGGCACGTCGTAGATGGCCCATTCGCTCGAGGTGGTCTGGTCATTCTCACTCGTGATCATGACGTCGCCCTTGGCCTCGATCTGCGTGATTTGGGTCCCGCTGTCGGCCGACGCGCCCTTGCCATCCTTGGCGTCGGCAGGCTTGGCTTCGACCGCGGCCTGCTCGCCGCCCTCTTTCTTGTCCTGATTTTGGTCCTGACCGGTGAGGAGCTTGTCGCCGCCGCCCGTGTAATGGACATCGAGCTCGCGCGCGCGGAGGGTCGTGGTGCCCTGCACGGCTTTCACATTGCCCTTGAACGTCGCGTATTTCTGCGAGTCGTGCACCACGAGCACATCGGACTCGATATCGATCGGGTCCTTGGAGCTCTTGGACAAGCCGCCGAAGCTGTTGGTCAGCGTCTGCGCAAAGACCGGTGCCGCAAGCAGAAGCCCAAGAGCGAGCGTGACCAATCCCACACAAAGAGGCACAAGCGAACTGGATATGCGACGAAGTCGGCTCATTGCGGTGGCAGCTCCGGCATAGGCGTCTGAGCATCCGGTGTAGAAGCCGATGCCTCGGCAGGTGCAGCGGCCTGCGTTTGGGCGGCTCCTTGGGGCCTCCGCGCGCTGGCCTTAGTGTCGTCGTTCTGGGGCTTGATCAAATGAACCAAGACCTTCCCGCGGAACGTCAGCGTGTGCTTGCCGGATTCAAACGTCATGGCATTGGCTTTGACGCTGCCGTTGCTCAAGACGAAGATCACCGGCTCATGCGTGCGCAATGTTTGCGTCTTCATATCGAGGGAGGCGTTCTTCAATAGACCGTTCACGCCTGAGCTCGTTGCCAGCGTGATCTTCTCTCGCATCACAAGCCGCTCGATCTTGCTGTCGAACACACCGCGCACGGCCTCCATGCGCGACCAGCCGCCGTCACGCGCCGTGAGGTCCGCTTTGATGGCATGAAGCTTGATGATGTTCGGGCTCTTGACCTCCTGGTCGGCATAGTCGGCGCCGATGATATAGGTGCCGTTTTTTTTGTCGGCGCCTTTCAGTTTGGGATTGACCATGCGCAGATTGCCGTCGGCGACCTCGATGCCGCTGATGCTCGCGGTCACATCGCCAACGGTGACGCTGAGGCGGGTGGAAATGAAGTAGCAGGCAAGCACGAGCACGGCCAAAATCGGCAGGGCCCTGCGCAGGATACGAACGAGCCGAGTATGGCGCTCGCCGCTCGCGAAGGCTCGCGTTCGTTCTTCGACCGAGCGTACGCGGTAGCGCCGGCCTGCTGGAATGAGATTGGCCTCAACTGTCATTTTTCCAGGCCAAAACCCTCAGAAAGGCCGATATTTCTTACCAGCCTGAGCCATAGACTAGGCGCACGACTTTGATGACATTACGACCGCTAGAACAGCGAGAAATGGCACTTTTTGCGCCCTTTTAGCGCCCTAATGCGCGAAGGGGTCGATCTCCGACCAGCCCCTGAGGTCGAGCTCGGCCCTTGTCGGCAAAAACTCGAAACAGGCACGCGCGAGCCGCTCGCGCCCCTCGCGAATTAGCATGGTGTCGAGTTTCTCTTTGATGGCGTGCAAATGCAATACGTCGCTGGCGGCATAGTTGAGCTGCTCTTGGGTGAGCTCTGGCGCGCCCCAATCGGAGGATTGCTGCTGCTTCGACAACTCGATGCCGAGAAGCTCGCGGGCGAGATCTTTAAGGCTATGGCGGTCGGTGAAGGTGCGGGCAATCCGCGAGGCGACCTTGGTGCAGTAGACCGGCTTCGCCATCACCCCGAAATAATGCTTGAGCACGGCGAGGTCGAAGCGGCCGAAATGGAAGATCTTGAGCACGCTCTCGTCGGTGAGAAGGCGCTTCAGCTCCGGCGCATCGTAGTTGCCGCTGAACTGAAGCAGCACAGCCCGACCGTCGCCTTCGGAGAGCTGCACCAGGCAGAGCCGGTCGCGATAAGGGTTTAACCCCAGAGTCTCGGTATCGATGGCGACGGAGCGGCCGGTAAGCCGCCCCCGCGGCAGGTCGCCTTTATGCAGCTCTACGATCGGGGGCTGGCTCAAGCTTGGCGCATCCTCAAGCGGCCGCTTGTAACGAACGATTGGTGCCCAGGAGAAGACTCGAACTTCCACGCCCTTTCGGGCACTAGAACCTGAATCTAGCGCGTCTACCAGTTCCGCCACCTGGGCTTAAGGTCCCTGGAGGTACGATCGGCGATCCGCAAAGTCAATTGTCGCCACATATGCCTTCAAGCCTTTGCAGCCCTCGTGTATTGCTGCGGCGGTCCGGGGGCTATTGCGTACTCCGAGAGGCTTAAGTGGCGGTTACTCTCAACAACAGCGCATTGATCACCATCTACGGAGGCTCGGGCTTTATCGGGCGCCATCTCGCGCAAGCCATTGCCAAGACTGGCGCGCGCATGCGAGTTGCGGTCAGGCGCCCTGAGCTCGCCGGCCACCTCCAACCCCTTGGCGGGGTCGGCCAGATCAACCCCGTACAGGCCAATGTGCGCTATCCCGACTCACTACTTGCGGCCGCAGACGGCGCCGATGCCGTGGTCAATCTCGTCGGCATTCTCTTTCCCACCGGCAAGCAGACCTTCAAAGCTGTGCAGGATGAGGGTGCGCGCCACGTCGCAGAGGCTGCGCGCAAGGCCGGGGCGCGCGCATTCGTGCATGTCTCGGCCATCGGCGCCGATGCCAAGTCGCCTTCCGTTTACGCGCGGAGCAAGGCCGCGGGAGAGCAGGCGGTGCGGGACGCGTTTCCTGACGCCGTCATCCTCAGGCCTTCAGTCGTGTTCGGACCTGAGGATGACTTTTTCAACCGCTTCGCCGCTCTTGTGCGGATCGCCCCCGTGCTCCCTCTAATCGGGGGCGGCAAGACGCGGCTCCAGCCCGTGTTCGCCGGCAACGTGGCGAAAGCCGTCATCGCCGGGCTGACCGGCAAAGCCGCCGCGGGCGAGGCCTGCGAGCTTGGCGGCCCCGAGATCCTCACCCTGAAAGAGGTGATGCAGCGCGTGCTCACCTACACCATGCGCAGACGCCTGCTCGTGCCGGAGCCGTTCTGGCTCGCCAAGCTGCAAGCCGCGTTCCTGCAATTGCTTCCGAAGCCGCCGCTCACCATCGACCAAGTGCGGTTGCTTGAGACTGACAACGTGGTTAGCGAGGCGGCACAAAAGGCCGGCGCTACGCTGGAGGGCCTCGGCATCGAGCCGGTCGCGATCGCAAGCGTGGTGCCGGAATATCTCGAGCAATATCGCCCGCGTGGCCAGTTCTCCCTGTTCAAGCCCAAGCCTTGAGCCTCGCCCTCAGCCGTAGAGCATGACGAGCAGGAAGCCGCCCAGCACCATGCGGTAGAGCACGAAGGGCAGGAAGCTGATGCGGCGGAGCAGGTTCATCAAAAAGGCGATGGCCAGGATGCCGGCAACGAAGGTCAGCGCCGCGCACAGCAGCACGTCCATGGTGAGCTTCTGGCCGCTTGCCATCGCATCGCCGACGGTGAACACGATGGCCCCTGCCGTGGCCGGGATGCCGAGCAGGAAGGAGAAGCGCGCCGAGTCTGGCCGGGTGAAGCCGAGGAACCGGGCAGCAGTCATTGTCACGCCGGACCGGCTCGTGCCAGGGATCAGCGCCAGGGCCTGAGCCACGCCAATAACCAGCGCGCTCCCCAGCGTCACATCGGCGATGGTCCGCTCCTGCTTGCCCACCATGTCGGCGATCATCATCAAGATGCCGTAGAGGATCGTGTTCCAAGCCACGATGGCGACGTTTCGGTCGAGATCGGTGTAGCCGAATTTCTTGAGCACGAATCCGAACACGACGGCGGGAATGGTGGCGAGCACGATGTAGAGCGCGAGCCTGCCGTCGTCGGTGAGCTTGCCCCTGAGCAAGGCAAGTCCGCCGAGAATGAGGTGCCACACGTCGCGCCAGAAGTAGATGAGGATGGCAAGCAGCGTGCCGAAATGCGTCATCACATCGACGAGGATGCCCTGATCCGGCCAGTGCATCAGCTGGGGGATGAGAATGAGGTGCCCCGACGAGGAAATGGGCAGGAATTCGGTGATGCCCTGCACCACGGCAAGGACGACAATCTGCTCTATCGTCATGGCCCTTCGCGGCCCCGCTTGTTCGACTCGCGCGCAGGTTCTATACCGGGCGCTTAACGCGCGCGATTCCTTTCAATCTGAACACTTAGCCACCGACGGTTCGATGGCCACTCTGCTGCACTATCCCCTCTGCGCGTTCTCCCGCTCGATCCGGCTCGCGCTCGCCGAGTGCGCGCTTGAGGCCGAGCTCGCCGAGGAAAAGCCTTGGGAGTGGCGGGCTGAATTCCTCAAGCTGAACCCTGCCGGCACACTGCCCGTGCTCCTGACCGACGCGCACGGCACGATCGCCGGCGCCTACGCGATCTCGGAATATCTCGGCGACACAGCGGACGAGCGGAGCAGCGTTTCGTTCCAGCCCTTCCCCGGCGACGCCGCCGCGCGGGCCGAGGCGCGCAGGCTCACCGACTGGTTCCACCGCAAATTCTTCGACGAGGTCACGTCTTACCTCGTCGAGGAGAAGGTGTACCGGCGCTTCGGGCCGCAAAGCGCCTCGCCCGACATGGAGGCGATGCGCGCAGGGCGCAACAATCTGCGCTATCATCTCACCTATATCGGCCATCTCGCGGAGACGCGGAGCTGGCTTGCCGGCGATGCGCTGAGCTTTGCCGATCTATCCGCCGCCGCCCATCTCTCCACCCTCGATTTTCTCGGCGAGGTCCCCTGGGAGGAGTATGAACCGGCCAAGAACTGGTACGCGCTGTTGAAATCGAGGCCCTCGTTCAGGCCGCTGCTGCAAGACCGCGTCGCTGGCTTCACCCCTGCTGGGAGCTACGCTGACCTCGATTTCTGAGCGAAGCGCCCCGACATAGAGTCGTATGGGAGTAGCGCTGAAAGCGAGAATCGTTGAGGAAGCCAAGTCGCTTGGCTTCGACGCGGTGCGCTTTACCTCTGCTGATGCAGTTGCCGGCGCAGGCGAAGCCCTCGATGCATTTCTCGCCGAGCACCGCCAAGGCGACATGGGATGGCTCGCGACGACGGCGGAGCGCCGCAAAAGCCCTCGTGCGTTGTGGCCTGACGCGCGGAGCGTCATCCTGCTCGGCCTGAACTACAGCCGTCAGAGCGATCCTCTCAATGTCCTCAAGCAGAAGTCGCGCGGCGCCATTTCGAGCTATGCCCAAGGCGCCGACTATCACGACGTCCTCAAGGCGAAGCTCGAGCCGCTCGCCGTGCGCGTGCAGAAACTCACCGGCGGCGAAGTGAAGATCTTCGTCGACACCGCGCCAGTGATGGAGAAGCCGCTTGCCGCTCGCGCAGGTCTCGGGTGGCAGGGCAAGCACACCAATCTCGTGTCACGCGAGTTCGGATCGTGGCTTTTCATCGGCTCGATCTTCACGAGCGCCGAGATCGAAGCAGACGCGGCCGAGGAGGATCACTGCGGGGCTTGCCGCCGTTGCCTCGACATTTGCCCGACGGGAGCCTTCACCGCGCCGTATCAGATAGACGCGCGCGCCTGCATCTCCTATCTCACCATCGAGCATAAGGGACACATCGCACCGCGCTTCCGCGTAGCCATGGGCAACCGCATCTTCGGCTGTGACGACTGCCTCGCCATATGCCCGTGGAACAAGTTCGCCCACGCCGCGCATGAATCTAAGCTCAGCGTCAGGGGCGAGAGCGACAATCCGCCCCTCGCGGAGCTTCTTCTCCTCGATGATGCTGCGTTCAGGGCGCGCTTTCGCGGCACGTCGATCAAGCGCACCGGCCGCGACCGCTTCCTGCGCAATGTTCTGATCGCTGCCGGCAATGCGGGCGACACCGCGCTCGCGGCTCTGGTCGAGGCGCGGCTGAGCGACGACTCTCCGCTCGTGCGCGCCATGGCGGTGTGGGCGCTATCGCGGCTAGCACCTTCCCGCTTCTCAGCGCTTCGCGCAACGCGCGCCAACGACCCGGACTCTGCCGTCGGAGCGGAGTGGATCAGGGAGGCGGCGTGAGCCGGCTATTTGCCTTCGGCCTCGGCTACTCGGCGCAGGTGCTCGCTCGCCGTCTCGCAGCCAAAGGATGCCAGATTGCAGGGACCGCGCGTGATGAGGCCAATATCGCGCGGCTCAGCACACAAGGATACCAAGTCGCGCGCTTCGCCGGGGAGCCCGGCAATCGCGATGTTGCCAAGCTGCTTCTCGGCACCACGCATCTCGTTCACTCGATCCCGCCGGGACCGGACGGCGACGCCGTGCTTGCGCATTACCGCAATGAGATCGCTGGGCTCAGTTCGCTCGAATGGGCCGGCTATCTTTCCACGGTCGGCGTTTATGGCGACCAGAAGGGACTGTGGGTCGACGAAAGCACGGCACCAAAACCTAACAGCGAGCGCACAGCGGCCCGGGTGGATGCCGAGCAGGCATGGCTTAGATTCGGCGAGGAGACCGGGGTCCTCGTGCAGGTCTTCCGGCTCGCAGGCATCTACGGCCCAGGACGGAGTGTGTTCGACAAGCTCAGCGCCGGCACGGCACGGCGCATCAAGAAGGATGGCCAGGTGTTCAGCCGTATCCATGTCGAGGACATCGCAAACGTGCTCGAAGCCTCGATCGCGCATCCCAATGGCGGGGCCATCTACAATGTCGCCGATGACGAGCCGGCAGCGCCAGACGAGGTGGTGGCCCACGCCGCGAAGCTGATCGGCATCCCGCCGCCGCCTGAGATTGCCTTCGAGGAAGCAGACCTCTCCCCCATGGCGCGGAGCTTCTATGAAGGGAGCCGGCGCATCTTGAACGCGCGCATCAAGTCGGAGCTTGGCGTCAAACTTCGCTATCCAACCTACCGCGAAGGCCTCGCCTCACTGCTCCCAACTGTCGCCAGTGGCGCTTGAACCGGTAGCATTCGGGATCGTGCGTTCCTTCACTCCTGCAATTCGGTTTGCCACCGCCGCTTGGCCGGCATAGCGGCCTGCGCCCGGCGACGGCTGGGGCTACGGCAGCGAGACCGCTGGCACGGTGAGCCGTCTCGACAAAGTGCGGGCTACGCTAGGGGAGGTGTTGCCGAGCATCACTCGGATGCGCCGCGTGCGGCTCATCACCTTCGGTCCAGGACCCTACAACCAATGCAACGTCAAGCTCGATCTTCGGCCCACGAGAACGCCGCTTCATCCATCTTGGGCATGGTCAAGGCTATGACGCCCGCGGGAAAAACGCCGCTGACATCGGCCGTTGCACAAGCGGCAGATGTGCTCGACTCCCGCCACAAGCCCGGCCTCATTGTTGTCGTGACCGACGGCGAAGAGACCTGTGGAGGTTCGCCATGCGAGCTTGGCAAGCAACTGCATGCCGAAGTTACACGCTTGACCGTTCACGTCATCTCTTTGCGTGTTCGGGGACTGAGCTGGATGGGAGAACAAAGCGTTCTCGATCCCAAATGTCTCGAGCAGAATGGCGGACTCACCGTCGATTCAAGGACGCCGTCGAGGAAACGCTCGGCTGCCCCATGGTGACGGAGTCCGCGAAGCCCTAGACGCTCGAGGCTTGGTCGATCAGCGCGGCGACGGTGGCTTCGAGGCGGCGCACATCTCGCG
>Ga0126372_10000647_pt1 | contig 12612 bp, 13 predicted proteins | sample PanSoiMetaPlot_6_FD_92762 | JGI IMG/M metagenome (GOLD analysis project Ga0126372, IMG submission 92762) | Tropical forest soil microbial communities from Panama - MetaG Plot_6 | ecosystem: Environmental > Terrestrial > Soil > Tropical forest > Bulk soil | place: Panama | collected 2016-02-17
GATCCGACAACGATCGAGAATCCGTTCTACAAGATGGTTCCGGAGCTGTTCCTGCTGCCCATGGTCGTGCTCGCGACCGCCGCGACCGTGATCGCGAGCCAGGCCGTCATCACCGGCGCCTATTCGCTCAGCCAGCAGGCGATCCAGCTCGGGCTCCTGCCGCGGCTGGAAATTCGCCACACCTCGCAGGAGCACTACGGGCAGATCTTCATGCCCCGGGTGAACACGTTCCTGCTCACGGGCGTGCTGCTGCTGGTGCTGCTGTTCCGCTCCTCGAGCGCGCTCGCCTCCGCCTACGGCATCGCGGTGACCGGCACGATGGTCGTCACCGGCACGATGGCGTTTGTCGTGATTTGGAAAGTGTGGCGCTGGCCGCCGCTGGCGGCAGCCGCGCTGATGGCGCCGTTCCTGTTCATCGATCTTTCGTTTCTCGGCGCCAATCTGCTCAAGGTCTACGAAGGCGGCTGGGTTCCGCTCGCGCTGGGCGGCCTGGTGATGGTGGTGATGTATACCTGGCGGCGCGGCAGCCGGTTGCTGTTCGAGAAGACCCGCCGGCAGGAGATCCCGCTCGATCAGCTGGTGCGGATGCTGGAAAAGAAGCCGCCGGCACGCGTGCCCGGCACCGCCGTGTTCTTCACCAGCACGCCCGAACAGGCCCCGACCGCGCTCATGCACAGCCTCAAGCATTACAAGGTGCTGCACGAGCACAACGTCATCCTCACCATCGAGACCGCCGACACGCCGCGGGTCGACCCGGCCGAGCGCGTACGCATGGAGCAGGTCGGCGAAACCTTCGCCCGCGTGGTCCTGCGGTTCGGCTTCATGGAGACGCCGAACGTGCCCAAGGCGCTCGCCATCGCCCGCAAGCTCGGCTGGCAATTCGACATCATGTCGACGTCGTTTTTCCTGTCGCGGCGCTCGCTCAAACCGGCGGCGCATTCCGGCATGCCGCGCTGGCAGGACCGGCTGTTCATCATGCTCACCCGCATCGCCAACGACGCCACCGACTATTTCCAGATTCCCACCGGTCGCGTGGTGGAGGTCGGGACGCAGGTGACGATCTGACGACATCCCCGAAATGCGCCTGAAAATTCCGCTAATCGACCGTCTAATTTCCTTGATTCTTGGGCCGTGGCGCGCGACTTGTTTCCCGAGAAGCGAGCAAGGAGCAACGCCCATGTCCGCTCAGCTTGGCCGAGAGAACGTGCACGATCTCTCCCCGGAGGAGGTCGCGAAGGGGATTGCCGAGGGCAAAATCCTTCTGGTCGACGTGCGCGAGCCGAAGGAAACCGCAGTCGAACGCTATCCGGAAGCCTTCTATCTCCCGATGTCGGAGTTCGATCCCGACGCGATCCCCGATCCGCAGGGCAAGCAGGTGGTCTTCGCCTGCCGCTCGGGCCAACGATCGGTCACCGCCTCGCTTATGGCGCAGACCGCCGGGCTGCCCTACGATGCTCACCTCGCCGGGGGCATACTGGCCTGGAAGGCGCTCGGATTGCCGACCGAGCGCTGACACCGTCTTTTTCGTGTGACGATCCGAAGGACCCGCAATGTATCGACCGATCTGTGTCGCCCTTCTCGCGGCCGCCGTCGCGGCTGCGGGGGTTGCGCCCGCCGCCGCCCAGGCCAAGAAGGAGCGGACCGTCAATATCTACAACTGGTCGGACTATATCGCGCCGTCGATCGTCGAGGATTTCACCAAGGAAACCGGGATCAAGGCTCGGTACGATACCTTCGATTCCAACGACACGCTCGAAACCAAGCTGCTGGCCGGCAAGAGCGGCTACGACGTGGTGGTGCCGACCGCCTATTTCCTCGAACGTCAGATCAAGGCCGGCGTCTTCCAGAAGCTCGACAAGAGCAAGCTGCCCAACCTCGCCAACCTGTGGCCGGAGATCAGCGAGCGCCTGGCGAAATACGATCCCGGCAATCAATACGCCGTCAACTACATGTGGGGAACGACGGGCATCGGCTACAACGCCAAGAAGGCGCGCGAACTGCTCGGTGGCGACGGTAAGATCGACAGCTGGGACGTGGTGTTCAATCCGGAGAAGCTCGCCAAGTTCAAGGATTGCGGCGTGCACATGCTCGATTCCGCCGACGACATCCTGTCGGCAGCATTGCACTATCTCGGCCTCGATCCGAACTCCTCGAAGGAAGCCGACCTGCAAAAGGCGGCCGATCTGATGACGAAGATCAGGCCGTACGTGCGCAAATTCCATTCGTCGGAATACATCAACGCGCTCACGTCAGGCGAGATCTGCCTCGTGGTCGGCTTCTCCGGCGATGTCAAGCAGTCGCAGAAGCGCGCGGCCGAGGCCAAGAACGGCATCGAGATCGCCTACGCGATCCCGAAGGAGGGCGCGCAATTGTGGTTCGACAATCTCGCCATTCCGCGCGACGCCAAGAACTCGGCCGAGGCGCTCGAGTTCATCAACTACCTGCAGAAGCCCGAGGTGGCGGCGAAGAACTCGGACTTCATCTCGTACGCCAACGGCAATCTGGCGAGCCGGAAATTCATCGCCAAGGCGGTGCTCGACGACAAGACCATCTATCCGGACGAAGCGACCATGGCGCGGCTCTACACCTACCAGGCGCACGATCCGAAGACGGTGCGGTTCATGAACCGGCTGTGGACCCGGATCAAGACCGGGAAGTGATACATCCTCGGTTGTCGTCCCCGCGAAAGCGGGGACCCATATTCCAGATTCGGTGGTTATGGGCCCCCGCTTTCGCGGGGGCGACGTTCGTATCTTTTCTCACCGCCAGCGCCGGTGCACCCATAGCCACTGCTCCGGGTGCTCGCGCACCCAGCCCTCGATCACCGATGTGATCGCCTGCATGGTGCCGGCGATGTCGACCTTGCCCTCGGCGTCGCGCGCCGGGGTGATCGCTTCGGTAAGATCGACGCGGAAGCGATGGCGGTCGGGCAGCCGAACGATGCGCGTGCCGTGGATCGGGCATTCGACCTGGCGCGCCAGCCGCGCGATGAACGGATTGGCCTTGCAGCTGCGGCCGAAGAAGGTCACGTCGACGCCGTTGACGTAATACTGGTCGACCAGCATGGCGACATGGCCGCCGGCCTCCAGCACGCGCGCGAGCTTGACCGGCGCGTCGAGCCCGGTCGGGACGAGCGTGCCCATGCTGCCCTGGCGGATCTGGATCACCGCGTCGCTGACCGCGCCGATATTCGGGCGGCGGTAGAGCACGGTGGTGTCGAGCCCATGCCGAGCCGCAACCAGCGCCGGCAATTCCCAATTGGCGAGATGGGCGGCGAAGATCAACGCCGGCTTGCCGTCGCTTCGCAGCGCTAGAAACCGCGCCAAGGCCTCGGGCGTGTAGATGATGTCGCCCTTTTCGTCGGGGTCGGGATCGGGCATCTGCAGGCGGTCGATATGGGCGAATTCGGCGGCAACGCGGCCGAGATTGTCCCACACGCCGGCGAGAATTTGCTCGATCTCGTCGGCGGATTTCTCCGGGAAGGCGGCGGCGAGATTGTCGCGGCCGATGCGGTGCTCCTTGAGCCGCGGGCCGAGCACGCGCATGAAGCGGCCGGCGACGTCGGCCATGTGCGTGCGGCTGGTGGCGCGGATGGTGCGCAGCATCCCGACCGCGAGCCAGCCGAGCGTGGCATCGGCGGCAGCCTTGACGCGTTGCCCGACCCGGCGCACTTGTCGTTCCGACGAGGTCATGGTTGGCGTCCGCTCGTCAAAACGTGACGACGATCTTTCCGAACACCTGCCGGCTCTCGAGCCGCGCCAGCCCGCGCTCGAACTCGGCGAGCGGCACTTCCATGTCGATCACCGGCGTCATCCCGCCCGCCATCTTGGCGAGGCTCTCGCGGATGTTGCGCATGGAGGCGCCGAACGAGCCGATGATGCGATATTGCTGCTGGAACAGCTGCATCAGGTTGAGCGTCGTGGACGGCCCCGAGGTCGAGCCGCAGGTGACCAGCCGGCCGCCGCGCTTGAGGCAGAGCAGCGAGCCGTTGAAGGTCTCGGCGCCCACGTGCTCGAACACCACGTCGACGCCCTTCTTGGCGGTGAGCTTGCGCACCACGCCCTCGAAGCGCTCGGTGCGGTAGTTGATCACGTGGTCGGCGCCGAGCGCCTTCGCCTTCGCCGCCTTGGCGTCGTCGCCGACCGTGGTGATGACCGTGCAGCCGATTGCCTTCGCCATCTTGATGGCGACCGTGCCGATACCGGAGCCGCCGGCATGCACCAGCACCGTCTCGCCCGGCTCGAGCTTGGCATTGTCGAACAGCATGTGCTGCACCGTGGAAAACGCGATCGGCGCGCAGGCGGCGTCGCGCAGATTGACGCCGGAGGGAACCGGGATCGCCAGGCGCGCAGGCATGTTGACGCGGTCGCGGGCGAAGCCGTCGACATGGAAGCCCATGATGCCACCGACGTTCTCGCACAGATTGTCGCGGCCTTCGCGGCAGGCCTTGCAGGTCCCGCAGGTCAACGCGCCGTAAAGCACGACCGGGTCGCCGGGCTTGAAATCGGCCGTGTCGGCGCCGGTCGCGGCGATCTCGCCCGCGGCCTCGACTCCGACCACGACCGGCATCTTGCGCTTGGCAAAGGCCATGCCGCGGTAGCCCCAGAGATCGAGGTGGTTGAGCGCCACCGCTTTGATGGCGACCTGCACCTCGCCGGCCGCGGGCGGCGCGGGCGAGGGCAGGTCGGCCAGCTCGAGCTTGCGATCGGCGATCAGCGCAAGTGCCCGCATGCGTCACGCGGGCTCGCGGCTCATCACCAGCGAGACGTTCTGGCCGCCGAAGCCGAACGAGTTCGACAGCGCGTGCCGTACCTTGGCGTCGCGGGCGACGTTCGGCACCACATCGAGCGGGATCGCCGGATCGGGGACCTTGTAGTTGATGGTCGGCGGCAGCCGCTGGTGCTCGAGCGTCAGCAGCGTGAACACGGTCTCGACCGTGCCGGCGGCTGACAGCGTATGCCCGACCATCGACTTGTTCGACGACACCGGGATCGATTTCGCGCGCTCGCCGAACACCGTGGCAACGCCGAGATATTCCATCTTGTCGTTCTCGGGCGTGCCGGTGCCGTGCGGGTTGATGTAGTCGATGTCGTCGGGGGTGAGCCCGGCGTCGGCGATGGCGTTGCGGATGCAGCCGATGATCGGCTTGCCGTCCGGGCTCGAGCGGGTGCGGTGGAACGAATCCGCCATCTCGCCGCACCCCGCCAGCACGCCGAGGATGTTTGCGCCGCGCGCCTTGGCGCTGTCGTAGCTCTCGAGCACGAGGGCGGCGGCGCCCTCCGCCATCACGAAGCCGTCACGGTTCTTGGCGAACGGCTTGGCGGCGCCCCCGGGCGGATCGTTCGCGGTCGACAGCGCGGAGAGGAGCGAGAAGCGGATCAAGGCTTCCGGATTGACCGAGCCGTCGGTGCCGATGCACAGCGCCGCGTCGGCTTCGCCGCGCCTGATCGCTTCGACGCCGAGCTGGATCGCGGTTGAGCCCGAGGCGCAGGCCGTAGACACCGAGATCGGCGAGCCCTTGGTGCCGAGGCGGTCGGCGAGATGCTCGGCCACCGAGCCGAACAGGCAGCGCTCGTGGATGGCGTGGAAGCGGCCCGATGCGCTCGCGCGCAGGAGATCGTCGTAGCCGACCGCGTCGTTGGCGCCCGACGCCGCCGCCAGCGTTTCGCGATGCGGCCATTCGATCTCGATCGGCGCCACCGCGAGGAAGAGCGGGCCGGGGAAGTCGCCTTTGCGCCCGATGCCGGCCTCGGCGATCGCCTCGTCGGCGACCATCGCCGCCATGCGCTCGCCGAGCTCGGTCGAGCAGAACGGCTCGACCGGCACGAAATCGACCGTGCCGGCGATCGTGGTCTTGAGGCCGTCATTGGCAAAACGGGTGATGCGCCGAATGCCGGATTCCCCGGCCGTGAGCTTGGCCCAATTGTCGGCCTTGCCCGCGCCCAGCGAGGTGATGACGCCCATGCCGGTGACCACCACGATCGGCCGCCCGTGCTTGTCGCGCGCAGTCATCGCATGCCTCCATCGTGTCTCAGTGACTTCGTGTCTCAGTGACGTCTCACGTCGCCCGCTCGATGAGCGCCATGCCTTCGCCGCGCCAGTGCCCGACCGCGGTGACCGCGATCCGATCGAGCGGACCTTCATACCCCTGTTCCACGCCGGACGTGGCCGCCGCCGGAAACAACTTGTCGCGAACCAACGCGAGCGTGGCAAGCGCAATGTTCATGGCGAATTGCGGCTCGAAGCCGTGGCCGATATAGGTGCCGGTCGCGCGTACTGGCACGTCGGGCATAGTCTTCAGCCAGGCGCGTTCCTCCCCGGTGGCGGGCTCCGCGCCGGTCGCCCCCGAGAGCACCGCGATGCGTCCGCCGGCCGCCGAATGCACGAGGCTTTGCCACATGCGCCCGAGCGCGGCCGTAACCGCGCCGGCCGGCCGTGGCGAGCGTTCCGACGTCACGCCCGAGAGCCGCGCCAGCGGCTTGGCGTTGCGCGCTTCGGCGTGGCCGCGCGCCTCGATCACCAGGAAAGCGCCGAGCGAGCCGAGCACCATGCCGCCCGCCTGGGCGCGCTCCCAGACCGGCCGGAATGCCCCGCGCAGCGCGTGTCCGCCGGCATCGTAGAGCAGCAGCAGGTCCTCGCGTTCGCCATTGTGCGATCCGCCCACCAGCGCAAGCTCGCTTTGCCCGGCCGCGATGCGCGCGAGCGCGACGCGCACCGCGTCGACGCCGGCGGCCTCCTCGCCCATGAAGGTGCGCGACGAGCCGGTGACGCCGTGAACGATCGAGATATTGCCGGCGAGCAGGTTGGACAGCTGCGCCAGGAACAGGGTGGGCCGCAGGTCGCTCATCAGCCGCTCGTTGAGATAGGCGGCGGGATTGGCGGCCTTGCCGCGATTGCTGAGGATGGTGCCATCGACCGCGATATCGCGCTCGCCGCCGCCGGCGGCGACGATCATGTCCATGTGCGCGAGCAATTCGGCATTGCCCTTGACGCCGGCATCGGCAAGCGCGAGGCCGGCGGCGTAGGTGCCGATGCGCTGCCACGCCTCCATCTGGCGCTGGTCGCCCTTCTTCGGGATCTGCTTGTCGAGGTCGAGTGGGGCCAGGGGGTGGACGAGGTAGGGCGCGAAGCTCTCGGCGTCGACCGTGATGCGTTGCTCGCTCAGCCCCTGCCAATGGGCGTCGCCGCCTTCGCCGAGGCAGGACACGATCCCGATACCGGTGATCCAGGCCTCGCGCCGCGGGTCAGCCATCGGCGTGCGCTCTCATGGGGAATTCCAGGATCGCGGCCATCTTCTCCATGCTGGAGCGGAACTCGGCGTTCGGAAACTCGATCAGCGTGAAGGTGATCTCGGCGTTGCAGGTCAACTTGCCGTCGCAGCGGATGTCGGCCTTGGCGACGGCATAGCCCGAGCCCTCGTGCAGGAGCTTGGCCGACAGCGCCAGCGTCTGCCCCGGCGTCACGAACGAGCGCAGCTTGGCTTGCTTCACGGCGGCGAAGATCGGCATGCGGGTGAATTTGGTCACCCCGATGACGAGCCAGCCCGCGGTCTGCGCCATGGCCTCGATCAGCAGCACGCCCGGCATCAGCGGATAGCCTGGAAAGTGGCCTTCGAAAATGGTCGACGCGGTCGGGACGCGCGCCTCGGTTTGGATGGTCTGGGCGGCCAGATCGAGAGCGACGATGCGGTCGATGAGCTGGAAGTACTCGATGCGCATCTAAACTAGCGCGTCAGGCGCCCTTGGCAGCGACAAGCTCGTCGATGCGGGTGCACAGGTTGTTCAATTGAAAATATTGCTCGGTCGTCGCCTTGCCGTCGTTGACCTCCTGGGTCCACTGCTCGAGCGGCATCTTGATTCCGAACGCCTTGTCGATGGCGAACGCGATGTCGAGAAAATCCAGGCTGTCGATGCCGAGATCGTTGATGGCGTGGCTCTCCGGCTTGATCGTCTCGCGCGGGATATCGCACGTCTCCGAGATGATATTGGCCACGGTGTCAAAGGTCGAAGGCATCAGTAAATCCCTGATCGAGCACGCGTTTTGGCCACCGCGCGGGCATTTGCGATTGCGGGTCGGATTGCCACGGGGCGGCCCATCTCCCCCCGCGATAGGTCGGGTGCCCGTATAGCGAAGACAGCGGGTGAGTTCAATGGCGGCGGCCGGAGGAGAAAGTTTCGACCGCTGAAGGCATTAGCGGCGACGGAGGTGCTATCAAAGGCGGCAGGCGTGACATAATCTCGGCTTCGGGGGGAGGGCGAAACGGGCCGCCGGTCCGGCCGACCGTCACCCCAAGCGGTCACTAATCAAGAACTCACAAATCGAGGGAGGTTCGCTCATGTCCATTCGATGGACCATTGCCTGGCTGTTCGTGACTGGGGCGCTGACGTCGGCGGCAAACGCCCAGGTGATCACCCACCGCGACGTCGGGGTGCGCATGGGGCTCGCGATCGCGGTCGGCGCGCTCGATCAATGTGAGCAGGACGGCAACAGCGTGTCGGTCGCGGTGGTCGATCGCGCCGGGCGGCTGCGGGTCTTCCTGCAGTCGGACAAGGCCAACCCGCACAATATCGAGCTGGCTCGGCGCAAGGCCTATACCGCGCGTACCTTCGGCCGCACCAGCGCGGAGTGGGCCAAGCGCACCGCCGAGACGCCCGAGATTGCCGCTCAGCGGGAGCTCGCCGACGTCATCGCGCTGCGCGGCGGCGTGCCGATCAAGGTCGGCAACGAGACCATCGGCGCGGTCGGCGTCAGCGGCTCGAGCTCGGAAGGCGACGAGAAGTGCGCCATGGCCGGCATCGCCAAGGTGGCCGATCAGCTCAAGTAGCTACCCATCGAATCCGTAAAGCCTCGCCGGGTTGTCGACCAGGATCCGCTTGCGGGCCGCCGCCTCCGGCACCCATTTCGGCAGCTGGTTGAGCAGCAGCCCGTCGTCATTGGGGTAGGGCGGGGCGATGTCGGTGCGCGTCGCCCCGCGGCCGGGATGGGGCCAGTTGCTGCCCCAGACGATGCGCTCGGGATTGGCGGCGACCAGCGCCTGCGCGAGCGATATCGCGTCGGGGAAATCCGGCGCCTTGTCGGACGTGCGATAGGCCGCCGAAATCTTCACATAGACGCGGCCCGATCGCACCAGCTCGAGCATCGCGGCAAAGCCGGGCTGGCTCGGCCCGAGCGCCGCCTTGGCGCGGGCGAAATGGTCGAGCACCACCGGGAACGGCAGCGCCGCGAGCTCGTCCTTGAGCGCGGCCACCACCGCCAGGCTGGTGTTGAGCTGGACGTGCCAATTGCGGCTGTGGATCTGCTCGCTGACCGCGGCGAGATGATGCTTGATGGCGGCCGGGTCGGTCTCGCCCGCGGTTTCGAAATTGAGCCGCACACCCTTGATGCCGCTCTTCGCCATCGCGTCGAGGTCGGCAGCCGGCGTCGCCGGCCCGATGACGGCGACGCCGCGGGCGCGGGGCCCAAGCGCGCGGATAGCATCGAGCGTGCAGGAATTGTCGGTGCCGTAGACGCTCGGCTGCACGATCACCACGCGCTCGAGGCGCAGCGCCGCCTGCAGGTCGCGCAAGTCCGCGATCGAGGCTTCCGGCGGCGTGTAGACGCGCTCGGCGGCGTAGGGAAAGCGCGCCGGATCGAACACGTGCACGTGGCAATCGCAGGCGCCGCCGGGAACGTCGAAGGCGACGGCGGTGCGCACGGTCGGCGCGGCGGCGAAACCCCGGCGTGGCACGACGAGCGCGGCGCCCGCCGTAGCCATCGACGCCAGCAGTCTCCGTCTTGTCAGCATGGCGTGCTCCTTTGCTCAAATGATCCGCGACCTGAGCCAGGCGGTCACGATCTCGGTGACGATGACCACGGCGAAGATCACGAACAGCACCAGGCCGGCCTGATCCCAATACAGGTTGGAGAGCGCGGTATCGAGCGCCATGCCCAGCCCGCCGCCGCCGACGAGACCGAGCACCGCGGATTCGCGGACGTTGATGTCCCAGCGGAACACCGCGATCGACAGGAAGGCCGGCTTCACCTGCGGCCAATAGCCTTTCAGCAGGATCGCAAGCGGCGGCGCGCCGGCCGCGGTCAGCGCCTCGATCGGGCCTGCCTTCGCCTCCTCGATCGCCTCGGACAGGAGCTTGCCGGTGAAGCCGATGGAATGCACGGCGATCGCCATGGTGCCGGCGAGCGCGCCCGGGCCGAACACCGCCACGAAGAAGAGCGCCCAGATCATGGCATGCACCGAACGCGTCGCCACCAGGATGAAGCGGCCGATGGTATTGAGCACGACGGAGCGCGTGATGTTGCGCGCCACCATGAGCGCGGTGAGGCTCGCGAGCGCGACCGCCAAAATGGTGCCGAGTGTCGCCGTGTGCAACGTTTCCAGCAAGGCGGCATGCACGACCTTCGGGTACCAGGCCCAGTCGATCGGCCACATCCGGGCGAACAGATCGACCGTCTGCTGGGGGGCGTCATAGAGGAACTCCGGGATGACCTCGATCGAGCGGAGCGACCACGCGATGGCGATCAGCACCAGCAGGTAGAAGGCGGAGCGCATGGCGCGCTCGGCCGGCGTGAAACGCTGCCAGCGGCGGCGGGGCGCAAGCGCGGGATCGGCGACGCTCATTGGAACAGCCTGCGCATGAAACCGGAGAGCACCTCCCCGACCATCACCACGGCGATGATGGCGAGCACGATGGTGAGCACGAAGTCGTAGTCGAAGCGCTGGAACGCGGTGAACAGCGTGGCCCCGATGCCGCCGCCCCCAACCAGCCCGACCAGCGCCGAATTGCGCAAATTGGAGTCGAGCTGATAGGCGGAAAAGCCGATGAAGCGCGCCATCACCTGGGGCAGCACGCCCATGATCACCAGCGAGAGGAACGGCGCGCCGGTCGCGCGCACCGCCTCGACCTGCGGCATCGACATTTCCTCGACCGCCTCGGCGACCAGCTTCGACAGGAACCCGAGCGAGGCCACGATCAGCGCCAGCATGCCGGCGAGCGCGCCGAAACCGACCGCCTTGACGAACAGGATGGCGACGATCACGGGGTGAAAGGTGCGGAACAACGCGATCAGCGCGCGCGCCGCCCAGGCGAGCGGCAGCGGGACGAGGTTGCGCGCGGCGGCGAGCCCGAGCGGCAGCGCGATCAACACGCCCACGACCGTCGCGATGATGGCGATCTGCAGGCTCTCGAGCATGCCGCTGTAAAGGAGCTCGAGCTTGTCGGGTGCGACGCTCGGCGGAAACATCCGCGCGATGAACCGCGCGCCATGGCCGAATCCGGCGACGAAGCGCGCCCAGGTGATGTCGAGGATGGTCGCGGCGTAGCCGGCGTAGAGCGCCAGCGCGACCAGCGCGATCCGCGCCGGCCAGTTCGGCGGGAAGGCGACGCGCCGTGCGCGAGCGGGCAGGGTGGCATCGCTCATTCCAGCCATCCCTCGCCGCCGTAGATCTGCAATAGATGCGCCTGCTCCAGCGCTTGCGGTGGGCCGTCGAAGACGACTTCGCCCTTCGACATGCCGACGATGCGGTCGGCGAAGCGGCGCGCCAGCTCCACGTTGTGGATGTTGACGATCACCGGGATGTCGCGCTCGCCGGCGCGGCGCGCGATCAGCTCCATGATCTCGACCGAGGTCTTGGGATCGAGCGAGGAGGTCGGCTCGTCGGCCAGCAACAGGTCGGGCTCCTGCATCAGCGCCCGCGCGATCCCGACTCGCTGGCGCTGGCCGCCGGACAGCCGGTCGGCGCGCGCGGTGGCGAAGTCGCCGAGCCCAACCGCGTCGAGCAGATGGAACGCGCGGTCGATGTCGGCCGAGGGAAAGCGGCGCAGCCACGCCCGCCACACCGGCACGTAGCCGAGCCGTCCGCACAGCAGGTTCTCGATCACCGAGAGCCGCTCGACCAGATTGTACTCCTGGAACACCATGCCGATGCGCCGGCGCGCCACGCGCAGCGCCCGTCCTCCGAGCCGGGCGAGGTCTTGCCCGCGGAACAGAATTTCGCCGGCGGTGGGATCAACCAGCCGGTTGATGCAGCGGATCAGTGTCGATTTGCCGGTGCCCGACGGTCCGATGATCGCCGTCATGCCGCGGCCTTCGACGGCGAGCGACACGTCCTTCAGCACCGGTTGACCGGAGCGATACTCCTTGCGCAGGTTGCGGATGACGAGCGAGCGGTCCACGTCCACGTTGAACGGGCTACTACTGCTTTGGCGCCGGCGGCTGTTGCTGCTTCTTCGCCAGCGCGTCGGCTTCACGTTTGGATTCTGCCTCGTACGCCGCTTTGTTGTACGGCGTGCCGGAGCCCTCCGCGATCTCGCGCACCACCTTCCAGGTGTCTTTGTAGGTGATCGGGAAGAAACGGTCGTCGCCGTTGAACTCCTTCTGCATCGACGGCGGGAAGCCGAAAGCGAAGAAGCAGGCCCTGATCTTCTTGGCGAGATCGGGGTTGAGGTCGTGAGCGTAGGCAAACGACGAGGTCGGGAACAGCGGGCTCGTGAAGATGATGCGGAAGTCGTCGGCCTTGAGCGTGCCGCGCGCGACCATCCGCTCGAATACGTCGGAGGCGACGCCGGCCATCTCGTAGTCGCCGGAAAGCACCCCGAGCGCCGATTTGTCGTGCCC
>Ga0126372_10000648_pt1 | contig 12612 bp, 9 predicted proteins | sample PanSoiMetaPlot_6_FD_92762 | JGI IMG/M metagenome (GOLD analysis project Ga0126372, IMG submission 92762) | Tropical forest soil microbial communities from Panama - MetaG Plot_6 | ecosystem: Environmental > Terrestrial > Soil > Tropical forest > Bulk soil | place: Panama | collected 2016-02-17
CCGGCGCCCGTGAGAGCCGACGTGCGCACCCAGGGCAACTGAGAACTGAACACCGGGAACTGAGAATTCGCCAAGTCGATCTTATTTTCCACAACGATCACCGCTCGCCCGGCGAGCGGCTCGAGGAGGTTCCTATCTTCCTCAACCGCGGGCTCCGACGCAGACAGTACAACCAGCACCAGGTCCGCATCCGCCAGCGCTTCCATGGATTTTTTGATGCCCAGGCTTTCCGCCTCATCAAGCGCTTGCCGGATTCCAGCTGTATCGACGAGCTTGACCGGGATGCCGCCCAGTGCCACGGTTTCACTTACCAGATCGCGGGTAGTGCCCGGCGAAGCGGTCACGATTGCCCTTTCGCGCTCGATCAGCCGGTTGAAAAGGCTGGACTTGCCCACATTCGGCCGCCCCACGATGGCGAGAGTCATGCCTTCATGGACGACCTTCCCATACCGGAAACTGCGCGCCAATTCTTCCAGTGGACCGCGCACTTCGGCGATGTGCTTGACAATCTGCTCGCCGGGCAGCACGGCCACATCATCGTCGGCAAAGTCAATGCCTGCTTCGAGCAGTGCGACCAGCTCGAGAAGTTTCTGCTTGACCGGTTGCAGGCGCTTGGCGAGGGCTCCCTCGAGCTGCTGAGCCGCAACTTTGGCTTGGAATAGGGTCTGCGATTCGATCAAATCGCGAACCGCTTCGGCCTGGGTCAGATCGATTCGCCCGTTCAGAAAGGCGCGCATCGTGAACTCACCGGGTTCGGCCAGACGGGCACCGCGATCAATCGCCAGCTCCAGGATGTGTCGCAGGACGACGGGAGAACCATGCGCAGAAATCTCGACAATATCGTCCGCGGTATACGAGTATGGCTTTTGAAAATAGGTAACCACAACCTCGTCAATGCGGGCACCGGCTGTTGTAGAAGCCAACTGCGCGTCGGCGGTTGGATCGACCTGCTGCGCGGTCGCACTCCCAGGCTCGACAAGCTCTCCGAAAACGGCCCTGCCCCGCTCAAGTGGATGTCTCAAGCGAAGCATCGGCTCGGCAATCGGGCGAGCTTCCGATCCTGCCAGACGAACGACACCCATGCCCCCTCGACCTGCGGGTGTGGCGATGGCGACAATCGTGTCGTCCAGGTTCACCCACCCAGTTTCCAGTTTCCGGTTACCACTTGCAAGCTAGCGGAAGAGCGGATCCGTACTGGCGCAACCGAGGAGTGAAAAGGTGAAGAGTTGCCCAACCTGTTGTCCGATCAGGTCGGGGACCCGAGTGACAATGTCGTTTCACAAGGAACCGTTCCGCCGTGCGGAACCGCCTTCCGCGGCATTACGATGAAGGATCATGACCGGCGCATGGATTCTAGCCATTTTCGTGGTGGTGCTCTCTGCGGCCATTCTGGCGCTGCTTCACCGCACTGCTGCCGGCGACTTCTTCGACCGCCATCTTCCGGACACGCCACGCAGACGTATCTTGCTTGCAGCGATTGCCTTCTTTCTCACCTTCGCCGGCGTGCGCGCGCTTACCTGGTCGATTCACAACCGTGTCGGACCCTTTCATGACATCCACATGGGTGGCCGTCACATTCATCACCTCGTGTTCGGGATCGTGATACTTCTGCTGGTTGGCTACGGATGGATGGTGGATGCGGGCGGGGAATCGAAGGGCTGGAGATTGGGCATGCGAAGGCTGCTCTCGATTCTGTATGGCAGCGCGGCTGCGTTGACGCTGGACGAGTTCGCTCTCTGGCTCAATCTACGCGACGTGTACTGGGCGCGGGAAGGGCGGTGCAGCCTCGACGCTGCGGTGCTGTTCGCCGCGTTCCTGATCATTGGCATTGTCGGAAGCCCCTTGTGGAAAGGCCTCGTGCATGAGTTCGGAAAACAGCGACAAGCAGACCAGATAGCAAGAATCACATCCCTGAAGACCGGTGGCCCATTTTGCGGCTCATGGCGGTCAACGGCTGTGTTAAGATGCGCGGCATTTCGTCAGCCCGACAGGTGGTCGACTAAAGTGGATTTAGGAAGATCGCGCGCGCTCCTGAAACGAGCATTGCTCCTGGCGGGGCTCTCGTTGGCTATTCCGGGCTGGGCGCTTGCGGTCCGCAACCCACTGGCTGGAAGTGCGAAGGCCGTCAAAGCGGGCGAATACGAGTTCCGCATCAATTGCGCTTTATGTCATGGGCTTGGGGCACGCGGTGGCGGACGCGGGCCTGATCTCACCAACGCCAAGAAACCTCATGCCAGAACGGATGCGGAGATGTTCCAGATCATCAGCAACGGAATTCCTGGAACCGCGATGCCGGCAAACGGAACGAATGGACAAGGCGTTGGGATGATTGATGAGGAGATCTGGGAGATCGTCACCTACATACGCAGCATTGAGGTGAAGGCTCCGGCCAGAGGGGTCGGCAATGCTGCTCATGGAAAGGAGTTGTTCTACGGCGATGCCAATTGCTCTTTGTGCCACATGGTCAACGGTAAGGGCGGTCGCATCGGACCTGATCTCAGCAGCGTGGGAGCCAGTCGCAGGACGGATGCGCTGATCGAGTCCGTTCGCAAACCCAGCGCGCGGCTTGCCTCGGGTTTAACCGAGCCGAGCAAGGAGTTTCCCCAGGAATATGAAACTGTAACGGTTGTTACCCAAGATGGTCACCAGATCAAGGGTGTAACACTGAACGAGGACAGCTTCAGCATTCAGATGGTTGATACATCGGAACAACTTCACTTGTTTGAAAAGGACAAGCTGAAGTCTTGCGAGACGAGTCGAAAGTCCCTAATGCCTGCTTACAATCGCGACATGTTGAGCGATCAGGATCTGGACGACATCATCGCCTACATCGAGAGAGTGGCCGCTCCATGAGGCCCACGCCAACCATCATTCAACTCTGCAAATCGACGTTGGCTGCACTTTTCATGTTTTCGGCTTTGGTCGATATTGCGCGCGCTCAAGTCACGTTCGAGCAGCTGTGCGATTCCGCCAAGCAACCGTACAACTGGATGATGTATTCCGGCGATTACGCGGGGCGGCGCTTCAGCCCGCTTCAACAGGTTAATTCGTCGAATGCGAAATCGCTTGTCGCCAAATGGGTCTATCAAACTGCGGCGACCGGAAAATTTGAAACCACGCCGCTCGTCGTTGATGGCGTTCTTTACGCGACTGGGCAGGACGATCGGGCGTTTGCGCTCGACGCACGTACGGGCCGGCCTATCTGGATGTATCAGCGGCAGCTTCCGGGTGACATTCGGCCGTGCTGCGGACGGGTGAATCGCGGAGTCGCGATTCTGGGTGACAAAGTTTTCTTCGGCACCCTCGACGCCCATGTCCTTGCGCTCGATACAAAAACCGGAAACGTTATATGGGACGTCTCCGCCGCCGACTACAGCAAGGGCTACAGCTTCACCGTCGCGCCGCTTGCTGTGAAAGATCTTGTCATCATCGGTGTCTCGGGTGGCGAATACGGGATTCGCGGTTTTATCGACGCCTACGACGCCAATACCGGCAAACGAAGATGGCGCTTCCAAACCGTGCCCGGCCCGAGCGTGCCCGGGCACGAGACCTGGGAAGGAGAGTCGTGGAAAACGGGGGGAGCGCCGGCGTGGATGACGGGCGTTTACGATCCGGCGACGAATCAGCTTTTCTGGCCGACGGGCAACCCTTCGCCGAGCAATCGCGGTGCGGGCCGCGCGGGCGACAATCTCTACAGCAACACGCTGCTCGCGCTCAATCCGGATAGCGGAAGACTAGACTGGCATTTTCAATTCACCAAACATGACGAGCACGATTGGGATGCGACGCAGGTGCCGATCCTGATCGATGCCGGAGACAAGCACCTGATCGCACAAGCCAACCGCAACGGGTTCTTCTACATGCTCGATCGCAGGAGCGGAAAGCTCTTGTCGGCCACCGCTTACGGCAAAATTACGTGGAGCGAAAGCAAGGACACGGAAGGGCGTCCAGTGGCGAAGCCTGAGGCCGCGCCAACGCCCAAGGGACATACCGTCTGCCCGGGCGCGCTGGGCGCGACGAACTGGATGTCGCCCAGCTACGACTCGAAAACCGGGCTGTTCTATGTGTCGGCTCGCGATCAGTGCGACATTTTCAGCACGGCGCCACAACCGTATCAAGCCGGTCACGCCTACTATGGGAGCGCATACTTTCCCTCCGACCAAGCCGAACCTTACGTCGGCGCAGTGCGAGCACTTGACCCAGCGACAGGTCAGATGAAGTGGGAATTCCGGCATCCCTCGCCGACCTGGTCAGGTGTGCTCTCGACGGCCGGCAACCTGGTGTTCACCGGCGATGCCGAAGGCAATTTCATCGCCCTCGACGCCGTCAGCGGCAAGCCGCTGTGGCATTTTCAAACCGGAGGCGCGGTCTATGCCTCCCCTATGGCATTTGCGGTGGATGGTAAAGAGTATGTGGCCATCGCCGCCGGTAGTTCGCTCTACGCGTTTGGGCTGCCGTAGTAGACGAGTCAGCCACGATGCTGGCGCGAGTGGAATTTAAGCGCGCGGCGAACGCTTGCGCTTCGCACGCCAGCCACTCACTCCTGAGCTTTTGCCTGATTTCCAGGTTCCAGTTCGGTTACTTACTACAAACAGGAGGCAATACCATGAGGCGGACATGCGCGTTGCTGGTGGTTGCCTTCGCGGTACTGGGTGGGTTCGCTGGCATTGCGGCAGACTACGGTGTACCCGGGGGGGGTGCTAGGGGTCCGATGTCTCGCAAAGTCGGCAGGATCCGGTCGGGTACCCCGAATCTTTGTGAGGGATTAGGAAAAGTTCGGAGGCCATCCCCTTCACGCGCCTCGGTACTTTCCATTCGAGGCAAAGATCAATTCGCGGTAATATGTTCTTAATTCCCTATGAAACACGTCTACCCAAGCCTCCTGTTGGCCTCCTTGTTGACTGTCAGCCTGTTCGTCCTGCCTCCGCTGCAGGCCCAGAATCAGATTCTGGGCGAGTTGCAGCTTGAGGGCACGAGCGATGCCGAGAAGACGGCTGGAGTGTGGGTAGATGGTCAGTATGTCGGGTATGTGCAGGAACTGAAGGGGTCCAAGAAGATCCTGTTGCTGCCGGGGGATCACCAGGTGACGGTGCGGCAGGGAGGGTATCTTGAATTGGTGGAGAGGATCACCCTGCAACCGGGAGAAAAGCAGGTTCTGCGGGTAACGCTGCAGAAGGATACCCGCGTGCGCTGGCCAGCCGTCACGGCGGAGGTGAAGTTGGCGGTGACTCCGGACCGGGCGGCGGTTTTTGTCGACGGAGTATTTGTGGGGCACATCGGTGAGTTCAACGGAGTGGGCAAGGCGCTGCTGATTGCGCCCGGGAAACATCGCATTAGAATCAGCTTGCCTGGGTACGAGACATTCGAGACCGAAATCAGCCTGATTGCGAATCAGAAGTTTCAGCTGAAAACCGATCTGGTCAAGGGTCCGGTGACCGGGGCTTCGGCACCGTAGGGCATGCGATCAACTACAATGTGACTCGGATTCCGATTTCCTTTAATCTCTACGGTCCGCTGACTCGACTCCGCGCTGCTCATGATTTTCAACATTGAACATTTGGTTCTGGCGATCGCCGCAATTCCTTTCATCTACTATCTGATTGCCATCTACAGCTCGTGGGAATTCTTTGGGCGAATTGCGCCAAGGGATGTACCGGCTAACTTCACGCCGCCAATAAGCAATGTGAAGCCGATTCGCGGGCTTGATCCGGATGCCTATGAAAATTTCGCCAGCTTCTGCCGGCAGGACTATCCGGAGTACGAACTGCTGTTTTGCGTGGGTGACGAAGACGATCCTGTGGTTCCCATACTGCACAAGTTGGTCGATGACTTCCCGGAACGCCGCATTCGGATTCTGTTCGGCACGGGCGAAAAGGGATCTAACGACAAGGTTGTGAAATTGGCACGGCTTGTCAGAGAAGCGCAGCACGAAGCGATAGTGATCAGCGATAGTGACGTCCGAGTACGGCCTGACTATCTGCGCACGGTGGTTGCTCCTTTAGCTAATCCCAAGGTAGGCGCGGTGACCTGCTTTTACGTACCGTTGGGAGAGAAAACGCTCACCGAAAGCCTGCAGGCGATCGGCATGTTTTCCGATTTTTATCCTGGCATTCTGGTAGCGCGCCAGCTAGACGGGGTTAAGTTTGCCCTAGGCCCGACCATAGCCACTACCCGCGCGCGGTTGGGTGGATTCGGCGGTTATGAAGTGCTTCAGCATCGTCCGGCAGATGATTTGCTTGTGGGACGCCTCATCGCCGAACAAGGCTACGAAGTCTGGCTTTCTGCCTACACGGTTTCCACGGTGGCCGATTATCAGTCCCTGCGCGAGCTTCTCCACAAACGCCTGCGCTGGGTTGTAGTGATGCGTCATATGCGACCTTGGGGGCACCTCGGGCTGCTCTTCACGCAGGGCTTACCTTGGTCGTTGGTAGCAATTGCGATCCATCCCTCAGCGGCAGTTGCGATCTCCTACCTCGGCTCGTACCTGGTTTTGCGATTTGCCATGACTTGCCTGGTCGGTATCTGGGGACTGAAGCACCATGCACTTTGGAAGAAGTTAGGGCTGATCCCGGCATGGGACACAGTAGCTTTTTTTATTTGGCTGGTCAGCTTTGGGCGCAACAGCATTCGCTGGCGCGATGGGGAATATTACCTTCGCGACGGCGAGCTGGTGCCGGTGACTCCAGCAGGTATGGAGACCATTCACTGATAGGCCGAACGACCAGCCACTCCGAGTCCTGGCTGGAACTGGTGAATGCTAGCGTCTCCGCGAGTTTCCGCCTCTGGTTTCCGTGGACAGCTCACCGTCCCAAGAAAAACCAGCGTCATAGACACGCGGGCTCTCGGGTTCTCGGGCATTCACGAAATTGCGCGGTTGGCGCCAATTGACCCGCGGCAGCATCACCGACATATCGATGCGGTCGCGATATTTGATGGCCACATTCATCAGCGAATCCAGCAGCGAGTCCGACAGCAGATGCGGTTCCAATCCCAATTCAATCAGCTTTGAGTGTCGGGCATTGTAATAGTGCTCTTCGGCTTCGACTCGCGGATCGGAGAGGTGATCGATTTTCACCGTCAGACCCAGCTTTTCCCCCGCAGTATGTACCATTCGGGCCAGATCCAAGACTGAAAACTGCTCCGTGAACTGATTAAAGACCCGACACTCGCCGGGAGCCGCCGGATTCAAACACGCCAGCTCGACGCAGCGCACGGTATCGCGTATATCCAGAAATCCGCGCGTTTGCCCTCCTCTTCCATATACCGTGAGCGGGTATCCGATAGCCGCTTGGATACAGAAACGGTTGAGCACTGTGCCGAAGACTTCATCGTAGTCGAAGCGATTGATGAGGGCATCGCTCAACGCCACTTCCTCGGTCATGACCCCGTACACAACGCCCTGGTTAAGGTCGGTGGCGCGCAATCCCCACGCCTTACAAGCGAACATGATGTTGTGACTGTCGTGTACCTTCGAAAGGTGATAAAAGGAGCCGGGCTGCTTGGGATAAGGCACTGTGTCGCGCCGGCCGTTGTGCTCGATGGTGAGATAGCCTTCCTCGATATCGATGTTGGGCGTGCCATATTCACCCATGGTGCCGAGCTTGATCAGGTGACAGTCCGGCTGAAGTTCGCGCAGCGCGAATAACAGATTCAACGTTCCCACCACGTTGTTCACCTGGGTGAAGACCGCGTGCTGGTGGTCGATCATGGAGTAGGGCGCAGAACGCTGCTCGGCAAAATGAATCACCGCATCCGGTTCAAAGGTCCCTATGAAGGACGCCAGGAAGTCGTAATCGGTCACATCGCCTACGTAGAGCTCGATATTTTCCCCGGTGAGATCCTGCCAAGCGTTCAGACGCTCGGAAAGGGGAAGGATGGGCGTCAGACTCTGCACGCCGAGATTCTCGTCCCACTTTCGACGCGCGAAATTGTCCACAATCGCGACCGAATGTTCCTTTTTCGACAAATACAGAGCGGTAGCCCACCCGCAGTATCCATCCCCACCCAACACTGCCACTTTCATACCGTCTCCTTGCCATCGATTTGCTGAAAACTTAACGGCGATTGAAAACTCTGTCGATTGCCGTTAAAACTATCGGCCAGACCCGAATTCGCCCCGCGTGGTACTTTGCGCGATCGGGCTTGGGAAACCGCGCGATTTGTCAGAACGACCTTGCCGCCGCTCGCGGCCAATACATTGAGATGCTCCCCACCCACGAGCGATTCCAGTCGGGGAACGACCTTTTGATTGGCTACCAGGTAGCAACGTTGTGGCCCAAGCCAGATATCTCTGAATTGGGGATCATCTATGAACACATCGGGTGCCCCTGGAGCATAGGCACCGTATTCTAAGTTGTTGAAGCGGCCGTTGCGCAACAGTGCGGTGCGGTTTGTGTAGAAAAATATCGAAGAGAAGGTGTAGTAGTGATGATCCACAATCAGGGTACCCGGAGGGGATTTCACAATTGCCTCGGCGAGGGGCCGCGAGGAGAGATAAGGATCAAACGTGGCCATGGCAAGGCGAGCGGCCTGGAAGAACAAAACCATGGCGAGCGAGACCGCCAAAAAGGCCCGCTGTCCGGACCATTTCCAGGTGGCCAACGCACCTATCGAGAAAGCAATCGCGGCCAGCAGGAGAGGTATTCGGAGATAGGCGAAACTCTCGAGAGTGAGATCGCGCATGTGGCCTAAGGAGAGGGTGTAAGCTCCCGGGTGCTGGCTGAGTGCGCGTGAGATGTCTCCCGTCGCCGGCAGATTGCGAGTCACAACATAAAGGCTGAACGTCACCAGTGCGACGGCCGCCGCCGCCGCGGAGAACACTCGCGTACCACGCCGTATCCAATCGCCCTCGATGGTCATGGCAGAACCTAAAAGCAGCGCCAGAGCGGGATAGCAAGGCATCGAATAATATTCTTGTGTGGTCGAAAACGTAAAGAACACCAGCACGAAGCCAGCCCAACAAAGTGCCAGTAGCCTGGTTCGGCCGGCCCGATCGCCAGGGTGGAAGGACAATTTGGCGACGGCAGGAAAGTAAACACTCCAGGGAAACAGCCAGACCAGGTGGAGCAACCAGAAGTAAAGGCGGGGCACAGTATTGTAATCGCGCGGATAGCGGAGATTCAGAAAACGAAGTAATTGCTCATTGACGAAGAAGAACCACAGGAAACCGTGATATTGGCCCGGCCCGCTGTGTAGAGCAAAGGCAAAGTAGGGGGGATTGCGCAAGGTGGCCAAAATGTGCCAGGGCGCCGCAATCAACAACACGATCGCCAGTCCGCTGATGGGGCACAAGCGGCGCCAAGCGGCGCCGGAAAACAGTTGACGGGTTACTCCCAGATAAATCAGGCCCGCCGCCACCGGAAATAGGACCCCGATCAGGCTCTTGAGCAGCAGACCCAGCCCCAGACTTACAGCGAGGAGCAAAGCCCAAAAGCGTGGGTGCGGCTCGCGCTCATCCAAAGCGCGCAGAAAGGCCCACATGGCGAGCGCGATGGTCAAGGTCAGCAGGACATCGGGAATCAAAATCCGAGTGAACAGGAACAGGCCCAGGCAGGTGGCCATGCATAAACCCGCATAAAATCCCGCACGTCTTCCGAATGCCCAAACGCCAAAGGCCATCGTCACAGAGCAGAGCGCGATGGCCGACAGGGCAATCGGAATACGCGCCGCCCAGTCGTGGGCACCGAAAATCTCGTAGCTGCCAGCGATGATCCAATAAACCAGGGGAGCCTTTTCCAGGTACAAAACACCATCCAGCCGGGCGGTTACCCAATCTCCCGTAGTCAGCATGTTGCGCGCAATTTGCGCCTGCACGGCGTCCACGTCGTCCATGAGGGACGGAGGCGAAATAAGGCAACCCAAGTAGGTAGCCGCCGCAACCAGCAGAACGCCTAGATATAGGTAGCGGCTTTTTCCTGTATCCAGACTTTCGTCTGGCGGGGGGCTGCTGCTTGCACGCCCCACTTTTTCATCCACAGAAACAGAACCATCAATCCCCATAAGTGATATCCAACATTAATTCGCCTTTCCAGGTGGTGACGGATATAAGTCTCAATCACTTCCCGGCGAAACAGGCCCGCATGGTCGGATGTGTCGTCGAGCAAAACATCCATCATAAGTGGTCGGAGACAGCCTCGCATCCAGTCATGGGCCGGGATGTCGAACCCGATCTTCTTTCGCCGGAGAACCGAGGATGGCAGTTTATCGCGCATCAGTTCCTTCAGCACAAGCTTCTGACGGTAACCGCGTATCTTCAGAGATGCAGGCAAAGACGCGGCGAACTCGACGATGCGATGATCCAGAAACGGAGGCCGCACTTCGAGCGAATGCGCCATGCTCATGCGGTCCGCCTTGTTGAGGATGTCGTCAGGGAGAAAATATTTCTGGTCAAACCACAGATACGGCGCCAGATCATCGTAACCTGGGGAGCGATCGCGCAATTCGCATAAGACGCGGTCAAGCGCAGGTGGCAGCTCCGGGCCCAGCAAATCCGACTTTTCCGTCTCCGAAAAGGTTCCGTTCCAGTAGACGTGCGCACGCTCGGCTGTCATGCGTGAGCCTTCGAGAAATCGCTTTACTTTGTATTCGAAGCTGATTTTTTCGTCAGAAACCGGCCAAGCCTGGGACGCAATTTCCGCCAGTTCGAGAACCTTGCCCGGTAACTTCCTGGCAAACGCTCGAAGGCGATTGGCACGGTGAGTAAGATAGCCGCCAAACAGCTCGTCGGCACCTTCACCGCTGAGGCTGACTGTGGTCTTGGTGCGGCTCAACTGGGAAAGGAACCAGACGGGAAGCGCGCCGGCGTCGGCAGACGGTTCGTCCGAGTAGTATGCAAAAGCTTCGATGGCCCCTCGCAGGTCGGCTTCGGGACCGAGATCGAGTTCCTCGTGGTCGGTCTGGTATCGCTCTCGAACCTGGCGGATGTAAGAACTCTCGTCGAAGCTTCTCCCATGGAAAGAAATGGAGAAAGTCTTCAGTGGCTTACGGCTCTCCGCCGCCGCGTAGTGCAGAATGGTGGAGGAATCGATGCCTCCGCTCAGCCACATGCCTAACGGGACATCGGAAACAAGGTGCTCATGAATAGACTGCCGGAGCAGTGCGTCCAATTCTTCCGTGGCCGACTCCATGGTCCGATTGCGAGCTCCTCCGAACGGTAAGCGCCAGTACGCCTCAGAACGCACCTTTCCGTCCCTCCACTCCAGCCAGTGCCCCGGAGACAGCTTCTCAATGCCGTCCACCAAGGTCCAGGGACAGGGCACGTAATTCAGTGCCAGGTAGCAATCCAGGCCTTCGAAGCTCAGTCGTCGTTCAGTCTCAGGATGGATCAAAATCGCCTTTAATTCCGACCCAAAGAACAAGTCTTCTCCGTGGCGCATGAAATAAAGAGGTTTGATCCCCATGCGATCGCGGGCCAGCACAAGGCGCCTCCTCGATTTCGTCCACAGCGCGATAGCAAACATGCCTCGCAAACGCGCGAAAGACTCCAGATCCCATTCGAGGAAGGCTCGAAGAACCGTTTCTGTGTCGCAGCGGGATTGAAACCGATGGCCTAGGTCTTCGAGTTCGCGCCGTAATTCCCGGTGGTTGTAGATTTCACCGTTGAACACGATCGCCACGTCACCGTCCTCAGAGACGATGGGCTGGTCGCCGGAATCGAGGTCGATGATCTTGAGCGCGTCGCGCCCAGGGAGCAGATACTGGACTGGAACACACCCTGCTGGTCTGGTCCGCGATGGATCAGCGTGGCGGTGGCTTTCCGAATTCGATCCGAATCAGCTGCCCGATGTTTATGGGTGAAACCAACGATGCCACACAAGCGACTGCACCTCTATCGTTTTTCTGAAATCACTAGCTAAACTACCGCACCTCGGTTCGCCGAAACTGGGTTACCCACATCTTTAATGGTATCGAACCAGGTGCGCGCCCTTGTTGCCACATCACCGTCGGCCGATAATTACAAAGGCAACCCCCACACAAACCAGAAGCACCCCCGCCCACCTCTGCGGCGTGACTTGCTCCCCGAGAAACAGTCTGCCGCCTAAGGCACCCGTACCGTAGCTCAGAGCTGTAACCGGAACCACCAGACTGACGTTTTCCCTCGACAACACCGCAAGCAGCGAAAAGAACGCCGTGGCCATGAGCGTCAGACCCGCCCACATCCACGGAACTCGCAAGGCGCGGCTGATCACCTCGACCAACGACCTGGGGCGAAAATCCTTCACCTCGCCCGTGCACTTCATGGCCCGGCTCACGCATAATTCGCCGCCCGTTCCCGCTCCAATAATTAGAGAATAAAGGATTAGCTCGTGCATTCAGCTTGGCTCCGTGGTACGCGGAGGCGTATGTCCGACGACCAGGACGCCCAGACATATTAGTATCACTCCCGCCCAACGCATCGGTGTGACTGTCTCGCGCAACATGAAATGAGCCACCACGGCGACCACTGCGTACGCTGCCGCCGAGGCAGGCTGGACGTAGCTGTAGTCCGCCCAGGTGAGCACCAGCATGTAAGCCAGAAAAAAGGTACACAGGGACCCAATGCCGATCCAGATCGTACCTGAGGTGAGCACGCGGCCGAGCATATCGGTCAACCCCGCCGGAGTTGCGATGCTC
>Ga0126372_10000649_pt1 | contig 12610 bp, 19 predicted proteins | sample PanSoiMetaPlot_6_FD_92762 | JGI IMG/M metagenome (GOLD analysis project Ga0126372, IMG submission 92762) | Tropical forest soil microbial communities from Panama - MetaG Plot_6 | ecosystem: Environmental > Terrestrial > Soil > Tropical forest > Bulk soil | place: Panama | collected 2016-02-17
AACCCTGGAAATCCCGCTGGTTCGTCGAGCGTGATTACGACAAACTGCTGCTCGAAGACGTCAAGCTGAAGGACGAGCTGAAGGACAAGCTCAAATCCGCTGGCGTGAGCGCCATCGAGATCGAGCGTCCCGGCAACAAGCTGCGCATCATCATCAAGACGGCGCGACCGGGAATCATCATCGGCCGCAAAGGCGCCGAGATCGACAAGCTCAAGCAGGAGCTACAGAAGCGCACTAACCGCGAGGTTTACATCGACATTCAAGAAGTGCACAAGCCCGAGCTCGATGCGCAGCTGGTCTCCGAATCGATTGCGCTGCAACTGGAAAAGCGCGTCGGATTCCGTCGCGCCATGCGCAAAGCAGTTGACTCGGCGTTGCGCTTCGGCTGCAAAGGAATTAAGGTGCGCGTCAGCGGCCGCCTGAACGGCAACGAAATCGCCCGCTCCGAGTGGTACCTGCAGGGCCGCTTGCCGCTGCATACCTTACGCGCGGACATCGATTACGGCTTCACCGAAGCGCGCACCACCTACGGCGTAATCGGCGTGAAAACCTGGATCTATCGCGGCGAAATCCTCTCGCAGAAAAAACGCGAGTCGCAACCCGCCGCCCTACCGTCGGGAGGGTTTTAGCTGACGGGGCAAGGCTGAGAGCGAGAACTGATTTTTATGTTGATGCCAAAAAAAGTTAAGTACCGCAAGCAACAGCGGGGACGCATGGCCGGCAAAGCCTGGCGCGGTTCCGAGCTGGCATTTGGACAGTACGGCCTTAAGGTTCTCGAGCCGGGGTGGATCAGCGACCGCCAGATCGAGGCAAGCCGCGTCGCCATCACGCGTTTTGTAAAGCGCGGCGGTAAAGTTTGGATCCGCCTCTTCCCCGACAAGCCGGTCACGAAGAAGCCGGCCGAAACCCGTATGGGAAAAGGTAAGGGAGCCCCAGATCACTGGGTCGCCGTTGTTCGTCCCGGAAAGATACTGTTTGAGATGGAAGGCGTGAGTGCGTCCGATGCCCAGGAGGCGATGCGCTTAGCGTCACACAAGCTGCCGCTGCGGACGACGTTCGTCCAGCGTGCAACGGCGCACTGAAACGGATAACCCAGGAACGTTTTTATGAGAGCTGAAAAGATTCGCAACCTGACCGACGTCGAGCTCAATCACCAGGAGCGCGATCTGGCTGACCAACTGTTCAAGCTAAAATTTCAGATGAACATGGGCCAGACCGAAAGCCTCAAGAAAATTCGCGGCCTGCGCAAGGATATAGCCCGCGTGAAGACCATCATGCGCGAGCAGGCGTTAGCGGCGCAGAAGACGGAGAAGAAGTGATGGGCGAAAGCAACCCGCAAACCCAGGTCACGCGCCACAAAGAAGTCGTCGGCGTAGTCACCTCAAATCGCATGAGCAAGACCATCGTCGTGAAAGTCACGCGCACCAAGTCGCACGGCTTCTACGGCCGCGTGGTCTCGAAAGACAAGAAGTTTTACGCCCATGACGCGGAGAACAGGGCGCGCATCGGGGACTTCGTCCGTCTCGAGGAAACGCGTCCGCTGTCGCGCCTGAAGCGCTGGCGCTTGAAAGAGATTATCCGCAAAGCCGCGCTGGCTCCAGAAGCGCTGGCCAACGTTGATGAGGCGCCACCGGCCCGCTCGTAGCCGCTCGGCGCAGGGAGACTGATTATGGCCGTGATGATGAGAACCATGCTCGAGGTCGCCGATAACTCCGGCGCCCGCAAGCTGCAGATGATCCTGCCGCTCGGCGGAGGCACCGGACTGCGTGCCCGCCTGGGTGACGTGATCACCGCCAGCGTCAAAGAAGCTTCGCCCGACGGGCAGGTACAAAAGGGAAAGGTCGTCAAAGCCGTAGTGGTGCGCACCCGCAAGGAGCATCGCCGCCGCGACGGCACCTATATACGCTTCGATCAGAACGCAGCCGTCCTGATCAATGAAGCCGGCGAGCCAGTAGGGACGCGCGTGTTTGGCCCAGTCGCCCGCGAGCTTCGGGAGAAGAAGTTTTTGAAGATTGTTTCCTTGGCACCAGAAGTCCTGTAGAGACACTGCTCGGGTCTCTACGGCGAAGAGAAAGCAGGTTCTTCCGTCAGAACGACAGTTGGGAAACGGAAAGTTAGTCGGAACAGAGAAGGTTTGAGATGGCAACCAGCACGGCGTTAAGAGGTCACAAGCGAGTCGACATCAAGCGAAACGACACCGTAAAGGTGATTACCGGCCGCGATAAGGGCAAGGAAGGCCGCGTCCTGCGCGTGTTTCCCGCCGAGGGTAAGGTTTTGGTCGAGCACGTGATGATGGTGAAAAAGCATGTGCGCCCAAACCCGCAGCGCAACATCCAGGGTGGCATCGCCGAGCAGGAGAGCCGCGTATCTCTCTCCAACGTGCAGCTGGTCTGCCCCACCTGCGGCCCGGTACGCATCGGACACGAAGTTCGCGGCGACCGCAAAGTGCGGGTGTGCAAGAAGTGCGGCAACACGTTGGACAAGACTTAATTTGCAGTTGCGAATTTCTAATTTGTAATCTCACCGCTGCCCGGAAAATTACAAATTACCAATTGCAAAATTACAAATGATTTGACCTCACGAACCGGCATTCGGAAACCGTGAGAGAAGGTAGCGCAATGGCGAAGGACAAAGAACCAAAAGGAAAGAAGGGCCAGCAGACCGCTGCGGTCGAAGAAAAACCGACCGGCCGCCCGCGGCACAGCGCCCAAGAGCGCCCGCGCCTGAAAACACGTTTCGAAAAGGAAGTTGCTCCCGCGCTGATGAAGGAATTCGAGCTGAGTAACCCGATGGCGGTTCCGCATCTCAACAAGATCGTGGTGAACATGGGGGTTGGTGAAGCCACGCAAAACGCCAAAGTCCTCGATCCGGCGGCCAACGAACTCTCGCAGATCACCGGTCAGAAGCCGGTCATCACCAAAGCCAAGAAGTCGATTGCCGCCTTCAAGGTTCGCGCCGGCATGCCCATCGGCGCCATGGTCACCTTGCGCGGCGACCGCATGTACGAATTCTTCGATCGCCTGGTGAACATCGTCCTGCCCCGCGTGCGTGACTTCCGCGGGGTCTCAACGAAGTCGTTCGACGGCCGCGGCAATTACACGCTTGGCCTGCATGATCAATTGATCTTCCCGGAGATCGATTACGCGAAAGTAGACAAGCTGAGGGGTATGAATGTCACCATCGTCACGACGGCTCGCAGCGACGATCAGGCGCGCGCATTGTTGCGTCACCTGGGAATGCCGTTCAGGGCGTAAAGGTTTGAATCAAGGATTGGCGGAGAGCTGGCAGCGGAAGGCTGACGGCTCAAGCCAGTAGCTAGGAGCTAAAAGCTAAGTGGCAACCACGGCAAAACGAGTCAAGGACGCACGAAAAGCCAAATTCTCCACGCGCCAGCACAACCGCTGCAAGATCTGCGGACGGCCACGCGGCTATCTGCGCAAGTTCGGCATCTGCCGCTTGTGCTTCCGGGGGCTGGCGTTGCGCGGCGAGATCCCAGGAGTCTGGAAGTCGTCTTGGTAAGTTGGCGCGCCAGGGGAGTCGTCGAGTTCGGCAGGGCACGACTTCGATCGTGCCGTAAGGCAGCTTGACCGATGGAGGCTTTAGCCGCTGAGGTCAGGCGATACGAAGATCGCCGCGGGTTCTTCGATCAGCAGGAACAGGAATGAGAACCGAAGAAGAGGCGCGATATCAGGAGAAGGAAAAACCATGAGGCTGACCGATCCGGTCGCAGACATGCTGGCGCGAATCCGCAACGCGGCTTCGGCCCGGCACCAGAAAGTAGATATTCCCGCTTCCAAGCTCAAACTGGAGATCGCCCGCATCCTCAAAGAGGAAGGGTACATCGCGAACTTCAAGGCTAGCGAAGAGGAAGGCCACAAGATTTTGCGGGTCTATTTGAAATACGGCAACAACAACCAGGCGGCCATCTCGAACGTCGAGCGGGTTTCGCGCCCCGGCTGCCGTGTGTATGTTCGCCGCACCGAGATTCCCCGCGTCCTGGGCGGCATGGGAATCAACATCTTGACTACGCCCAAAGGCGTGATGACGGGGCGTCAGGCCCGCAAGGAAGGCGTAGGCGGAGAAGTGCTCTGCCAGATTTGGTAGTGGAGCCGCGACTGCGGCCGTTGTTTGCCAGCAGCTGGCAGCTGAAAGCCGAGAGCTTATTTATGTCACGAATTGGAAAAAAACCGATTACCCTGCCCAAGGGCGTCACCGTCAATATTCAAGACAATATAGTTGCCGTCGAGGGCCCAAAGGGCAAACTGGATACTCGACTGCCGCGCGGCATCAAGGTCGAGCAGCAGGACGGCCATTTGGTTGCCATTCGCGAGAACGACTCGCAGGCCGCGGTGCACGGTTTGGCCCGCGCTCTGGTCAATAATGCCGTCGAAGGGGTAACCAAAGGCTGGACGCGCGAGCTGGAAATTGTGGGCATCGGATACCGCGCCGAAATGAAGGGCAAGGGCACGGTGGTGTTCAATCTCGGCTACTCACATCCCATCGAGTATCCGCTGCCCAGCGGTGTGGAAGTGGCGGTTGATCCGAAACAGACCAAGCTAACCGTCAGCGGAATCGATCGACAGAAGGTCGGTCAAGTCGCGGCCGAAATGCGCTCTCTGCGGCCGCCCGATCCCTACAAGAACAAAGGCGTGCGTTATGCCGGCGAGCGCCTCAAGAAGAAAGTTGGCAAGACCGGAGCGAAATAGTCGATAGTTGTTGCTCATCGGTTTTTCTCGTGCCAACCAGCAACAGACAAGGACTGAGAACATGCTTACCAAGCTCGAAAAAAACGCAACGCGGCAGCGGGTCCACGATCGAATCCGCAAGAAGCTGCTGGGAACAGCCGAGCGCCCGCGCCTGAACGTATACCGGTCGCTGAATCACATTTACGTTCAGCTGGTCGACGATTTAAAGGGTCAGACGCTGGTCGCCGCCAGCACTGTTGAAGGCAAGGGTGAGCGCCCGACCGGCGGAAACGTCGCGGCAGCCAAAGCGGTCGGCAAGATTATCGCCGAGCGCGCCAAAGCCAAAGGAATCGACCAGGTTGTTTTTGACCGTGGCGGCTATCTCTACCACGGCCGGATCAAAGCTCTGGCCGATGCCGCCCGTGAGGGTGGATTGCAGTTTTAAAGGAAAACGATGCCAACTGTAACGAGTGCAAAAAAGCTGGATGCTGGCCAGTACCAGTTGAAAGATCAAGTTGTCGCCATTAACCGCGTTACCAAAGTAGTCAAAGGCGGGAAGAACCTGTCGTTCGCCGCACTGGTGGTAGTGGGCGACCCATCGGCCGCGGTGGTCGGCTACGGCGCGGGAAAAGCCAAGGAAGTCCCGCAGGCGATTCGCAAAGGAATCGAAGCAGCGAAGAAAAACCTGGTGCGAATCAACCTGACCCAAACCACGATTCCACACCTGGTCCTCGGACGTTACGGCTCAGGCCGTGTGCTGTTGAAGCCGGCCCCGGAAGGCACCGGTGTCATTGCCGGCGGAGCGGTTCGCGCCGTGATGACCTCGGCCGGAGTGCAGAATGTGCTCACCAAATCGATTGGTACGACCAATCCTCACAACGTGATCAAGGCGACCTTTGCAGCCCTGAAGCAGTTGAAGAACAAACAAGACGTAGCGACCCTGCGTGGAAAGGCGTTAGAAGAACTGTAGCTCTCCTTAAAAGGCGGAGCCCAGTCCGGGGAAGGATCTTCGAATATGGTGAAGTCATCCAATAAGTCGAGCGGCACGGTTCAGCTGAAGTGGGTTCGCTCTGCTATCTCGACGCCAGAAAAACACAAGAAAGTAGTCAAAGGCCTGGGCTTTACTCGTTTGAATCAGGTTATCGAGCGCCCCGATACTCCGGCCATTCGCGGCATGGTGGCGAAAGTGCCCCACTTGGTCGAAATCGTAAGCGATGGCCAGCGAAGCCGCTAAGGAATTGTCATGAATCTTTCGAATGTACACGCACCAGGCAAGTCAACCGAGAAGCGCAAGCGCGTCGGCCGCGGTATGGGCTCGGGCATGGGCAAGACCTCTACCCGGGGCCACAAAGGTCAGCGCTCGCGCAGCGGTTCACGTATGCTGCGCGGTTTTGAGGGCGGGCAGATGCCTCTGCATCGCCGCCTGCCTAAGCGCGGATTCCGAAACCTGTTCCGCACCGAATACGCGATCGTGAGCCTCGAGAAGCTGGCCGGCCTTGGCGAGACCACGATTACACTCGAAGTGTTGCGCAAGGCTGGCGTGATCAAGGGCAAGGCTCCCGTCAAGATTCTGGGCGATGGCGAACTGAAAGGCGCAATCACGGTTCAGGCACACAAGTTTTCCAAATCGGCTCAGGAAAAAATCACCAAAGCTGGCGGCAAGTTTGAGGTCATCGAGTAATGCTTGAAAAATTTGTCAACATCTTCCGCATTCCGGACCTTCGCAAACGGATTCTATTCACGCTGGCGATGTTGGCCGTGTACCGCCTAGGCGGCCATATTCCAACGCCCGGCATCAACGCCGACAAGCTGCAGCAGTTCTTCCAGCAGAATCAAGGCACGTTTCTTGGCTTTGTCGACTTGTTCAGTGGCGGCCAACTGCGTCGTTTGACCATCTTCGCCCTGGGCATCATGCCCTACATCACCGCGTCCATCATCCTGCAGTTGTTGACGGTTGTGTATGAGCCGTTGGCCAAGCTGCAGAAGGAAGGCGAACTCGGTCGCAAGAAGATTACCCAATGGACTCGTTACCTCACTGTTGTTCTGAGCGCTGTCCAGTCGCTCGGCATTGCCATCAGTCTGATGAAGGGCGGCGACTTCGTCGTCGACCCCGGCATCGGCTTCATCCTGATGACCATGCTTACCCTGACCACCGGTAGCGCGTTCATCATGTGGCTGGGCGAACAGATCACCGAGCGCGGCATCGGCAACGGCATGTCGTTGCTGATCTTTGCCGGCATCGTCGTGGGCTTGCCACGCGGCGTCGCCGACCTCGTCGACAAGGCCAAGAATGACGCTTGGGGAGCGTTTACCTTCCCCGCCATGGTCCTGCTGATTGCCTTGATGATCTTGGTGGTCGCCTTCATCGTTTACGTTGAACGCAGCGAGCGCCGCATACCAGTGCAGTACGCGAAACGAGTGGTGGGCCGCAAGGTGATGGGCGGACAGTCCACCCACCTGCCGTTGCGCGTGAACGCCGGCGGCGTCATGCCGGTTATCTTCGCCTCCTCGATCCTGACCTTGCCCCAGACCGCGTTTTTCGCCTGGCACACGAACAAGGTAATCGGACCGATTCTGGACTGGCTGCGCTGGGGTGAGCCGCTCTACGAATTTCTGTACGCCGTGGGCATCATCTTTTTCGCGTACTTTTACGTTTCCATCATCTTTAATCCGAACGAAGTTGCCGACAACATGCGCAAGTACGGAGGGTTTATCCCCGGCATTCGCCCCGGCCGGCGCACCGCAGATGCGATTAACGACATCCTGACCCGGATTACGTTGGTGGGCGCCTTGTACCTCATCATCATCTCCTTCATACCGGAATGGATGATCACGGGTATTCACCTGCAACATTTATGGGGACCCTTCGGCCGCCTGTTTGAGAACGCGCCCAGCTGGTTCCTGAACGGTTTAGGCGTGACCTTTTACTTTGGAGGCACCTCGTTGCTGATTGTCGTCGGCGTGGCGATGGACACCGTAACGCAGATCGAGGCCCAGTTGGTTATGCGCCATTATGAAGGATTCAGTCCGCGCAGCGGCCGCATCCGAGGTCGCAGGAATTGGGCGTAGTGGTGGCTGCTCACGAGTGTTTGGTCGGGCGGAGTCGGTTGCAGCGGAGCCAACTTTAACGTGCACCAAACCCGCCGCAAGATCGCGGTCGTTTTCCTGGGGCCCCCGGGCGCAGGAAAGGGAACCCAGGCCAAGCGGATAGCGGCGCATTATCAAGTTCCGCATATCTCGTCGGGAGATCTCCTGCGGGAGCATGTCGCCGAGGGCACCGAATTGGGCCTGAAGGCTAAGTCCATCATGGCTCGCGGGGAGTTGGTACCCGACGACCTGGTTTGCGACATGGTGGCGTGGCGCTTGCGCCAGCGGGACGCGGGGGCTGGTTTTATCCTGGATGGCTTTCCCCGGACGGCCGCCCAGGCAGGATGGCTCGATGCCTTCTTGGAACATGAGTTCTTTGATAACTCCCATGCTGGCAAATTGTTGCCGTTTGTGATCCAGATCGAGGTCGACTATAATATTCTCTTGCGCCGGCTCACTGGACGCCGTACCTGTCCCGCTGGACACATCTACAACCTCTACCTTCAACCACCCCGTGTTGATGAAGTCTGTGACGTTGATGGTTTCAAGCTGGTGATCCGCAATGATGATCGCGAAGAAGTTATTCGCGAGCGACTTGCTGCCTATGAACAGCAGACAAAGCCCGTCGCAGACTATTACTGGGGTAAAGGACGTTTAGTCGCGGTGAACGGGGATGCACCTGTGCAGGAGGTTACCGCACAAATCGCTCGGGTTTTGCAGAACCATTGTGCCGTAGCTATGAACAACGCTGGCGAACTTTAGAATGGCGATTGTGTGCAAGTCGAAGGCGGAAATTGAGAAGATGCGGCACAGTGGCCGCATCGTAAGGCAAGTACTCGATTATGTGCGCAGCTTGGTCGCCCCGGGCGTGAGCACCATGGACCTGGAGCGGGCCGCCGAGAAGAAGATCGAGGAACTCGGCGCGAAGCCTGCCTTTAAGGGTTATTACGATTACCCGTGCGTGCTGTGCACTTCGATCAACCAGGAGATCGTGCACGGCATCCCGTCGGAAAAGCGGATGCTCAAAGCGGGCGACATAGTTTCGATCGATTGCGGTGTCGTACTTGATGGCTATTATGGTGACGCCGCTATCACCATCCCGGTAGCTGACGTGACGCCGGACGTGAAGAAGCTACTGGAAGTCACAGAAGCATCGCTGTATCGGGGGATCGAGGCAGTCCGGATGGGTAACACGGTCGGCGATGTGGGCGCGGCCGTTCAGGAACTGGTCGAGGCCAACGGTTTCAGCGTTGTGCGCGAGTTCGTAGGCCATGGCATCGGGACCCGCCTTCATGAAGAGCCGCAGGTTCCGAATTTCGGCATCCGAGGCCATGGCGCAAGATTACGGGAAGGCATGGTTCTGGCGATTGAGCCCATGGTGAACTTCGGTAAGCCGGGCACGAGGTTGCTGAGCGACAAGTGGACCGCAGTAACCGAAGACGGCAGCTATAGCGCCCACTTCGAGCACTGCGTGGCGGTTACCAAGAATGGGCCATCGATATTGACGAAGTAGTAGTTGCCAGTCAGGACGGCACGGCTTCAGCCTTGCCATAAGGGACAAGCACGGCGGCTTTGCCGCAGAGGTTAACCACGGCACCAACAATTGTAAGGAATCGATGAGCAAAGAAGACGCGATCGAGGTCATGGCAACGGTGATCGAACCGCTGCCCAACGCCATGTTCAAGGTAGAACTCGAAAACAAGCACCAGGTCCTGGCCCACGTGTCCGGCAAAATGCGCAAGAATTTCATCCGCATCTTGCCCGGGGACAAGGTAGCTGTCGAACTTTCGCCCTATGACCTTAATCGCGGCCGCATCGTTTACAGGTATAAATAATCGTTAGTGCTGTCATAAGGAGCGAAGCGAGGAGATCTGGAGTTTCTGAGCTGAGAAGAATTTATGAAGGTACGAGCATCGGTAAAGAAAATTTGCGACAAGTGCAAAATCATCCACCGCAGAGGCGTGGTGCGGGTGATCTGCACCAATTCGAAACATAAACAGCGTCAAGGCTGAAACCAAGGAGCATCATGGCACGCATTGCAGGCGTAGATCTTCCGCGGCAGAAGCGCGTGAATATCGGACTGACTTACATTTACGGCATAGGCAATCCGCGTTCGACGCGTATTCTCGCCCAGGCCAACGTCGACCCCATGAAGAAGGTCCAGGACCTCAGTGAGGACGAGGTCAACCGTATCCGCCAGGTCATTGAAGCCGAGGGCATGGTGGAAGGCGACCTGCGGAAGGAAGTTTCGATGAACATCAAGCGTCTCATCGAAATCGGCTCCTATCGCGGATACCGGCATCGCCGCAACCTGCCCGTCCGCGGCCAGCGTACGCACACGAACGCGCGTACCCGCAAGGGCCCGCGCAAGGGCACGGTCGCCCAGAAGAAGAAGGCGACGGCGAAAACATAATCGGTGTCAGGTCCGAGGCCTCAGGTGTCGCAACTTGGAGACCTGAGAGCTGGACCGGAGACCTTAAATTCGAGGGCTAACAATGGCAAGAGCATCGGCAACAGCGACTACAGGCGCAGGGCCGGAAAAAAAAGGCAAGACTAAAAAATTTAAGAAGAAGGAGCGCAAGCACGTTCCCCACGGGCTGGTGCATATTCAAGCGTCCTTCAACAACACGATCGTGACCATTTCCGATCAGGCCGGCAATGTGATCTCGTGGAAGAGTTCCGGCTCGCTGGGATTCCGCGGGTCGCGTAAGGGAACTCCATTCGCCGCGCAGCAGGCCGCGATGAACGCCGCAAACATGGCGCGAGAGCACGGCCTGCGCAGTGTGGACGTAAACGTGAGCGGCCCCGGATCGGGGCGTGAGTCAGCAATCCGCGCGCTGGCCGCCGCGGGAATCGAAGTGCGCTCCATTAAGGACAGCACTCCCATTCCTCACAATGGCTGCCGTCCGCCTAAGAGACGCAGAGTTTGAGTCTATAGTGATTGGTGGCTAACGGATAGTTGAACTGGCCGCTGGCCGCAACCACCGGGAAGAAGGGAAGCCAGTCCCGTAAACCGGTATTCAAAGGAGAAACATGGCACGTTACACCGCACCAGTATGTCGTCTATGCCGCCGCGAGGGAATGAAGCTGTTCCTCAAAGGCAGCAAGTGCTTCAGTGACAAATGTCCTATCGAGAAGCGCAATTTTGCGCCTGGCCAGCATGGCAAAGATCGCAAGGCGAAAGTGGTTGGCTATGGTCTGCAGCTGCGTGAAAAGCAGAAGACCAAGCGCATTTACTTTACCCAGGAAGGCCAGTTCCGCAACTACTTCGAGAAGGCAGCCCGCACCAAGGGCGTGACCGGCTATATGCTCCTGCAACAGCTGGAGCGCCGCTTGGATAACGTCGTCTATCGTCTCGGATTCGCCATCTCCCGCCGTCAGGCGCGTCAGTTGGTGCGTCACGGACACGTTGCCGTGGATGCCCGAAAAGTAAATATCCCGTCATACCAAGTTAGCGCGGGCGAGGAGATCACTGTGCGCGAAAACAGCAAGAATCTTTCCCTTCTTGCCGTCGCGAAAGAATTTGCCAGTCACCAGACCGTTCCCACCTGGCTGGAAGTTGATCGCGACAACTACAAGGCTCGGGTTCTGTCCTTGCCCAAGCGCGAAGATATCCAGCTGCCGGTAAATGAGCAGCTGATTGTTGAGCTGTACAGCAAGTAAGTAGGTGGTCGTGGGCGAAACAAGCGCCAACGACCAAGGACGATTTAGGCCTTTTCGCGCCAGATCGCCTTTCACGACGCCTGACCTGGACTTAGGCCGGTCCAGTTAGTCGCGATTGAGCAGCATGGCCGGAGGAGAATACACAATGCTTTGGAAGGGTTTTCAAAAACCGAAACGTCTGGCAACCGACACCGAATCGCTAACCGACAAGTACGGCATGTTCTGGGCCCAGCCCTTTGAGCGCGGCTTCGGCACGACCGTTGGCAATGCTCTGCGCCGCGTGCTGCTGTCTTCAATCGAGGGTGCAGCCGTAACTGCCGTCAAGATCGAAGGCGTGCTGCACGAGTTCCAGTCGATTCCCGGTGTGGTCGAAGACGCAACCGATATCATCCTGAATCTCAAGCAGATTCCGTTCAAGCTTTCCGGCGACGCCCCCAAGGCCATTTACCTGCGCACCGAGCAGGCCGGTGTGATCACCTCCGGTATGATCGAAGCCGACGCCGACGTCGAAGTTCTCGACAAGGACGTCTATATCGCCACGGTCAGCGAAGGCGGCAAGCTCGACATGGAAATGCGCTTAAAGCGTGGCCGCGGCTACGTCTCCGCCGACAAGAACTTCGACGAGGACCTCGGCATCGGCTTTATTCCGATCGATTCGGTTCACTCGCCGGTGCGCAAGTGTAATTACACGGTGGAAGCTGCTCGTCTCGGTCAGATCACCGACTATGACAAGCTGACGCTGGAGATCTGGACGAACGGTTCGATTACTCCCGCCGACTCGCTCGGCCTTGCCGCCAAGCTGTTGAAAGACCACATGAACATCTTCATCAACTTTGAGGAGGAGATCGAAACCGCGACTTCGGCCGAAGAACGCAAGCCCGAAATTCGCAACGAGAACCTGAACCGCTCGGTAGAGGAATTGGAGCTTTCCGTTCGCAGCTATAACTGCCTGAAGAACGCGAATATCCAGACCATCGGCGAACTGGTGCAGAAGACCGAAGCCGAAATGCTCAAGACCAAGAATTTCGGCCGCAAGTCGCTGAACGAGATCAAAGAGATCCTCGCCTCGATGGGCTTGAGTCTAGGCATGAAGATCGACGAGCATGGCAACGCCGTGCCCGGCCCGCAAACTCCGATCCCGGTTGGCATCTACGGTGAAGGCAACGATCAAGAGG
>Ga0126372_10000651_pt1 | contig 12598 bp, 13 predicted proteins | sample PanSoiMetaPlot_6_FD_92762 | JGI IMG/M metagenome (GOLD analysis project Ga0126372, IMG submission 92762) | Tropical forest soil microbial communities from Panama - MetaG Plot_6 | ecosystem: Environmental > Terrestrial > Soil > Tropical forest > Bulk soil | place: Panama | collected 2016-02-17
AGGCAGGTCGATGCGCTTCTGGAAGGCGAGCCACGTGCCGCGGTCGGCGATGGTGTACGCGCGGCGGTCGTTGGCGATGCCGAGCGTCTGGCCCATGCCCTGGCCCGACTCGATATACCACGATCCCTTCGGCTCGATCCCCGCCTGCTTCCAGAGCCCGAGCTCCAGGAGGTGGGTGCCCGACTTGTCGCCGCGGGAGACGAAGCGCGACGAGGTCTCAGCAATCCGCTTGAGGGCGTCCACCGCTTTCGGCAGGCCCTTGATCCGGGCGGGGTCGTCCTCGGGGCCGACGACGATGAAGTCGTTGTACATGACGAGGCGGCGATGTCGCATCTTGCCGTCCTCGACGTACTTCCGCTCGAGCGAAGGCGCATGCACGAGCGCCACGTCGGCTTCGCCACGGGCCGCGAGGGCCAGCGCTTGCCCCGTGCCGACGGAGATGGTCTTGACGGAGAGGCCGGTCTTCTTCTCGAACATGGGCACGAGAACGTCGAGCAGCCCCGAGTCCTGGGTGCTCGTGGTGGTGGACAGGATGACGTTCGTGGACTGGGCGCGGGCGGGCGCGTTCAGCCACAGCGAGCAGAGCGCAACGAGCAGCAGGCGGAGCAGCACGGGACCTCCTTCGTTGATCACTACTATGCTCCGAGGAGCATACTTAGGGGCGGTGACGGAATCAACACGAAACACCAACGCCGGTGGATTCAGTCGCGAAAGGACTGCGCGAAGTGCCGGGCCATTAGCGATCAAGCAGCTCGGCGCGGCTCTTCCCGAACTTGAGGTCGTCCCCGAAGACGCCCATCGCCAGTGATACCCTACCGTCCGTGGCGAGGTTAACCATCCGCATCGATCTGTCGGGCCATGGCGCCATCGGCCCCGGCAAGATCCGCCTCCTCGAGCTCGTTGGCGAGTCGGGCTCCATTTCCGCCGCCGGCCGGGCTATGAACATGTCCTACCGGCGCGCCTGGATGCTCATCGACGGCCTCAACCGATGCTTCCGTACCCCCGTGGTGGAAACGCATTTCGGCGGTACCCGCGGCGGCGGCGCTGTCCTGACCGAGCTCGGGCATGATCTGATCGATCGCTACCGCACGATCGAGCGGGCGGCCACCAAGGCGAGTGCGCACACCCTGGCCGCGCTCGAGGCCGTCCAGGCCAATCAGCGTGCAGCCGGCACCCGTGAACGCAAGGTCCGCTCTTCCGTCAGCATGCGTCGGCGCTCTTCGTCGATGCCCCGCCGCGCTCACAGCTAACCCTCTACCGCTTCGCCCCCAGGGACAGCGGCACGCAATCCGCCCCGCAGGAAGAGAGTGCCGTCTCGGGCGCGGGCGCCGGCCGATGGAGCACCGCCCGCGTCGGCATGAGGAGGAGCCGACTTCCCCCCGGCGTCGCGACGACAGAGGCCACCGCATCCACGATCAGGCTGTAGTCCGCGGCGCTCCGGCAGGGATAGAGAAGAGAGACGTTGGGGCGGTGCCGGGCGTGGAGCGCGGTGCGCTCGCCCACCTGCACGACGAGCCCCTCGCTGGTGATCGTCACCTCTGCGTGCACCACGTGGGGCGTGCCGCGATCGTTCACGGTCAGGATGTAGGCTGCGGGCCCACGCTCGCGCGCGGCCGCCTCGAGCTCTCCGAGGTCGACGGGAATGGTCATGGCACCAATCCTCCTCGCTTGACAGTCTACGCTATATCGGTTAGGGAATAGCGTTGTCGCTCGCTCGCTTCACGATGTCACGTGCGTCTCGTGGAGTACCGAGGCGGTCCGTGCCATTGCCAGCTGATCAGGTGATCGATCGGAGACGGGTTCACGGAACTCGACGCGTTCACGCGATAGCCGAGGCGAATGCGGAGCAGGAGATCAGCTCGGACCGAGTGGCTGCGAGGTCATGAGGTCCTTCAGCCAAAGGAGAACAGGGATGCGGTCGAAAGCAGCACGGCAGCTGTGGACGGGCGTGGCGATCATTCTCGGTCTCCTCCTCGCTGTGGAGCCTGCGCCAGCGCTGGAGATCAGCGGACTCGTCACGGGATTCAGCGCCGGGTCGTTCAGCGTGGGCCAGCTGGAGGCGCTGGCTCCGAGCATCGGAGGGCCGACTATCGAGACGCTCGGCGGCGACACGTTCACGGGGCTGAACCTCTGGAGCCTCCTCGGCGGCAACAGCACCGGTACGACCTCCAACATCACCACCGTGGGGGGCGGCAACAACCCGATCCTCCGGAACTACATCCTCGCCACGGGCGGGGGCGGCAAGACCTCGCTCCTGTCCGTGGGCGAGATCGATCCGTTCTTCGGTGGAACGGGGCTGCCGTACCTCGTCGCCTATCAGCTCAACGGCGCGACGCTCGCCTCCCCGATTCTCGTGGTGCCGCAGGACACCACGCGAAGCCGCTTCGTCACGGGTCTCGATCAGCTCGTGATCGCCACCGTCCCCATGGCGCCACAGGGGCCGCGCTCGGTCACGCAGAGCTTCACCCTAAGCGGCGTCGCCATGCCGGGCACCTTCACCACCGCCGATCTGACGCCGCCGACCACGGTCTCAAACGTTACGTTTCTCTCCGGCAACACTCCCACCGGGCCGAACTCGTACACGGGCGTCGATCTCTGGAACTTCCTGGTCGCCGCTGGCCTCCTCTCCAATCCCTTGAACAGCTACGTCCTCGCGACGGGCAGCGACGGCTTCCGCGTCCTCTTCTCCCTCGCCGAGCTCGACCCGGCATTCGGCGCGCGCACCGACCTGCTCGCCGACTCCATTGACGGCGGAGCCCCGGGGACGTCGCTCGGCAGCAACGGATTCTTCCGGACGGTGATCCCCGGCGACCTCCACGGTGGGCGCTTCGTGTCGAACGTCGCCAGCCTTGCTGTAGGCGCAGTGCCGGAGCCGGCCACCCTCCTGCTGGTCGGCGTCGGCATGTGCGCCCTTGGCCTCGCCAGGTGGTGGCGGGCACGGTCGTCGCCGTGGCCCGGAGTGGAGTAGGCTATCCGCGAATTCGGTCCATCTCAGGGCAACACGACCAGGCCTCGGCGGGCTATTCGGCAGCGAGGCGGTCGCCTGGCGGGCTCGACGAGAAGTCCTGCGGCCTGATCCCTTCCAGCCACTCCGCCACTCCGCCGAGAGGGTCGGCCTCGGACGGGTCGGGCACGAAGGGGCGCACGTGCGTGAAGACGTTGCCGCTCACATAGATGGGCACCCCTGCCCGTTTCGCCAGCGCCAGAGCGTCGGAGGGATAGCAGGGAACGCTCGCTTCGCCCTCACGTCCGCTGAACGCCACGGAGCCGGCCAGCCCCGCTCCAGGCACGTATTCGAGCACGATGCGGGTTGGGCGCGCCCCGAACGTCCGCAACAGACTCTCGACGAAATCGTAGATGGGGTGCTCCGATTTCGGATTCCGGACGATCTCACGGGCGAAGCGAACGCTTTCGTCGGGATCCGCCCCGAGGACAAGGGTTCGATGTCCGCCCACTTCCCCGAGGACGATGATGACCTGCCGGTGCTCGGGGCACGACCGCATCTCCCGGAACCGCATGAGGATCATGGAAAGGCTCGTTTCGTGTGACTTAGGGTGGGTGGGGCAGAAGTGCCCGAGAAGCGCCCGCGATCGTCACGGCACCAGGCGACCGGAGACCGCTGGGCGAAGTGGTCCCGGCGGGTCAGGGACTCCTCCAGCGCGTGCGGGTGGCGCCCACCCATCCGCCGCAGACCGGCGTCTTCGAGGATCGGGCGATGCCGGATGCGACCCGCCAGCCCGGACTTCACGGCATTACCCGCATGAGCATCGCGCACAGCCACGATCATGAGGGCACGGTGCAAGTTGTAGCCGAATTGCCGCTTGTACTCCTCGGAAGTCAGGCCGTGGCCACGCAGATGGGTGTTGGTCAGGTGCCGGAACGAGCATCCACACACGAGACAGACCACGCCCTCCTCCGTGATGGCGAGGCGCGGATCGCGAAGGTAGGTGGACAGCGTGGCCGCGTCCACGGTGGGCGGGCCCTTCCGCGGGACTTCGAACAGCGCGGGAGAGCGGGTCTCGGCGTGGGATACGGTTGCCACGGTCGAGGGAAGCGCCGCCGCAGGGTCCTCCACCCTGGTCTCCTATGTCTCTCGGTATACAGCGACCCGTCTGAAAGAGGGGCGCGATGGCCGCGCCCCTCGAGACCACTTCCTGTCGCCGGCCCCTCGCGCCTTCTGTATCCTTGTCAGGGGACGAGATGCGCGTTATGGTCGTCCGTATATAGCGAGTTGTCAAGCTCAATCCACGGGCAAAAGGAGATCGGTCCATGACGAACAACCTGAAGTTCTACATCGATGGGGCGTGGGTCGATCCAGTCACTCCCCGTCGCTTCGACGTAGTCAATCCCGCCACCGAGGAGCCCGTGGCTCAGATCAGCCTGGGGTCTGCGACCGATGTCGACCGCGCGGTCAAGGCGGCGCGGGCAGCCTTCCCCGCCTACTCGCATACCTCCAAGGAGGAGCGCATCGCCCTCCTCCAGCACATCATTGAAGTCTACAAGACGCGCTACGACGACATCGCCAAGGCCATCTCACTCGAGGTGGGCGCCCCCGCCACCCTGGCGACCAAGGCCCAGGCGGCCACCGGCCTCGGCCACCTGAACCAGATGATCACCGTGCTCAAGGACTACGAGTTCGAGAAGGTCGAGGGGCGCACGCTCATCGTGCGCGAGCCCATCGGGGTGTGCGGCTTCATCACCCCCTGGAACTGGCCGATCAACCAGATCATGTGCAAGGTCGCCCCTGCCCTCGCCGCCGGCTGCACCATGGTGCTGAAGCCGAGCGAGATCGCTCCCCTCAACGCCATCATCTTCACCGAGGTGCTGCACGCGGCGGGCGTACCGCGGGGCGTGTTTAACCTCGTCAACGGCGACGGCCCCACCGTGGGCCAGGCCATTGCCGCTCATCCGGGCGTGGACCTCGTCTCTTTCACAGGATCGACCCGCGCCGGCATCCTCGTGGCCAAGGCGGCCGCCGACACCGTGAAGCGCGTGCACCAGGAGCTGGGCGGAAAGTCCGCCAACATCGTGCTGCGCGACGCGGATCTCAAGAAGGCGGTGAGCGACGGCGTGAAGAACTGTTTTCGGAACAGCGGCCAGTCCTGCAATGCTCCGACCCGCATGTTCGTGCCCGCGGGGCTGCACGACGACGCGGTGGTGGTGGCACGGGAGACAGCGGAGGCGGTCAAGGTCGGCCCGCCCGACGCAGGCGACACGGTGATCGGTCCCGTGGTGAGCGAGGCGCAGTTCAACAAGATCCAGCGCCTAATCGAGACGGGCGTCCGCGAAGGCGCCACCCTCGTCACCGGCGGCCCCGGGCGGCCCGAAGGCTTGTCGCGCGGCTACTACGTGCGCCCCACGGTGTTCGCCAACGTGAAGCCCGACATGACCATTGCACGCGAGGAAATCTTCGGGCCCGTGCTCTCCATCCTTCCTTACGAGACCGAGAAGCAGGTGATCGAGCTCGCCAACGACACCGTGTACGGGCTCGCCGGCTACGTGCAGTCCGGTGATCTCGGCCACGCGCGACGCGTAGCGGCGGAGCTGCGGGCGGGCCAGATCAGCCTAAACGGAGCACCGGGAGACGTGGCCGCTCCCTTCGGTGGGTACAAGCAGTCAGGCAACGGCCGCGAGTGGGGGAAGTTCGGCTTCGAGGAATTCCTGGAGATCAAGGCGGTCCTGGGCTACCGGCCGTCCTGACCCACCGGCTTGCGGGCGGGCGACAAATGAGGTGCCGCGCGTCCGTGAGTTGGCCATCGGGCCCTGATCAGCGTCGAGGCCGCCGAGCCTTCGAGCGCGGAGCGCCTGGAGCCCGCGCGGATCGCCGGCGGCCTCGTCCCCGCGCCGGCACCTCGTCGGGAGTGGGACCGCTCGGCCCGATCGCCTCGTCGATGCGATCGCGCAGGACGCGCATGCGCTCCAGCAGGAGATGCCCAGTCTCCGTCAGCTCCATTCCACGCCCCGTGCCCTTGCCAGTCCGGTTGCGGACGATGGGCGTCTTGAGTGCCCGCTCCGCCCGGCGGAGATAACCCCAGGCATGCCGATATGACCAGCCGATCTGGCGCACGGCCTGGGCGAGGGAGCCATGCTGGACGATGCCGCCCAAGAGACGGATGCCGCCGTCGCCCACGAAGAACTCGCCGCCCAGCTTGAGCCAGACCTTCGTCGTCACCAGGGCGTCGAGTATGCTCGCATGAGCATTTTGAAGTGCTGCCTCCCGACGCGTAGCATGAGGTATCGATCGGGAGCTAGTCGTTGTATTCCGTGGAGAAGGTCGGGTCGTCTTGGCCAAACCAGCCCACAGTACCACGAGCGAACATGCGCTCAGGAGGCCATCGGATGCGGTTCGTGAAGGCTCTCGGAGTCGCCGTCGCCGCCGTGATGCTCGTGGCAAGCGGGGCTACCGCGCAGGAAGTGATCCTTTCGGTGGCCATCAGCTTGAAGGAGGTGACCGAGGACCTCGGGCGTACGTTCATGGCCTCGCACCCCGGGGTGACGCTCCGCTACAACTTCGGCGCCTCCGGCGACCTGCAGAAGCAGATCGAGGCGGGCGCCCCCGTGGATGTCTTCCTCTCCGCGGCCCAGCGCCAGATGGATGACCTCGAGAAGCAGAAGCTCATTGTCGCGTCGAGCCGCCGCGCCTTCGCCCGCAACGTGCTGGTGGTGGTCAAGCCTGTTGACTCCACCCTGGACCTCTCGAAGATGAATGATCTGCTCAATGCCAAGGTCACCCACATCGCCATCGGCCAGCCCAAAACCGTGCCCGCCGGCCAGTATGCCGAGGAGAGCCTGCGAGCTCTGGGCGTGTGGGATAGCGTGCAGCCGAAGCTCGTGTTCGCGGAGAACGTGCGCCAGGTGCTGGAATACGTGGGGCGCGGCGAGGTGGCGGCGGGCTTCGTCTACACCACGGACGCCGCCTCGCGCGCCCAGGGTGTCAAGGAGGCGTTTCGTCCTCCCGACGACAGCTATCGCCCGGTCATTTATCCCGGGGCCGTGGTAGCCGCCTCGAAGCAGCCGGCCCTTGCCCTTGCGTTTCTCGACCTTCTGGCGAGCCCGCAGGGACGGGCGGTCCTGAGCCGCTTCGGTTTCCAGCCCCCGCCCGCAGGCGCGCGCTGATCACCGGCGGGCCCCTCCCCTGAGCGGCGGCTCCTCCCTCACCACCGGCCCGGGTGTCCGCTGGATGGGGGCGCAGCGCGACGTCCTTGCCAACGACCTCAGAGGACACGTGGCGCTGGACATGCTCTCCGCGGCGACCCACCTCTACGCTCTCGGGCCGCTGGAAGGACTCCGAGGCGAGGTATCGATCTTCGACAGCGTGCCGTCGATCGCGCGGATTCTCGGCGACACTATCGCCACAGAACGCACCTGGAAGGCGCGGGCCTGCTTTCTGGTGTGGGCCGACGTATCCGACTGGACCTGGCGGCTTCTCGATCCCGCGCCGCCTGACCTGGACGCCCTGGAAGGTCCGCTCGCCGTTCTCGCGCGTGAGGCGGGGCACGATACCGAAGAGCCGCTGCCCTTCGTGATCACGGGCACGGCGGTCGAGATGACCCTGCACGTGCTCGACAAGCGTGACGGCCTGCCCCACGATGCCGAGCGACACGAGCAGGCTAAGGTGCGGCGAACCCTCCGGGGGGAGGCCGTCGAGCTCATCGGCTTCCATTCGCGGCAGCACCGCGGCATCTTCACACCCAGGGACTCCAACCTGCACGTGCATCTGCGCACGACAGACGGCCGGATCTCCGGCCATCTGGAGGAGATCCAGCTCGCGGCAGGGGCGCGGCTTGCCGTGCCGGCCCGAAACTGGCGTCAGTAAGCCATCACCACGACAAGGAGACGACCATGCGTCTGAGCGCGCGGAACATCATCAAAGGCAAGATCCTGGAAGTGAAGCGCGGCGCCACTACCGCCCATGTGAGGATCGACGTCGGCGGGGGAACAGTCATCACCTCGTCCATCACCAATGAGGCGGTCGACGAGCTCGGTCTCAAGTCGGGCGACGCGGCCTACGCGGTGATCAAGGCCTCGGACGTCATGGTGGCCAAGGACTGAGCGTGAGCGCGGCAGCCCACGCGCTGCTGGCGGGGACCTGCATCGCCTTTTTCCTCGCGAGCAGTGCGGCGCCCGCCGCGGACACGCGCACCGTTGCCGACTCGACCGGGCGCCGGGTCGAGGTGCCTGTTCGTATCGAGCGGGTCTCCCCCGCCGGGAGTCCTGCGGGCATCTTCCTGTACGCCCTCGCCCCAGAGAAGATGCTCGGCTGGAGCCGAGCCCTCACCCCGGAGGAGCGGGCGTTCATCCCTGCGCGCTTCGCGGACCTGCCGGCGCTCGGGCGGTTGACCGGTCGCGGCAATACGGCCAACGTGGAATCGGTGCTGGCCGCCCACCCCGATGTTATCTTCGACTACGGCTCGCTCACCGCGACCTACAGCTCCCTCGCCGACCGCGTCCAGCAGCAGACGGGCATCCCCTACCTGCTCTTCGACGGCAGCCTCTCGGCGATTCCCGCCGTGTTCACGCGCATGGGCGAAGTGCTGGGGATGAGTGATCGCGGCCGCGAGCTCGCCCGCTACGCCGAGCGCCTGCTTGCCGAGACGGACCGGCGCGTGGCCTCGGTGCCTGCGACGAAGCGGCCTCGCGTCTACTACGCGCGCGGACCCAAGGGACTCGAGACGGCCGCGCGAGGCTCGATCAACGTTGAGAGCATCGAGCGCCTCGGTGCACACAACGTGGCCGAGAAGCTCGGCCAACCGGGGCTCGCCTCCGTGTCGCCGGAGCAGATCCTCGCCTGGGGTCCGCAGATCGTGATCGCCATCGATCCGGGCTTCGTCACCTCGGCGCGCACCGATCCGGTCTGGAAGAGCGTGCGGGCCGTGCGAGACGGCCGCGTCTATCTCGTCCCGCAGGCGCCGTTTCCCTGGCTGGATTTTCCCCCGTCGGTGAACCGCCTCATCGGTCTCAGGTGGCTCGGGCGCATCCTCTATCCCGAGCAGTTTCCCGAAAGCCTCCGCCAGGAGACCCGCGCCTTCTACACGCTTTTCTATCACCAGGCGCCCACCGAGGCGCAGCTCGATTCGCTCCTGAGCGGGCTCGAGCGCCCGCGCCCCTGAGCGCCGCGACCAGGCTGGCCTCGTCGAGCCGACGGCGCGAGGTTATCGGCTTCGTCCTGGCCGCCGCCGCCCTCGTGATCCTCGTGCTCGTAGCCTTCTCGGTCGGCCGCTATCCCGTCTCCCCTGCCCAGCTCTTCGCCCTGCTCTGGGCGAAGCTCACGGGCGCTTCCATCGCCGCCCCACCGCCCCTCGAGACCGTGGTCTTCCGCGTGCGTGGCCCGCGCGTGCTGGCCGCCATCGCCATCGGGGCGACGCTGGCCGCCTCCGGCTCTGCCTATCAGGGCCTCTTCCGCAACCCCCTCGTTTCGCCGGACATCCTCGGCGTCTCCTCGGGAGCGGCCCTCGGCGCCACCCTCGGTATCTACCTCTCCTGGGGCGTGCCCGGCATTCAGGGTCTCGCCTTCGCGCTGGGGCTCGGCGCGGTGGCAGTGGTTTATGCGATCGCCGCCTCGCTGCCCCGCCTCGACCCTCTCCTGGTCCTCGTCCTGGCGGGGATCGTCATCGGCACCATGCTCGGCGCCTGCATCTCGCTCCTCAAGTATCTGGCCGATCCCTACAATCAGCTTCCCGCCATCACCTTCTGGCTCCTCGGCAGTCTCTCGGCCATCACCTTTGGCGATGTGGTCTCGATCCTTCCCGGCGTTCTCGTCGGTCTCGTACCACTTTGGCTCCTTCGCTGGCGTCTGAACGTGATGACGCTCAGCGAGGAAGAGGCATTGACCCTCGGCGTGGACACCCGGCGCGTTCGCCTCACGGTGATTGCGGCGGCGACTCTCATGACGGCAGCTGCCGTCTCCGTGAGCGGCGTGATCGGCTGGATCGGTCTTCTCATCCCCCACTTTGCCCGACTGCTGGTCGGGCCGGACTTCTCCCGCCTCCTGCCCGCGGCGATGCTCCTGGGCGCCGCCTACCTCGTTGCCGTGGACACGCTGGCGCGCACCATTGCCCCTCTCGAGATCCCCCTCGGCGTCCTCACCGCGTTCATTGGCGCCCCGTTCTTCATCTGGCTGCTCGCCGTCTCGCGGCGCGGCTGGCAATAAGCCGATGCGGCTCGACCTCCAGGACCTCGCCTTCGGGTACGCCCACAGGGAGGTAGGGCGCGACGTTACCTTTAGCCTCTCGGGAGGCGAGGTGCTCTGCCTGCTCGGTCCGAACGGCGGCGGCAAAACCACGCTCTTCAAGACCGTCCTGCGCCTGCTCGCCCCGCACGGCGGGCGGATCCTCGTCGACGGCGAGTCCATCACGGGCTGGTCGCGCGCGCGGCTGGCCCGGGCCTTCGCCTACGTGCCGCAGGCCCAGCTCGGGGTGTTCCCCTTCACGGTGGCGGACACCGTCCTGATGGGACGGACTGCTCATCTGGGCGCGTTCGCCACGCCGTCGCGCGGAGACCGTGCGATCGCTCTCGAGATGCTCAGTGTTCTCGGCATCTCGCACCTGGCTGCGCGGCCCTACACGGAGATCAGCGGCGGGGAGCGGCAGCTCACGTTGATCGCTCGGGCCCTCGCGCAGGAGCCGGCCATCCTCGTCATGGACGAGCCCACGGCCAGCCTCGACTTCGGCAATCAGATTCGCGTCCTCAGCGAGATCGAGCAGCTCGCCCATCGCGGCATAGCGGTCATGCTCTCGACCCACGACCCCGATCATGCCTTCCTTTGCGCCCACCGCGTCGCCCTGCTCCACCATGGCCGTCTCGCGCGGCTCGGCTCACCTGAACAGGTGATCACGCGGGAAAGTCTCCGCGAGGTGTACGGGATCGAGGTCTCGGTTAGGGACGCGACGCGAGCCGACGGGCGCGTGGTTCGTGTCTGTATTCCCACACTGGGCACGATCGACCCGCGGAGCGACGCGGAACGTTAGCGTTGACGCCGAACCACGATCGGTGCTCGTCCAACCTCGACAAGTCGTCGACGTGATTTCCCCTCGGCAGTAGCTCCGGCGTCCCCACAAGACGATGTATGACGCGAGGGGGGTCGACAGCGCCTCCCGCGTGGCCGGACGGCATCTCGATCTCCGACCAGCGATACGAGCTCGCGGCGCTAGCCTTGGCCGCCGCGCGGTTAGGGGTGGCTTTCTACAATCATTTGCTTATGACGCCACCGTGAAGCCGCACGTCAACGCCTCGATTCGTTGGACGAACGGACCTTGGTTTCATGGCAGCTTATTGCCTAGGCTGGGACTTCTCACCGCGTTGCCCTTGGCCCGATGGTCGATCGCGCCTAGCGACTCGCCGTCGTACGCGTTCCTCGCCCTCGCGCCCCTGCGCAGTCTCGCCACGGCGGAAGAGTGCTGTGCTGCCCAGCGAACGGCCTGACGCTCCGCGGTTATCCCGTCGTCGATCGCAGCGTGTAGCTCGCCCCTACCACGCTCGGGCCGTAGCGCTCGGGCACGAAGGCCCTGCGCCAGCGCCACCTTGGCGCGCCAGCCCGTACAGTGCCCGGGTGCAACGACGCGCGGTCGGATGCGGTGCGAAGGTCGCGTACCGTCGCCTCGATGCGCGCCTCAATCGCCTTGCCGCTCAGGTGATAGCCACCAAGCACAGCGTCGATCGGCGTGCTGGGGAATTGCGCCTGCGCACCGAGCGCGGCGTTGACAACGCCGGCGCCGAGGCCGTGGGCTCGGGCCGCATGCGTCCGTAGGTCATTACTCGCCCGCGCCAGTGGGCGTGCGGGGCCAGTAAGCCGTGGCAAATCAGCAAGTTCTTTTCCGGCTGTGGGGATTATCGCCGCCAGCCATTCCAGGAACTCCAGCGGCTCGAAGACCAGCTCCCGCGTCCCATCGTGCCAGACGCGCTTCAATTCCAGCGCAATGTGACCAGCGCAATCTGCCCGTCGCCCCGCATCCGGAGGCGTTCCTGCGCGAAGGGTCGACGCAGGATGCATCGGCAGAGACGCTCCACTCCCGCGCGATCGTGTGACCACGGTCTGACCTGTGGATCACTGCTTCACAGGTCAAAGGAGCGACCAGCCAGAGCCTCCCCGGTCAGCTCCCAGTTTCCCAGTCCTTTTCCCACAAAAGTCTCAGATCGTGAGACTAGGTGTTCTTTTGCTCGTCGGGCGCGATCAGACAGGTCGAACCATTGGGCTGATCGCCGGCCGGGCTTGGCGGGGCGGGATCCGACTCCGGTGGGTTCTGGTCCGGGAGGGTGACGCGAAACTCGATAGTTATTGAATCTTCAGCCGTCTTTGGAGTCCCGCCCCCAAGGAGTCCCTGGTCGTCGTGAATGTTAGGCGCCGTCTGGGGCGATTCGATGAGGATCTTGCCCTTGGCCAGTGGATCATCGGGATCAGCCATACCCGTCGGACAGGCCGTCCCGCAACGCGCCAGCCCTTCGTCATGGAGGGTGAGCGCCAGGAACCGGTGCAACTCATGGAATCTGACCCGCTCAAACGTCACGTCGAAACGCCTGGTGAAATCCTTGTCGCTCCGCTGGAGCCGCTGCTTCACCGATTCGAATGGAATGGGATCAATAGTTCCCGAACCCCTGCGCC
>Ga0126372_10000652_pt1 | contig 12597 bp, 10 predicted proteins | sample PanSoiMetaPlot_6_FD_92762 | JGI IMG/M metagenome (GOLD analysis project Ga0126372, IMG submission 92762) | Tropical forest soil microbial communities from Panama - MetaG Plot_6 | ecosystem: Environmental > Terrestrial > Soil > Tropical forest > Bulk soil | place: Panama | collected 2016-02-17
TCCGGACCGTGTTTTTGCCCAAGGCGGAGCCCAGGAGGCGGTGCTTGAGGCCAAAAAGGCCGGCAAGGTGCGCTTCATCGGTTTCACCGGACACAAGGATCCCCATATTCATCTCTACATGCTGGAAGTTGCCAGCAAACACAATTTCCGCTTCGACACCGTGCAGATGCCGCTCAATGTGATGGATGCTCACTTCCGCAGCTTCGGCCAAATGGTTCTGCCGAAGCTGGTCGAGCAGCAGATTGGAGTGCTCGGCATGAAATCCATGGGGGATCAAATTATTTTGAACTCGGGTGTTGTCGAGCCACAAGAATGCTTACGCTATGCACTAAGCTTGCCCACATCCGTCGTGATCACCGGCATTGATAGTACGAAAATTCTCGAGCAAGCCTTCGCTGTCGCCAGGAATTTCAAGCCCTTGACCGAGCAAGAGACGGCGGCCATGCTGAAGAGAACAAAGAAAGTCGCGGAAAGCGGGCAATTCGAGTTGTTCAAGACATCTGCTCAGTTCGATGCAACAGCCCAGCACCCAGAGTGGCTGGGAGGATAGATTTCCTCTGAACTTGTCGAGTCGGCGGCCTGGACCGGCATCTGGCAGGGAAGCGGGATCGAATCAGGCTGCCCTCTTTTGTTGGGTGCGATGTTTGCTGCGCAAGCGCTAACGCCCACCGCCTCCTTCGGTCAGCCTCTGAACCCAGGGGCCTAACCGAGAGATCGAAGTCGAAGTTAAGGGATGTTCAGTTAGAGTTCAAATCGCGCATCATCGGAGTAATCCAGCCAGTTTTCGCTTACTCGACGACAATGGAGTAGTCGGTTCCTTCCCAGCGCTGCTGTTCTGGCCAGTAGAACGTGAACATCACCTTGCGACCGCTTGCGAGCGTGTGCGTTGGCAAATCAATGGCATAAACGCGCAGCCCCGTGTCGTTGCTGTACGTGTCGTGCGTCGTTCTCCACTCGTCATCACTCCAGTGGGCCATTCCCGGAATCAGAAGGACAATACGCAGCTTCTTGCCGCAGGGAAGCGTGCGCGTTTTGTTATTAAAACGCCAGCCAAAAAATTCGGCATTTCGATGCTCGAAAACGTAACGCTGAACGGTTTGCAGCGGTTGGTCAAAAATCTTGCCATCCCGCAGCGAGCGCCGCAATTTGATGTATTCGGCATGGGCCCAGACCAGAGGGCGTGCCGAGCCCGTTGACTTCCCTTTAAATAATTCGAGTGCAGCTACGTCTGCGTCATCCCAGACTTGTTCGGGAATGAGGCCGCTTTCATCGGTCGAGCCCTCGAGCACGCTGAGAAGAGCTTCGGCCATATGCCTACGTCCGGCTGCCAGCTCGTAGTGGGCACGCTCGCCAGCAAGCAGGGGCCAGGGGCGCCCGATGCCGGTGCCATCGAAAGGCGAGCCGTCTTTGTGTTCGCCGTAACCGTCGCCGTTATAGCGGTACCAGCACGGACCCTGCGGCAGCTTTACCCGCAGAACCGCATCCACAACCTTGAGGGTATTTAGAATTCGCGGGTCATCGGGCGCGCGCAATCCAAAGCGAACCAGCGCCAGAAAGTCAGGGCTGATGACATGGCTGGCCACGGTATCCGCCGATCCCGGCGGCCGATTCTTGATGGGAACGAATCCCTCGAGCGGCGACGATGCACCGTCTGCGTCGGGCGGAGCAATGCGCACGTAGTAGCCTTCGACTCCCACTTGCGGGCAGAAGTCGGCATTCAGCGCATACACCCAGCGCTCGATGTTCTCATTCCAATTGTCGGCGGTCTCCCTCAGATAAGTTGCGATCAGGGGTTCTCCGACCATCTCGCCAATATCGGCGGCCGCGAGCAACGCCGCGATTTCGGCAGCCAGCGTGAAGGGAGAATAGCCGGCGTCTTCCTCCCAACGATCCTGTTGTGTTACCGGGCCATTGCACATGATAAAGCTGGCGGCGCGCCGCACCATCGGCCACCAGCGCGAGAGATCGGCCAGCTTTTCGGGAGCTTCGCGGCGCAGCATGTCGACGAGCAGAATCGGAAACGAGGTCTCATCCATCTGCAATCCGGCCCAGTAAGGACGCCCATCCAGCCATAGATTTTGTGCCCAATGGCCGTCCGCTTCCTGGGTGACCTCCAGGTAGCGCAGCACGCGAAACGCGTCGTCCACGGCACCGGCCGCGAGCAACGCGCCCGCGGTTTCGACCAGGTCGCGCGGCCAGACCAGGTGATATCCGCCAAGATCCTCATCTCCTTTATTGAAGCCCCAGGGGACCGACAGGCTCGCGATAATGCCGCCAAGCAGCGATTTCGACTCATGACAGCGTAGAACCGCAGTGCTGGTGCGATAAAGGTCTCTTTCTCGCCGGGGATCATCGAGCGGAGTCAGCGAGCTTTGCCAGCGTTTCCAGTGACGGAGATACTCGCCGTAGGCACAATCAAACCCGTCGAGAATACTCGAAAGCGCTTGCTGGCCGGCTTCAGACCACAGGCCACCCAATCCGATCGCGAGAAGAAAATCACCTTGGCTGGCGTGCAAATCGATTTCGCCGGTCAACGCGATATTGCCGTCCAGGGCCTGATCGTGTTCGCGGGTCATCTGGAACTTGTTGGAGACGTCCTGCCACCCGTCCGAGTAGCCGGCGAATCCCACCGACATTTTCCGCCAGGGGATGGAACAGGCAAATGCCAAGGCATACCCGTCTCGCTCGGCAAACAGCATGGGCACACCCTTGTAATCGCCCCTCCAGCCGTTGTTGTGATAACCCCAGTTAGCTAGATGAGGAGCAAGCAGGGCATATAAATTGTACTCAGAGAGCTGTCCATGCAAGGCTTCAAAGCGGATCTTCTCGAGAACCACGTTACGGTAAGGATCTGTGAGAACTTCCTTGACGATGCGGTATCGGCCCTCGCGACAAGTATTCACCAAGCGATAGGCAGGAACGCCATCCGCCAGCTGAGTGATTTCAGATTCGGTATGCCGTTTTTCTTCGGAAAAGAAATTCTTGCGATCTGTTACCAGAAGTCCTTGGTCGCGGGTGCAGGCGTTATCCACACGCGGGAAGTAGATCTCGTTCAGAATGCCGTGACTGAGCGTGAACCAGACCTGACTGTGCAGGTTCAACGCTGTACCGATTCCGGTCTTTGCGCTGGACGTCCAGCGCGGTTCAATGCCCGGCCACCCGGGAGCAGAACGATCTTCGTGGTCACTCAATGAGCTAAACCCCGGAATCAATGTAACCGATCGGCTGGCGTTCGAAGCCAGCACCTAGCAAAACTCGCCAAATATAGGAAAATTTAGGTGGTGTCTCAGTTTGAATTTCAGCTACCAATAACAATGGCGCGATGCGTCAGTCCCGTTTCACCTTATCGTAAGTCGCAAAGGAAATCACGTTGCCGTCGGGATCTCGTACCTGGAAATCGGTTCCGCCCCACGCTTGTTTCCTAAGCCGCTGAGCGAACTCGACGCCGCGCGACCGGAATTCTTCAAAAAGACCTTGGACATTGGCGACCTCGATGGAAGCCACGATCAGGGATTTCTCCTGCGCTGCGGCCTGTCAAAAGAAGGGGTGATCGACGAAGCGCATGTGCAGGCAAACGGCGTCGCGTGTTACCGCCCCATAAAATGGAGGCGAACCGTGAAGGAAGTCAGTTTCAAAGCCCAGCTTTTCTCCGAAGAAGGTGGCGCACGCTGTGACATCACGCACGAGCAGGATCGGGATGGCGTTCTTCAGAAAGGGCGAGCCAGGAAAAACACGAGGCGTTTTGGGAGCTCCGGCCGCCGCCCGTTTCAATTCGGCCCAGCTCCGGTGGCCGGCTTCGGCCGCGACGGTCTCCTGAGCCAGGGTGAGAGTGAACTTACGCTCTAGCACCTCGCTTTCCGTCAGAGAACGATATCGCTCGAGCTGGCGCACTCTTCCACCGATGGAATAATCGCCTTCACGATGCCAGCGAAGCAGTAACTTGGCTTGCTTACGATAAGTCTCAAGAGTAGGCATGGGCACACGCCTGCTGCTATTTTCAGCGGGCGGGCCTAGCCCTTTTGGCGGCTTCCTTCTGACGGCTTTTTCGAACGCGACGCCACCCATCCCTCCAACCTCAAGCACTCTTCCCTGCGTCTGAAAAAGCACTAACGTAATACGGACCGTGTCTCACGACTGATCTGACCGTTTGTGTTGGCCAGCGTCGATCCGCGGACGATACCTGCGCGATACAAGTTAGAGCGGCAAATCTTCTCTGGTCGCAATCCCGCATGTTCCGTGCATCGGGCCGTCCAGAGTATGCTGATGTCGCATCTGCCGCCGCGGGAAGGAAACTGCTTACGCTCCGTATAAGATAAATCAGCCTTCTCGCGCCTGATCGGCGATTCACTTGCTTTCAGGACAACTCGCACCCTCCGCTCAGAACTCGAAACGTAAGGCGAACTGCATGAAGCGCGGTTGGGTTAGGGTTGAATAGTATCTGCCGAACTTGCTCGGATCCTGGGAGAGCGAGGGTTGAGCTTCGCTGCCCAAGCGACCCCGCACATCGTAGCGAACGGAATTGAGAGTGTTGAATGCTTGCCAGCTGAACTCAAGCTTCCTTTGCTCGCCTAGCGAGAAATCCTTGCTCACGCCGGTGTCGACATTGAACATACCATCGCCAATTACGGTATTGCGGACGCCGGATTCCCCTGGCCATTCGGGACGAAACGCGGCTTCGGCGGCCGCCGGATTGGAAAAGATGTCGGGACCAATGTCTACGCCGTTCACGATTGCATGCTTGGTGTTGGATGATTGAGGCGTGGGCCCATTGGGCATGGCGTCACCCTCAATATTCCAGTTCGTTGCCCAGGTGAAACCATTATCGACGGTGATGGGAAAGCCGCTCGTCCAGCGGAATATGCCGGACACATTCCAACCGCCGATCACCCCCTCGAGAGCCGGGCTCGCGGTTCCCATCAGCCTCTGGCCTCTTCCAAAGGGCAGATGATAGACCATATTTGCGTTCATCTGGTGGAAGGCATTGAAGTCGGAGAGTCCACGCAGTGATAGAGGATCCCATGAATTAATAACGATACCGCCGCCATTCAGGTCATTACCGGTACCGCCAGTTCCCTCGTAAGGACCGACCCGCTCCGCGGCTGAAGCCTCGTCCAGCGATTTCGAAAACGTGTAGTTGAATTGGCCTTGCAGGTTGGACCAGCGGGCGTTGTAGGTAACCTGCAAGGCGTTGTAGTCGGAAGTGCCTAGATTGCGCCAGGCGTACAGCGAACTGAACTGGTCGTGGAAGAAGGTGTAGGGGCCGTACCTGCTGTTGGGAACATTTAGTTGCGTAATGGAGCCCGGCAAATCCATTTGAAATAACGAAAATGTTTCATTATGCGGATAGCAATTCCAGAGTTCGTAAATGGCCTGCGTCGCGGACGCATTGCTGGGATAGCTGCCTGACGCGCAATTCAGTGACTGGCTGCTGAGTTGGCTGGAGGGCATCCCCGCCCACGCCGGGAAGAAATTCTCGAAAAATGGAATTGGCTGAATCTGATTCACGGGCGTACCTGCGGCCGCTGCTTTCGACAACATGGTGGCTGCCTGGAAATACGTCATGTTGCTGGCTGGGTCCGTCGGGTTGGCAGGCATGGCCAAATCGACCTGCAAAGGCAGGCGTCGTGCGATGCTGCCTACATACGCGACCTGGAGCGAGGAGTGCGCTGTAATCTGGCGTGAGAACGAAAGATTAAAGGTGTGCGTGTATGGGGTTTTCAGACTTTGGTCCAGCCCCCAATTGATGGCGAAGGCGTCGCTGCCCGGAGTATATGGAAAGCCGCCCGCGGGCGTCGGGCCGAATAAGCAGCCGGGGCCGTTCAAAGAGGGGCACGCAGGCGGCAAGCAGGACTGCCCGGTCAGGCAAGTGAAACGCGGGGCATCGGCAGGGCTCACGACGCCAGCGGGATTGCCCAGTTGGGTAGAAAGTCCAAAGGACCCGTGCTGGTCAAAACTGTTCACGACCGGAATGCCGAAGTGGTCGTACATGATGCTGTAGCCGCCGCGAATGGCGAACTGGTCTTTCTTGCCCAGGATTTTGGAAATCCAGCCTTCGCCGGTATCGGGTGCCCATGCCACCGCGATACGGGGTGAGAAGTCACGGCGGTCCCAGTTCCAGAGCCCCGGACCGTGATTGGCAGGCCCGCCCAGAATGAACGAAATCTCTCCGGCATTGTTGCCGGGCTGACCCTGTGCCATGAGATTGGCGGTGTGATTGAACCAGTTGGCCACATTCTGGTTAGTGCAACCACCTGTTGCCGATTCCACGCACGGCGACACCTGAAGGCCGTTGGTCTCATAGGGCGGAGCCTCGAGTACCCAGCGTAGGCCGTAGGTGACGGTCAATCGCGGCGTCATGCGCCAAGTATCCTGGCCGTAGAACTCGTAGTCGTTGATCGCGTAACGGCGCTTGATCGGTGCGCCCTGGGGAAGTGCCGTGCCGTTGCGGGCAAAATTGTAAATACCGTCACCTTCGGGAAAAATGCCCAAGACAATTGTGGCCGCGCTGTCGTAGTTCGGACCGAAGTTGCCATCCACAGCCGGATAGCCGTTATTGCCGGGATCAAGTGGGCTGGAAGTGCCCGCGATTCCGCCGGTGTTCAGATAAACCGCATTGGTTTGAACATCGGAGAAAGAGTTCGCGAAGCTAATGTGGTTATCGCGAATGATGTATATGTCGGTGCCGAACTGTAAGGTGTGATTTCCCTTGGTCCAGTTCAGGTTGTCACTGAATTGGTTGGACGGCACGAACGTCGTGGTCGAGCGCGTGAACGGGACCAGATCATCGATTCCATTCAGAAAAACTCCGGGAAAATTCGAGGCGCCAGCCTTCTCCACCCCTTGGCGGACGAAACCCCACTTAAAATCGTTGATGAGTCTTGGGGAAAGGAGGGAGGTCAGTCCGACGGTCGAACCCTTGCTGTCGTCCAGCAGCGTGGTGGCCGCGCCCTGATTGGGCCATTGCTGCAATCCGGGCTCCTTGAAGTTCTGCGTCTCGCCGCGCCAGAACAGGGTTTGCGAGCCGTTGGCGGTGATGTGGTAATCGAGGCGGGTGATGTAGGTGTTGTAACTGGAATCCGCGTTAGACGCAAAGCGATAGCCCAGCGCGTTTACCCCATCGCCGGCATTTTCATTGGCGCTCGGATACTGCTGCAGGATGTTCGCAACAGCAACGCTTGGGCCAATGTGCAGCGGGTCCATTGCCTTGATCTGTGATGGATTAAGGGCGTAATAACCTGCGGGAACGCCGGTCACTCCATTGACTGTACCGCCCGGACATTGCGTCGGATCTGCGCATAAGTACTCGAGATCACCGGCGCGCAAACTCGCGCTAGGCACGCTGCGCAATACGCTGGTGCCCTCCGCATCGCGGCGCCCTTCGTAGTTGGCAAAGAAGAACAGTCGGTTACGTTTGATCGGACCACCAAACGTGACCCCGAACACGTTACGCTGCAGCTTTGGCGCCTTGTTTGGCTGTCCACTGGCCAACTGGGATGCCTTCAAGAATGGATCATTGGCGCTGAAAATCGTATTGCGGTTGTACTCGTAGGCCGAGCCGTGAAACTGATTGGTGCCGCTCTTGGTCACCATGGACACCTGGGCGCCGCTGGAATAACCCGAGTCTGCATTCGAGTTGGCCGTAGTCACTCGAAATTCCTGGACCGAGTCGGGGGGAACGTTAAGAACGCTGGTAAACGCATACCCGTTATTCTGATCATTCATCCCGATGCCGTCGACCGTCACGTTGGACTGATCGCTACGCATGCCATTCACGGCGCCGCTGCGGGTATCGGTGTTTTGTAACTCCTGGCTTTGATCACCCAGGTACGCCACTCCCGGCTGCAAGCTCAGCAACGTAACTACATTGCGGTCGGGAATCGGCAATTGTGCGATCTGATTTTGTTCGATGGTGTTGCCGAGTGAGGCATCGGTGCGATTGATGAGGGGCGCCTCGGCTTGCACGGTCACCGATTCCGCCACACCCGCCAGACGAAAGCGAATGTTTACTGTGGAAGGTGTTTTGACAACCAGCGTGACGTTCTCGACGGAAAAGGCAGCAAAACCTTTGCCCGCGGCCTCCAGGCGATATTTGCCCGGCGGCACATCGAGAAATTGATATAGCCCGGCATTATTGCTGGTCGTGGTCCGCTGCAAACCCGTTGCAGCATCGGTCAGAGTGATGGTCGCAGCCATTACATTCGCACCCGACGGATCCGTGATGCTGCCATTGAGCGAGCTTGTATCTTGTGCCGCGGAGAACGAACTCAGCATAAGCAAGAGAATGAAGAGCGACGTTGCATCGGTCAATCCATGCGGATGGCGCTTTCCACATCGAGATGATCGTTCATTCTGACGGTTGTTTCCTCGTTGACGAATTCGGATCATGATTGGCCTCCTTGGATCACGACCGAGCCGCCTAGATGCGTGATACGAGGCGGCTATGTTTGTTAACGTTTTCGATAGCGGTGCTTAGCTGTGACTCATTGGCTCGAAGCTGACCAGTGTAAGGTGCGGGCATTATACCCAAACGGTACGAAAAACAATGAAGAAAAAGTCTAATATCGCAATGGTGTTCAATCACACATCAAAGGAGTTCTCTAAGCGGTTCGTGAGCGGAATCAGAGCCTGTCTTCTTTTATCGAATCCCGCGCCCAGCGAACACCAGCAGTGCTGAAATGTGCGGGTATTTGCAACGAATGCCAATTGCTATCGAGTAGTGAAAAGTGGTCCTACGGACGTTCAGTCCCCGATGGTCGGCAAACAAGAAACCGACGATAGTTCCCGGTGATTTTTGCCTGCGCGCCCTACATCCGGCTAACCTTCTTCAGAATCTCACGTCTAATAAATCTATTTGCGTAACAGCCATAATCGTTGTGCCAGAGTTGGCCACTGAAGCGATGGCGTGATGCGCGGATGCGCAGCACACATGGAATCGGCGGCGAGCACTCACAGCCCATGGCGGAGCCGACAATGAAGCAATAATCACGAACCTACTTGCTGTCGGTAGTGCTCACCTCCGCAATCGCGGTCTCCAGCCAGCAAATCTCGGGCAGCGGCTCTCCACCCGACATGCTTTATATTCAACCTGGCCAGCTCGTTGACGTAGGTGGATTTCGACTGAATCTCATGAAAACTTTTCAGCGTCTTTGGTCGGGTAAGCGCATCGCAGTCCTCTGTATGTGGCTCACCAGCGGACTCCTGCAGATTGCTACTGAACAGATCTGGATCGCGTCGACGGGTGTAGTGGATGAATCAAGTACATCGACATTTTTCTTTACTGGCCCGGACGCCTATGTGCGCCCAACTCTTCCGACTGGAACGGTGATCTTGCGTTACAACGTTATCCCGGCGGAACTGCCGCAGTGCCCCACGGGAACGGTCTCACCCTAAGGCGGCAAACGACGTGGTGTCAAGCGACATACATTCGTACAATTCGGAGCGTGTGCTCCGGCTGCCGATACTCAAACCACTGGCAAAATTTACAAATAGTTGACAAAACCTTCTTTATAGGATTGGCTTTTTGTGCATCTATCCAAACAACGGTTTGGTGAAACAGTCGACAGTGTTAAGTTGACACTCCTAGATGGGGAATGCATGTTGTTCGGTCGAAGAATCTCAGACGCTGCCCGGATGATCTTAACGGTTCTTATGCCCGTGTTGCTCATCCTGCCTGGTGCGGCCAGCAATGAACCTTCGGCAGAAATCGAGAATGGCTTTCGGCTGATGTACAACCTCAATTTCTCTCAAGCGGAACGTGAGTTTTCTGCATTTGAACAACAGCATCAGGACAACCCCATGGGGCCGGTGTCCGTGGCCGCGGACCTGCTTTTCTCAGAGTTTCAGCGGTTAGGCGTGCTCGAAGGACAATTTTATGAGAACGATTCCGCCTTTGCCGCGCGCAAGAAGCTCACGGCTGATCCAGTAGTGCGAGACCGTTTCAATCAAGCCCTGACACAGGCCGAAAAGTTGGCCCACGAACGACTGGCAAAAGATTCCACGGATCACGATGCTCTGTTTGCCCTGACCCTAGCCTCCGGCTTGCGATCCGATTACCTTGCAATGATCGAAAAACGCAACTTAGCCTCGTTGCACCACGCCAAGCAGGCCGAAGTTTACGGAAACCAACTTCTTGCGATTCATCCCGATTGTTATGACGCGCACTTGGCCAGCGGTGTGAGCCGGTATCTTACCGGAAGCCTGTCCGCGCCGCTGCGCTGGATTGTCCGTCTGGGTGGAGCGAATCCGGACAAGCAGGGAGGCATCAAGGAACTGCAGCTGACCGCAGAGCGGGGAGTATTGCTGGCGCCTTTCGCCCGCATCCTGCTGGCCATCGCCTACGTTCGCGACAAGGATAAGACCCGCGCGTTACAAGAGCTGGATACCCTGCGCCAGCAGTTTCCCGGTAATCGACTATTTGCCCGGGAGATCGCCGAATTGGACAAGTAGTGCCACCGGCTGGCTGCTCCAATTCAGGTTAAAGTGCGAAACATCACCTAGGCGTTCACCAAACCGAGTGCTTAGGTGCAGGTACTCGGATGGCAGCGTCGCTCGAATCTCGAATCCAGACAGCCGACCGGCACGCTCACTCGAACTGATCAAAAAATTGAACTGCATTGTGCCGAGCGGGAGTTGAGCGAATGCGCGCACGTCGCTCTTGCCACTCATTGATCGACAGCAGGCGTTTCCGTGGCGTCACCGGGAATTAGCCACCTCCCAAGGCGTATAGCAGTAGCCGAGCGCGCGCTTTTATCCATTTGTCCGAGCAGTGGATAGATTTTCCGTCCCAAATCATCGGTTTCGAGAATTCTCCCCACCGGCTTCGCGCTTGCCGCAAGCGCAATCGTGTTTTCCATTGGCCACGCACTTTTTCTAGCTCAGAGATGATGCTTAATATTAGTCGTGCCTTTGATGTGCTCGAGCTTCACTTCACAAAGCATGATGCCGCTTCGGGATCACATAACGTGATTGGTAGACGGGTAGTGGTTCATGGAACATTCGTGGTCGATCGAAGCCCAGGCTTTCTCGTCTCCAGCAGCTCCAGCATTCAAAATACCTGTGCGGGCCTGTATCGCACGAAGCTGCTCGCCATCCTCGCTAGACGTACATAAGCGGATCAACATAGGGCAACCCTCTGGTCACTGTGGCGAAAGGCTCGGTATCAGCCTACAAGCGCAACGGGCATGCGCATCGCTGATTTTTTTGACAACTCGGAATCATTATGGCCGCTGTGCGTCTTCATTCGCATTCCAGCAAATCCCCCAAACCGCAAGCTGATTCTGAGTTGGCGGATATCTAGACGGCGGCAGGCCAAGAAGCAGTCCCTGACCCGCTGCTTCACCAGGGCGACTGCCGACTGCCGTTGTCCGAAGAGCAACCTCGTCACTTCATCGGCCATCTCTTATGCATGTTCATTGTTCGTGCACCGGAGCCAATCCCCGGCTACCCGGGAGTGCCCGCCGAACCGGATCCATCACCGGTTCCACCGCCAGGGCCTGATCCTGATCCTTCTCCAGGACCAGACGTTGAACCTTTTCCCTCACCCGGGCCGCAACCAGGGATGAAGCAGACAACCCGGTCGAGACTCAGTATTCCATCGAGGACTTGATGTAAGTTATTGACAGCAGGCTAATCGGCCCGCTTGTTCAACCCCTCTTATTCTTTGGGTTTTGGACGATGGCTCCTCAGACAATCTCATGGCTGTTTGCTTTCTCGGCCGTCGAGCAAGGAGACAAGTTGGCTGAAGTGCTAATTGCCGAACTTCACTGGAGGGCTGCCGTTTCGAATTTCCGCGTTGACCGGTATGCCGCCAGCAGCACCGAACGAACTGTTATGCTCGATCAGATGACGCTGGTGCGCTTAACAAGCGTAAACAGCCAATACCAATACGCCGGGTTGAACCGGACAACAAGGGTACGGCGGGGCTGCGCAACGGGACCGTAATTGGGCCAGAGCAACAGCCCGCTCCAATTGACTCACGCGAACTCGAGTCCTTAAGATCCAGCTCAATGATCGGACAAATCATTTCGCATTACCGCATTGTGGAAAAGCTCGGCGGTGGCGGTATGGGGGTTGTCTATAAGGCCGAAGACCTGTCCCTCGGAAGGTTCGTCGCCCTCAAGTTCCTTCCTGACAGCGTCGCTCAGGACGCACCTGCACTGGAACGCTTCCGAAGGGAAGCGCGGGCAGCCTCGGCGCTGAACCATCCCAATATTTGCACGATTTACGAAATCGGCGAGAGCGACGCTGCACGCTTTATTGCTATGGAGTATCTGGAAGGCAAGACGTTGAAGCATGCCATCGCCGGCCGCCCGATTGAGACCGAAACACTGCTCTCGATAGCCATCGAAATCGCGGATGCGCTCGACTCGGCGCACTCGGCTGGCATTGTGCATCGCGACATTAAACCTGCAAACATTTTCGTTACTAACCGCGGGCACGCAAAGATTCTGGACTTCGGCCTAGCCAAGGTGGACAAACAAAACTCCTCGGCAAGCGGCCTCGCGGCCGCGAACACGTTAAGCGACAAAGACCATCTCACCAGCCCGGGATCGACCCTGGGCACGGTATCTTACATGTCTCCCGAGCAGGTGCTGGGCA
>Ga0126372_10000656_pt1 | contig 12567 bp, 10 predicted proteins | sample PanSoiMetaPlot_6_FD_92762 | JGI IMG/M metagenome (GOLD analysis project Ga0126372, IMG submission 92762) | Tropical forest soil microbial communities from Panama - MetaG Plot_6 | ecosystem: Environmental > Terrestrial > Soil > Tropical forest > Bulk soil | place: Panama | collected 2016-02-17
ATTCAGGCACTGCCCTACTTCCCCAGCATGAGGGGAGGATATATATCAGATCTGCGTGGCCTGATCTCAGCCGCGCTATTCGCTATTGTGATGATGAATGCCAACGACGCCACGAGACTGAATCAAATCCTTTCTCTGCCAGCACTTATTTTCGTCGGGGAAATTTCCTATTCGCTCTATTTGTTTCACGCCCTCTCCCCCAGGTATGGGATCTATCTTGCGGTCCCATTCGAATGGACCTTGTTCCCATTTCATGTGATCAATTTTGTGGTCTCGACATTTTGTGCCGTGATCTTTGCGTTCGGAATGTACAAGTTGGTCGAAATGCCGGCGCAACGGGCACTACGGCGACTAATCCAGTTGAAAGTTGCGTCCGCTAATACTAAATCTGCGCAACTTTCGGCCCCGCATCCTTCAATCCCGAGAGCGAAAGCTGAATCTGCGCCAACTTCTGCGCTGCTCTGAGCGTATCGTGCCGTTGCACGTGGTGGGGGCATTCGCGCGTGATCAAACCATCTAGAGCGGGCGAGGTAATTTCTTTAGCAACAAGTAAGGGCTCGCCTTGGAACGAGGTAGCCAAAACAACTCAACTTCAACTGTCTGCCGGCAGTCGGCGAAGCGCATCGGGAGCTCGGGCACAATGGGTTCAATTCGATGAGTGACGAAGCAGTCGGAATCCGATAGTTTGAGCGGTATGCTGCCGACGCGGACGTCTTCCGTGACGAATTTGTTGTCTTGAGCGAATGCCCGAAAATAAACACGGTAGTGAAGGCTGCCCTCAGCTATTTGGGGACCAAATTCGATACTGAATGCATCAATCTGCCGCTCCTCAACGAAATACTGTCCCCATGACGTGGGGGTATTTGCATTGAGGATGAAGCCTGTCGGAGACTGGAGGAGAATAAATGTCGTGCCCGGGAACGAAGAGTTTTCAATAGCGAACGGTCGATTTGCGTCAAAGTTTGCTACCGCGGTGCCGAGCTCGGTCCACGCCGGATTAAAAGACAGAAATTGGCGCGCGGCCTGAAACGGTCCCGTTTGCTCGGCATTGTCCATGATGATGACCCCCTCGGGTCGAGTCAGCTTCGCAGCTAATTGAAGATCAAAGAGTGCATGTTCGAACTCATGATTTCCGTCGATGAGAACAAGGTCCGAAACAATTCCTCGCCCTCGCAGATGCTCGAAAAAGGCCATCGAATTGTCGGGTCGGAATTCAACCTTCCGCAACGGCACCGGCCACTTCGCGATGACTGCGGGGCACCGCTCGGCGCCATAGGGATCAGTTGTGTACAACGTGCCCTGTCCGTTCTCCCACAAGGCACGACAAAAGACCTCGCTTGTTCCCGCGTGCAGCGTTCCGATTTCGACAATTGCATTTGGTTGCATCATGCGAGTCAGACTGAAAAGCAATGCGCGACATTGGCCGGACATAAGCGAACGCGGCGGATAACTGTCGAAATATTGAACAAGCGTGCGAAATGTATGGGATTCTGCCAGAGCGCGGAGCGCCTCGACCGTGACCGGACCGAGGCATGAGATAAGGCCGCGGTCGTCCAGCTTTTCGAGGTCTCGAACTCCTTCCCCGTCATCAGCAGGATTCTTGACTCCTTTAGCTCCTCTGTCGGGAGGTGCTGATGGAGGGATAGGGTTAGTCGTCGTACCTGATCGAAACAATCGGAACCGCATCGGGCAACTTCCTCACTTCGCCCCCAATGGCGCAATTATAGCACAAGCAAACGAAGACGAAGACCGTTCGACCAAAACACAATCATCAGTCTGATGATTCGGTCCGCATGTTGGAATCGCAAGAGGTTCCTCACCCCTCCGCCACCTTCAGCAGCACGCGGCCGGCCGTGCCGCTGCGCACGAGGTCGAGCGCCGCGTTGATTTCATCGAGTGGGAATTCGTGCGTGATCAGGCCGTCGAAGGGGATCTTGCCGGCTCGGGCGAGGCGGATGATGCGCGGGATGTCGACGTGCGGCGCGGCGTCGCCGCCGTGCGAGCCGGTCAGCACCTTGTTGAAATGGATCGGCAGGGTGTAGATCGTCACCTTCTCGTTGGGCACGCCGACCAGCACGCAAGTGCCGTCCGCATGGGTGAGGTCATAGGCGAGCTCGATGACCGACTTCACGCCTGTGGTCTCGAGCACCTTGTCGGGGCCTTTGGGGCCTACGATCTTGCGGATCTCTTCGGGCAGGTCCGCGACCTTGGACGAATTGATCGTGTGCGTGGCGCCGCGCTCCCGTGCCATCGCGAGCTTGTGGTCCAGGATATCGACCGCCACGATTGGATGCGCGCCTGCGAGGTCGGCGAATTGCACCAGGTTAAGTCCGACGCCGCCGGCCCCGAAGATCACCACCGACTCGCCGATCTTGACGTGGGCGTCGTTGTTGACGACGCCGGCCGCCGTGGTGACGGCGCAGCCGAACAGTGGAGCAACTTTGAGGTCGTAGTCGGCGGGGATCACCGTCATCCGGTTCTCCGAGATGACGGCATATTCGTTGAAGGTCGTCACCCAGCCCGCATTGAGCTTCGCGCCGCGCCACTGGTAGGCGGGCGGGCGGCTCTGGATGCCCTGGCTCGGCCGCCAATGCAGCACGACCGTGTCGTCCGGCTTCACGGTGGTCACGCCGGGGCCGATCTCGAGCACGGTCGCGGAGGCCTCATGGCCGAGCAGATGGGGCAGGAACTTGTCGACGCCCTTGACGGCCTCGATTTCGTTGATCTGCGCACCGCAGATCGAGGTGTAGAGCACCTTCACCAGCACCTGGCCGGCGTCGAGCTCTTCCGGAAAGACGATCTCGTCGACCACGAGCGGCTGGCGCGATTGCGCCAGGATCGCGGCCTTGGCTGTCTTGATCTTCATTGCCCGCGTCCGCTTCACTCGAAATAGATGAACTCGTAGTCGCCGGTGTAGCCGAAATGGCCGTAAAGCCATATCCACGATGCCGTGTCGTAGAACGCTTCGGCGGTCAACGCCCAGCACTGCATTTTGAATTGCTCGAGCTCGTTGCGATAGCTCTCGACCATCACGTACTTGTTCTTCCCCACACGTTCGATCTCCGCCAGCGCCGCTTGCAGCTCGAATATCTTGAGGTTGTGCAAAGTGCCGAGCGAGACTACGCAATCGAACGACTTATCGCCAAACGGGTAGCGATCCTGCGCCTTGTAGCGGAACAGGTTGTCCTTTACGTCCGGATGCGCATCGGCCAGCCCATGCCGTGAGATGTCGAACCCGACGAGCTCGGCGTCGGGAAGCAGCAGCTTGAACTCGCGCAACAGAAAGCCCTTCCCACATCCGACGTCGAGGATCCGGCAGTTGCCTTTGAGGCCGTAGAGATCGATCAGTGCCTGCGCAACAGGCTTCCATCGACCTTCCATATAGCGATATCCACCGTAGCCGTAGCGCCGGTCGCCATCCCAATAGTCGGCCTCGTATTCCTTCGCCTTCATCATGCAGTGGACCTTTTCGTCCATCATGCGGCCGACGTAGTCCCGCTTGGTCATGCGGTGCAATGGCGTGACGATGTTGACAAGGCGCCCCATTTGTCTCCCCGGCTTGAAATGAAAAACAGCTCGCGATTCAGTCGCGCGATTTGTCGGTGGTAAATCTGGCCGTGGGTGCCGCAGGGCGCCGGCAAAGTCAAGCGCGCGAGGCGGGGCACACACCTATCATGCGGGTTGCGGCGGGATTGGGTTTGCCCCGACCGCATTCCGGGAATGTGGAGCGGATTGGCGAACCGACAAAATGTCCACCACATTACCGGCGCCACGGAGCCGCCGCTATTAGCGAATATATAGCAGTATGCGGCTAGAATGGTTTTCGCTCCCCGTTCTGGAAAACCAGCCAGATGCAGAGCAGTTGGCGGAACAGCCGGATGCCGCGCAGGGGGGGCGGTTATGGAGACCGTTGTGAGTTCGACTAAGCCAATCTCCCCCGCGTTTGCGTTTGGTCAGGCCGTTGCCCCGGAGCACAGCCGGCCCTCTGACGGGGCGCCTTCGATCGTGCCCGAGCTACCTGTCTCAAAGGGTTACCTGTTGCCTGACGGCGACGTCCTTCAATTTGAGGACCAACCAGAGACCAAAGCTGACCCGAGCCGCTGACCACCGGCTTTCCGGGTGAGAGCTCAGGCTAAGGACAGACAGTCTCGCCTACGGCAGCTCTTGCGACTGAGGCCCCGGCGGACAAAACATGTACGCCCGGCGGTATGCAGCCATTAGTTGCATTCATGGGCGAGGGTCAGCAACCCTGCAGACGTTATCCGGACGGTTTTTGCGGAACGGATCGATCAATAGCCCCCAATGTGGGTGCCTGAGACGACCGAAAGGGGAACACGCATGCAGTTTCATTCCTTTTGAATGCGGTCTTGTCCCCATTTCCTTATCCGGCGTCGTTGCCCTGTCCAGGGCATAGCGGTACATGCGAAACGGAAATGCGGTCCGCTCCGGCGTCGGAGCGCCAAGACACGGCTGAGCTGATGACTGATATCCCCGTCGGCGCCAATGAGGTGAGAGCGTTCTACGTTCCGCTCGCCATTCGCACTGTCAAAAACCTCCGAACCTGCCTGCAATGGGCGCGGCTCGACATCGTCTGCCACTATCGTCGATCGCGGATCGGTCCGTTGTGGGAAACCATCAACATCCTGGTCATGGTGCTCGGCATCTCGGTCGTATCGTCCGCCGTGATCGGCGGCGACATGACCGACCTTATCGGTTACATCGGACTCGGCATCATTATTTGGACCGCGATCTCAACACTGATCATGGAGGGGACGACCACATTCGTGCGCAATGCCGGCCTGATCACCACCAGCAACGTCAGCATCGACTGCTATGTCGGGCGCACCGTGCTGCGCACACTGATCGTGTTCTGCCATCACATTGTGCTGTATTTCCTCGGGCTCGCGTTGTTGCTGGTGCCGCTGAGCTGGACCAGCCTGCTGGCCCTGCCGGGCATCGCGCTCCTCTTCATCAACGGTTACTGGATCGGAACCGTGCTCGCCTTCCTCTGCGCACGGTTCCGCGACCTTGAGCAGATCATCCGCAACCTGTTGCAGCTTGGCTTTTTCATCACGCCCATATTCTGGAAAGCGGAGCTCGTGGTCAGCAGCAAGCGCGCGATCGTCGACTACAACGTCCTGTTCTATTTCATCGAGATCATTCGCGCGCCCTTGCTCGGGCAGGTCCCGCCCTTGGAGTATTACGTGGTTGTGCTCGGCTGCACGATCATCGGCTATCTGATCGCTGTGTTGGTCTATCAGCGAATGCGCCGACGGCTTGCTTTCTTCGTTGCCTAGCCCAGAACGAGCAGAGCCCAAGATGACGCTGATACGCCTCACGGACGTCAATGTGCGAATTCCGATCTATGACAGCCATGCGCTGCGGCTGATCCGGCTGCCGGCATTCGGGCGCGCGAAAGTGGGAACCCAGGCGATCAGCCATTCCGGAGCCGTCCTGATCATCCACGCGCTGAATAGTCTGAACTTGGAGCTGCACGAAGGCGACCGCGTCTGCCTGATCGGCCACAACGGCGCAGGCAAGACAACCCTGCTGCGCGTGCTCGCGGGCATCTACCCGGCCTCGACCGGCACAGTGGAGGTGGTCGGCAAGGTCTTCGCGCTGCTCGGCAATCCCATGATGATGAACCCGGACGCCACCGGATACGAGACCATCAGGCTCGTCGCCAACCTCTATCATTGGCCGCCGGAGCGGATGGCGGAGTTCATCCGCGACATCGAGGAGTTCACCGAGCTCGGCGAGTATCTCTCGCTGCCGACCCGCGTCTATTCGGCCGGCATGCAGACGCGGCTTGCGTTCGCCATGGCGACGGTCCAAACGCCCGACATCCTGTTGATCGATGAGGGCATCGGGGCCGGAGATGCCCATTTCCAGGACAAGGCGCAAGCGCGCGTGCGGCAATTCATCAGCCGCGCCAAGATCATCCTGCTCGCCTCGCACTCGATCGAGCTTTGCCGCGCCATGTGCACGAAGGCGCTGATCCTGAACAAGGGAGCACAGGCTTTCTTCGGCGGCATTGACGAGGGATTGGAACGGTATACCCATTTGCGGGACGGCCTCGCATAGGATTCACCCATTGTTCCAGTTCTGATGTGCGGCGGCGCCGGAACGCGGCTGTGGCCGGTTTCGCGCGAGAGCATGCCCAAGCAATTCGTTCCATTGATCGGTCCGCGCTCGATCTTTCAGCAGGTGATCGAGCGGATCTCCGATCCGGCGTTGAAATTGATGTTCGCCGAACCAGTCGTCTGGATATTGGCAACCTCGTGCCAGAGATTGCAATCGTCTGCTCCGTCGTTCTCAGATTTACGAGACTAGGTGATTGTATTGCTGCGCCAGTGTGCGATCGTGTTGTTGTATTGCCAATAGCCTTTGATCAAGTATTTGATCTGCAGCTAAATCTCGCAAGAAATTGTATTTGTACCAGGTTAACTTGGTCAGTATTTTGAGTTTGCGGTGTCCATTGCCTGGGCTCGTGACGAGTAGAGTGGATAATTCCAAATTTAGTATCCAAATGTCGGCACATCGGCCTACATAGTGGTGCCTAGGTCGCGTCGCGCCGATCCACTTCCGGGCTATTTGACTAGGGCCTGCCTCTCGTGATTCTTCACACCAGTGAACACTCGGAACACACGAATGCTCGACAACAGCGACGGCTTCAAGAAATCGCCACTCGATACTGAGATCGAGCAGCGGATTTCCGGGCACTGTGCACGTTACGGCATGGATGCGCTGACGGCCGTCAAGCATTTTCCAGTGCTCTCGAGGCGGCAGGCCCTCAAGCGATTCCTGGCGCATGTCGAGCTTTTCAAAATGACGCTCGACATCCCCGGTGACATCGTAGAGCTCGGCGTGTTTCGCGGGCTGGGTCTGTTCACCTGGGCCAATCTTCTCGAGGCCTATTGCATCGGCGATCGCACGAAGATCGTTTACGGCTTCGACAACTGGCGCGGATTTTCTGGTCTTTCTCCGGAGGATTCGTTGCCGACCCGGGACGTCGGAAAAGTCGTGGGCGGATTCGACTCAGGCGCCTACCTCGAGGAAGTGGAGGATGCAATTGCCATCTTCGATTCGGATCGATTCATTCCAGCAAAGCCGCGTATCAAGCTCGTGCAGGGTGAGATTGAGACGACCGTTCCCCAATTCGTTGAACTGAATCCGGGTGTAAGATTTTCGCTGGCGCACTTCGACTGCGATCTCTATCGGCCGACCAAAGTGGCGCTCGCTGCACTGTGGGATCGCATTTCGCGTGGCGGAGTTCTGGTGTTCGACGAATATGGGATTCCCGACTGGCCCGGCGAGACCGCCGCCGTCGACGAGTTCATCAAGGATCGGGCTGACCTTAGGCTAAATACCTTTGCATGGACAAATGTTCCCGGTGCATATCTGATCAAGCCGTAGCGTTGTGCGTGTGAACGCGATCGGGAAGAGACAGAGATCTTGGTAAGTACGACGCATGCGTTCGATCAACGAGCCCAGAGTCGACGATCTCGATATCGATGACCTGGTCCCTTGGGCGCGCGTCGTGCGTGCAATCGCTTTTGGTCGGGCGCGCTTACGGTTCCTGCGGCCGTTGTTGAGAAGTTTGCTTACTCCAATTGTTCATCGTCGTTTGTCGGTTTTGTCACAGGACCCTATCAGATCGATACAGGCGGTAGGCGAAGCCTCGCGCCGGGAGGCTCTCACGAGCCTGTATGCCTCCGTCCTGCAGACATGCATCCGGAAGTCAATCTGGGCTTGCTGGCGGGAAGTGTTTCGGTTGGACGGGTTCGCTACCGAAGGCGAGTGCGAGGACGCTGTCCGCGCATTCGCTAGTCGCTGGACGCATGACGGCATGCCGCCCAATGCGCCAAACGAGGACGGGCTTGCAGATGCCAGGCGAGAGGACGTGCCGCCGACGAAGGGCCTCGATTGGATCGAATTGATACGTGCGCTCTACGTGCTCCATTTCTATGAGAGGACCGACTGCGGCCTAAGGGATTTTGCATTGATCATGCAGACGGTCCGGGGATTGTTCGCTCGTGTACATTCAGACGAACCGGAAATGACCTCCGACCAGCGCAAGGTGCTTGTTCGCTACGCCATCCATTTCGACTACCTGGAGAAGGCGATGGAGTTCGCTGCCGGTGGCGGGGATGCGATGGCATTCGAGCGGAAGCTCCTGGCCGAGTATAGGCGCTGTACTGATCTCAATTCGCAGCGCCTTTCCAGGTTGGTGGGCGCTCCGACCGGCATGCCACATTCCGTGATCGGATCGCTTGTCTGGGGCAAATCGTTTATTGACAACTTCCTAAATTATCATGTTCCGTCGCTGCTTGCGCCAGGGAATATACCCGCCCTTGTCGCGAAGCGCCGTGTCATTTGGTCGATCGTCACGACCGAGCCCGACCGCGCAATCATGCTGGCGAACCCGATCTTTCGATCACTGAGCGATCAAGTGCAGGTCGAGTTCACGTGCTTTGATAAGAGCTTGATCGATGAATGTGAGCAAGCGGGATTCAATTTCTATTGGTTTTATGGAATGCTGGATCACGTCAGTATCGACTTGGCAAGGAAAGCCGCTGCGGGAATTTTTCTGCTCCCCCCTGATACGATCCTTTCGCAGTCATTTCTCAGCACGCTCAACTCCGCGATCGAAGGTGGAGCAGATTGTTGTTCGGTCGGATACATCGAGGCCGAGAAGGGCGGATTGCTAAAAGCGCTAGACGTGCGCCGCCACCAGGATGGGCACATTGCGCTGGAAGGATCCGCTCTTCTAGACCTTGCCGCGTGTCATATGACCAACCATTTTCGCTCCCTGATAATGGACATCGGGAACATTTCCTTCTGCCGGCATCCACGCGAGCTGATTTGGCCGATTGAGGGTGGCTTCGTCATGCACGCGTTGTTCGTGCACCCGGTCGCTATTTCGGCGCGTGTGATGTCTCGCCCGTTCCATCCCAACTACGAAAACGTCGACTATGCGCTCATGCCGCGCATTTTGCAGGACGACGGCAAGCTGGCGGTCATCCAAGATGCAACGCGTGCGACCGCGGCACATTTCAGTCCCTTGGAACGGGCCGGCGCTTATGCCGACGGCGGCTTCTCGCTGCGCCGCTTCCTTGCAGCGCATGATCATGACTACTCGGTCCACCGCGAGAGCTTCGGCCAACCAGTATTGTTGCCTTGCATTTCCCCTGGGCATTTGGCATCGCGAGTATACGATGAGGAATACCGAATCATTTGGTCTGCTCTCAAAAGGGGGCCTTATCGACAGGTTCTGGACCATGTCCCAGGTGCATTGCTTGTCAAAACCTGATTAGTTGCTATGCAAGTTATCCAGCCAACCATTGTGGTTGACCAGCGCACGGAACGGAGCAGGTCCTCTCCGGGGTGATATTGATGTCCAGCAGCGCAAGTTCGGAGGACGCGGCACGAAAAAGCGAATCAGAACGATGTGACTGGAGCGTCGACAGGGCGTTCTCGCGTGAATTCCTTGATATCTATCATTTTACAATTGAACGTCTCTTGCGGGCCGATAACGCCACTTGGATCGAGAATGCATTCCTGGAATGGCATTATCCGACCCGCCGTGCCGCAGCTGACGCCCTAAGGCATCTTGCCGTGAGACATCTCCTCAGGGAGGTTGGCGATGCGGAAGGAACCGCTGTCGTTCTGGAAACGCTAAAAGATCGTTTCGGGCTCCAAGAAGACAGGGAAAGTGAGTTCTTTCGTCATCTTACGCGCTATGTCGCGACTGAATTATCTACGTTAACGGAATGGTCCCTGCCTCAAGCAACGCTGCGAGCCTGGCGAACTCTTGGCTCCGCCCGGAGACGAGAGCGCGCCGTTTTAAGCCTTGTGATCTGGGGAGATGACTTCATCGATCGCGCCGCTCGGTACTGCGTCGGGTCACTTCGCTCGCCCGGAAACTTGCGAGCCCTTTCGGCGACCGGCGAAGTCACGCTCCTTGTACATACGGCGCCGAAAGATAAAGAACGAATTATGTCATTGCCGGAACTCCGGGACCTGCCGGTGCGGCTGCTTGTGCGAACAATTCCTGATCCGATTCTCGCGGCAATGACAGGTGAGCAAAAGTATTGGCTGCTTGGCGGTCTCCAGAGCCTCCATCTGGCTTTCGCGGCGCGCGAGACCGCTGACTTTTATATGCTGTTCCCGGATGCGGTGTTCTCAGAGGCCTATCTGAGAAGTCTGGCGGATCTGAAGACACGGGGCGCGGATGCTGTCCTACTGTCGGGGTTTAAGGCTTCTGAAACGTCGATGCTGTTGGACCTGCGGCGATTTCGTGCAGAGGACGGTTCGATTTCGATTCCTGCGGACCGCTTGATCGAGTGCGCTCTTCAAGACGTCCACCCTGCAATTCGTTCATTCTTCGTAGAGCCCAATGCAGATCATTGGCCTCGCTGGCGAACCATGCTGTTCCGTTGCCGCGACTATCTCGAGGTCCATTCGCCGCATTACAACATTGCCGTCTTGGGGGCTCGGGCGCTGCGGGATTTTAAGCCGCGGTTCTTTTTCACGCTCGACAGCGAAATTGACAAGATTCTATTAGCCGATGCTAAGATCCATCTGCGGACTAGAGACGACGATTTCTTCGCAACCGAAGTTACGGGCGAAGAGATCGGCGCAGTTCCGAAGATTGCACCATCTGATTTCCCGGCGTTCTTTCTCGAACATGCCAATTCTGCTCACCTTGAGATCTTTCGCCTCCCATATCGAATTAACGTGTTAACAAAAGACCTCCCCGGGGTGCCGCTAGCGGAGCCCACGCAGATCCGTCATGTTATAGATCGAGTCATCAGCGACGTCTCAATCGCAATAAGCTCACAAAGAAGGGCTTTCAGTAGGCTGTCGCTCGTTCTCGACGTGCTAGATAGGTTCGATAAATCGGCGTATGGCCGTCGCAATCCCGGTTTGGCTCGACGCTTTGCGGCCTCTATATCGGGCGAACCGCACAGCTTATAGCTGCTATGGCTCTATCCATAGTCAGCACGGTGGCATATTGGTCGACAAAGAGATGTCCACCACTTGCTCCAATCTTGGCGTCAAACCCATGAAATGTCACGTTTGCAGGGGACCGGAGCTTCAGCGCGTATCCTTCACGACCCGGCCCCCATGCCTTGTTTCGTCGGACGTGCAGGCCGTCGACGGTCAGGTCCACTGGGCGGTCTGTCCGCATTGTCAGACAATTCAGAAGGTCCTGGACGACGACTGGCACCGGATGATGGAGGCTATTTACGCGAGCTATGACATCAATCATCAGGCTGGCGGTGACGAGCCGCGCCTTTTTAATACGGATTTCGGTTCCGGCCCCCGGTCCGCAATTCTGTTAAAGCTCGTGCTGAGTCGGATCGCGTTGCCAGACGCCGGACGCCTGCTCGACGTTGGCTGCTCGAACGGAAACCTGCTCAAGACCTTTCATGCGGAGCGTCCCCGATGGCGGCTCTTTGGCTCGGAGATTTCCGATGGCTGGAGGGATACCGTGCAGGCTCTGCCAGGCGTCGAGGACTTCTATGTCGGGCGCGAGCCGACCTTTCCGCTAACCTATGACGTCATCTCACTCAGTCATGTCGTCGAGCATGTGCCTGACCCGGCCAATCTTCTCAGGCGTCTGTCCGCCAGCCTCGCGCCCGGCGGTTTCATGGTGATTGCGACCCCCAACATCCGGCAGAATCCGATCGATCTGTTGATCGCCGACCATTGCTCGCATTTCGACGAAAACAGCATTGCTCAGATGCTGATAGAGGCCGGATTTGAGATCGTGCATCTTACCGGCACGTCCATCCCGAAGGAGCTGGTGTCGATCGTTCGTGTTGGCGCCAAGAGGGAGCATTCGCCAAGGCTATTCCAGGATGCGCCCACAGATCTTTGTCGACACTATTTCAGGCTGATGGAGGGTGTCCGGAACGAGGCCCAGGCCGCTCGCGCCGAGGCGACAGCCTTCGGTATCATGGGTTCGTCCGTGGCCGCCGCTTGGGTGTCGCAGGAGCTTGAGGGGCGCGTGGACTTCTTTGTCGATGAGGACCCCAGTCGGCAGGGCCGACACCTGATGGGACGACCGATCCTGGGGACTGGACAGGTGCCGACAGGAGCAACGGTGTTTATTCCAATGTCGGCACCGGTCGCGGAGAGGATCATCGGACGGGCCCAAGGTCTGTCGATTCGTTTCCGCTATCTTGATTGGAACCGGGCGGTAGGGCCGGCAACCGACAAGGTGGGCTAGAGGGGCGCCATGATATCGCGGACAATTTCCTCCTTTTTGGTCCACGCCAACGAGGGCGGCGGGCGAGGCGAGCGCATTTTTCGAAATGAGGGGGTGGTTGCGCTCAAGCAGATCCTTCCGGTGGCGGTTTGCGGTCCAGTGAGAGACTACCTGCTGGCCAGCTTGGACGAGTTGGCCGACCTGTTTGCACAATACGGCATCTCGCTCCGAGCACCGGATGCCGGCCAACAGGTCGAGCGGCTCCTCGCGCGAGGGTCCGTCTTCACTGCGGAGCAGCCGTGTCAGGACATGAGCCTCCAGGTCGTCCTCGTCGACTTCGACGACCGCCC
>Ga0126372_10000658_pt1 | contig 12563 bp, 10 predicted proteins | sample PanSoiMetaPlot_6_FD_92762 | JGI IMG/M metagenome (GOLD analysis project Ga0126372, IMG submission 92762) | Tropical forest soil microbial communities from Panama - MetaG Plot_6 | ecosystem: Environmental > Terrestrial > Soil > Tropical forest > Bulk soil | place: Panama | collected 2016-02-17
CCAGTCGTGTGGTCGACGTCATGCCGCTACGCGGCGATAGTATCGACAATATTCCTGGTGCCCCCGGTATCGGTGACAAAGGCTCGGTCGAGTTGGTAAAACGCTTCGGCAGCGTCGAGGCGGCGCTCGAGCATGCTGCCGAAGTCGAAAAGCGTACCTACCGCGAATCGCTTCTGAACAATCGTGATGCGGTTCTGATGAGCAAGCAGCTTGCGACCATTGATCGCAATGTTCCAGTTGAGTTGAATGTTTCCGCAATGCAGGTGGGGGAGCCCGATGTCGAGGCTCTGCGCCAGCTCTTCACGGAACTGGAATTTACCTCTTTGCTGAAAGACTTGCTGCCTAGCATCGAGATCGGCGAGCTCCAGTACTCGGAAGCGAAGTCGGCCGCCGATGTTGAGCGGGTTCTCAAGTCAGTGAACACGGGCGGAGCTTTGGCCGTAGCGTTGGAGATAAGACATGCCCCGCCGGTTGTGGTTGCCGAGGAGGAGGAGAGCGACCCTCAGGAACGTCTTCTGTTGGCATCGGAAGTAACCAGCACCACCATTTCCCCCGGCCACTCGATTGCCATCTCCGCCCAGCCCGCAATCGCGATCACCGTCTCGCTTGATGATGGGGAGGCGGCTAACCGCTTAAAGTCTGCGTTAGCCGACGCGAAATTGCCCAAGTCAATCCATGACGCTAAGACCGTGACGCATGCCCTCGAATCGCTGGCCGTCAAAGTTGACGGCCTGCGGCATGACCCAATGCTGTATTCCTACCTCCTCGACCCGACCTATTCCTCCCATGGTCTTGCTGAAATTGCGTTGCGGCGGTTCAACCTGAAGCTCGCCGGCGCGCCTGCTGAATCGGCCGACATCACTGGCCGCCTGACCGCTGCTCTGCACGGGGAAGTCGAGCGATCTGGCCTGCTCAAGATTTACCAGGAGATCGATCTTCCGCTGGTCCCGGTTCTGACCCGGATGGAAGGTGTCGGAGTAAAGATTGACACAGCCGCTCTGGCAGACCTCTCCGGCCGGCTGGAAACCCAGATCGACGCGAAAGCCCGGGAAATTTACGAATGCTGCGCGCAGGAATTCAATATTAATTCGCCCAAGCAACTCGGCGATGTACTTTTCAATAAACTTAACCTGCCAAAACCGGTGAAGTACGGCAAAGGGCGGACCGTCTCGACCGCGGTTGACGTCTTAGAAGGCCTCGCACTGAGCCACGAAGCTCCGCGTCTGGTTCTCGAATACCGCCAGCTGTCCAAGCTTAAGTCAACCTACGTCGACGCTTTGCCCGCACTCGTGAATCATGCGACCGAAAGACTGCACACTACTTTCATTCAGACGGGAACTGCCACGGGAAGACTAGCCTCGGTCAATCCGAACCTGCAGAATATTCCGATAAGGACCGAGCTGGGCCGCGAGATTCGCGCTGCTTTCACCGCTGAACCGGGACACGTTCTCGTCGCCGCTGACTACTCGCAAATCGAATTACGGCTGTTGGCGCACTACTCGAAAGACCCATTGCTGGTTGAAGCATATCGCCGCGGGGATGACATCCACACCCTGACCGCATCGCAAGTGTTCGGTGTTCCACCACTGATGGTCACCTCCGAACACCGCCGGCAAGCTAAGGTCGTTAATTTCGGGATCGTTTACGGTCTCTCCCCGTTCGGACTCTCTCAAAATCTCGGTATTGATAAATCAGAAGCCAAGCGCTTCATCGACGCCTATTTCGAAAAGTACGCCGGTGTTCGCAAGTTCATAGACAAGACGCTCGATGACGCTCGTCGCGAACAGAAGGTGCGGACCCTATTCGGCCGCCTTCGCCCCATTCCCGACATCAACATCAAGAACGCCAACATGCGCGGATTCGCCGAACGTACCGCCGTGAATACTCCATTGCAGGGTACGGCGGCGGACCTGATTAAAATGGCGATGATCCGCATCGACGCTGCCATTCGTCAACAGAAGTTGAATTCATGCATGACGCTGCAGGTGCATGACGAGCTGGTCTTCGACGTCCCTGAGAAAGAACTTGATCGGATGCGGACGTTGATTCGAGAGGAAATGGAGAGCGTGCATCCCCTGCACGTTCCCCTCCTGGTCGAAGTTGGAGTCGGTCCGAACTGGCGCGATCTGGAATAAGTCGCCTAAAAAACCCCAACGGAACACAAAGCGGTCGTCGTTTGTGTCGTCCTGGGAAAAGACAGTTTTAGTTCATCAATTTCGCTGATCTTTACCACGAATCCCCGCTTCCCGCATCATCCTCCTCATCCGTGCATTGGCGATCCGTCTTGCCCGCAGCATCCGCCGTAAGATCACGGCGTACAGGAACCAGGCCAGCGCAGCAGCCGCGAACAGAAACAGTGCCAGGTTCGACAGGGCGAGAACGTTGCGCAGGATGGCCAAAAACCGATTGGGTGCCCCGACGATCAGCGCAGCAAGCGCGCCCACAATGACGACGGTGACGATCTGTGCCCTGGAAAGCATAGAGAAACGCTACGGTCTTGATCAGGATACTGGATTACAATGTCGGTAGTACCGCCGCGGATTGGCACTTTAGCAGGGGACCGAGTGAAACCAGTTATTTCATTCTGGCCACATGTGTCGTGGATCAACGTCGTTGACATCCTGCTGGTTGCGGCCATCATCTACGAAATCCTAGCCCTGATTCGCGGAACCCGCGCGGCGCTCATGCTGATCGCGGTCACGGTGGTTGCGCTCTTTTTCTATTTTGTCCGGATAGGGGAGCTAATCACCTTGAATTGGCTAGCCAGCCTTTTGTTCCCCTATGCGGTGTTTGCCCTAATCGTAGTATTTGCTCCTGAGCTCCGGCAGGCACTGGCGCGACTCGGACGCCGTCTCACGTTCCGCAGCCAGCACGGCGCAGACGGCGATGCCTATGACGACATCGTGCTCGCCGCCAATCTCTTCTCCCAGAACCAGACTGGAGCTTTGATCGTTATCGAGCGAGAAGTCGGGCTTCGTACCTATATTGAAAGCGGAGTACCCTTGGACGCGCACCTCTCCTACGACCTGTTGGCGACAATCTTCCGCCCAAGTGCTCCTCTGCATGATGGGGCGGTGATTATTCAGCGGGATCGGATAGCTGCCGCTGCCTGTTTTCTACCTTTATCCATGAATCCCGTGCTATCCACCCAATTGGGAACCCGCCATCGCGCCGCTATCGGCATCACGGAAGAGACAGACGCAATTGCGGTCGTGGTTTCAGAAGAGACCGGGGCCATCGGCCTGGCTGTAAGCGGAAAAATCGAGCGGGATATTACCGTCGAGCACCTGCGAAATCGGCTCAGCAGCGTACTTCGCCGCTATGTCCCACCCGCCACCTTGCCTACGATCACCACGCCGGGCAGGAACAATGGGGGCGACGAAGCGGTGCCTCGAGCGTCAGTCCCCAAAGGTTCAGATTCGCCATTTGATTCCTAAGGAATGATCGATGCGCGATTTTTTCAATCGCTTCGTGGTTCAAGACTTCGGGCTAAAACTACTTTCATTGGCCTTGGCAACCGGTTTATGGCTGGTGCTGGCCCGAGATCCAGCTGCGGAAGTCGCCGTCGACGCTCCCATTGAGTTCGATCATATGCCCAATAACCTGGAGATCAACTCTGAGCACATTCCGAGTGCGCAAGTTCGGGTGCGCGGACCGGCGCGGCTGGTGCGCGTTCTGCGCGCTGACCAGATCCACGTCCGGGTTGACCTGAGTGACGTCCGACCCGGCGAGCGCACCTTTAACTTGACTGCGCAACAGATCCGTCAGCCTCGCGATCTGGTCGTGGTTCAAGTCGTCCCCAGCCAATTTGAGCTTAGCTTTGACGTGCGCTCCCGCCGGGAGGTAGAGGTCCGTCCCCGGGTAAGGGGGCAGTTCGCTTCCGGGTTGCGCATAGCAAAAGTCACTGCGAATCCCGATCACGTTGCCATTGCCGGTCCACAAACGCGGGTGCAGGCGATTGACTTCGCCACCACCGATCCAATTGACGCGAGCGGAGTCACCAGTTCGCAAACCTTCACCACCAACGTCTACGTTCCCGATCCACTCATCCAAGTTGTGAATCCCACACCGGTACATGTCACGGTTATGATGGGGAGAGCCTCCGGGTCTTCCGGCGCTAACTAAACTAGTTCATGAGCGATCAACGTCAGTTGTTTGGAACAGATGGCATTCGTGGTGTCGCGGGAGAATTTCCCCTCACCGGGGAAAGCACTTACCTGATCGGCCGGGCACTCGGCCATGACTTGGTCCGCTCGAGCGCTTCGCCCAGCGCGGTCATTGGCCAGGATACGCGCGAGTCAAGCCGCTGGATTGCCGATCGTGTGGCCCAAGGACTCGCTTCGAGTGGAGTCCGAGTGCAAAGCGCGGGAGTGATTACCACCCCTGGAGTCGCTTACCTGGCGCGCTGCTGCCGATTCTCCGCCGGCATTGTCATCTCCGCGTCTCACAATCCCTGGACCGACAATGGCATCAAGGTTTTCTCCGGCGATGGTTATAAACTTCCTGACGCGCGTGAGCTTGCCATCGAGCGCGAGATTTTTTCCCTGATGCAGAACCCTCCCAAGCCTTCTGGAGCTGTCGTATTCTCCAGTTTGCCAGGCGAGGCAGCCTTGCGCCAGGCTTATATCGAATGGCTATCACACAATGTTTCGAGCGACTTGAGCGGCCTGAAAGTGCTCGTGGATTGTGCTAACGGTGCGGCTGCAGCCGAGGCTCCAGAACTATTCCATTCCTGCGGGATCGAAGCAACGTTTCTCCACGCTCGTCCTAACGGAAACAACATCAACGAAAACTGCGGCGCCCTGTATCCTCAGCATCTGGCTCAATCGATCGCCGCCATGGAATCTCAGTTTGACCTCGGAGTGACCTTCGACGGAGATGCGGATCGCGCTCTGTTCTCGGACGCACAGGGTAAGGTCATCGATGGTGACGCCGTTCTCCTGGTTACCGCTCGCGATATGCAAGAGCGCGGTACGCTGATCGGCAACACCGTCGTGGCCACGACCATGTCCAATATGGGACTGGAAATTGCCCTCAAACGCTCCGGAATCGCGTTGTTACGTGCCGGTGTGGGTGATAAATATGTGCTGGAAGAAATGCTCAAGACGGGAGCCTCGCTCGGCGGTGAGCAGTCAGGCCACATCATTTTTCGTGACGGCGATGCGACCACCGGAGACGGTCTCGTTACCGCCCTGCGCGTGATGGAGATTATGGCGCGCACCGGTCGCTCCCTGGCTGACCTCGTGGCCGATCTCAAGGTCTTCCCGCAAACCATTCGAAACGTCCGCGTGCGCGAAAAGGTGCCTTTTTCGCAGGTTCCCGCGATAAAACACGCGATCGAAGCGGCAGAGCAAGAGCTAAACGGAAATGGACGGGTAGTGGTGCGTTATTCCGGAACCGAAGCCCTTGCCCGCGTGATGATCGAAGCTGAATCAGAATCGAAAATGCGCGCTCTTGTCGAGACTATAGCCAACGCTATCCAAAGTTCTCTCGGAGTGTGATTCCAAGCCGCTGGCCGTTGTTGGTACGCGATCAGATCATGGACGGCGCTCTCAACCATGGCCGCACACTTTTTCCCGAATACGTTTTCAACTTGTTCTCGGGGAATCTTCTTTGACACGCTCAATGCCGACGCCCCAGCAGTGTTACACTTCCCCATCATGGGAATGGCTCGAAGCCGAGAGGCTCCCTGCGGTCTTAACCGCCACCGCCTGCAATCTCTGATGCAGCGTGAGCAGAAGAAATTTATCGACCAGCGCCCCAAGTCGCGGGCAGTATTCGAGCGCGCCTCGAAATCATTGCTGGGGGGCGTTCCCATGAATTGGATGACCAAGTGGGCCGGGGCCTTCCCACCCTTTGTACGCGAGGCCCAGGGTGCACATTTTTATGATGTCGACGGTCATCGTTATGTGGACTTTTGTTTAGGCGATACCGGGGCGATGACAGGGCACTCTCCATCCGCAACTGTGACCGCGGTCGAACAGCAGTTGTCGCGCGGGATCACACACATGCTGCCCAGTGAGGACTCGATCTGGCTAGGTGAAGAACTGCAAAAACGCTTCGGACTACCTTTTTGGCAGTTTGCCCTGACTGCCACCGACGCGAACCGCTTTTCCATCCGCCTCGCGCGTCATCTCACCGGCCGTCCAAAGATTCTCGTCTTCAACTGGTGCTACCACGGAACTGTGGACGAGAGTTTCATCACCTTACAGAACGGCGCGAGTCGCGCCCGCCGGGGAAATCTCGGGCCGCCTGTCGATCCATCGATCACAACCAAAGTAGTGGAATTCAATGATGTGCCCGCGCTCGAAGCAGCCTTGCAGACTCGCGACGTCGCTTGCGTCCTCGCGGAACCGGCCCTGACGAACGTTGGAATCGTTCATCCGGCACCAGGGTTCCATGAGGCTCTGCGTGAGCTCACGCGCAAGCATGGCACGTTGCTCATCATTGATGAGACTCATACGATCTGCGCTGGCCCTGGCGGCTTTACACGCGTGAAAAATCTTCAACCCGACTTCCTGGTTTTTGGCAAACCCATCGGCGGCGGCGTTCCCGGTGCGGTCTATGGATTTACCAAGCAATTAGCTAAACTGATTTCCGAACGGCTGAGCCTGGAAGATTGCGATACCGGCGGAATCGGCGGCACGCTGGCCGGCAATGCTCTATCACTGGCCGCTATGCGCGCCACCTTGCAGAAGGTGCTCACCAAAGAGGCCTTCGCACGCATGATTCCCCTCTCCGAGCGCTGGACCGCCGGGGTCCGGGAAACCATCACCGATTTCACCGTTCCCTGGAGCGTAACCCGCTTGGGTTGTCGTGCCGAATATCTGTTCGCAGCTGAGGAACCGCGCAACGGCGCCGAGGCCCACGACGCCATGGATTTCGAACTGGAACGCTTCATGCACCTCTACGCCATGAATCGTGGGATTCTGCTCACGCCATTCCATAACATGGCACTGATGTCGCCGGTCACGGAGGCGGAAGATGTCGACCGCCACAGCAAAGTGTTCCGCGATGCAGTCCGGGAACTGGTCGTGTGATAAGTTCTAACATCCTCCCGCTGGTGAGCAGAGAACAGTCCTGATCTGTTACCCTCTTACTTCCGCTCGAATGAGTTCGCCCCCGCGCCAGATTGCTGCACTTCTACTCGTTGCGACACTGCTGACATTATTGCCAGCGTGCGCTACCCCGCGCCCGCCTCTGCCGCCATCACTGGAGCTGCCCAAGCCAGTTGCGGATCTGCGCGGCTTCCGTAAGGCCGACAAGGTCACCCTTATCTGGACTGTTCCTGCAATGACTACCGAAAAGATAGCTCTTCATCATCTCGGTCCTAGTTTGGTGTGCCGGAGCATCGAGGTTGCCATCAATCGTTGTGATCCGGTAGGCAGCGTGCAGCCGTCGGAGCTGCCGCCGCCTAAACCTGCCCAGCAAACCAATCCTAAGAATAAGAACAAGCAGGCGATTACGCCTGTCCAGGCCACCTACACGGATGTCCTCTTGCCAAAACTGGAGCAAATGAATCCTACGGGCTTCCTAACTTACGCAGTTGAAACACAGAATACCGATCTGCGCAGCGCCGGTCTCTCCAATCAAATTCAAATTCCACTCGTGCCCACCTTGCCCGCCCCACCAGACCTGAGCGCCTCGGTGACCGCAGACGGCGTGGTTCTCGCTTGGAGCGGTGTGCTACCCGAGGTGCAAAGCCCGGGAGTGACCTACACATATCGCATATATCGTCGAGACCGGGCCAACAAAGCGGTCGCTGTCGCGGGCGAACTTCCGGTTAGTCTGGCAGCCCAACCGAAACTGATAGATAGCGGCATGGAGTGGCAGAAAACGTATGACTACTGGATTACGGTGGTCAGCGCTCTCACGAATTCACGAAACTCGACTTTTCAGGTGGAAGGGGAGGATTCCGCTCCGATTGAAGTCGCCGCGATCGATATTTTCCCGCCGGCGATTCCGAACGGGCTACTGGCGGTCTCATCTGGCGAAGGCCAGCAACCATTTATTGATCTGACGTGGGCGCCCAACACCGAACCCGACTTGGCGGGGTACAACGTCTACCGAAGGCAAGGAACTGGAGATTGGGTGAAGATCAATACAGAACCGGTCAAGTTGCCCACCTTCCGCGATACTGATGTCGTGCGCAGAAACGAGTACAGCTATCGAGTTTCAGCGGTTGACTTGCGCGGAAACGAAAGTTCGCGATCCGAAGAAACCAGCGAGACGGTTCGATAGCTAAACTCGCCCAGCCTTTCCTCTGCGGGGTGCACAGATTTCGGCCCGCGATTTTACCGCTTCGTCTAGAGCTGCCTTTTCCGCCGTGGTAAGTGGCCTAGTGCTTCCCTTAGCCAGATCACCGAGTTCCAGAGGTCCGACAGCTACGCGCAGGAGCCGGATTACCTCAATCCCTAGCTGCTCGAACATGCGCCGGATGTGTCGGTTCTTGCCTTCCTCCAAAACGATCTCCAACCACGCACGTCTCTCACCCCTGCGTATCACTTTTGCCCGCTTAACTCGCAGCAGCATACCTTCGCTGGCCACCCCTTCTACCAGCCGGTTGATCAAAGCATCATTGCCTGGAGCATTCACCCGCACGTGATAGATTTTTTCCAGATGGGTCTCCGGGGCCGAAATACCAGCCGCCCATTCCGAATCGTTGGTCAGCAACAGCAGTCCTTCACTGGCCTTGTCTAGGCGGCCGACTGGAGCTACCCAAGGCGACTCCTTATCCACAAAGTCATACACCGTTTGGCGTTCTTGTTCGTCCGATGCCGTGGTAACTGCGCCGCGAGGCTTGTTGAGAACTATGTAGATCTTCTTGCCTCGAGCGACGCGGTGACCGTCGACGGCAATTGTGTCGCTTTCCAACCGTACAGGGTGTTCTGGATCTCTTTCTGGCCTCTGATTTAGAGTTACACGTCCGGCACCGATCAGCTCTCTCGCTTGCGACCGCGAACAATAACCCATCTTGGATAGCGCTCTGGCCAACCCAACCTTACGAGTCCTTTGCACCAAACCATCGTAGCGCAACCGAGTCAGTATCCCTGTGCACCAGCAAACTCTGTCTGGTCAAAAACTTAGCAGCTACGCGAAAACCTGAGGCATTTTAAGGCCTCCAACCGATACACCCGGCCCCGTAGAAATCCGACACTGGAGCGTCACTTTAATGAAAGATTCGGAATCCGCGGAGGTTCTATCTATGAAAGCACGGACAACATTGTTGTCTGTCCTCCTGCTGTGCGCGACCTGGGTAGCTGCCCAGAGCACTTCTCCCAGCAGCACAAACTCGACGGGGAGCACGGGCCAAACCGGCACGATGCCTTCTACCGGTAGTTCCGAGACCAGCGGGAACTCGCAGACATCCACCACCACAACCCAGACAACAACGACCACGACGCCAAGCAATTCACAGAGTGGTTCGGTTTCGGGCTCACAGAACACCAACGCAACGCCAAACGGCACGAATCAGAACGGTACTGCCACTACTCCAAGTTCGACGGGCAGCGCTGGAACAGGCATCGGCTCTTCCACCGCAGGGCAACAGGCCGGACAATCCACCGTTTCCGGAAGCAACGGCAGTTCACTTACTGGCTGTTTGAGTGGATCGGCGGCGAGCGCCAATTACACCCTGACCACGACCGAGGGGTCGGTATACACGTTGACCGGGAACTTCGATCAATTAAGGACGCACATCGGCCAGGAAATCCAGGTCAGCGGTCAGCGCGGTGGAAGTTCGGCAATGGGTACGGCGAGCTCGAATCCAACCGATCAGTCCGGCGCCAACGCCAGCGCTACGGCCACAACCGGCGCAGGAACGGGCGGCGTTGGCCAGGCGGGCGTTTCTGGATCAGTCAACTCTGGAATGGCTGGAACCAGCAGCAATGCGAGCTCAGGTCAGGTTTTTCAGGTCACGAGCGTGACTCAGGTTGCCGATCATTGCAAACCGGGAGCAGCTCCGGGCCCTCCCAGTTCTCGGCTTCATCAGCCATTTGTTCGTGAAGGATGGCTGGCTACGAACCTGATGCCGCAAGCCACCGGTGCGGGGGCGGCGGCAGGCCATCCTGGAACAACCGGGGGCGCGGCGGGTAGTGTGAACCAAACTGGCACTATGGGAACTGGCACTCAATCCGGTACTACCGGATCCACGACCACCGGGCAGACCGGGACCACGGGCACAACGACCGGAATTGGAACCACTACGCAGCAGAACCCGGGAACAACCGGCACCACGGCACCGGGAACTATAACGGCAACGCCGGGAACCACAACAGCTACGCCGCCAGGGGCCACTACAACTCCTACTCCCGGCACTACCAACACGTTACCCGAAACAAGTACGCCCGGAAGCACAACACCAACGACGGGAACCACAACGGCCACACCGCCAGGGGCCACTGCAACTCCTACCCCCGGCACTACCAACACGATACCGGAAGCAACTACGCCGGGCACAACTACCGTCCCTGATAACAATCCAGGGACGACGACCCCAGGTACACCAACTACCACCCCGGGGACCACGACCGCTCCGAGCACGACAACGCCACCGGACGGAAGCAATACCGGAATCGGAACGAATCCGGGGTCCCAGACGAATCCAGGAGCTGTGCCGCCGACAACCACACCCGGTACCACCGCCCCGCCTCCACCTCAGCAATAGGCTCCGCTTTGCATCAACCTCCGGGCTCGCACTTCCGCGAGCCCTTTTTTTTTGACGAGCCGATTTCACTATGGTTTCGGTGTCGGCTTTGATGGGTGCACTCCCGCAGCTTGGCGAGTTCTATGCCGTGCGTTGTCCAGCCGAGATCGCGTCCACAATGGCAAGTCCAGTTACTGCGGTAATGTCACGGATGACGTGATGGATTTCGAGGTTCATTTGCGTCAGCGCCTTGTCGATGTCGGGCACGTGTTGACGGGCCGCCGCGCGACCAGTTCGCTACGGTGCCGTAATATGGCCGCCACGGCACAGATGTCCTGCCCGGGCCTAATCCAGCTGCAGCAATCCCACCGAGTGCAGGTACCACCATTGGCACTCGTGCCAGTCGGTGTGCCCTCCAGGTACGCTCTTCATGCGAAGACAGGCGATCGTCCCCAGCCGGATTTACCTCCTTCATCAGCCGTGTCGTTCGCGAGCCCACACCTTAAGGCTCGCTTAAGGGAGTATTCTTCAAAATCCTGCACCAGCGTCCTGGGTAATTGTCGTTCGCTCTTAGTTTTGGAATTCATGTTTTGGAGGTTCTGGCTATGTTTTTTCGCACATTTGCAGCGGTTCTGCTATTTCTCGGAACTGCTGCCACGCTGAACGCTCAGCAGTACTCAGTCACCGGCCGCATCCCACTCGTCCGGCGACGAAGGCTGGGATTATCTTATTGCTGATCCCTCAAATCGCCAGTTGTACGTCTCTCATGGCACTAATGTTCAGGTGGTCGATCTGGACACGGGTAAGCAGGTTGCCAAGATCGGCGGTATGAAGCACATCCATGGCATCGCCTTGGCCGACGACCTCAGCAAGGGCTTCATCACTGACGGCGGGGATAACGTGGTCGTGGTATTTGATCTCAAATCTAATCGAGTCAGACAGAAGATAAAAGCTGGCGAGAACCCGGACGGTCTACTTTACGAACCAGTTAAGAAGCACGTCTTCGCCTTCAATGGTCGAAGCAGCAATACAACTGTTATCGACGCGGAAACCGATAAAGTAATCGCGACTATTCCGCTTAGTGGCAAGCCTGAATTTCCGGCGACCGATGGTAAGGGAAATGTCTACGTGAACATCGAAACCAAGAATTCACTCGTGAGCCTTGATCAGGATGGAACGAAGGTGAAGAACGAGTGGTCGCTCGCGCCCTGTGAAGAACCTTCGGGACTGGCCATGGATACCAACGGCCGCCGCCTGTTCTCTGTTTGTTCCAACAAGCTGATGGTAGTAACTGACGCCGATACTGGCCAACACGTGGCCAAAGTCGTCATCGGAGAAGGTCCCGACGCCGCTTCGTACGATGCTGAGAAAAAGCTGGTATTCTCCTCCAATGCCGAGGGGACGCTTACTGTTGTTAAGCAGGACAGCCCGAACAAATACACCGTGGTCGAGAACGCCGCGACGGAAAAGCGCGCCCGAACAATGGCTCTTGATCCCAAGACCCACAAAATCTATTTATCCTGCGCCGAGTTTGGCCCCGCTCCTCAACCGACTCCGGATAATCCGCAGGCTCGCCCAAAGCCAAAGGCTCGAACTTTTCACCTGGTTGTAGTCGCTCCTGAGGAAATGACTTCTCGGAGGTGATTTCGGCGTCACTCTGAAGGAAGTGAGGGATCTGGGTTGTGCCCAGCCCAGATCCGGAAAGCGCGGACCTGCAAAACCAAAAGCCGGACATCGAAATTCTAACTGGGTGGTCGCTCGGTTGATCGTGAGTTGTACTCTCGATCTTCCAGCATGTCGGATATGCAACGTCCGAAACACACTATTGCCAGCGCAACCAAGGCGACAGGCAAAACGAACAAGGCGATCATCATTAACGATTTGAGAAGGTCTGCCATAGTGCTCGCAAATGCATTGA
>Ga0126372_10000659_pt1 | contig 12546 bp, 10 predicted proteins | sample PanSoiMetaPlot_6_FD_92762 | JGI IMG/M metagenome (GOLD analysis project Ga0126372, IMG submission 92762) | Tropical forest soil microbial communities from Panama - MetaG Plot_6 | ecosystem: Environmental > Terrestrial > Soil > Tropical forest > Bulk soil | place: Panama | collected 2016-02-17
AACCTCCGACGCCGCGCCGGCCAAGAAGGAGATCAGGCAAGGCATACATGACTGGCCAGGACCGCGATATTCTGCCGCCACTGTCACGCGCGGCGTTCCTCGCCGATCAGTTCCTCAACTATGTGCTGAACGGCGATCTTTGGCTGGAAGCCGCCCGCTGGTTGGAAGATGACGACCACCGCGATGGCTCCGGCTGGCACATTCCCGCGCGGCCAGGCTGGTGTTCCTTCTCGTCGCGTCGGCGCTTAGCCGCGGTCCGCATGCCCAAGTACTCGGATCGAGCGGTGGCGACAACTGTCGAGCTGCGCGAGGGCGGAGTCGATCTCGCTGGGCGCCAGCGTGGATGAAGGCCTCTAGCGGTCACTGCGTGCCAAAGCTGGTTCACCGTGCCTTGGCGGTTATGATGTTGCGGTGTCCGCCGTAGCTGACAACCTGTTCTACGTATCGCAGGTACCCGCGTTGCCGCCGGACATCACGCCGGCCGCAATCCGCGATGCACTGATTGGCGAGGAGCGGGCTGACTTCGAGCGGGTCTACCGGGATACGATGATTTGAGGCTGCTCGGACGCTGGACCTGACCAGGGTGTGGGTCCGGCGTACTTCGGTCAGATGTGAGTGCTGAGCGGACTGGTCCAGGGCCTTGATCAGTATCGTCGCGAGCTGCCTTGACGACACCCGAAGCTGGCGTGTGACCGAAGCCGGCATGGACCGAGACTACTGGGTGGCCAGGGCGCCATTGTCATCAGATTCTGACGGCCGCGGCCCGCCCGGCGACAGGAACGAATATGGCTTGTGACTACTCAGTGGTGATGTCTGCTGAGATCGGCGTGGTCTGTCCGGCCCTAGCCGTTCTTGCCGCCTTGCGGGCGGCCTTCTTCGCTGCCGACTGCCGCGCCTGCTCCTCGACCGAGACGACGGTCTCGGGCCGTTCCCGACCGAACCGCTTGGCGTAGATGTGTTCGATGAACTGAGGAAGTGGCGCCTTCCACGGTTCCTGCTGATGGTTACCGATTTTGCCGAACTTCCGGGGGTTCAACCCGAGCTCCCGCGCCATCTGCACGTGTGCATGCGAGAGCCGATATCGTTTTCGCACCTCGACCCAGACCTGCAGGTCGGGCGGCAGGGGCCTTGTCTTCGCAGCCACCAAGCGACGATAGCGGACCGACAGCAGACGACGTGTCGTAGGGCGCCGGCTGTACGGTCAATGCCGCTTAGCCCAGTTTGATCATAAAAGCCTGGTCTGGTGCATTCAGTCGCTGACCTGGGCGGACGCGTTGAAGCAAGGATGGGCCCAACGCCACATGGCTAGGCGCGTGTTGTTGCGATGGATGGTAGCGGCTGCTGGCGGTGCACCGGTTGCGCTGTGGATCACGAGGTTATCGTCCCTCTGAATCGATTCAAAGCGAGCCAGAACCTCGTGATCAACATGATTGTGGCGTGGGCGGTGCGGATCCGGCTGGGTGTTTGGTAACCGAGCGTGTTCATGCTCCTTTGGCGGCATTCGCGAGGGTGGTATCGCGGATCGATGGAACATGGGCGGAGAATGTGCAAGTCACCGTCTTGATCATTTCAAGCTTAACTGGCTGACCTCGATCGGCCCGACGAGGTCGGCCAGCGTGGGAGTCGCCGGTGGCCGAGTCGTTTCGTCGCTCCGGCGCCAGGGGGCTCAAGCGCGGGCGGCGCAGCGCCGACTTGTGCTATAAGCCCATGAGTGGGTCGATCTTCGTGGAAGTTGTACCCGTTTGGGTGAAATCTAGCCGGGGCTTTCGGATCTCTATCTAACGAGTGTGCGGTCCTGTGGGGGCCGCCAGGGGAAAGGCGATCCAGGGAGGGATCTTGAGCGACCGCTGCACCGACGCGCGAGCCGAGCGTATTGCCGCAGCCGACGCACTGACGCGGCTGCCGTGGCCCGAGCACATCAACAATGGGGAGGAAGGGGACTATCCGTACATCGCCAACTACAGCAAGGGTCTGCCGCACAACAAGTTCGGTGAGGTAGAGTTTGATGCGTACAACGCAATGTTGCGGGCGCTTTCCACAAAGGCGTCGGACGACTTCGAGCGGATTCCGTCTGGGGTCCGTGATGGTCGGCGCCTGGTCAACCCGCAGGCCGGCCTGGCCTTCGACCTGGAAGGGCCGGACGCCCAGGCATTGACCATGCCGGCGGCGCCGCGAATCGACAGTGCTCGCAACTCGGCCGAGATGGTCGAGCTGTACTGGATGGCGTTGTGCCGGGACGTACCGTTCCTGGAGTTCGACGGCAACCCTGTCGCCGCGGCCGCCGCTGACGAGCTGTCCGGACTGCCCGATTATCACGCTCCGAGGGTGAAGGGCCAGGTCACGCCGGCGGTACTGTTCCGCGGCGACACGAAGGGTGATGTACGCGGCCCGTTTCTTTCCCAGTTCCTGCTGCGCGACATCCAGTACGGCACGCTGCGGATCCCGCAGCTGCACGACACGGTCCCGGTCGGGGTGGACCACCTCACCCAGTTCGAGAACTGGCTGATGGTCCAGCGCGGCGCCATGGCGCCGGATACGCAACGTGATCAGGTTAACCGCCGGTTCCTGCGAACGCCTCGGGATCTGGCCAACTACGTGCACTTTGACGCGCTGTACGAGGCGTACCTCAACGCCGCCCTGATCCTGCTCGACGCGCAGGTGCCGGTAGACCAGGGCAACCCCTACCAGCACTCAGCCAACCAGGCTGGGTTCGGCACTTACGGTCCACCGCATCTGCTGTCGCTGGTCACCGAGGTGGCCACCCGTGCGCTCAAGGCCGTGTGGTTCCAGAAGTGGTTCGTGCACCGCCGCCTGCGGCCCGAGGCCTTCGGCGGCCGCATTCACGCGCACCTGAGCGGCATGCGCGATTACAGCATGATCGACCCGATCGTACTGAACTCGCGCGCGGCCAAGACGACGAACGACAAGTACCACACCTATCTGCTGCCGCAAGCGTTCCCCGAGGGATCGCCCCTGCACCCTGCGTACGGCGCCGGTCACGCTACGGTCGCGGGCGCGTGCGTCACCGTGCTGAAGGCGTGGTTCGACGAGTCCGCGGTGTTGCCCAATCCAGTGGTGCCCAACGCCGAGGGCACCGCGTTGGTGCCCTACACCGGGCCGGACGCGGGCCGCCTGACGGTCGGCGGTGAGCTGGACAAGGTGGCGTCCAACATCGCACTCGGGCGTAACCTCGCCGGTGTGCACTGGCGCACCGACTACAGCGAGTCACTCCGCCTCGGCGAGGCGGTCGGCATCGGCGTGCTTCGCGACCAGGTGCGCGTCGGTCACGAGGCGGCGTCGTTCGGGCTGACCCGTTTTGACGGCACCCGCATAACCATCTGATCGTGCCGTCGCCGGCGGCACGGCCGGATGGCAATATCAGTCCCGATATGGAGGCTGGCGCCGTCCACTTGCAGTAGTGAACGCAGACCCCCGCGCACATGAGCTGCGCGGGGGTCTGCGTTGCGACCCGAGCCTGGAGTGGTCATGACTGTTCCGAGAGTCGTTCCGCTCGCCGCGATTGTCCGGTCCGGGTTCGTCGAGGGGTACCACCATGGCAGGCTGGTCGTCCTCGCCGCGGATGGCTCCGTTGACTATGCGGTCGGCGATGTCGACGGGGTGTTCCTGCCGCGTTCGTCGAACAAGCCGATGCAGGCGGCGGCGATGGTGGAGCAGGGGCTCGACAGCGCGGGTGAGACGCTGGCCCTGGCCGCGGCCAGCCACGCGGGCGAGCCGTTCCACATCGAGGGTGTCCGCAGGATCCTGGCCGGGGCGGGGCTTGGCGAGGGGATGCTGCGCTGCCCGCCTGCGTGGCCGCTGGCCGAGGAGGCCAAGTTGAGCCTGATTCGGGCCGGTGCGGGATCCCCGGCACGGATCATGATGAACTGTTCTGGCAAGCACGCGTCGATGCTGGTGACCTGCGTGCGCAGCACCTGGGCCACTGATGATTATGTGAGCCCTGAGCACCCGCTGCAGCGGGCCGTGCGTGCCACGGTGTCGCGTCTTGCCGGTGAACCGGTTGGCTTCGTGGCGGTCGACGGTTGCGGCGCGCCGCTGTTCGGGGTCTCGCTGGCGGGCTTGGCGCGGGCAGTCCGCGCCTGTGTCTTGGCCGCGGTTGGCAGTCCGGAGCGCCGGTGGCCGATGCGATGCGCGCGCATCCGGAGTTCGTGGCGGGTCCGGGGCAGCTCGACACGGAGCTGATGCGGGGCGTTCCGGGGCTGCTGTCCAAGAGCGGCGCCGAGGGTGTGCAGGCCGTGGCGCTGCCGGACGGGCGCGCGGTGGCGTTCAAGATTGACGATGGCGCGGCGCGGGCGCGGGGCCCGATTCTGGTCGCCGAGTTGCGGCGGATGGGGATCGAGGCGGCGGTGTTGAGCCGGTACGCCGAGGTGGCGGTGACCGGGGGCGGGCGGCCGGTCGGGGCCATTCAGGCGGTAGCCCGACCGACATGAGAGGGCTACTTTTGTTGTGTGCAGGGCACCGCGATCGGGTTTCCTGACGCCATCGATGGGCAATCGCGCGAAGCAATAGCGCCCGCGGCGCCGCCGGCGTGTCAGCCGAGATCCGGTGGTTCGGCCGGGGCCCGCGGGTCGACAGCGTGCTGCCCGCGGATCTATGGCATGGGAGTCGACGACTTTGAGCGAGTACCAGTACTACGAGTTCCTGGCGGCGGACCATCCGCTGGATGAGCGGCAACAAGCCGAACTGCGGGCGATCTCGACACGCGCGGACGTCACCGCGACCAGCTTCGTGAACGAATATCATTGGGGGAGTTTCCGCGGAGATCCACGTAAGCTGATGGAGCAGTGCTTCGACGCGTTCCTCTATCTGGCCAGCGTGGGTATTCACCGGCTGATGATCCGGTTACCAGCCCAGCTACTCGATCTCGACACGGCGAGGCGGTACTGCGCCAGCGATACGGCCAGTTCATGGCGGCATCGCGACGATGTGCTCATCGATCTTCGCTGCGAGACCGACAGTGAAGACTGGGATTGGGTGAACGAAAGACCGCTCGGGGCGATCATCCCGATCCGCGACGATCTCGCCGCCGGCGATTATCGCGCCCTCTACATCGCCTGGCTGCTGGCGGCGCAGTCCGAACTCGACGACGATGAAATCGAGCCGCCCGTCCCGCCCGCTCTCGGGTCGCTGAACGCTCAACTGCGCGCCTTAGTCGATTTTCTTCGCATCGACGAGGACCTTCTCGCGGTCGCGGCGAGCGTCAGCGGTCTTCGCCTGGAAGTCCCGGAAGTCCCGGAAGTGGGATCGGTAAAGTGGATCGAAACTCTGCCGGATCCGGACAAGGACGCGTTACTGCTGCGTGTCATCGGTGGTGATCCGTACGTCCGCTGCGAGATGCTCCAACGCATCCGAACGCAGCATCAGGGCACATCCAGATCCGGTAAGCGCACGGTTGGCGAGTTGCTCGCGGCCGCCTCGGCTCGTCGCACCGTGGTGATTCACTACGGTTCGGCGGCACTCGACCGCGCCGCGCCGTCGAGTATGTTGCTGTAAGCCCGGAACTGGTTGCGCCGGCCGTGCCGGGGTGGGCTTCGTCGTGGAACCCCAACGCGATCGTGGTCCTAGGCTGGAGCTTGGCGAGCATCGCGGTTATCGGAATGGCCCGAGTCTTCCGAGACCGCCGAATCGAGGCGAAGCGCGCCGAGCAGCGGTGCGGTCATCGCCGTCGTTACCAGCGTCATGACCACGAAGATCGCGAAAAGATTCTGGCCTATGACACCGAGCGTAAGCCCGGTGCTGAGCACGATCAGCTCCGTCAGCCCGCGGCAGTTCATCATCACACCGAGCCCGAACGTGTCCCGCCAGCCGAATCGCGCGGCGCGGGCGGCGAGGGCGGTCGCGGCCAGTTTGCTCACGACCGCCACCACGATGACCAGCAGACACACGAGCAGATCGGTAATGCCGCTGGACACGTTCAGGTCTATCCGGAAGCCGACAGTGGCGAAGAACAGGGGCAGCGCCAGCAGCACACCCGCGGTTGCGAACCGGATCACATGCCTGACCACCACCTTGTCCCGTGGGAGTATCGCGCCGGCCATGAACGCGCCAAAGATCGCATGCACGCCCGCGGCGTCGGTGAACCATGCGAACGAAATGCCCAGGAGCAGGACCACTCCGATGGCCGCCAGGCGACCCCCGCGGCGCGTCTCCACGATGGCGAAGAAGCGATGCAGCAGCGGGCGCAACACCAGCACCGCCACGCAGGTGAACGCTGCGATCAGCGCGATCGTTCGCACCACGCCGGCCTGTGAGGTGCCGCGGGCCAGCGCGATCGTCACGGCCAGCAGGCACCATGCCAGCAGGTCGCCCACCCCCGCGCTGATCAGCCCCAGGGTGCCCAGCCGGGATTCCATCAGCCCGCGCTCGCGCAGGATCCGGGCCAGCACGGGAAAGGCGGTTACCCCCATGGCGACCCCGATGAACAGCAGAAACGCCGACCAGGGCGCAGCCTGCGGCCGGTAGCGGTCGGCAAGCAGGAGCGCGACGAGCACGCCGCAGGCGACCGGAATCGCGATCATGGAGACCCCGACCATGCCCACTGCTGGCCCGGCCGCACGCAGCCGGCCGAACGAGACCTCGAAGCCGACGAGAAGCATGAAGATCGCGACGCCGACCGACGCGATACCGCTCAGATATGGCATCAGCTCCGGCATGAAGATGCCGCGCTGAACCTTGGGCGCGAGCTCGCCGAAGAGCGTCGGGCCGAGCAGGATGCCCATGAAGATCTCGCCGATGACGCGTGGCTGGCCGATCCGCTCTACCAGGCGCCCGGCGATCCAGCCGGCGATCACGATAACCGCGATGGCGAGCAGCAACCGCCAGAACAGCACGCCGCCCCCGCTGGTCAGCTTGCGAATGCGGCCCTCATGCGCGGTGATGAACCCCCAGCCGAGCGTGGCCAGCGCGCCAAATGTCACAACGATCGCGGCCGCGGCCACGAAGCCGCTCGCGGTAGGTCGGCTGGGGCCTACCGCTGCCGAGCCGGACGCGATCGTGTCACTGCGATTCGACAACCGATCCCCGTCTCCCCGTCAGGTCGCATGGCGCATATCTGAACATCGTATCCTAACTGGAATTACCGCGGTTCCGGCCCGAAGTTAGGGAAGTCGTTAACTCTAGTTCCCGGTTCGGTCGGTGGGCGGTTCGCTGTCGGCTCGGCCGTTACATCGGGCGAGCCGGTCCTGCATGGCTTGTAACTTGTTTGTAACTCCCGTGACAAGTGCGGCGGCAATGTCCACCTCATATGCCGTGAGTCGCCGGGTCGTGCCCCGTTCACCGATGCCTGAGTGATCAAGTATGGTGAGTGCCCTTCCTGTGGTGTCGTATGGCCGCTTCGCGTCCGCGCACTGATCGAACCACGGTTCCGTGATTCGCTCAAGCCTGTGTCTGAAAGGCATCGGGCGCTGCGTAAGCTGAAATTTTCTTTGATTCCCCGTGACGGGCGACCCGTGGCGCAATGCCACGCAGTCCAAGATGATCACGGATGTGACCCGCATCTTCTCCGCACGTGTTCCACTGATCCGCGCGGTGCGCCCCATCATTGATGCCGCCAGGACGGCTCACCAGGACATGAACACGCTTGGTTACTAGCCATCCAGCCAGTCCGCATCGTTCACGCCCAATCATGTTGACCACGAGGCTTTGGTCCACTTTGAATCGATTCAGCTGGACAATAACCTCGTGATCGACATTGTAGCCGGTGCGCCGTTGGTGGTAGTCATCACTCACCGTAACGGTACGTGTCCAACTAGGCGACCATTGGCCCAATGGCCCTGCGTTAAGGCAATAGCACGGCCTCTACCTGCGGAAACACGGAAGGCGGCGACGTTGTGACCGTCTTAACGCGGGGCTATTGGCCCATCCTTGCTTCAACGCGTCCGCCAAGATCAGCGGCTGACCGCATTCGGGCAGAGGCATGATCAAACTGGGCCACGTAGCATTGCCCGTAGTGTCGCTTGCTGAGGCGACTAACCTCTTGCCTCGTTGCGTTCCCCTGTGGTAAAGGGTTCGGACGTGGGCGGGTGCTGCCTGGTGAGCGGGCAGTGCCCTCGTCACAGTTTCGATCATACGGGCACCGTTGATGGGCGTTGATTGGGCAAGCGCACTATCGAGCGCTGAAGGTGGGGGCGCTGCAAGGTGAGCATTGACAGCCAGTGTGATCTTGGCGTATTTTCTCGATGGGTTAAAACGAAATTTGGTGCGAACTCATGGATTCGGCCGTGCTGGGGGTTGGCGCAGGTCCGCGGACATCCCTTGCGGGAAGGTAGCGATGGTCAGCGAGCACGCGTCCGGTGTCGTCCTGGGGGAGGGATGAAGGCAGTTCGTCACGTTTCGACCCGCTCTTCGTGGATTTCACCAGCATGTTTGGGCTGATTCAGCGTCGGCGGACGCCGATGGACGGGTCGGCGATGGACGGGTCGCCGGGCGCGGGCTCTCGGCCCGGTTCGGGGAGCGCCGGCGGGACGTACGGTGGCGCGGCGTTGTCGCGCCTGCTGTTGCTGGCCGCCATTGCGGCCGGCGCTGTGGCGCAGGGTGGGTTCTTCCCGGCGGGCCGCGGCGTCGTTGGTGCCCTGCTGGCGGCCGCTGTGGTCGTCGCGCTGCTGTGGTGGCCGCCGTCCACTGCGGATCTGCGGCTGGGGCCGCTGTACGCGGTGGCCGCGCTGGCCGGCTGGGCGGCACTGCAGGGAGTGGCGCGCGGAGCCCCGGCGAGCGCCGGGCTGTATGTGTTGCTGCTCGTTGGGATGGTCGCGGTTTTGCTGGTATGCCGCCGGCTCGAGGCGAGCGAGCGGGAACTGCTGCTGGGTGGCGTGCTCGCGGTCGGGCTGCTGGTAGCGGCGACCGGCTGGGTGGGGGTGGCTTGGCGGCTACGCCCCTGGGCACTGCCGGACCAGGGACTTTGGCGAGCCGCCGGCACGTTGACCTACGCCAACGCGGCCGCGGCGCTGCTGGTGCCGCTTGCGCTGGTCGCGCTGGGGATGCTGGTCGCTCGGCCCAGGTCGGTCGGGTTGGTGCTGGCAGCGACCGGGCTGCTGGCGGGCGCCGGCGCGACGTTGAGCAGGGGCGGTTTCGCGGGGCTTCTGGTCGGGATGCTGCTGCTCGTGACGCTTGCCCGCGCGGGCCGGCGACTGCGAGCGGTGGTCGGCCCGGCCCTGGGAGCCGGTGTCGCGCTCATCGGGCTGCTGCCGGCCATGCCCGTCGCCGCGGCGCCCAGGCCGGCTCTGGGGATGATCACACTGGCGGCGGGGATGGCGCTGGCCGCGCTGGTGACCAGATTGCCGGGCCGGGCGCTGGCCGTCATGGTGCTCGCGATCGTCGTGGCCGGCGGGTTCACGGCGCTTGGCCGGGCGCCGTCATCGATCACGGACGCGGCCGACCAGGTCCGAGCGGTGCGGCTCAGCGTGGTCTCGGCCGACCGGTCAGGTGCGACCGCCGCGGCGTTTCACATGCTTGCCGCCAGCCCGCTGATGGGAGTCGGGCCCGGGCAGGCAACGCTGCGCTGGACCGGCCAGGACGGAGAGCTGCGGGTCCAGCGCTATGTCCACAATGAATATCTGCAGGTGACAACCGAATTGGGGGCGATCGGCGGCGGGCTGCTGGCCTGGCTGCTCGGCGCGTTTGCCCTACTCGCCTGGCGCGGTCGAGCGATTGCGTCATCCCGTGTCGCCTGGGCCGGTATTATCGCGGGACTCGGCGCGCTTGCCGTGCACAGCGCGTTCGACTTCGTCTGGCACCTGCCAGTAATTCCGCTCGTTACCACGGTGCTTGTGGGCGTGCTCACGATGCCCATTCTTCGGCAGCCGGCGGCACCGCCCGCGGCCGAACCGTCCGGTATCGAACAGAAGGAGGAGTTTCAATGAAGGTTCGCGCCTTAGCCGTGACGGCCGCGGCACTCGTGGTCGGAACGGCGCTGGCGATTCTCGGCCCAGCGTCGCCGGCCGTCGGGTTCTTCTCCCCGCCGCTGCTGCTTGACGTGCGAATCCAACCAACGGCCACACTCGTCGCGAGGGGCGCGGCCGTCGATGCTGGGGTCGAGGTGACTTGTGCCGGAGCGAGCAATGCGTATCTCAGCGTGAGCATCGTTCAGCGGGTCGGCAGTGAGGTCGCCACCGGCTACGGCAGCACCCAGGTCGGCTGCACCAATCAACGGCAGACAGTGCTCGTGCGGGTTATGGCGAGCCAGGGGAAGGCGTTCAAGAAGGGGACGGCCGCCGCCGACGCCCAGATCTCGGCCTGTACTTTCCAAGTATGCGGTACCGAAACCGACCAGGCGACCATTAGCCTCTCCTAGTAAGGAGGCTGCGGCAGGCCTGATCGCGCTTGGGGAGCTCCAGTTTTCGCAGTCCGGAACCGGAGCTCCCGGGCGCCGGTACATGGGTGTCTGACGCTGGGCAGGCGTGCATGGCTCGGGTCAGGCGGATGGCCTCGCCGGGCAGTTCGGTGCGCGGGCCGGGGTCGGTGCTGCTGACGTTGCCCTCGCTGCCCTCGTTGAAGATCAGCTAGAGGACGTGCGGGACAGAGCTTCTGCGCCCGCTCGTCGCCGGGCGGCATTCGGTATTTGTCGCGCCCATCTTGGCGCGTTCACTACCTCGACACGGCGCCGCTGCGGGCGGTGGTCGAGCGATGGCCGATCAAGGAAAGAAGCACCAAGTGATCAGGATCAACGTCACGAGCGTGCTCGTCGACGATCAGGAGAAGGCCCTGCGGTTCTACACCGACGTGCTCGGCTTCGTGAAGAAGGCCGACACACCGATGGGGGAGGTGCGCTGGCTGACGGTGGTGGCCGCCGACGACCAGGACGGCATCGAACTGCTGCTGGAGCCGGACGAGCACCCGGCGGCGGGCCCGTTCAAGCAGGCGCTGGTCGCCGACGGAATCCCCTACACGTCGTTCGCGGTCGACGACGTGGCCAAGGAGTTCGAGCGGCTGCGCGCGCTGGGCGTGCGGTTCACGCAGGACCCGGTCAACCTCGGACCGGTGACCACGGCAGTGCTCGACGACACATGCGGGAACCTCATCCAGATCGCCAGCACGAATTAGTCGCCATAAGCCGCCAGTGGGATGGCCAACCTCACCGGCCCCGCCACAAGGCCGACCCTAACCGTGACCGTATACGGCTGACGCCGTCCCGTCGATTCCGGCAGGATGGCGTATGAGATCGGATGACGGCCAGCGGGAGGTGGCGGGTGACGACGGCTCCTTCCACGGTGCCCGATCGACGGACCATGCCCGATCGACAGTCCCGACCTGGCCAGCGGCCGGCCGGCGCCCACCAGCGGCCGGCACCGGCCCGACCGTTGAGACGGATGCTCGGCGAGCGGGCCGCGCGGCTGCGCGCGGCGTCGACGACCACCCCCGGCCGGTTCGGGCTGATCGGCGTCGGGCTTGTGCTGCTGATCGCCGTGGTCGGGCTGCTGACCGCGGTCGGGGTCGCGCAGCGCACCGCCGCGATGAACCACCTGGTGAACGCGAGCGAGCCGCGGGCAACGGCCGCACTGCAGCTGTACGGGGCGCTGTCCGACGCGGACGCCCTGGCGTCGCACGCGTTCCTGTCCAGCGAGCAGGAAAAGCCCGAGGATCGCCAGAAGGTTCGCCAGCGCTACGACGACGCGATCGTGCGGGCGCAGACGTCGCTGGCCGTCGCGGCGCGCGGCGCGGCGGCGGAGACGGCAGGCCCGATCGCCGAGCTGGCCACCCAAGTTCCGGTGTACGCGGGGCTGGTCGAGACGGCCAGGACCAACAATCATCAGGGCTTCCCGGTCGGGGCCGCGTACCTGCGCGACGCGTCCAGCCTGATGCGTGAGCGGTTGCTGCCGGCGGCCCGCAACCTGCGGGACATCGAGGCGCGCAACCAGGCGGCCGACGTGGACGCGGCCAATGGCTTTCCCTACGCACTGGTGCTGCTGGGGCTCGTCGTGCTGGTCAGCCTCCTCGCGGCGCAGTGGTACCTGACCAGGCGCACCAACCGGTTGATCAACATCGGCATGCTCGTCGCCACCGGCGCGGTGGTGGTGTGGTTGCTGTGGCTGACAATCGCCGTGTCCAACCAGGTCGGCGGGCTCAAGGACAGCGTGCACCGAGGCTCGGCGCAGACGGACGTGCTGGCACGGGCCAGCGTGACGGCCAGGGAGGCCAAGGCCGCCGAGACGCTCACGTTGGTCGACCGCGAACGCAAGAAGGACGAGGAGGATCGCTTCACCAAGGTGATGGACGAGCTTGACGGCGCCGATCGCGGCCTGCTGGCCCAAGCGCATCGGCAGGTTACCGACGCGCCTGTCGGGTCCGAGGTCGACTCGGCGATCCGGAGCGCGCAGGCGTGGCGGCAGGTGCACGCTGAGCTACGCAAGCTCGACGACGGCGGAAGCTACAGCGAGGCGGTCAACCTCGCGATTCTGCCGCGGGACCGCAGCGCGGGCAGCGTGTTCGTCAGCCTGGAAGGCGATCTGGATCGGGCATACGACCGTGCCGAGCGGGCGTTCAAGGAAGAGGCGACGGCGGCCCGAAACGCCATCGATGGGCTGGTGGCCGGGA
>Ga0126372_10000660_pt1 | contig 12544 bp, 13 predicted proteins | sample PanSoiMetaPlot_6_FD_92762 | JGI IMG/M metagenome (GOLD analysis project Ga0126372, IMG submission 92762) | Tropical forest soil microbial communities from Panama - MetaG Plot_6 | ecosystem: Environmental > Terrestrial > Soil > Tropical forest > Bulk soil | place: Panama | collected 2016-02-17
CCGCGATTCGATCGTCGCCGGGACGTCACCGGCGCGTTTCCACCGCGTTCGTTGACGCACACGCACACGGGCCGGCGACGCCGCGGTAACAGCGTCTGTGCACCCTTACCGTTTTGTGGAGCCATTCGAAGAACACGCCGGCAGCATGGTCCTGCGCGCATGGCTGGAGGGTGGGCGACCGGATCGACTTCGGGTGCGCATCTTCTCCACAATCGGTTCACACCGGGCGTCCCCGCTGGTGGCTAGCTCGGTCGGAGCCGTCCAAGCGGCCTTACAGAACTGGCTCGACGAGCTGCGGGGCGGGCCCGACGACCTTGCGTGATCGGTAACGTGAGAATCCCGCTTAGCCAATAAGCCAGTTTGTAACGAACTCATTACAGAACGCTAATCCGGCGACGAACCCCAAGCCAGCGGCCTCACCTTGATATGGACGCCAGCTCAACGCCAAGATCGTGAATTCGCCTCAACGAAGCGGGTCCGAGCGTGACCTGGGGGGTTCATGCGCGCAGAGTCTCAGCACGTCATAACGTTGCAGCTGCTCAACGGGTTCGCGCTGCTGATCGGCGAGAAGCGGATAACGCTGACCTCCAGCGCGCAGCGGCTGCTCGCGTTCCTCGCCCTGCAGGACATGCCGCGCACCCGAACCTACGTGGCCAGAACGCTATGGCCGGACGCCACGACCCCGCGCGCCAACGCCAACCTCCGGTCGTCACTGTGGCGCGCACTGCGCGCCGGGCACCGGGTCATCGACGCGTCCGCCCAGGAGATGGCCCTGGCCACGCACGTCAACGTCGACATCCACGACGCGTCGGCACGCGCCCACCGGCTACTCGACAGAGCCTGCCCCTGCGACGACATCCTCACCAGGCAGACGCGCGACGACCTCTCCGCGGACCTGCTGCCCGAGTGGTCGGACGACGACTGGGTGTTGGTAGAGCAGGAGCAATACCACCAACTCCGGCTGTACGCGCTGGAGGCGATGGCCAGGCGGCTTACCGCGGTGGGACGTCACGGCGAGGCCGTCGCCGCCGGCCTCGCCGCCGTACGGGCCGAGCCCCTCCGGGAAAGCGCCCATCGCGTGCTCATCGACGCGCATCTCGCCGCCGGCAACCGGGGCGCGGCGCAACACCAATACCAACAGTGCCGCCGCATCCTGTTCGAAGAGTTGGGCCTGGAACCATCCGACGCGCTCAGGGATCTCTTATCACACCTCACCGCACACTGAGGCCGCATCGGCGCCCGGCGCCAGGGTTGCTCGCCAACCAGCGCACCTCTTTGGCCGAAACACCGAACAGCTGCCGGAAGCCGGCTGTGCGGTCTTGCGACCTTGCTAGTCATATGCTCATAATTGACTGACTGACTAACCCAGGGAGGTGCCGACCGTGATGCGACGCCTGTCCGTCGATTCGGAGTGCAAGGACGGATTCTCCTGCCCATCTGTGCACGTCGACGACGCTGACCCGGGCTGACCCGACCCATCTCGTGATCGTTGGGGAGCCAGTCCCAGCTGGGATGGTGCCGCTCGGCCCCAGCGAGATCGCCATCCGCGTAAACCGCCAGGTGATAGCCGACGCGAAGATCAGGTGATCCGCCGTGGACCTCACTGACGTAGCCGCGATCGCTGCCCAGTCCAGCGACCTGTTCCGGCTGGAAGTCCAGCCGACCTACCTGGTCGAGCAGGAAGCCGACGACTTCGCCGCCTGGCGCCACGGTGACCGCACCCTGCTGACACCGGAGACGAACTCGTGGCTGGAGCATATCCGCGGCACTACGGCGGCCGGCGCACACTGGTCCAGGGTTCGCATCCTGGACTACCCGCTGACCGAGTACACCGAGTTCGAGCTGCACGGCTACCAGGCCAACCAGCGCGCAGGCGAGCAAATCTACATCGCCGCCCGTGCCTGGTCACCCGAGCTGGACGGCCTGCGCGAGGACTTCTGGATGTTCGACGACACCGTGGTCCGCATGATCTACGATCAGGCCGGACACTTTCTGCGCCCCGAGTTGGCCGATGCCCTCCACCCATACCAGGGGATGCACGCGGCCGGGCTCCGGCACGCCATACCCCTGCTCGACTACCTCACCGACCATGAACCCCGGTTGATTGCATGACCCAGCAACCCGAGCCGCTGCGCATCCCAGAGCGCCACGAGCTCGCCGTGGCGCTGCACAGCTTGCGCCAAGACGCCCGCCTGTCCACCACTGTGCTCGCGGAGCGTCTGAAGTGGTCGCAGTCCCGCGTCTCCCGGATCGATCGGGGTGTCACCCTGCCGACCCCGGATGACGTGGACCAATGGGCGCGGGCCACCAACGCCGACCCCGACACCCGAAGGCACCTCATGGACCTCGCCGAACGCGCCCAGGTCCAGCTCACCGAGTGGAAACGCGAACTAGCCCCTGGACGCCGTCGCAAGCAGCAGGAGATGGCCGAGCACGAGGCCAACGCCACGGTGATCCGCCTGTTCGGCGCCGATGTGGTGCCCGGCCTTGCACAGACCCGTCCCTACGCGGCCAGAATGTTCCAGCTCGGCCGCGCAGACGTCACCGACGAGACCGACGACCTCGATGCCGTGCTGGACGCCCGGCTCGCTCGCCAACGCATACTCGACAGCGGCAAGCGAATCGAGCTGCTGATGTCCGAGTTCGCCCTGCACCGGCACCTCATCTCCGGTGCCGATCAGCTCGACCAGATCAACCGGCTGATCGAGCTGTCCACCAAGCCCAACGTGCAGGTCGGCGTGATCCCGTTCGCCGCGAACGAGCGGGTGCACCAGTACCACGGCTACGCGATCTACGGAGACCCCGCTGTCGATGCCAGCGCCGTCGTGCTGGCCGAGACCCTCACCCGCGGCTTGACCATCCGCGCAGCCGACGAGATCAACCAGTACATCGAGCACTACCGGCAACTCGACTCCACCGCCCTGCACGGCGACGAGTTGCGCACATTCCTCCAGGAGATTGCCACGAAGGTCATCTGGCAATGAGTCATGTCCGAGCTTAGTCACTTACCCCACCGGACCGAGCAACTACCGATCTTTGAGAAACATAGGGTGAAAGCCGCGCACAAACGATTCGGAAGGTTCCATGCTTGACGACGTAAGCTAGCAGCCCGGCTCTCGCGTCAAGGCAAATGAATTTCGTCAAGAATACACGGGCCACTGCGCAGATGACCGAGGTTTGCCGTTCCACAACATTCGCGGCCAAGGTTGATCAACGAGGGGTGGGTTTATGATGGAATCCGTGAATGGCGTCGTACAGCCGCGCCGAACGTTGGGCTCGTGCGGGATCGAGGTGCCCGCGCTGGGCATGGGGTGCTGGGCGATCGGAGGGCCGGACACCAACCTGGGTTTGCCAATGGGTTGGGGACCGGTTGACGACGGCCGCTCTCTTGCCGCACTGGAACGCGCCCACGACCTGGGCGCGCGCCTGTTCGATACCGCTGACGTCTACGGGCATGGTCATTCCGAGCGGCTGTTGGGGCAGCTGGTGGAGCAGGTGAGCCGGAAGGAATTGGTGCTCTCCTCGAAGGTGGGCTACTTCCGAGGTACCGCACCGCACGGTTACCACCCCGTTCATATGCGGCATCAACTGGAGCAGACCCTGGATAACCTGCGCACCGGCTACCTCGACCTCTATTTCTTCCATCATGCCGAGTTCGGCCAGAACGACGAGTGGCTGGATGCGGCGATCGAGACGATGAGGCAGCTCCGCGTTGACGGGTTGGTGCGGGCGATCGGGATGCGCGGACCGCACCGTTTTGCCCTGGAGCGCCTGGACGGCAGCCGAGCGCGTGCGGACAAGGTAGCCCGGTTCCGGGCGCTGTTTGCGCGTATCCAGCCCGATGTGCTGGCCGTTCGAGACAATTTACTCACGCCGCAGGACCGGCAGGAGGGCATCTTCGCCTTCGCCGCCCGACACCGCTGCGGCGTGTTGATCAACAAGCCGCTGGCACAGGGACTGCTGACCGGCAGCCACAACCCAGCCGCTTCCAGGGTGTTCGGCGAGGGCGACCACCGCACCCGGAAGCGGTGGTTTACCCCAGCGGCCCTGGCCATCCTCACCGAAGGCTTGGATGAGCTTCGGCGGCATGTTGGTGGCGGCACCCAGGAGTTGGTGCGGATCGCGTTGTGGTCGTGTCTGGACCGATACGTGCACGCCGCCGTGTTGGTCGGCTTCACCACCCGGAGCAGGTCGAGATGAACCTGACGTGCCTTGGGCAGCCGCCTACCAGCGCCGAGTTGGCCATGGCACGCGAGATTATGGACCGCGTCCAGGCCCGCCTCGACCGCAGCGGTGAGGTGTTCGTGGACGAGCGCCCGGCGGATACCTGGTCATGATCGATATCATGGCGCCAGAACCGGCGCTGTTCTCGCCTGCTGGGGAAGCCGCTGCGGCGCTGGCCGAGCCCGGAGTGATCGACCGGGTTCGCGTGCTGACCTGGAATGTCCAACATGCCGCCGCGTCCCGGACCTGCCAAAAGGACGTCTGGTTGGTCACCGCCCACCCGCACGAGGTGCTGGTGCTCACCGAGGTCGCTGCCGGGGAGTCCGGGGAACTGCTGGCGCGGCTGCTGCGCGAGTTCGGCTACACCGTTGTCTTGCCCGGCGCTGGGGAGGACATGTACCGGGTGTTGCTGGCCTGCCGCACCGGGGACCTCGAGGTCGTAACCGACACCGGCGTGGACGTGTTGCCGCACCGTTGTGTGGCCGCCCGCGTGACCTTTCCCCAGGCCGAGATTGGCGTGGTTGGGCTCTACGTGCCCTCGCGCGGCCCCCATCACCAACGCAACGTCGCCAAGCGGGCTTTCCAGGAAGCCGTCACCGCCGCGCTGCCCGGTATGAGCGCCCGGCTGAAAGTGACCGGGCCGGTGGTGATTACCGGGGATCTCAATGTAGTGGAATCCGGCCACGAGCCGCGCTACGCCGTGTTCGGGCAGTGGGAATATGACTTCTACCGCTCGTTCGCCGCAGCCGGGTTCGCCGATGCGTTCCGCCTGTGCCAACCGCAGGGCATGGACTACTCGTGGTTCGGCCGCGCCGGCAGTGACGGCCGTCGTAACGGCTACCGCATCGACCACGCCTTCATCACCGCTGCCCACGCCCAAGCCGTGCGGGGGTGCCGCTACCTGCATAGCCCACGGGAAAGTGGTCTAAGCGATCACGCGGCGATGACGCTAACCGCCGACCTGTAGTACCACCGAACGCTCATATCAGCGCCCGGACCCTGCGGTGGATTTCCACACCGCACTGATCTGTGTGCACTTACTTAAAGAGGAAGGGACGCCCAGCCATGCCCCTCCACGTCGTGCCTAATGCCTACTACGGACGCATTCTGGAGGCCGCCCACCAAGCAGGCAGCCCCCTGGACGCACACCACGAGCTGATCACGGCAATACCGGCCGCCGAACCCAACCGGCTGCGTACTGTGCTGAACACGATTTCACCGGCCCAGGTAGTCGTCACCGGCACGCTTGACCGGCGGCTTCTGCTTCTCCAACACCCCGGCGGCGACCGGTGGACCGTGGCCGACTTGTCGGGTCAGCCGCACCAGACCCGCGCCTGGCCAGCGTGGGCATGCCCCGCGATCCACCTGAACACCCCTGAAAACTGGCTGAGCACTGCCGCCCTCAGCCCCGACGCCATATACCGGCTCACCCGGCCGTCTGTGCTGCTGACCGCCCTCTACCATCCCGAGTATTTCCCACTACCGCGTTTCCCGCTGGCCATCAGTGATCTCGCCCGCGCGGCGCGGGCCACCCTGACCGGCCAAGTCGAGCTGATGGATATGCAGCTTGGCGTAGCCCTCGACGACATCACCACCGCCGTTGCTACCGATCAACCAGACATCCTGGGGGTGTCGGCGACCTTTGGCCAGCACGATCTCCTGGTAAGCCTGTTGGATGCGGTGGAGACCAAGCCACGTCGACCGCTCGTGCTCGCGGGCGGCAGCCTCATCGCACGCAACGAGCGCCAGTTGCTGGAGCGCTACCCGTGGCTGCTGATCGCCCGTGGAGCCGGGGAGTCGACCATCGCCGACGTGCTGGCTCACTGGCACGGCGACCTTGATCTGGACCGGGTACGCGGCATCGGCTACACCGGGGCAGCCAAAGGCGAGGGCAGCCTGGCAATCGGCCGTTTCCGCAAGAACGCGATCGTAGCCAACCGGGCGCAGACCGACATTCTGCCTGAGCTGGACCTCCTAGCGATCACGTTCGAGCACCGGGGCGTGGCCCAACTCGAATCCTCCCGAGGCTGCACGAATTACTGCTCGTTCTGCCCCCGAGGTCACAAAGGACAGTGGGCCGGCACCGACCCAGCCACACTGCCCTGGATCGTGCGCGCAATGGGCGAAGTATTCGACCGCTACCCCGAGTTTCCCGCACCCTGTACCTGGTCGATGAGGAGTTCATCGGTCGTGGACCCGATGCCGCGTCACGGGCGTTAGCGGTGGCCAACGCGCTGCATGACGAGGGGTTCCGGTGGGAGACCTCCTGCCGGGTCGATCAGGTCGTAGCGCCCACCGCCGACCGAACTTGGCACCTCGACCGCGCCCGCCTGTGGCGTCAACTATGTGACCTGGGGCTGCGGCGGTGCTTGTTCGGCGTCGAGTCCGGCGTCACCTCCATCCTGACCCGGTTCAACAAGGAGACCACCGGCGAGCAGAACGCGCTGGCGGTTCGCACGCTGTCCGCGCTCGGGGTGCCCACCCGGTTCACATACATCACCTTCGACCAGCTCATGAGCGCCGACGAGCTGCACGCCACCTGCGCCTTCCAAGCTCGCACGGATCTGCTGCTGCGCTCGTTGCCACACCTGAGTGTCGTCGAGATCGTCGATGGCGTCCGCGACGAGACGTTCGTGGCCGAACATGCCACCGGGCAGCCGTTCTACACCGGCATCTCCTACCCGCTGGTGTCGATGGAGTGCTTGATCGGGGCCGCCTACACTAGGCAGGTCCAGGCTGCCGGGCTGGCTGGCCCTGCCCTGCCGGCGATGGGACGGCTGGATGCCGAGTTCGCGGACTGGCGCATCGGCCGGTTCGCTCACTACGGCCAACTGTGGGTCGATCGTCACTTTGCCTTGGACTACACGCTCAAGTCGCTGGAGAAGATCCTCGACGGCCAGTCCCGGTACAGCGTCCGGGCCGCCCGCGTGGTCTTCAAGGACGCCGCATTTGGCCTGCTGACCGCGATGGCGGATCTGCTCCCGTACTATGCGGGGGACCAGCCCGATGCACCTGTCCTGGATGGTGCGATCACCGCGCTGATGAACACACAGATCGACCAGCTCCATCCGCACGTCGCCACCATGGTCAACGATCTGGGCACCATCCTGCGCGCCTCGGATGCCCGGTTGTTGTTCAGCGAGTACGAGCCGGTGGGTCACTCACACGTCCTGGCAGCTGATCAACGCCGCCGACCCCTGCGGCATCTGAACCTCCGCAGCGAGCTGGCCCGGTGTTCGGCTGGTTGGCGCAGCTCAGGTGGGCTCGGGGATGGGCACCCAGTTGAACTCGGGACAGAACCGCGCGTAGGTCACCAGCTTCCACTCCGCGTACTCGTCCATCCGGCCCGCCGAGCGCAGCAGATGCTTGACCCAGGTGTGCGCGATCCGCTCGCCCTCGGTCATGTGCGCCTCGATGTCATCGAGCATCCGGCACGCCACCGCGAAGTCCTCCTCCGTCAGCGCGGACAGATCGACGTCCACGCCATCCACGGTGAAGGCGAACACCAGCCGCGTAGTCGTGCTAGAGCCGCCCTGCGGGCGTTCGGCGGCCGGGAACCTTGTGACCCGTTCGCCTTTGAACGCGGCGTTCCCAGCCAGCGCCGCGATCAGCCCGTCCCGCCGCTCGACCGGATACCCAATTCCCAAGTCCAGGTCGCTGCTCTCCAGGTTCAGCCGTAATCCGAACGACCCCACGTCCCGCGACGCCCGGCCGGTCCACTCCCGGATCAGCGACATGGCCTTGTCTCGGACCGCAAGCAGCGCCTCGTCGTGCTGGCGCCGCTGCCGATAGAACCGCTCGGCCCGCGCCCACTCAGCGGCGGCGAACACCTCTGGATCAGCCCACCGAGCGGCACAAACGGCGGCAAGGTCAAGTCCAGAGTCCACGTCCCGACGAGTCACCGCGGCAGGCTACAGCCCATCCGCGACCATCGCTACGGCCTGTGGCCGTCATTTTCTGATGGCGGCTCGCGCCGCCCAGGCCGCTCCCGCCGGTCCGCCACTTGCACAAAGTCAGCGTCTATCACCGGGGGCGTTGGTAGTCCGTCGATCGTCAGCCCGCGCCGGGCGTTGGCATGGCGCAACAGACTCTCGGCCATGCCCGCGAGTTGGTGTACGAACGCAATTTCGTTGTCCACGGAAAGTTCGGCGCTGGCGAACTCCAGCGCAAAGCTCGGGATGCACTGCGATAATCGCCTCAGCTCGCGCATCAGTTCCAGCTCTTCACGACTCATGGGCATGTCAGACCCGTGGCCTCACGATCGGTGGGGCTGGTCCTGGCTCGGCGCACGCCACCTCCATTCTGCGGGCGACCGCTCATCCCAACGCCGGGAAGGGAGGAGCGATCACCCAGAGGGATAGTTGGTAGACAGGGCCAATGCCGGGCTGCTCGGCTCGCCAGCACCGGCCCTGTCGTCGTGGAGGCAGTCGCAAAGTGCCAAGTTGTGTTCGGCGAGGACGGCGCGATCACACGGGAAACCCGAACCGCAGACGGCACACACCCCATGGTGATTGGCGTGCTGGTTGATGACGGTGCTCGCCAGTTGGGCGAGCCTGCCGATCTCGGTGTCCAGCAGCGTCGTCATGACTACCCCGTGGTCGGAGAGCAAGATGTACCGCATCGAACGGGCCGCACACGGCGTGTCGGTCAGCGACGCCCGCCTGCTGCTCGACCTGTACGGCGTCAGCGGCCGCCAGGCGGATGAGGTGCTTGAGCTGGTCCGCGGTGCCAAGGAGCGCGGCTGGTGGCACAACTACGCCGACTTGTTCGAGCCCTTCGCGGCCTTCGTCGCGCTGGAGCAGGACGCCGCGTCCATCGCCGACTACTCCAGCGAGCTGGTTCCCGGCCTGCTACAGACGGTCGACTACGCCAAGGCCATCCGCCGCGCCTACCTCCACCCCGACGACGAGCAGACCGAACGCTGGCTGGCGGTCAGGGCCAAGCGACAGGCGAGACTGACAAGTCCAGACCAGGCGTCGTACTGGGTTGTGCTCAACGAAGCCGTCCTGCTGCGGTCAGTCGGCAGCCACCAAGTCATGAACGCTCAGCTGCGCCACATCATCGAGCTGTCCGACCTCTCGAACGTCACGATCCAGGTCCTTCCCTTCGCCGCCGGCGCCCATCCAGCCATGGACGGCTCCTTCACCATCTTCTGGTTCGCCGATGAGGCCGCGCCACCCATCGTCTACACCGAGCATCCGACCAGCGTCCTGTATCTTGAGCGAAGCAGCGACACGGAGCGCTACAGGCTGATCTTTGACCACGTTCGAGCGCGTGCGCTCGACCCGGACCGGTCCATCAGCATGATCGCCGGCATCATCGACCAGAACCACGACAGACAGCAGGAGTAGGAGCAGCGATGTCCACGCCTGACCTGATCGACGTCACGTGGCGCAAGAGCACCTACAGCGGCGACTACGCTTGCGTCGAGGTCGCCAATCTTGACGACGGCCGGGTAGCCGTCCGCGACACCAAACAGCAAGGCCAAGGACCGATCCTGATCTTCACCCCACACGAATGGGACATGTTCATCCTCGGCGCCAAAGCCGGACAGTTCGACCAGCAAAGGTAGAGCCGGTGCTCCAGGTATGGGTGGAGGAGTCCCATCTCCGTCCGGCGTCACGGGTGCCAGCGCTGCGCAGTCCAGGTCGCGGCCGAACTGGCGGTGCCTCGCCGGGTCTAACGCTCACGGCGTAAGGTCGTGCCGTGGTAATACCAGATCCAAGCCCCTCGTACCACGAGATCGCGTCGACTATTCGTAACCGGATTAACGTGGGTGAGTATCGACCTGGCTCGAAGTTGCCGTCGGTCGCTGAACTGGTACGCGAGTTCCGCGTGTCGAACACAGCAATTCAGCGCGCCCTTTCCGCGCTCAAGCACGAAGGTCTCATCGTCGGCCGCCAGGGGCTGGGCTCGTTTGTCCGAGAACGGCCCGTTCGCCGGCCGAGGCCGAGCGAGTTCCTGACCGTCCCGGCACCGGGCGAGCCGGATCACTGGACGACTTGGGCCGCCGGCGAAGGTCGTGTCGCCTCCCAGGAGTTGCTGTTTGTGGGCGAGAACACCCCGCCCGGCGACGTCGCCGAGACCCTCGGCCTGGCACCGGGCGAGCCGGCCGCGCTGCGTTCACGGCTACTACTGCTGGACGCTGAGCCCGACCAGTTGGCGCACTCGTACTATCCGCTGTCCATCGCCCGTGGAACCGCGCTGCTGGAGAACAAACGGATCAAAGGCGGCGCGATCAAGCTCCTTGCCGACCTCGGGTTCACCGCGCGTGATCCGCTGCCCGAGGAAGTTCGCGGCCGGATGCCGACACCGGATGAGGCTCGTCTATTGCGGCTTGACGGTGGCGTGCCGTTGCTTGAGGTGTTCCGGCCTGTGGTCTCCACGGCCGGCGTCGTCTACGAGGTTGCCGTCATGCTCTACGCCGCCGACCGCCACACACTCCGCTACTGGCTCTCTGCCAGCTAGCCCGGCTAGTCCACGGCTAGCCCGAACCGTTCCGTGATCGCCGGGACTTGACCTCAGCAGGGTTGATACTTTAAGCCCAATGGCTTAGAGTAGGCCTCTAGAACCGCTGGCCCGTTGCACGTCGGGTCGGCCCGATATACAAGACGCCGGATGGGCACCGCTGCAACACCTGGCACTTCCATAGCAAATCCGACATGAACGCACTCACGGGCACATGATCCATGATCCTGCCCGACGACGTATCGACTACCGAGCTGCGCGGAGCGCGTGCACGCCTGAGCCTCAGAAACCAGATTCAGGTCACCGATCCAATCATCCAAGAAAGGACAAAGTCCGATGACTACAGTCACGATGCCGGAAGCAGCGCGGGTCGGCGAGCGGGCCGCACAGATCATGCAGGCGATGCAGGCTCACCCTGGCTACGAGCGGCTGCGCAGCTCGTCGATGAAGTACTCCAGCTGTTGGGCCACGTTCACTGGGTATCCACTGATCAGTAAGTGGTTGTTGGAGCGCGACGCTGAGCCGCTGCTGACCGAGGCGCTGCGGGTGCTGGCGCTCAAGGCAGCAGTGTTCGAACTGACGAAGGGCGACGAGGGCGCTGCTGAACTGCTGGTGCCCGCGCCGGTAGACGAGATGGTGCACGCGGTGCTGGCCCAGTTCACTGTGATGTCTGGGATGCAGACCGGCCTGGGGGTGGTGTTCCCGCACGCCACCGAGCTAGAGCGGTTCGACTACGGCCGTGGTTGCCTGACCGACGCTTACTACGCAGCGGCCAGGTGGGGTAAGCAGCCCCTGCGGTACTGGCTGGACGCCAGCGAGGTCGAACGCCGTTTGGCGATCCTCAACGCCCACTACGGGCGGGCCGGGATCGGTCAGGACGGCCGCAGCCACGACATCGACTTCGACGCCGATGCCCTGGTGACCACCGGTTAGGGCGCGGCTAGGGCCGAGTCAGTCACGATGGGCCAGTTCGTAGGAAAGCACCCGGCGCAGGGCCTCGGTCACCGCGTCGGGTGCGAACCGCGCACTCGCCGCCTGCTCCGCCCGGCCGACGGCATCGAACAGTTCTTCTGGGCCGGCGACCCGCAGCACCGCAACAAGCCAGCCCTCCAGATCGGTCACGTCCTCGGGCATCACCAGCGCCGCCGCGCTCGGCGTGGGCCGCGCTGTCGACGCGTCCGGCAACGGCTGATCAGTGGAGACGTAGCGGCCGACCGGGAGCCCTACCCGGTAGGGGTGAACACAGACCGCCGTGCCGGTGCTCCGGTCCACACGCCACCCAATCGCCCGGTCGAGCTTGAAATCCGGGCCTGGACCGTCGACCACGTCGAACTCACCCGACCCGAGCCCGCAGCGGGCCGGGCACACCACGCAGGCGTCCTCGCCCCATCCACGCGGCCGGTCGTCTCCCACCAACTCAACGCTACGGGAAAGGAGAAACCCGCCGTGACCGTGTTGACACCGCCCCGCCATCCACTGATCGACAACGCACTCGCCGACGCACGCCACTGGTGCGCCGGCCAGGTCATCGACGACCGGCCTGCCCTCGCCCACGCCGCGCGAGTAGCCGTGATCCTCGGTGAGCACGTCGCCGACCCCGCTCCGGAACTGATCGCCGCCGCGCTGCTGCACGACAGCCCCGAGTTCGCGCCCGCCGGCATCGACCTGGACCTCGTGCTAGGCCACAGGTACGGCATCCAGGTGGTACGGATCGTGCGGGCGCTGGAGGCCGAGCACCACGCCTTGGACTCCAACAACCCGATCATCGTGATCGACCTGCCGGTGCTGCTAGCCAGCACCGCCGACAAAATCGTCGCGCTGACGTCGTTGTCGCGCCGAGCGTACAAGTCCG
>Ga0126372_10000661_pt1 | contig 12543 bp, 11 predicted proteins | sample PanSoiMetaPlot_6_FD_92762 | JGI IMG/M metagenome (GOLD analysis project Ga0126372, IMG submission 92762) | Tropical forest soil microbial communities from Panama - MetaG Plot_6 | ecosystem: Environmental > Terrestrial > Soil > Tropical forest > Bulk soil | place: Panama | collected 2016-02-17
CCTGTTTGACACCAGTAATTACATGTACCGCGGATTCGTGTTTGCTCAGGATGCCATTGCGGAATTCGTCCGCTCTCTGGATAAGGCAGATAAAATCGCTTTCTATTCCTACAGTCGTGATCTATCACGCTCGTCGCGCTTGACGGCGGATCGGACGCAAGTCATACGCGCGGTTCGTACCACGGTGGCTGGAGACGATGCGGCACTGTACAACACTCTTCTGCTCACCGTGAAGGACGCGGCGCAATACACCGGAAGGAAGGTCATAGTAGTTTTCTCCAATGGTCCGGATAATGCCAGCATGGTCCCGCCCGAGGATGTCGCCGAGTTGGCCCAATCCACTGGCATTCCTGTCTACATGATCAGCACCAGGGAAGCGAAGATTGAGCCCATCTCGAGCACTGTTTTCGAGCGTATGACCGCTGCTACCGGGGGTAAAGCCTACTTTGCCAAGAACTGGAAAGACGAGAAACGAGCCTTCGCCTCCATTCGTGACGACCTCGGACATCTGTATGCGCTCAGCTATTATCCCCAAGCCAATCCCAACCGCGGCTGGCGTACGATTCAAGTGAAGCTTGTGGGCGAGCACCTAAAGAAGTACCACATTCGCACTCGCAACGGTTATCGTCCACTGCCGGCCAGGTTCGCGTCCGAAACCGCACCCGCTTCCCAAAACGGACCATAACAGGCTGCGGTCAGGCTTGTGAATCAACAGCAATTCAGGCCTTGTCGGAAAGCCCAACCGTCTCCATAAGTAGCGAGAAGCGTTCTATTTACGATTTGCCTGATCATACACAGTTCCGTCCAACATTCTGCGAGCCGGGAAACTGCCTGGTCCGACCGGGAGTCATCTTGCACATATCTCCAGTAGCCTTCTTGCCATACACGATGAGCTTGCGCTCGCTCCGGACCCTGATCGACCATCTCGCGATTGGTAAGTATCTGCTTCGTTTCTGCTGACATGTTGCCAGCATCCTTCCCAGCCAGCAGAGGAACATCCAGGAGCCCACGTTCCAGCTTTCAAGCCCAGGGGGGCACTATTGTGGTTGGCTTTGTCAGGTTTGACCATTGGCGGGGACTCGAGCGACAAATCAGGAAAAGCTGAGGATGGCTGCTGCAACAAGTGGATAAGGGTGCGCAGGTCGTGGATTGTAGCACCCGAAATTGCACGCGGGCGAGGGTAGAGCCGGGTTTAGGCACCTGCTGATATGTAGGAATCAACCTGGACCGATGTTTTACCTTGTGGTTTCGGGCGGAATCGGCTATGACACAAAATCTCGGTGCACTGGCTTAGCTTATCCATGAATCGTTCAGGATCAATAGTACGAACAAGCACCATCGCAGCGATCGCGCAGCAGTTTGTGACGGTTTTTGGGCAGCAGCCCACCGTATTTTCTGCGCCTGGCCGGGTCAATCTAATCGGCGAGCATACCGACTACAACGATGGTTTTGTGATGCCGTGCGCAATAGATTTTTGGACGCGAGTTGCCATCGCCCCGCGTCACGACGGCAAGATTCATATCCGCTCGCTAGAATTTCCGCAGTCGTTTGAGTTTGATTCGAATGCGCTACCTGCTGCAAGGCTGGGATTGTGGCCTGATTATGTTCTGGGTGTTGCCAACATGATGAAGCAGGCAAGGTGTCCGCTTGTCGGCGCTAACCTGCTTATTGCCGGCGAAGTTCCCATGGGCGCGGGACTGAGTTCCTCGGCAGCCCTGGAGGTGGCAAGCGCGCTGGCGTTGTCGAGCTTGAGTGGAGTTCGCCATCCCTTGCGAGAGTTGGCGCGGCTCTGTCAGCGGGCCGAGAACCAGTTTGTCGGGGCCCGCGTCGGCATCATGGATCATTTTGCCGCCTGCTTCGGGAGGGCCGGTTGTGCGTTGCTGCTCGATTGCCGGTCCCTCGACTTCAAGTTAATCACTTTGCCGATGAACATCCGGCTGATCGTTTGCAACACCATGGTCAAGCATGAGCACGCTAGTGGAGAATACAATCGCCGGCGCTCGGAATGCGAAGCCGGGGTGAAGATTCTGTCAGAGCGGTATCCGGAAGTCCGCGCCTTGCGCGACGTTTCCGTTCAGCAGCTCGAGTCCCATTCAAAAGAAATACCGACAGACATCTACAAGCGATGTTGGCACGTGGTCGAGGAGAACGAACGTGTGCTGGACGGCAGCCGTTTGCTTGCGAAGGGGAATTTGGACCGCTTCGGTGAAGCGATGCGCGAGTCGCATCGCAGCCTGCGCGAACTGTATCAAGTCAGTTGCCGCGAACTGGACCTTATGGTGAAACTCGCGGAAGACCTGCCCGGATATTATGGGGGGCGCATGACAGGCGGTGGCTTTGGCGGCTGCACCGTAAACCTGGTCGCGGCGGAGCACAGCGAAGCTTTTGCCAGCCAGATTTGGGAACACTACTCGAAGGCCACCGGAATTCAGCCAGATATCTATATCTGCTCTGCCGCTGACGGTGCAGCGGCGGACATCAGCGAAACCAGCGAGTGATAGGAGCCACGTTTTGCAGCTTACTGTCCTCGATTGGACGATCGCGTTCCGCACTTAGTTTTTATGCTTGGCCTCAATATTGCGATCAAAGCGTAACAGGAGACGAGCACGGACTCCTTCCTAGTTGTTCGTGCTGACTGCCGCGATGGGTCTGCGGCCTGGCCCTAATCTCCGCTAATTTGGGTGCCTAGGGAGCGATCCGCATGGTTGCCTCGGTACGGTTACGCGCGAAACGAACCCCAAAATTTCTGGCCCGGCAGTTGGGCATGGCCTTGTTTGTTTTGTCGGACAGCGCTTGTGAGTCTTTCAGGAAGGCATAAAAGGAGGAAATGGTCGGCCCGGCGTATTGGCTGACAAATGGCGCCGGGGAAGAGCACGATCGCCTGTACCGGCGGCCGGTCTGTTTGGGTTGCCGTGGTTTTATTGCTCGCGATCCCGCTCAATGTCGTTTTCTGGTACATCTGCCGGTCGGACTGTTTTTTCACTGCGCTCGGTCTGTTGCTAACGATGTTCGGGATGTTCGGGATCGAGGGCGAACTACGCCCGTTCGCTCGGGGTCAATGCGATCTTGCTTGGGGAATCCGTCTGCTGACGTTTAGACTTGCGATGATCATGCCGGCAAAAAAAACAAGAAAAGAGGTACCCGACTCTCCTTCACGGCAGAACCTGTGAATCTAATCGAAAAGCCGCATCGCAGGCTGAACCCCCTCACAGGCGAGTGGGTGCTGGTGTCTCCGCAGCGGATCGAGCGGCCCTGGCAGGGGCAGGTCGAGCACAGCCAAGTGACACACCCGGTACCCTATGACCCGGCATGCTATCTCTGTCCGGGAAACGAGCGCGTCGGCGGAAGCCGCAACCCGAACTACGTCTCGACCTACGTGTTCACGAACGACTTTGCCGCGCTCGTTCCCGACGGAGACAATGTGCGGTCCGATGAGGGACAGCGTGGTTTGTTGGTGGCGGAAAGTGACGCGGGGACATGTCGGGTGATCTGCTTTTCGCCGCGACATGACCTGACGCTGTCGCGGATGGATGTCCGCGACATCGTTTCGGTGGTGGATCTGTGGGCGTCGGAGTGCGCTGAACTGGGTGCGCGTCCGGGGATCAGATACGTACAGATTTTTGAAAACCGTGGCGAAATCATGGGGTGCAGCAACCCCCATCCGCACGGACAGATATGGGCGACAGAAAAGATTCCGAATGAGCCGGGCAAAGAACAGAGATCCCAACTTGAGTACTTCAAAGAAAAACGAACCTGCCTATTGTGTGATTATCTTGCTTTAGAGCAGCAGCAACGGCAGGGCTTCGTTGGTGAGAACGATCACTTTGCTGCCCTCGTGCCGTTCTGGGCGGTGTGGCCGTTCGAGACCATGCTCATTTCCAAAACCCACCAGCGCGATATCGGAACCCTCGATTCTGCCGGACGATCCGGTTTGGCAGACATTCTCAAAGCGATTACTGTGCGATACGACAACCTGTTTGAGACTCCGTTCCCATATTCTATGGGATTTCACCAGGCTCCCATGGACGGCCAACCCCACCCCGAATGGCACTTCCATGCACATTTTTATCCGCCGCTGCTGCGCTCCGACAGGATTCGGAAATTTATGGTGGGCTATGAGATGCTTGCCGAGCCGCAGCGTGATCTGACTCGAGAGCTTGCGGCCAAATACCTGCGGAGTGTAGATTCGCGGCATTACCTGGACCGTCGATAGCAGTGGTGGCCCATCCCTGTGTAAACTTATTCGGAATGATCAACGGCAAACGAGTCGCAGTAGTCATGCCCGCCTACAATGCGGAAAAGACGATTGAGGCTACCGTGGGCGAAATTCCGGACCTGGTGGATACAAAGATTCTTGTCGACGACAGCAGTTCGGATCAAACGGTCGCATTGGCACAGCGTCTGGGCCTGCACACCTTTGTTCACGATAAGAATTACGGCTACGGCCGCAATCAGCAGACCTGTTATCGCGAAGCGTTGGGTGCGGGGGCTGATGTCATTATCATGGTGCATCCCGACTATCAATACACTCCGCTGTTGATAACCGCCATGGCCAGTATGGTGGCATACGACGTGTACGATGTGGTGCTGGGATCGCGTATTCTGGGCGGCCAAGCACGGCAGGGGGGGATGCCCCTCTATAAGTACGTTGCCAACCGCCTTCTTACCGCGCTCGAGAATTTCTGTTTGCATGCCAAACTTTCCGAATATCACACCGGATATCGAGCATTCAGCCGCCGCGTGCTCAATGAGCTACCCCTGCTGGAGAACTCCGACGACTTTGTATTCGACAATCAAATGCTTGCGCAGTGTCTTTACTTTGGATTCCGCATCGGCGAGGTCTCCTGCCCCACCAAATATTTCGAAGAAGCCTCTTCCATCAACTTCCGGCGAAGTATCCAATACGGCTTTGGAGTCCTCGGCACCTCGCTCCAGTTCGTTCTACAGAAGCGAGGCGTTCTGCGCCTGCCGAGATTCAGCAACCGAGGCAAAAAGCTGGGAGTCGAACCGGGTTACTATATTCGTCGCGACGTGCCCGAGCACAGGGCCTAGGGCTGCGATCTGCGGTTGTGCGCGGCCGAACTTGCGAGGCGGTTCGCTTCGGCGTTGTTCGAACGCGGAATGTGGGAGATGGAAAATAGCAAGGAGCGGGCTAATTTTCGGCAGATCCAGTTCAGCGAATATAGGCGAGAACTGCGACAGTTATATTCGCCCTTCATTTGGCGAACCACCACCTCAGAGTCGGAGTAGACATGCAGCGTGCGAGCCTTTAGCGCCACGGCGCACTGCAGAGCTTCGAGGAGGGCGATGTACTCGGCAACATTGTTATCCTGGCTCCCAATCCAACGGGCGATCTGAATGACGGTTCCGTCACCGCGGTCGATGACTACGCCAATTCCGGATGGCCCGGGATTCCCCAGCGAACCACCGTCTACATAGGCTACCAAATCCAATATTCCACCCCTTCATCTCACCATGCAGCAGGATTGTAGCTGCCGTCAAGAGATTTATCTGGTTCGACCGCAGCACTGGTCGCAATACGTCTGTGGAATATCGGTGGAAATGGCATGGAAAATTTTCTCGGCACCCATCTAAGCTGCGCGAGCATAAGCGCCTTCCTCAGAGACACTATTCATGCCAAGAAAAGTGCGATTGCACCAATATGCGGCATTGACAGTGATCGGGTTAGCGTTTAAGGTGGGCACCGTCGACGGCCGAAAGGCTTGGCTTAAATTAAAATTTAGCCAGTCCGAAGTAGGCTGGGCGATCTCGTCCGGCGAGGTAACTCGTCGAAGAGCCAGACCCGAAAAAACCGACTGACTCTGCGAGGAGCAGTTGGGGTCTGGAACTGCGAAAGCAGTGATCGCATCAAGGGCTGTGACGGTGCACGTCTCCACGCTGTCAGCTTCCTCGCAGGAGCTGGCGGCTAGAGCGTAACCAATGTCACGGCCCTTTCAATTTTTGCCGCCATCCTTTTATCAATCTTCTCTTTACTGTGCCATTTACGCGACGCAAGCATTTTGAGCCCCGAGCTTTCACTTATTTTGAATTCTCACCTGCGTCCGATCACCGCGAACAGGTTGGGAGGCGGAAAAGGAATCAATGTTGAGTCCGAAGCAGTCTCCCCGAGTTCTGGAATGCTCAAGCCAACCGCGGTCACGCGTGAAGTGGTCCACTACAGGTGCTTCTCCATTCGAAACACAATGTCTGAGCCGTCCAGGGATTTAGGTGGAAGGATGATTTAGGCGCGGCGCGCAACCCCGAATGGCGATAGCAAGCGCCAAACTCGTCCGAGAATCGCGAAATAGGCTTCGTGCGGCCCCTGGTAGAGGAGGCAATGAATCCAGACGAAGTGGCCGTGTGCGCATTTCCAGAGCGACCCAAGAAGCATGATTTTGCCGAGAGTGGACCTTGGGAACTAACTTTTCGTCGGTCCTTCTTGCCTATTAGTGCCTTGGACCGCAGGCGTGCGTCTGCGCGTTGGGGAAGATACACGGGTGATTGCTCTACATCGATCAGATTTCCGTTTGCTGTCCGGAAAGATCGCAGCACAAAGGAGAGAAATGGCACGAAGGACCATGAAGCGCGGAATCACGGAAGCATTTCGCTCAGGTAAGATGTTGAATTCGCCATGATTCAACTCCCGGATATACAGGCCGCCCTAGGACGAGTTCGGGAATCCATCTACCTGTCGCCTTGTGCGCGATCGGAGACCTTCTCGAAGAGTACGGGAAGTACCGTTTATCTGAAGCTCGATAACCTGCAAAGAACAGGGGCGTTCAAGGAGCGCGGCGCCCTCAACAAGCTGCTGACGATGAGCGCTGAGGAACGCAGGCGAGGCGTGATAGCCGCGTCGGCGGGAAACCATGCCCAGGGTGTTGCCTACCACGCGGGCCGGCATGGCGTCCGGGCAGAGATTTGCATGCCATTGACCACGCCCCTGATCAAGGTGTCGGCGACCAAAAGCTATGGAGCGGAAGTCATCCTGGTAGGCGCCAATTATGACGAAGCCTGCGAACAGGCGCTGATTCGAGCCAGCGAGCAAGGGTTGACTTTTGTGCATGCCTTTGATGATGACGCCATCATCGCGGGGCAGGGAACACTCGGCCTTGAATTGCTGCAGCAGCAGCCGGATATTGCGGCCGTAGTGGTGCCCATCGGAGGAGGCGGCTTGATCGGCGGCATTTCCTGCGCCATCAAACAGACAAATGCGCGGATTCAGGTGTTTGGGGTGCAGCCTGCGCGTTTGCCTTCGATGAAAGTCGCCGTCGCCGAAGGAAAACCGGTCACTATTCATGCCGCTGCGACTATCGCCGATGGAATTGCCGTCCGGAGGGCAGGAGAGCGCACGTTACCCCTGGTCCAGAAGTATGTCGATGAAATTGTCACGGTGGATGAGGAGGAGATTGCCAATGCAATTCTCCTTCTGCTCGAACGTGAGAAGACTCTGGCTGAGGGTGCCGGAGCTGCAGCCTTGGCTGCCGTCTTAAATCGTAAGCTGCCTCTGGTGAACAAGAAAGTTGCCGTTCTGGTATGCGGGGGAAACATCGACGTGACGCTGCTCTCAAGAATCATCGAACGGGGGTTAGTGAAGGACGGCAGGCTGGTGCGTCTGAGAGTTCATCTCCCCGATTACCCTGGAGCGCTGCATCGGCTGACCGGAATTCTTGCTCAGCACCGTGCCAATATTGTGGAAACCTCGTACGACCGCGCCTACTACGGAGTGAACTTGGGGGAAACCGCCATCGACATCACGATGGAAACCAAAGGCCCGGATCACATTGCGGAACTGCTTGCCGCTGTCGATGTGGCAGGATATTCCAGCGAAAGAGTACTTTGATCCCTCTCCCTGATACCGATTGCGCCAAAGCTTGGCTCGGCTTCGACTAAATCCCGCCGGTTCGGACATTAAATGATTTTCCGTCTGGATAGCGATCGGTTCATAGATATCGGAATCCGGCATGTTGCGGCCCCTCAATCTATTAAGCTATTGTCTATGGTCGCGCTGAGTCGTGCGGGGAAATCCGACCCGCCTTCAAGTACAATGCGGGGCACGCCGTTTAAAGATTCTTGGTACTCCGAGTGAGCCATGCTGCAGGGATTTTTCTTGACACAGTTTTGCTAAAGGTGGTATGGCTGTCGGACCACAAGTGGAGGTATTCATGTCGAGCCCCAAGGCGGGACAGGCCGCAGCCTGCGGTCGCACTCTAGCTGTGTCTGCTCTGTTGCTTGTCATCGCGATCGCCATCTTTGGGTTACGCATCCCAGTCGAGGCGCAGTCCACCACCGGACGCATTCTCGGAACAATCACGGACCCAAGCGGCGCCGCAGTGGCCGGCGCCAACGTGACTATCACGGACGTGCAGCGCGGGATCTCCCGCTCCTTCACCACGGACGAATCCGGAGCGTATGCGGCTCCAAACCTGGAGCCCGGGACCTATAGGGTTCGCGCGGAGGGCAAGGGGTTCAAGACACTGGAGCGACCCAACGTACAGCTCGAAGTCGCGACCGATGTCCGGTTAGACTTCGCCTTGCAACCGGGCCAGGTGAATGAAACCGTTGTTGTTTACGAAGATATCCCGCTGGTCAATACGACCTCGGCCACCTTGGGCGGAACCTTGAGCAACCAGGAAATCAATGATCTGCCGCTGAATGGCCGCAACTATGAAAACCTGTTGCAACTCCGTCCCGGCGTGATGCGTTATCCGGGAGGCGGATTTTCCACCACAAGCGCCAACGGCCTTCGTGCCGAGGACAACGCCTACCTGATTGATGGCCTGTTCAACAGCGAGCCCTACTCGGGGCAGGCAATTGTCAATGGCGCCGGCATCGCCGGGGACTCGGCCACCATTCTTCCCATCGACTCTATACAAGAATTCAATCTGCAGCAGAATCCTCCTGCCGAGTACGGATGGAAGCCGGGAGCGGTCGTGAACGTCGGCTTGAAATCGGGGACAAACAATCTACATGGCACGGCATTCGCCTTTGGACGCGACGGGGTTATGGACGCGCGCAACTTTTTCAACACAGCGCCGAACCCAAAATTACCAAGGACCTTGGAGCAGTTCGGAGGCAGCCTGGGTGGAGCCATTGTCAAAGACAAGCTCTTTTTCTTTGGGTCCTACGAAGGGCAACGTTATGACGTGGGTAATTCGTTCGGTGGCGTAACCAGCCCGTCGATGGTTCCAATGCCCACGAATGGCACTTGCCTGTTCACCGGCGGTGATTGCGCCGACAGCATTCCCAACGCTATTGCCGATCTTCAGGCAGCCGGGATCACAATAAGTCCGGCCAGCCTACAGGTTGCAGGCTGCGCTCTCTCGGGCTCTGCGGTCACCTGCAACGGAAAAGGTTTCCCCATCAACAACACTCCGAGCATTGCCATCATCAACGGATTTAATAACAACGTGCACGCGGACGACGTCGTTGGCAAGGTGGATTACAAGTTGAACGATCGCCACAGCATCAGCGGTAAGTACTTCTTCGGAAACAACCGGGGCACCGTGGAAGATTTCCCGGAGCTGCAGCAGAACTGGCTGTCGGACATTCATACGCGGGCGCAAGTGGCGGGCGGTAACTGGATCTGGACTCCCGGCGCGCGTTGGGTGAATGAGGTGCGCTTCGGCTATAACCGCCTGTACCAGCCGACTCTGCCCGGTGACATCAACACCCCGGCCTCCTCCTACGGCCTCAATACCGGACAGACCGGGCCCTTCACGGGCGGTCTTCCCCGTATTGGCTTTGGCGGTTACTTTTTCCCCGGGTTGGGGGGGTTCAAGTGGCCGAAATTTCAAGGCCCCGACAGCATCAAGCAGTTCGTCGATCACATCTCCTACACGGCGGGCAAGCACGCAATGATTTTTGGTGGCGAACTGCATCGCAACGATGTGACCAATGCGGCTTTCGGCAACGCCCGCGGCAGTATCACGTTCCTCGGCGGAAACACCCCGGATCCCGCGAACCCGGCAACTACCTTGAACACGACCACGCTGGAAGATTTCTTTGCCGGTGCCCCGCTGAAGGCCTCTGTTGAGGTAGGTAATCCGAGATTGCAGCTGCACAATTGGGATTATGCGGCGTTTTTCCAGGATGACTGGCGAGTGGCAAAGACCCTTACTGTCAACCTTGGCTTGCGCTACGAATACAGCACGGTTGTTCAAGAAGCGCATAATCTACTGGGCAACTTCGATCCGAATCTGGGGCTGGTGCAAGTGGGGAGACAGCTCCATAACGTCTACAATCCCGACCACAAGAACTTCGGTCCGCGAGTTGGATTCGCATGGGATGTAAGGGGAAATGGAAGTACAGTGCTGCGTGGCGGCGGCGGGTTGATGTACGAGACCGTGAACTGGCAGTCGTTTATTGCGTTCAACAATGCGTTCGGTCTCGGCAGCGTTCCAACCGGAGCTACTCTGGATGGGACGACAGGGGGCGGCACGATCACAACTGGCAATATTATCGTCTTTCCCACCTTCCCTTGGGACAACGGTCCGATCTATGGCAATGTCAGCTCAGGAAATCTTCAGTGCAACTCACCAGCTCTTGGAAATCCTTGCGCGATCATGACTGTGGCTCGCAATCTCACCACTCCGTATGTTGGGTTGTGGAACCTGAGCTTACAGCATGCATTCACCCCGAATCTGTCGCTGGAAGTCGCTTATGTTGGGAATCACGGCAGCAATCTGACTGGCATTCGGGATATCAATCAGCCTCCCGTAGGATCAGGTTGGGATTCAGCGACGATTAGCGGCTGCGTGGCTTCCGGATTCAATGCCAACTCATGTGGTCCCAACGGCGCAGCGGAACAGGCGAATCGGCCGTACGCAACGAAATTCCCTTATCTGAGCAATATCTTCCAGATGGGAAACGTCTACCGGTCCAACTACAGCGGACTCCAAGTCACGCTGAACTCTCGTAACTACCATGGGCTGGGCATGGTGATCGGCTACAGTTACTCGCACGCGTCCGATGATGTGGGAGCGAACTGGGACTTCGGCTACGGTTCTGGGTTGCCACAGAATTCCTTCAATCTGGGCCAAGAGTATGCCAACAGCGATTTCGATATTCGGCACCGTCTGACCGTCTCGCTCACCTATGCGATTCCTGGCCGCAAGGGATTCGGGCAACTGCTGGAAGGCTGGGAGATCAATTCGATCGCTACGATTCAAAGCCCGCAGTATTGGGGCCCAATCGACCTGGGAACCGACGCGGCAGGTTTGGGGCCGTTGCCGGTGAGTCCGCCAGCTAATGAACCGATCCGCTGGAACTTCTTCGGTAGTCGGTCAGATTTCAAGGCGCAACCGGTTCCCATACCGTTTTTCCCAGGTCAGCAGAGCCAGGCTGCTCCCACCGCTAACGCGACGTGTAACGCAAAGGCATTGGCGCTGGACGGTGGAACGGCAGGGCCCGCTACCGATGCCCTCGCATTGTATGGGTGCTATCAAGAAGCGAATTCCATCATGATTCCTCCGGCACTCGGCCAATTGGGAAACATGGGACGCAACATGTTCCCCGACGCCGGCTTCAGAAATCTGGATTTCTCGTTGGCTAAGAACTGGCATTTTGGAGAGCGTCTGCGGGCGCAATTCCGCGCCGAATTCTTCAACATTTTTAATCATCCAAACTTTGCCAATCCGTATGGCGGGCAGAACGGATATGGGCAAAATGATCCCTCCGCATCCGGTTTCGGCTGTTCGTGTGCTACGCCGGACGTAGCAGCCGCCAACCCGGTCATTGGATCTGGCGGAAGCCGGGCAGTTCAGCTCGGACTGAAGTTCATCTTTTAAATGGCTCCAGCAAAACGAGTCGGCGACGACTCGTTTTGCATCCTCCAGCACCGGTGGCGTCACGTAGATGTGGACCACACTCGGTTATTGGGAAATGTCTCAATCGACTTTGTGTTCAAGCTCGGTTCACGCATGGGTGGCGGGTTTCTCCGGCAACCAGACCTAACGCGGAAAGTACGGGCCGAAAAGGATAGAGGGTGCCGCCACGCTACCATGCCGTTGTTGTTTTGTGGCTATTGTACGACGCATGACCTGGAATGTTGCCGGCGCTAAAATGTGCGCTTGTTCAGCGGCCGGTCGGATCATGTAGACCGCTCCTCTACCCGCGGGGTTGCCCCAGCAAGTTATGGTTTCGGAGTTCGGCCGCCTTTCTCTCTTTTGTAAAACAAGAGAGCTCGAATCCAGCCGCGCCTCGTCTGTTCTTTAATGCGCGAGATCGGCATGAAAACTGCAACGTTGCGTTCGCATCATCGTGGTCGATTTTGCTAGGTCGCGAAATTACCAAAAAGAGATGGTCATTTCCCCCATATAGAGCTCGAGGAGGCAGCAATCGTGTCTGCAGTTGTTGGCTCGGAATTGTTGGCGGTCGATGAGGCGCTGAAGGAACAGGCGATACTATACCTTTGCGTTGAACGACCAGTTATACTCATCTCGACTCCCTAAGGTAGGTACCATCGGACAACTCCCCGCCAGTGCCGTGCGTTACGTGGGCATGGCATCCGGTCTCGAAGGAGGCCCAAACTTTTTTCCGTCCTAA
>Ga0126372_10000663_pt1 | contig 12536 bp, 9 predicted proteins | sample PanSoiMetaPlot_6_FD_92762 | JGI IMG/M metagenome (GOLD analysis project Ga0126372, IMG submission 92762) | Tropical forest soil microbial communities from Panama - MetaG Plot_6 | ecosystem: Environmental > Terrestrial > Soil > Tropical forest > Bulk soil | place: Panama | collected 2016-02-17
GCTCTCTGCTTGTTTCTTCTCCCGTGTGCCATACGAACAAAACGAACCTTTTTTATACCACGACCGTGAGGGCCGAGGGCAACACGTCCAGACGTTCGCACTCTAGGGTGAGCACTTCCCCGTCAATCATGACATCGATAGGGCCATCCAATTGGAATTCAATCTGGCGAGCCGGCCGTCGCAACGCCAGAGGATGTTTAACATGAGTTCCGTCATACAGCGTATGCAAGTTGCGGATCAGCCCGAAGCGGCCGATCGGTCCCCAGCGCACGTATTCGATCAGGCCATCGTTTACTTCTGCTTGGGGAGCGATCATCATCGTGCCCCCAGTGAACTTGCTGTTGTTGAAGCTGAGAAAAAGGCAGCGGCGGCGATCGAACCTCCGCTCACCGTCGATGCTTAGCGGAAAGGGTCGGCGGTTGAGGCGAGCCAGACACGTGAAGATGGCGAGTAGATAACCGAGTTGTCCGTAGCGGTGGAAGCGGCGCGCGCGCATGACCGCAACATCGGCGGCAAATCCGACACTCAACAAATTGATGTAATGCAAGATGCCTTGGCGGTGGCGAAGGCGAATGACGTCGGCAGGCTGTGTGCGTCCGGCAATTAAGGCCCGCGTAGCGCCTTCAACGTCCTGATGACCAAAATCGCGAAGGAATGAATTTCCGGTGCCGAGAGGAAGAAAGCCCAGCATGGGCCGCTCTGAGGCTTCGGCACCGGGAAAGAGGCCATTGACAATTTCGTACGAGGTACCGTCACCTCCCACCGCCAGGAAGCGGCGGTGACCGTGGGCATAGGCGTCCCGAGCTATCTCGGTTGCCTGACCCGGGCCGCCGGTTTCGACCACATTCAGAAGAATTCCCGCCGCACGCAATCGCTGGAGGGCAGGAGCCAACAACTTGCGGCAGCGGCCACCGCCCGCCGCGGGATTTACGATGACCAGGTAGGGTTCGGTCACACCGGCACCACGGCTGATTGACGGTCGAGATGCTCGCCGATTTCAGCCGCCAGTTCTGTGCGCTTGATTTTCATAGACGCAGTACGAGGAAAATCCTTATGCCAGACGAGATACCCGCCGATGCGCTTGAAATCGGGAAGGCGACGATTGCGCACGTTCACTTCTTCGATAATTGCTTTCGAAAACTGTTGGCCTACCTCGAGTCGCAGCGCCATGACCAGCATTTCCTTGCCCAGGTTCTTGGTAGGCCAGATGTAATCAGCGGAGAAGATGCAATATTCCTTTACAGGCAGCCCGTCAAACATGCTTTCAATGTCTTCCGGATATATGTTTTTCCCGCCAGCAGTCACAATCATGTTCTTCTTGCGGCCGAAAAGTTGCAGATGCCCGGTGGCGTCGAAACGCCCGAGGTCGCCGGTGAGTAGCCAGCCGTCCGCGATGGTTTCGGTGGTCATCTCCGGGTCGTCGAGGTAATGCGACATCACGGTCCGACTGCGGGCCGCTACTTCACCTATGCCCTCGCTGTCCGGCTTGAGAATTTGGATTTCTACTCCCGGAAGCGGCTTGCCCACCGTATCGGCACGAAAGGGCTTGAGGTCATTTAAGGTAAGCGAGGTACCGGCTTCGGTTAAACCGTAGCCGTTTACTACCGGAATGCCAAGATCGTAAAAGAACTGCAAAGTGGACGACTCAATGAATGCACCGCCGGTAATCAGGGCCAGAAGTTCGCCGCCAAAGGCCTTATGGACCTGGGGTAGCAGCAGACGGCTGATCTTCACGCGCGGTTTGCCGCGCATGCAGAGCTTATTGAGTGCGACCATACGGTTCAGAAAGAATCGCTTCGGAGCCGCGAGGGCGTCGAACTTGCCGCGCAACCCCTTCTCAAGATTCTTCAGAATCATCGGAACCAGGGTCACGTAGGTGATCTTATAGCGCGAGAATGCGTCGCGCACGAATTCGGGGCGCAGCGTGCGCAGATGAACGACACAAGCACCACAGACGAACGGTCCGATGAAACCGACCATGAAGTCGATGGCGTGATTGGTCGGAAGGATGCTGAGGTAGCGGACGCCAAGCCAAAACGGATACCATGCAGTCAGGGCGCGGCACTGTTCGAGGTAGTTTTCATGCGTGAGCACGCATCCCTTCGCACGACCGCCGGTTCCGGACGAGTAGACAATGCAGGCCGGATCTTCGCGGCGGCGATCCACAAAAGTAGGCTCGCCTTTGCGCCGGAATTCCTCCCAGCGGAAGGCACCTCTCAGGTCTGTTCCGGCGGGAGCTTCGGTGACCAGGACTGTTTTGGTCTTGAGGTCCGAGAATTCAGCCGCCTCGACGATTGCTCGCCAAATATGGTATTCGGCAACGAGGTACTTGGCGCTGGAGTGCGCCAGCAGCTGCAGCTGCTCGGTCGCGGTGAGTTTGTAGTCGAGGGGAACGAGAACGCCGCCGGCGTAGAAAATGGCGTAAGCCGAGACGAGCCACTTCGACTGGTTCGTCATGATGATGGCCGCACGATCCCCCGCACTGAAGCCGGCGTCTTCGAGGGCGCGGGCCAGAGGTAAAGCCAGGTCTTTGAAGTCGGAGTAAGTGAGACGAAGCTTTTCCCGGTCGCGCTCCGACTCGATCAGGCAGGTCTCGTTCGGCCAGCGCTCCAGCGCGTCCCGTAGAGCGGCGCCCAGACTGGCGTATTGGGTTAAATCCAGCATTCGTCTCTATTTCACCATATCGGCACCGAGCCGCGGAAACATGGCCTGGTAAATCAAATCCTTACCCTGCCTTACGCCTGAGAAACACACAAAGTCTTTTCCACCTCTGCTCGGAGCCGCTGGGTGTGTGGCTTTCGCGAAGGCCAGTTCACAAGCGGGATTGAATTCGGCTGGCCAAAGTCCGGAAATCGGAGACTCCCTGCAGCTCATAGTCGGGAAGCTCGATATGGAAATGTTGCTCGAGGCGGGTTAGCAGATCGAGCGCCTGAAGGCTGTCAATGGCCAACGTCTTGAAGAAATCGTCGTCCGGCGTGAGCTTCTCGCGGGGAATTTTAAAGTAGGTTGCCGCGAGATTAAGGATTTCATCAACGGTTTGATCAGGAGTGCGCATAGTCTTGTCTATTTTACTGCCCTCAAGGCAAATACGGTTGTGCGTCTGTGCTCTCCACAAACTTGCGCAGGCCCGTTGCGACGGCCGGACGAGTGAACAGCTCGCAGAAAATATCGATCTCCCGTCTCAGCTCTTCATACGGGATCGGCTTGATGAATTGTTTGGCCGCGATCGACGTCTGACGATCAAATTTCTTCAGCTGAGAAGCCGTAGCCCGGGCTATGCGCAAGGCCTCGCCCTCGGCGGCTAACTGGCTCACCAGACCGGCGGATTGCGCTTTCGTCGCATTGAAGCTGCGCCCGGTCAGCAGCAAGTCACGAACTACCGCATTGCCGAGATCACGTTTGAGGCGCGGGATACCCCCGAACCCGGGGATCAGGCCAAGGCGAAGCTCGGGAAAAGCGAAGCGCGCCATCTTGTCGGCGATAATCAAATCGCAGACCAGGGCTAATTCGAGACCACCGCCAAAGGTAACCCCGTGCACGGCGGCGATCGTGGTTAGCGGGGCGATATCGATCGCGTTCAGCACCCGATGAATACGTTCCAGAAATTCGCGAGTACGGCGGACGGCTTCCCCCGGTGAGAGCTTTTGCATGCCTTCGTAGAGCGCCCGCAGGTCCGCTCCCGCCGAGAACCCGGCCTTGAGCGTGCTGTACATGATCAGGGCATGAGCCCCGGCGGCCCTCTCCAAGCTATCGGAAAACTTTTCCAGCTCTTCCAGCATGCCGGGGCCGATTTCGTTGGCCGGCTCACGATGGAGCGCCAGTTCGATGACGCCATCCTTCAGCTGCCAGGAGAGCGCATCTCCCTCAAAGTTACTTATTCCGTCAGAACTCAAATCGCAAGCCCTCCGCCTTACGTAGAATGGCGACCCGACTCAAACGATTATGGGGCCTGCCTGGCTGTGTACAAGTTTTCGATCTCGTCTCGCAACTGAGTGGCGATCAGGTCTCGCTTCAGCTTACCATTCGCGGTCAGGAGGCCGTTTTCCACGCTAAAGGGCTCGGAACGAATATGGAAGGCGCGCACCTGCTTGTAATGCGGGAGCTGGCGATTGACCTCATCGATTGCCTCTTGAACAGGTTCCGCGGTCACCGGGCCGGTTACGATCGCCGAAAGATATCCGCGCCCATTCCCGAGCAGCACAACCTGTTGCGCACCTCGAATCCGCTGCGCCAGCGTGTCCTCGATGGGCTCAGGCGCTACGTTGTGACCAGAACCGAGAATTATGAGGTTTTTGATTCGACCGATAATGCGCCAATTCCCTGACGAGTTCACTTCGCCTTGATCACCGGTATGGAACCAGCCATCGCGCAGGGCCTGCGCGGTGTCTTCCGGCCGGTTCCAGTAGCCAGGAAAAATATTAGCTCCCCGGACGATGATTTCATCATTCTCGGCCAGCTTCATCTCAATACCGGGGATGGCAGGTCCCACCCGCCCGGGCTCGACTTTTCCCGGATCATCCAACGTGCAGATCGCCGTTGTTTCGGTGAGCCCGTAGACTTGCAGAACGGGTATCCCGAGCATAGCGAAGTACAGCTGCGTTTCCAGACGGAGAGGTGCGGAGCCGCAGATGAGTGCTTTCAAGTTCTTACCCAACATCTTTTGACGAATGGTTGGGAAGACGAAGAAGCTGGCGAGCTTAAGCCACAAGGAATCGGCGAATTTAGAATCTCCTTCGTATTTATTTATCCAGGCGACCTTAGCCCGACGGTAGATCAGCTGAGCCGCACCACCCGTCTTCCAGAGTTGTTCATCGACAGCCTTGCGCATGCGCTCCAGCAATTGAGGTACGTTGAGAAAATAATCCGGCGACGCAATGCGCATCTCGCTAGACAGTTTACTCAGATCTGTGTTCAGAGTGAGCAGGCTACAGCGCAAAAGACATGTCAGCAGCATCATCCAGGAGCCCGCAAAACAGAAGGGCAGGTAATGGAAGACGCGATCCTGTCCTTCCCGGCCTGCCATCAACTGGTTGAGGCGAGCCGCAGTCGAGCCAAGCGTGTGGCCGATGTTGCCCGCGTTCAAAACCACGCCTTTAGCTTCGCCGGAGGTGCCCGAGGTATAGATGATGGTGACCGGATCGGATTCGGCCATCTGAACCTTGCCCGCAGCGCTGGCGTGCGTGGCAAAGATTTGCTCGAACAAGTAGGTTTCAGGAAGCTCTGGCCAGGCGCGGTGGACAGCATCGCGCAGTTCTCGGTTGCCGCAACACACGACCGACGCAGAGCAGTCTTCGATCATGGTAGCGAGTTCGGAGGGCGCTTGCCGCGCGTATAGAGGGACAACGATTAGACCCTCGGCCATCATGGCAAGATCCGCTGCGATCCAGCGGGCATCGTTGTCTGCCAATAAGGCGCAGCGATCACCTCTACCTAAACCTTTGGTCGAGAGAAACGCACGCGCTTTGCCGACCATGGCCAGAAGTTCGCTGGCAGCTACAACCAAGGTCTCGCATCACGCAATTCCTGGAGGATGGGTGTGTCGCCGGCCCTTTCAAGCTGCGCGAAGATGGTTTCAAGAAAGGTCATTCTGCCACCGGCATGCTCGGCCGAGTTCAGCGAGGGGATCTGGGGAGTGCCGCGCCGATCGGCCTGTGGTCAAAACCCTTTCCTCGCCTGCTCCGTGGTGATCGCCCTAAAATACATAATCCCAAACCAGAAAACCCGAACCCCCCCTACAACTTGCTCGGGGAGAAGGAAACCGGATCAATCAGCGACAAACGCCGTCTCGGTTCGGGTGGTGTCCCGGGTTTCTAACAATGCGCGAAGACCCGGACTTAGCGGGGGGAGGTAATCTTCCCAGCTGTATTCGCCTTGGCGCGTCGGAAAGTCGGGATAACGGCGTCGTACTTCCTCTTCGAAATACAATCCCATGCGCGCCATCAGCTTGAGATTCTTCACCACGCAGCGTCGCACGCCTTCCGCAATTGGCTCGCGCTCTCGGGCAAGCTTATTCAGGGCGACGAGCACTTTCGGCTCGAGGTCGGGATCATCGACGTTCATCAACAGGTCCTCATGGCCGCGCTCGCGCATGAGGTTGCGGATGCGTTCGTCCATAGTGATTCCGGCAGAGGCCACTAAACCGGGCATTGAGGTCACAATTCCGTGATAGCGCGAGGAAACCATCAGGTGACAAGCACGCAGGATACTCACCAACTGGTAGATGTTGTACTCGTCGGAGGTAAGGACCGGGACGCCGCCGAGTTTATCGGAGATCTTCTGAGCGGGACGGCGGTCGAGGCGCTCGGTGGCCACCAGAATGACGAACACATCTTTCTGCTTGCGGAAGGCGTCCACCGCACTTGCGATTGAGTTCAAGTAATGTGCAAGGGCGCGATCTGCTTCCGGCCCGCAGTTGTGGAAGTACACCGAGCGGTAGTGACTCTCTTGGTAAGCGCCAGTCGACTTGTTTGCAATCAGTTTTCCCACCGATGCACGAACCGGCCACTCGAAGGGGTTAATGGGGCACACGACCAGAACTGGTTTTCGTCCATCCCAGCCGGCCTGGCGCAGGATCTTTTGGCCATATGGCGGGGGAAGCGGCTCGAAGGTCCAAGCGGTATCTGTGCCCAGTTCCGTAGGCACGCCGAGCTCGCGAAGCACGGTACGCGATTCCTCATTGCGCGTAATGATGAAGGAGTCCTTGCAATAGCGAGAGCACATCTTTGCCACCAGCCGGTCCATGTGCCCGGCTTCTGCGCCGTAGCCGACCGACAATTTGTTCTCTGCAGCCGCCATTCCCAACGAGCCGATCATCATCGTTGTCAAGGCATTGGCGAATTTGCTCTTGAACATCGAACCTTCACAGGCGACCACGCCGTGGTTCCGGGGCACTTCCTCGAAAAGAAATGGGGGAAAGATATCAGGGAGATGAACCTGCTTGGTTCCCGCGAAATAGCCCTCCGAGAATTTGAAATTCTGGCTCATGACGGAGAACTCAACTTTGTCCGCGCCCAGAACGTGGCGTAACTGCCGCAGCATCTCTTCGACGCGGACATCGGAGCCCATGTTCCGCGTTCCGTTGTAACCGGCGAATAGCAGCTTGAGCTTTTCCGGGCGGCGCCATGCTGTACCTTTACCGACTATCCAGCGGGATTTGGTGATTTCGATGAGGCTGCTGACCCAAGCCTCGAGAAGCAAGTCCATCATGCCGCAGACCCTCCAGCCATCTTCTCCGGCCAACCTTGGTACTTATATGTGAAGTCATTTTCTTTGCTGAACTTCATCAGCTGGTAACTGTACTCGGAAAACGGAGTCGGCCGCCGGCCCAGTTCGTTCACCGCGCGAGAGTTGTCGAAAACTGTATTCCAGACGAGATAGGGCATGAAAACCTTCATCAAGGCAGCGCCCTGGCCGATTGCCCCTTTCTGGTTCGCGAGCACGTTCACCCCTGTCTTGAATGGCCTTTCGGCGAGAGGCAGGAATATGGGCTTGCGTTTTTGCTGAGCCGCGGCCAAAGCGTCGGTTACACCGCGAAAGGTTTCCGATCCTGTACCCGACGACAGGTGATAAGTATCGTATTTCGGTTCCTTCTGGTGAAGGCTCGCGATGGCATCGGCCACGAAGTCGACATTTACGATGTCGATCTTATCGGTAGGGCGGAATGGAAGCGCCGGAAGGTCAGCTAGGAAAACGAACGCCTTAACCATATCGAACTGGGTGGTTGCGGCGTACCGGCTGTCCCCGAGAACGATGCTGGGACGGAAGATGGTGAGCGGCGTCTCGGGTAATAGCTCGCGAACCATGTGCTCGCAGAATTTCTTGGTTCGGGCATAGGGATCGTAATCGGAGCGGTCCCAATCGATAGAACGATCCTCGGTGACCACTTCGTTGCGGCGCTCACCGGCTACCGCGACAGTGCTGACGAAGCTGAAACGGCGCAGGCCATGATAGTAATGCGAACGCTGCGCCAGTTGGACAACTTCCAGTGTTCCCCTGAGGTTCACGTTCAGACATTTCTTTTCCGACTTGCGATTGAGCGATGCAGCCGAATGGATTACCGCATCGGTGGTGTGGATAAGGCGATCGTAATCGTCCTGCGCCAGACCGAATTCGGGTGATGTTAGGTCCCCGCGAAAGATGCGGATGCGAGTCTGCAGGTACTCGTAGAAGCGACGAAAGTCCATGTGCAACTGCAGCGCCTGCCAGAGGCGGACCTCGGCGTCATGCGCCGCCTTGCTGCGGATCAGGAGATTCAGGCCGGCATCATGCTTCTCGAGCAGATTGGCGGCGACGTGCGCGCCGATGTAGCCGGTCGAACCGGTCAGGAAAATCGCCACGTTGCTCCGTTGGTGCCTGTTTTGATGGTTTGGCCGTTAGGCTCTGGTTCTGGGGAAAGCTGAAACGTTCGCGGCGGACGCGCTTCCAGTGGGCGGCCCTCGATCAAAGGATACGTCCAGCGGCGCAAAGCAGGAATATGGATGTTGATCCAGTACTCCCACCAGTCGATCGAGCGCGTGAAGTAACCAAAAGCAGCACGCTCTTCTGGTACCAACGCATAGGAAAGTTTTTCGATGTTATCGGCGACGAAGTCATGTTCGTTTTGCAGGATAAAGGGCTCGAACAGAGCGATGAGCTTCTCTACCCGCTCCAGGTTGCGTTCGGCACGGGCCAGAGGCGTGCGCTTTAATGCAAGCGGTGCCATGATCCGCTGGATCGATTTGACGATCGCTTTCTGCGCCGGGGCCGACATGCGATCGTAGCGTTGCTTGGAAACAGGAATCGCATCAAAACGCAAGCGCAGCCAGTATTCCAGACCTTCCTGCGCGCGATAGTGCTTGCGATGCGCCAGTGAAGTCAGCTCAATCGAGCGCCGCATGTCACAAGGATTCGTTACCGATGTCGCCAGTTGGTACAACGGCTCGTGCCGTCGCTCGACGATGGCGGCCGCGATCAGCGTCATGCCACGGCAGACCGCGTCGACTGGGATGATATCCAACCTTTTGCGTTCGTTGGTGGGAAGCTGCCGGAAGTACGTTCCTAACAAGTAGGATAACGAAGCGGATGTGTTAATACCCTCATTCCATCCGACAAAGGGCTGCTCTATGGAGGTCTCGACGATTGCCGGGCGGACAATGGCGACCGGCAAGCCCGCACCGTACTTGATGATCAGCGATTCGGCGAGGCTCTTGGTCAGGGTAAAGGTGTTGGGCCAGCCGAGTTCCCGGGCGCGCTTCATGCCGGCTTCCGTTAGGTACGCGCGCAGCCAGCGAATACGGTTTTTCCGCACCTGGTTATCGAGAGCAGCGCCCGCCAAGCCCTTGGCGGCATGTTCCTTGCCGAGTGCTTCCTGGCGTAGCTGCTCGGCGATTTCCCGACTGTCCGCGAGTTTCTCCGCGCTGGCGATCACGTCGTATAGAGCAGTGTGCTCAGATTCGGCGTCGAAGTCCGGAATTCCTGCCGGAGTATAGTTAGGACGCAGGGTTTCACTTACGCGGCCATCACGGGTGCCAGCCACATAGCAAGTCGAGAGATGCAACAACCCGGCGTGATCGGACTTACGCAAGAAATCTAGGATGTGCATGGCCGCGTCCACATTCGTGGCCAGCGCGTCGCGCAAGTCGGGATTGAAGTCCGTCAGGCCCGAGCTGTTGATGATCAGATCAAGATTCTTCGAGACCGCCTCCGCCACCTCCGGAGCCAATCCCAAGCCGGCCTGAGAAGCGTCGCCTTCAACCACTTCGACGTGGTCAGCGAGGAATTGCGGCAACTTCGCGCCATAGCGCTCGTGTAGCGGATCAAAGACCGGAGACTCCTCGACCATCTTTTCGAAGCGGCGAACGGCGGGATTCGATTTCTGGCGCCGGATGAGCAGATACACCCGCCCTGTCTCCGGCAAATCCGAAAGTAGATTTACCAGCCAGACTTTGCCAATGAAACCGGTGACCCCAATCAGCATGATGTGCTTGCCGACAAGCGTCCTGCGAACGGAGAGCTGTGGCGAGCAGTTTCGGCGGTCAAAGTGCACGAGGGGACGGCTAAGCGGCTGAATCTCCCGTGAAGCGGGACAGATCGCAGAATCGAGGACTTCGACGCTTTCGAATCCGAGATCTTTCACTAGTTGCTCTGGCGAGCGGAGGCCGTTGGCGTCGCGGCCGGTAATGAGCGCAAACAAGCCACGTGGACGCACTACTGGATCGAAGAGGCGGCCCGTCGCAATTCCATCGCGAGACTCCAGCCGGTTGACGATCATTCGTTTCACGCCGAGGTGCTGGGCCAGTGGCCGCATGACATGGTCAAGTCCCTGACTTACAAGTACGACTTCCGCGCCAGAATTCAGCGCTTCTTTCAAGCGCCGAACGCCTTCTGGCCTCAACTTCGGTTTGAGTTTGTACTGGAAATACTCGTCACCGAGCAAGTCTAACCGGTCGCGGCTCGTGCCCCTCAGGACTGCGTGCACAACTCGCGTGGCGAAGGCTCGATTTGCCGCATAGAGAAAAGGCCGCAATAAGGCCATTAACAGGATGGAACCGCGGCGAAGGGAACGGCCAAGGAAACTCTGCGCGTTCGTGGCGAAGAAAGCGACGGGACGGACCGTCGACAGGTTCAGCAAGCTGCCCTCGACCCGCCAGTAAACACGACGTGGGGCGAAGCCCGCCCCCCCCGAATGATCGTACTTATTCGCCAAGCTCCAGAATCCCGAGACTTTGATAGGCCTCCCTAGGGGGAGGAATGAAGCTCTCATTGTAAACAATGAAGTCAAAAAGGGCGAAGAACGTACTATCTTACGAACCAATTTCGAGCGGATTCAGAGTTCCCGTCGAATCGCGTCTACCACCTCCTGCGGGGGGCGCGTAGCGTCGACAACGATGGCGTCGGTGGGTTCCTCCAAGTCGTTGAACTGGCTCAGCAGAAGGTTTCCACCGGCGAAGTGGCCGTGGCGGAGCTTCAACCGATTCCAAATGTACTCGTAAGGGGCCTTTAGGTACACCAGCCTGATGTCGGCGTCCACGACCAATTTCTCGCGGTAGCTGCGCTTGAGGGCCGAGCAGGCAAGCACAGCGTTTTGCCCATTTGCCAGCCACTCGACGATGGCTTCGTGGATTGCTCGCAGCCACGGTTCACGGTCGGCGTCCTCGAGGGGGATTCCGCGGCGCATCTTTTCAATATTGGCAGGAGAGTGGAAGCTGTCGGCATCGTAGAATTGAAACCCCAACTCGTGGGCCAAAAGAGAGCCTACCGTGGTCTTTCCAGCGCCCAGTACGCCCGTGACAATAATGATCACAGTAATGAAAAAGCCGCCAGAGGCGGCTTTTCAGTATCCGGTTGCGCCGATGGTAAGGCCGAACCGAGCGTCCGCGGATATGACGTCGACTAGTCTCCGGCGACTGGCTCTTCTATTTCCAGCTTGGGTGAAGCGGTGCCGTTTCCATTCGAGCCGGTGCCCTTCGCCTGCCTCGCCAGCGACTCCAGCGAAATGAATCCATTCTCCGACACCGGCGGTTTCTCTTTCAGTACCACCTCGCGGTAGAGCTGGGCCATACGAGCGTTGTAGGCCGGATCATTCTTCAACTTGGCGTCGCGCGCGCGCATCTTCTCCTCGCGGGAATTCTTGGCGATGCCTAGCCGGTCCAGGTCTTTTTGTTCCTCCAGAGTCACAATGTCGTCCCGCAGGTAGAGCGAGTGCTCCTTCGACTCCAGGCTCACCTTTTTCCCGCCCGCAAAGATTTCATGGCGGCCGTGCTCGGCATACCATTTGGTGAGGGTAGCGGTCATGTGCATCTTCTCGATGATATTGCGCCAGCCCACGCCGGTGTTGTAGGCGCAGAAGGAGATCTCGCCTTCCTGCGTGGCGTACGGGATGATGCACTGCTCGGTGCGGCGGAAATCGTAATTGAACAGATCCTGGAACCACATGCCGGCGATGAACAGGAAGTTCCAGCGGTCGGTGCGGCGCTTCATGACGTCGTCAAGCGTACGTTCCGGGCCGACCTTGCCGTAGTTATGACCGGTGGCGTTGAAGTTCTTGTCGAACTTCCGGAGCAGGTCGAGTAGTTTGAAGTGGGTGGGCGCCTGGAAGGGGTCGTAATTCTTCATCAGCGCCAGCGCCATACCAACAAGGGTAAGGAACTTGCCGCGCGCAGCATCATTAACGCAAGCAACGTCCTTAGCGAGCTGGTCGCCCTTCAGGAACGCAGTGACAGCTACAGCCTCCTTGGTTTCCTTGTCGATCATGACCGCCATGCCAGTGCCACAATTGGGGTGGCAACCACAGCTCAACTGACCCCAGTTGTTGTTGGAGTCCTTGGCATGCATGACGTCGGCCCAGTCGGAGAACGTGCTCATGAAGGAGATCGGGAACCAGTCGCGGGCAGGCTCGCCCAGGCCAGTCTGCTCCTTCACGTCGTGAGCCAGGTGCGATAGCGTGTAGCGCTGCGCCATGCGGCGCTCATCGGTAATAGCTTCGTCGCGACCGGTGAACGATACGGGCTGGAATGATAGGAAACCGATTTTCTTTGGATTATCCAACGCAAACTTGA
>Ga0126372_10000665_pt1 | contig 12522 bp, 6 predicted proteins | sample PanSoiMetaPlot_6_FD_92762 | JGI IMG/M metagenome (GOLD analysis project Ga0126372, IMG submission 92762) | Tropical forest soil microbial communities from Panama - MetaG Plot_6 | ecosystem: Environmental > Terrestrial > Soil > Tropical forest > Bulk soil | place: Panama | collected 2016-02-17
CCGCCTGGACCAGGGTTCCGGTCGTGTAATCGAAGTTGCTTTGACGATTGTTTGCCTCGACGATGGGCGAGAAGTAGTCATAGCGCAGTCCCAAATTCAGTGTGAGGCGCCGGTTTACCTTCCAATCGTCCTGAACAAACAGGGAGGGCACATGTTGGCGATTGCCCATCGCGATAACGGTGGAGATATTCGCACTGATCGGCAGCCCCAGGAGCATGTCCGCAATCGAGCTGCCGCCGCTGCCGTCTACCGGGTTCCGGGTAAATTTGCCATTGAAGGAGAAGCGACCTCTTGGAGATGCTTCCTGCGAAATGTTGAATTGGCTCCAGCGGAATTCGCCTCCAACTTTCAGGGTGTGTGCCCCGCGCGTCAAGCTCAGCACGTCAGAGATCTGTCGCTCCTGGCTAGCCAGAATGGTCGGCGCGAAGTTTGGGTCGCCCAGCCGTCTGAAACCACCGCCTGGCGAAAATAACGTCAGGCCATTCACCCGCGGGTCGTCGGGCACACCCGGAATCCGTAATTCCTCCGGTGGCAGTTGGTTGCCGCTTTCAGGAACACCCCGGTGGATGTGCACATAGCTGAAGCCCACGCGCAACTCATTGATGGTCCTTGGTGTGAAAGTGTGGGTAAATCCAACCGCCGCGCCATCGGTGTCCTCATTTCCCACACCGGTGCTGGAATTGCCGCCGTTCGCTAGTCCGGGCAGGGGAGCCGGGCGGATGTCTGTCCTTCCGCTCTTGGAATAACGGATAAATAGCTGATCACGCTGCGAAGCGTTGTAGTCCAGGCGAACATCTCCCTGGTCGACACGGTCACGCTCCGTAGGAGAAATCGTGAAATCGTTACTCCCTGGCTGGGGTGTCGGGTAGAGATTTGCGTATGCCTGAGAAGTTGGATCGATGCGATCGGACGGAATCATGTTGCCGGAAAAGGGGAGGCCTGTCGTGGGATCGTAGATGGTCGGCTCCCCGGCCGCAGAAAAATTCCCAACTCGCTCTTCCAGCGTGGGAACGATCGATACAAATGTGAGGGGATTGCGAATCCGTGTCCCCTGGTAATCGATGAACCCGAAAAGCTTGTCCTTCATGATCGGTCCGCCGAAAGTCGCACCAAACTGGTTTTGCTTGAAGGAGGCTTTCTTCTCGGTCGGGTCTTCGAAGTAATCGCGCGCGTCCAATGCCGAGTTTCGGAAGAATTCGAAGACACTTCCGTGGTAATTGTTTGTGCCCGTCTTGGTAATGGCATTGACGACGGCTCCCCCGCTGCGCCCGAACTCGGCCGAATAGCTATTGGTCTGCAGTTTGAATTCCTGTATGGCATCAACATTACTGCGGAGCACCACGCCACCGTTGTCGTTGGAATTATTATCCACACCATCCAGGAGGAAGTTGTTCAGGGTCCCACGAGTGCCATTGGCGACAAAACTGTTCAGACCACCCGTGCTGCTGCCGCCGGTGTTGCCGTTTGTTCCGGAACTGGTGCGAACCACGCCTGTGGTCAAGGTCGCCAGCTGAATATAGTCTCTGCCGTTCAGAGGCAATTCTGTGATCTGCTCCGACGTGACAACTTCTCCAAGAGAAGACGTATCGGTTTGAACGATTGGGGTCTCCGAGGTCACGACTACGCTTTCCGAAACTGAGCCGACAGCCATATCGAAATCGACTCGCAACCGGTCCTGCACCTGAACGGTGATGGTGCTGCGCGTCTCGGTCTTGAACCCCGGAGCTTCTGCCGTAACCCTGTAGCTACCCGGCCGCAGCGGAGGCGACACATAATTTCCCGATGCGTCTGCCTTCGCCTTCATTGTGGCATTCGTCGCGATGTCGACGAAAGTTACTGAGGCGGATGCCAGCCCCGCGCCAGAGCTATCACGAACGCTGCCCGCGATCGTTCCTGTATCGACCTGAGCAAAAGCGGATAGAAGCGTGAAGGACCAAGCGACGCAGCAGAGGAGGGTTCTTTTCATAGGATTCGCCGCCCTTTCGGAGTGTTAGCATTAGAGCACGATTAGAAAGAAAACGAAAGCGATTTGAAGGTAAACGAAACACCCGTACAGCTGCGCGGCCCCCTCGTCACCTGTCGATTACGGCTGCCGAGCCTGCCCTCTGCTCACCCGAATCTGGCCTTCTGTGTACCAGCCATCGGGGTCGCGCCCGGAAATCGCAAGACGGATCACTGGTTTGCCGCTGCGTGGATCGAGCATAGCCACCCGGAAATCATAAGTTCCTTCCCCTAGTGTTTCCGGGACGTAAAGGCTGCCATCGTAGACCGCATCGCCGGGAAGCCACTTTCTTATGTCCACGGGGACGTTGATCACGGCGCTGTCGTTTGTGGAACGCAGCTGAACCGCGAGCGGATAGTTGATGTAGGGAGGAGCAACACCCGCATTCAGCCACCACATGTGGATGGGCATCATAGAGCCAGCCAGAACGGCCTTGGGATATTCCAGCCGACGGAGCAGAAATCGGTACCCTATCTTCTTCTGGAAGTCTTCGAACGCGGGCTTCCAGTCATCAGGAATCGGCGATGACTTCAGATTCACTGAAGTGACGTGCCACCGGAGCGCTTGTTCCAGGATGTAGTTCAGATCGAAACGATCTCTTTTCCATTCAGAGACCGTGCCGCAGACCTCCAACGACACCGGTCGCTGTTGCCAGACATCCTGAATTCCGGCGCGCACTACCTGCTGCGGATAGATATCGAGCATCTCCGGTTGAAAGTAGGGGTTGTCAGATTTCGTGCGCAGATCTCCGAGACAATCCAGTCGCCAGCCAGCACCTCGACTGGTTCCATAAGTGAGCGCCTGCTGCTCGTCGAAGTTCATGAGGAGCGTTGTATGGGGAAACGCGTCGAACCAGATATCGATGAGCGCCTTCTGGTACGGAAATGCAGGCATGTACGGGCTCCAGCCCTCACCCCAGTAGCCGACCGACGATATGTCCACGCTGTCGAGGGAAGGATTCCCGTCATAGCGCCTCCCCGCCTCGGCCACCAACTCACCCCAATCCTTCAGAAATAGCGGATCAGAAAAATCAGGCTGCCAGATCGAGCCATCTTTGTCGGTGGGCTTGTTGGCTCGGCGTGCGCCGGAATTCTGGTACCACTCAGGTAGCGGATCCTTATTGGAGTAGGGCATGAGCCGGATCGCCAGCGTCTGCCCATGTGCCCGGGCCTCTTCGAGTGCGATATCAATGATTTCCCAGCGGATTTTTCCTTGCTCCGGTTCGAGCGCATTCCAGTACCAGCGGAGATAGGCAATGGTGGTATCAGGGAAATCGGGCTTGGTTGCTGGCCGCGGCAACTTCGTGACCGGGCCCAATTCCGACCACTCAAGCGGTGGATTGGTCGCGTGTCCATTGAATCGGTTGAAGGTCGTGATCCCCATATTTGGATTGATCAGCACGTCATTGATGGGAACCGGACGCACAATCACCGTGTCACGTTGTGCGTAGGAGAAGCAACTCACAGAGACGAATACCGCCATCGATAGAAGTTTTTTCATGGGACTCCCCGTCGGGTCAGCAACCGGCAGAAGAGAATAACAAGAATGGGAGCGAAATCAGCAACCGTCTCGCGGGATCACCGTTGGATACTTCACAAAGATGCTCTTGCCACATGGATCTAAGGTGTCGCACCAGCACTTCGTTCACCTTGCATCAGATCAACGATCATGGCAAACAGACGGTTCCGAGTCTCCACCCTGACTCCCGCCCGAGTGATGTAGCGAATGAGGATGTCGACACTGGCTCCCGCCGGCCTGAGGTTGACCGATGGCATGGCGCTGAATTGTGGTGAGCCTTCTTCGTGCGTAACTCTCTTCCATTCCTCTTCCGCCATTTTTGCATCCAATTCCGTCGTCTTCACGGTTGCTTCGTAAATCCCCTTGAGGAGCGGATGGACACTTGTGCCCGGCGGAACGCTCACCTTGATCTCATCCCACATCCACTGTCCTACCGTTGAGAAGTTGAAGTACTTTCCGCGTATGGCATAGCCATTCAGAAAAGAAACTCGTCTTCCTGTAGGATGGCCATGGGCGGTCCAATTTCCCGTCTCGAGCAGCCAGGTGCGGAAGAGCCCTAGCTTTACCACTTCGCCTCCGACACCATCAATCTCTACCCAGTCCCGAACCCTTACCCCGTTGGGTCCCATCAAAACAAACCAGCCGCAGAATGCCAGGATGAAATCCTGAAACACTACGGTCAGGCCTGCGGTCACCAGGCCGAGGATGGTTGGCATCTGGCGCGGTATACCGAAAATAACCAGCAAAATTAGCAAGAGGCCGACCAGTTGCGTTCCGAGACTCAGAACTGTTTTCAGTGTCTGCTTCTGGCGAGCATCGTGAACAATCCTCGCGAGTGCTAGCTGCAGACCCGATCCTGCCAGAATCACGCAAATGCAGACAATTGCGACCAACGAGAGGGACTGCAATATGAGGTGGATTGCAATTTTTTGCTGTAAGTCGACTTGCTCTCCCCATCTGCCGTAGAGATTTACGAGTTGCTGTTGTGCTGCCAATCGATCGTTGAGGATGCTCAGGATGTTCTTCTGAATGCTTAACCGTTGGAGCCGCTCGATTCGCTCCGAAGGAGGCTCTTCAGCGGCTTTCACTTCCAGGGCAGCGGCTTCTGTCTTCATCCGTTCTTCATCTGCTGTCAGCGCGGTTACGTCAGCTCTGGCCAACTGTTGAGCCTGCGCTATCAATTGCTTCCTGCTGCGCAGGGAGCGCCACGTTGAGAGCTGCTGGGCAAGTGTCTTGTACTGTTCAGCTGAAGCAACAGCCGTTTGCCCATCGTCCCGGGGGGCATGTTCCTGGTAGCGCTTCATGGCGGCCTGTCGCGCCGCGAGTTCCTGCTGAAGCTTGACTCGATGATCGTCGCTCTCGCGTGCCAGGTCCTCGATCGAATCGGCCAGTTCGGCTTGGTCGAGGCTAAGCTGTGCCTTCGCAATCTCCAACTCGCTGGCGTTAGAAACAGTACCCGGTGTTTGTTGCGTGCCCGCGCCTTTACTGAGTGCCGCGATTCGGGCCTCATCGTTCGTCACCGTCTGGTGCAACTCGTTGACCCTTTGCTGCAAAGCCAAGGCTTTACCCGTTAAAGTTGGTTTTGCAAGGCTTGCTTGCCTCATAGATTGCGAGAAAGCCTGGTCGACCTCGTGATCCGCAAGACGCTCAGCGTCTCTGGCGAACTTTTTCTCCTCAGCCGACTGTGCCAAGGCAGCCAGAGTCGCCGCTGTCTGCCACGGCCGTTGGTCCACAATTCCGAGGGGCACGTACGCTCCCGTCCAATTCCCCTTCTTGGATTGCAAGAACGGGAGATACGCCATCACCCCGCGAGTCAGAAACGCACCCGTCAAAGTGCCGGTCAGCACAACCAGCAGGACTAGGACGATAAGCCTCCGGGATCGATTCATATGCACGCCCTTGGTTTTGATCTTCTGACTTTATCGTAAACGGAGGACAAATTGAGCGCTCAAAGCAAGAGCAACCCTTCCGTTAAGAGGGAGGAAAAGAGTTTCTGGCCATCCAAACTGAGAACCTGCAGCGAAGCGTTTCCTTATTTCACACGGCAGTAGCCTGCCCAGCGCAACCACCGAATCACCACATGCAAGGTCGCCTAAAGAACGCAATGCGCGGAATTGAGTGCGCTCTCAGAACACTTTTTTATCCTGGGGATACGCTGGCACGATCAGCCCGCGGATTTTGTGCCGAGAAGGTACAGAAACTAAGCAGCGCTCTTGGTGGATTCTTTTAACAACTCCAGAGCTGCTCGTGCTCCGCCTCGTTCGATCACCTCGAACTCGATGTTGCGCACTTTCTGATAATTCGTGAAGAACTGCTCAATCTGCTTCAGGACCGCCGGTTCGAGGTCCGACAATTGATTCATGCTGGCGTAGAGTACCGACCCCTCGGCTACGGCGATCAGACGATCATTGCGGTGTTCTTCTCCGCTCTCGCGCTGATTGGCTTTCAGTACACCGATAATGCGACACTCAAGTTTGCACCCGGGGAACATGGGTTCGTCGCTCAACACGAGCACGTCAAGCGGATCGCCGTCCTCTGCCTTCGTCTCGGGGATGAATCCGAAGTCGTAGGGAAACACCATCCCTTCCGGCAGCACCTTGGAGAACTTGAAGCGGCCTGTCTCCTGGTTGAACTTGTACTTGTTACGAGAACCGCACGGCGTTTCAATGATCACCTGCTGCTGTTCTGGTTTTTTGATGGCTGTCTCTTGTCTTTTCTTCATATCACTTCGCTTAAGCGGCAAGCCGGGCGCTAGCCTTCAACACCGGTTCTTCGATCGCGACCTTTTGGCGGTTTCGCTTCTGACGCGCGCCATACCCTTCAAAGTACTTGCTCCGCAGCTGCTGCGCGGCCTTGAGAGCCGTCTCGAGCTTCTGTTTTGCTGTCTGCTCAATTCGTGCCACCACCTTACAGTTTTTGCAGTCCGATAAAACCTCTTTTGCAATCCCATCGAGTTCGGTCCAATCGTGCCATTCCCCAATTTGGTCCTTCACTTCGTCCATGCGGTCCGCAAGCTCACTTTCTTCGCCCGAGAGTTGCAAAACATTCCGCATCTCTTTCACTTTGAGACGGAAAGGGTGAAGATTGTGGGCCGACAGCCTGGGCCAGGTCGTCACTTCTCCGGAGAGACGCAATGCCGCCGCCGTTGCATCTGCCGGCCACTCTCGTTGCCTCCTGGTACTCCGTTTATCGAAGTTCTTCTCGATTAGCAACGCGCACGCTTTTAGACGCCTACCCGCTAGCTTCCCGCGCTTTGCCACCGTCTTCCGCAACTTGCTTGCACCACGAGCACGTGCTTCGCCGAGGTGTTCGAGCAATTTGACAAGGCATTGGTCATTTTTGTTGCTCGAGAGTCTGGCCGAGAAGCCGGTCAGCACGTCCATGTCGCGAACATCACCGGCCTTCTTGCGCATCGGGGTAATCGCGCGCAGGAGTCGACGGCCCTTGCGCCCCCCATCAAGTTGCAGAGCGTGAAGCGTAGCCTCTACGCGGCGCGTATTTGTGCGAATATCGTGCACCTCGTCCTGCGTCGGCACTCTCGAGATCTTGCGTACCAGCTTTCGCAACTTGACGAGGGGCTTTTCCAGCTTCTTCGGATCAAGCGCCATGTATGTTTGATGACTTTGGCGCGCAAGCTGGTTTGCTCATTAATTCACGGAAAATGGAGAGTTTTCTTGATCCAGGAAGTACTTAGGACTGGTTCATTCCCAGGTTCGTGACTGAGTGGCCTAATCAGCTTTGAACCTAGGCGTTAGGCTTGCCGTTGCTACGGGTCGAATGGCCCTTGGCGTCGGGGTGGAGGCGAGCCTCCCGTGGAGGCGTTTTGTGGATCCTCTCCCAAGCGCGGCGCAGCTGACGCGTCGAACTGAATCCGGATTGTTCGGCGATCCGTTCCATGTCGAACCGCGTCTCGCGAAGCAGTTCCTGAGCATAAGCCACGCGGAGACGGTTGCTGTATTCCGGAATGCTCATGCCGACGTGCTCGTGAAAGAGACGCGAAAGATGCCGATCGCTGGCGCCCGCAACGCGTGCGAGCGCACTGAGATTCCATGACTTCGTAAGATCTGCGGCGATAGCATCCTGGACGCGATGAACGGCGGGATGAATGTGGTTGCGGCCTTCCAGCCATGGCGAGAGTTGTGGGTCCGAACCACTGCGGCGCAAGTAGACGACGAGATATTGTGCAACTGCCACGGCGCAGGATTGGTCCGTGGATTGATGGACGAGGTGCAGCATAAGGTCGATGCCTGCAGTAATGCCGGCACTCGAGTAGCGCTCACGGTCTTCGACGTAGAGACGATTTTCGAGAATTCGAGCCCGCGGAGCAATCCCGGCCAGCTCGTCGTAGCTTAGGTAATGCGTGGTACAGGAGTATCCGTCAAGAAGACCAGCGCGGCCGGCGATCAACGCGCCAGTGCAGATCGAGATCACCTTGTGGCCAGGCCGGACGTTGGTCCTCAACCATGTCACGATGGCCCTTTCCGCTGTTTCATCAGCTGCTGACTTTCCCGGCCCCGGCACGCCTCCGCAGAGCATTACGTGCTCGACATCGCCAGCGATCACGACCCAGGATTGTGATGGTAACTCCTCGGGCAGGGGCTCGATTTCTGCCAGCGTGATTCCAATCGAAGTTTGCAATGAAGAGGTTGGCCCAATGTAATGCACCTCGAAACGTACAGAGCTTTGTACGCGGTTCGCCTGTCGCAAGGCTTCCAGCGGACCGGCGATATCGAGCAACAGGAGACGCGGCGGGACTACGACGAACACCGGAATCCGGCGAACTCCATCGGAAACTGACGACTGCGTCATAGCCTTTCCACCGGACATTTCTGACCAACTCAAAGGCAGCGGTGTGAATGAACGAAAATCAGACTACAGCTTGTGTGATGCGGCCAGCAAGAGCCTCTTCAACGGTCGTGATTCGTGCGAAGCGGGCGTCCAGAACGAGTTCGGTTCTTGTTTTGATTTGTTCTGGCGTCCACTCCCGTCCGTTGCGGTCGGTCATCGGGAATGTCAGCGTCGCGTCGGTGACATAGTCGACTTGATACCCCAGATCGGAAGCGTGGCGTGTGGTCGTCTCGCAGCATTGCTCGGTTCGGATGCCCGACACGATGACACGGCGAATGCCGCGTTGCGTGAGCCACACATCAAGTCCGCTGCCGATCAGTGCGCTGTGGCTCCGCTTTTGAAAGACAGCATCAGGCGTAAAAGACAACTCCTGCAGCGGCACAACGTATCCCGATTCCAGAGAAAATGGACCGTAATCTTCCACGTGGAAAATCTGGACCACTGGGATTTTGCGTGACCGGGCTCCATCGACCAGAGATCGCAGACACCGAACAAAAGAAGGTACATCGGAGTCGCACCAGTACGGACGATGACGGAATGACTCCTGCACGTCAATGACCAGAAGCGCAGTTGCAGAAGCAGACATTAGGTAACTCCCTCCGTTTTGCTAATGATTATTGCAATCCCTGCAAGCGCGTGAAAGACATGCATTGGACCTTTATCGGACAAAAAAGGACAGGGCGGTTGTCAGGGTGTTGAACGCTTCAAGGAGTAAAGCCCGTTGTCCTCGCCACTTTGGAATTGTTGCTACCGCAACTTATTAGTAACTCGTCTCGCCCTTCGAGCTACTTCGAGAGGCATTCCTCAAAATGATTGTCTCTTTTTGTCCGATAAACGTCCGCCACATGCCTTTTATGTACCTGGGACTCCTGACACAATCGCCGCACTCGGGGATAACAAGAAAGTAATCTCTGTGTCCACGCAATTAAGTACGAAGACGACCTCGGTTTGCGGCGCTCGCAGTGTGTCACGAAACAGATGTTTTGGAGTTGAATAGCGGAGGTTCGAAGTGAATCGACTTGACGTGCAAAACAGAAATTCCTGGCGGCATCTCTATTTTTTCGTTGCCCTTGCGTGCCTGTTGCTTTTGATGACGATCGTCTCCCCGGGGCAAAGTACAACCGGAACATTGCGCGGACAGGTTCTGGACCCGCAAGCTGCGAGCATCGCGAATGCAAGGATAAGGGTTACCAATCAGGAGACCGGAGTCGTCTCCAACACAGCTACCTCATCCGCTGGAACCTGGAATGTTCCCAGCCTGATTCCGGGAAAGTACTCGGTGAGCGTCGATGCGCCAGGTTTCCGCGGATTTGTACGGAAAGACGTTGTCGTCCTGGCGGACCGCGACAATACAGCTGATGTCCAGTTGCAGGTGGGCACCGCGACAGAGATTCTTGAAGTTGTCGGTGTTGGAGCCGCCATTCAGACAACGTCCTCTTCGCTGAGCAACGACTTCAACTCTCAGGATGTGCTGAATTTGCCCAGCGCCGGGGGGGCGCTGAACGGTAGCCCCCTAAACCTGGCAATCCTTGCTCCCAACGTGGTGGCACAGCCTGGCGGCGTTACGGGAGTAGGCGGATCCGTTGGCGGTACCCGTCCTCGGGAAAACAATTTCACTGTCGACGGAGTGGATGACAACAACCTTGGTGTCACAGGACCCAATTCAACCGTGATACCGGACTCGGTGGCTGAATTCACTTTGCAGACCAACCAGTTCAGCGCGGAAACGGGGCACTCTTCCGGGGGCCAATTCAACCTGGTGACGAAGACTGGAACAAATAGTCTCCACGGTTCTGCGTACGAGTACTTCCAGAATCGAAACCTTAACGCCATGGACAACCTGACCAAGGCCGCCATTGCAGCCAACACGATTCCAGGCCAGCCCGCCTACGACAACAATCGTTTCGGTGCGAACCTGGGTGGCCCAATCATCAAGAGTAAACTGCACTTCTTCGGCAACTACGAGTACACCGACCTCCACGGCGCTGGAAATGCCACCTTCTTGAATGCTCCGACCGCAGATGGACTGGCGACCATGCAAAGCATGGCTGCCAATCAGGCAGTGACGGATGTTCTAAAGAACTATCCCGTAGCTCCAGCGGCTGATCCAAGTCTTGCGATTACCGTAAACGGAACATCGATTCCGGTGGGGCCGCTCGTGATCATCAGCCCACTCTTGCAACGCGAGCACGACGCAATTGCGAATGTTGACTATTCCATGAGTAAGCACCAGCTCGGCTTCCGTTTTCTTCTCAACCAGGTAAAGTTCATTCTTCCTGTGAATTCAACTCAATCACAGTTCAACCAGGACCAGCCCGTACGCAGCCGGAAGATATCTGTTAACGATACCTGGACGCTAAACGACCACATGGTCAATGATCTTCGCCTGCAGTACTCGTACTACTCACTGGCACTGGTGAACCCATGCACAACTTGTCCGCCAGACGTTACCATCCTGGAACTGGGCGGTACGACTATCGGCCCCGGAGATAACCAGCATCAGAAGCAGAATTCTTACCAAGTGAAGGATGGTCTGTCCTGGGTTCTCGGCAGACACACGCTGAAAGTGGGAGGAGAATACACTCATTACATTTATCCGCAGTTCTTCCTGCCACGTAGCAACGGCGATTATTGGTACAACACGATGCAGGACCTGGTGAACGACAATCTGGCATCGGTACCAGGACGCACACTGCGAGGGGCGGGAAGTGGCAGTTTTCTCGGAACGCAGAGTCTGTTCGCGGGATACTTCCAGGACGATCTGAAATGGACTCCCCGACTGACGCTGAATCTCGGACTCCGATACGAGTACTGGACGAATCCAGTAGGTGGTGAGACACAGGCACTGAACGCGATCTCGAGTGTCCCCAACGTCATTACGTTCGGCAAACCGAAGACTGATACCAACAATCTGGCCCCAAGGATAGGCTTTGCTTACGATCCCCGCGGAGACGGGAAGACTTCGATTCGTGGAGGTTTTGGAATTTCCTACGGATGGAAGTTCCAGAACTTCGCTGCCATTACGCTACCTCCACAAATCCAGAGTGAAATGGATCCAGCCTCAGCTTGCAACCTGAGCACCCCGCCGGGCTGGTGTGCTACCGGGTCCCCCTTTATCGCAGACGGTGGGTTGCCGTCGGTTTATCTGCCTCCGGCGGACCAGGCGGAAGCGCGAGCCTTGACGACGAGTTATATCGACGACACGGTAATGCCCAAGATCCTTACCTGGTCTCTGGGGATCCAGCGTGAACTCTACCGCAACGGCTCATTGGAAGTGCGTTACCTTGGAACGCGCGGTTTGGGCTTACCCGTTCAATTCCGCCGCAATCGCATTAGCGCCTTTGATGCCGGGGTCAATGCCATCCCCACGTTCTTCAAGGCGTCCGATGTCCCAACAACCTGGGACGCCAACACGCCCAACGACGATGCCTTCAACGCTTTTCTGGCCAGTGGGGGGAACAATGTTTACGGCCAGTATGGTTTCCTGGCGAATGTTACGTCCGACCCACCGCTGGGAAGCAGCATCTATCACGCTCTTTCCTGGAACTATACGCAGCGGGCATGGCGCGGGTTGTCGTTCAACGCAAACTACACTTGGTCGCATGCTATCGACGATTCAACGAATGAGTTCTTTACAAGCCTTCTGAATCCGAGACGGGCTCAGGACACGAACCGGTTAGGGGAGGATCGGTCGAACTCAGATCTGGATGTGCGCCATAAGTTTGCTCTGTCCGCCACCTATGAAACACCCGTTATCCATTCCGACAACAAGGCACGGAAGGCCTTATTGGACGGATACAGCGTCGGGGCCGTTTATCTCGCACAAACCGGGCAGCCAATAACCATCCAGTCTGGGCAGGCGGGTGTCGATTCAAACGGCAATGGCGACACGGCCGGAGACCGTGGCGTGCTGAATCCATTCGGTGCATCGCTGACGGGCTCCGACGTCATTCCGGTCTGCGCCGATCCTGGCGGGACAACTTCTTTGGCCGGCGATACGCTCGGAAACGATGGAGCCTGTGCTGGTTCTACGATTGGATATCTGGCGGCTGATCCGAGCGCCAAGTACGTAATCGCGGGCCCCGACGTGAGGGCAACGATTGGACGCAACAGCTTCCGGTCGCCTGGGTTCGGAGTCATGAATCTGTCACTCG
>Ga0126372_10000667_pt1 | contig 12518 bp, 8 predicted proteins | sample PanSoiMetaPlot_6_FD_92762 | JGI IMG/M metagenome (GOLD analysis project Ga0126372, IMG submission 92762) | Tropical forest soil microbial communities from Panama - MetaG Plot_6 | ecosystem: Environmental > Terrestrial > Soil > Tropical forest > Bulk soil | place: Panama | collected 2016-02-17
GAGGGCCCCCGAGCCGGTCGGGGGCCCTTTTGTTCTACGGAGAAACGACGCCGCGACCGCCAGAATTATGCTAGCCTCGACCGGGTAGGTGCTGACCATGGGGCGCTTCCCATCCTTTTTGCGCCGAATATCTTCGGGACTTGTATTGTGTTTTGTGCTGCTGGTCGCGGCCGGAACCGTGCCTGCCCAGGTCCAAGAGGGGAATATTTCAGGAGAAGTTCGCCTCGCCGACCGCTCCATGCCGGATGAGCGGCTGCAGGTGAGCTTGCTGCTTCACGGTGCGCTTACGAACATGACCTACTGCGATGCGGAGGGAGGATTCAGCTTCCACAATCTGCTCCCGGGCCCCTACACGGTGGTGATCGAAGCGCGCGGTTTTGTGCCCCTCCACCAGCCCGTCAACGTAGATCCCGCCACCTCGCCGACAAACTTTGTCCGCCTGGTATTGCATCCGGCCGCCAATGAGAGGACCAACCGTGCGCCCGATGGGCCTCCTGGCGCGAATCGGGATCTTGTAGACGTCGCGGACTTCGCGAAGAAGTTCCCCCCGGGGGCTCTTAAAGAATTTGACGCCGGAAGGAAGGCCGATGAGCGAGGTGATGCCCCGGCGGCGTTGGCGCATTATGAGGCGGTGCTGCGCCTGGCGCCCGGATTCTATCCGGCGCACAACAACCTTGGCATACTGTACATGAAGAAGGGGGAACTGGAAGCTGCAGAGCGGGAATTCCGCCAAGTCATTGAGCAGGACCACAACAACGCGCAGGCGTATTTCAATCTTGGGAACGTACTGTATATCACCCGGCGGAACGAAGAAGCAAAGCAGACCATCGAGGAAGGGTTGCGGCGCGAGCCGGGATCGGCGAAGGGGCACTTCTTCATGGGTTCCGTGCTGGTGCGCATGGGAGAGCTGTCGGCTGGCGAGGAACAGCTGAAGAAAGCGCGCGAACTCGATCCGCGCATGCCGCAAGTGCTGATTGCGCTCGCTACTTTATACTTGCAAACAGGAAGGGAGAGCGAGGCGATCGCCATGTTTGAGTCCTTCCTGCGGCAATTTCCGAACGATCCGATGGCGCCCAAGGTGCGCGCCGCCATCGGCAAAATCAACATCCCTCCGCCTTGAATCAGCAGCGCTGTGGCGCTAGTGCCGGGCGATGAGTGCGCAGACGCTGTGCTCGAGGCGGCAGGCCTCCGCATATTCTTTCTTCGACAGTTCTGGTTCATTCATTCGCTCGTAAGCGAAGCCTAGGTTGAGGTGTGCCTCGGCGTAGTTGGGATCGGCGGAGATGGCGCGGCGATAATTCTCGACGGCGTCTTCCAGGCGGTTCATGCGGCTGTAGCAAATGCCCAGGAAATTGTAAGTGAGCGGGTCGCGCATACCAAACTCCAGAGCTCGCACCAGATCCTCCGCAGCACTTGCATAGTTTCCTTCGCGCACCAATAGCAGGCCCCGGTCGCGGTACGCGGGGGCAAAATTCGACTGAATGGAGAGAACCTTATCAAGCGCTTCCAAGCTGGACTTGGGCTCGTCCTTGGCCTGGATTTGCGCCAATAAGAACCAGGCGCGAAAATTCTCAGGATTCGCGGTCAGTAAGGTGTTGATTAGATCGCGCGCTTGCGCTGTCTTCCCCTGGAATCCCAATGCGCGGGCGAGTCCCATGGTGGCCTGGTCGAAGCCGGGATTTAGTTCGGCGGCCCGGGCGAAGTTTTTCTCGGCTTCTTTCCATTGCCCCTCGTGGGAGGACGCCTCCCCGAGAAGGAAGGGAATCAGATAGAGCTGCGCTTCCCTTTGTTGCAAGGATGCAAGGAGGGAGCGCGCGGCGGCGAAATGGCCAGCCTGGACGAGGTCGGTGGCCCGCAAGACATCCTGAAAGATCGGCAGCTTATCCTTGGGGTCTGCCAATTTTGTGGTGGGCGCGGCTGGAGCCTTGTAAGCCACATAACCAAGCGACCGCAGCTTCTCCAAAACATCCGTGCCTCGACCGGACGCATTGCCCGCATCGGGCGATGTGGTTGGGGCGGGATAGCGAGCCAGGAGCTGGTTGAGCTCGGAACGCATTCTTGCGGAGACGCTGCCATTTTTTCCGATGACGTTGTCCTTTTCCGCGGGATCATTTTCGAGGTTATAGAGCTCCGGTTTGGGCGCTTCGATATATTGATAGTTCGCGGTCTGCAGGCTGCGCAATGGGCTCCAGCCGAAAGAATTCGCGGAGTAAAATGATTCGCTGTACGCCGGGTGCGCCGGCCCGTGCGGCTTGCCGTTCATTAGCGGCAGAAGGCTCCCGGCCTGAAACTGTTTTTGAATGGGATCTTCCACGCCCACCATTTCGAGCACCGTGGGACCCACTTGAATGGATTCCACGGCAACGGCAACGCGTTGCGCCGCAAGCTTAGCGGCGCGCGGAGGTTTCACGACCAGGGGCACGTGCACCGTCGAATCGTATACAAAGAAACCGTGTTCTTTTTCGCCATGTTCTCCTAGGGATTCACCGTGATCACTGAGAAGGACGATCAGGGTGTTGTCGTAAAGGTTGTTGGGAGCCTGTTTGAGCCATGCCCAAAGACGCCCCAATTGGCTGTCCGCATAGGCAATTTCACCTTCGTAGGGCTGCTTCACGAAGCGAGAGCGAAAAGGCTCCGGAGGGTCATAGGGACTGTGCGGGTCATATAGATGAAGCCAAATGAAAAAAGGTTCGTTCGGATGCGTCTCGAGCCAGCTGATCGTGTGATTCACGCTCTCTTCCGCACGGCGCTCGACAAGCCCAAGGTCTTTGTGAAGGAATTGTTCCCCAGCAAATGCGTCATCGTAGCTGTCAAACCCGCGGGCGAGGCCCCAGCTGCGATCGAGCACGAACGAGCTGACGATCGCGCTGGTCGTGTAGCCGTTGGCCTTGAGGCTTTCGGCGAGGGTTCGAAAGCTTGCCCTTAGCGGCTGGCCGGTGAAATCCTGCACCCCATTGTGGAATGGATAGGTGCCAGTGAAGATGGCTGCATGCGATGGCCACGTGAGGGGTACCTGAGCGATCGCGCGTTCAAAGACAATACTTTCCTTTGCCAGCGCGTCCAAGTTGGGCGTCAGGTCCCCGGGATACCCATAGCAACCCAGGCGGTCGGCTCGCAAGGTGTCCACGGTGATGATCAGAACGTTCGCTCGCCGCGGTTTGCTTTGCCGGCAGCCGCTCAGAAGCAACAGAATCGCCAAGAAGAAGAATCGCGAGCTACGCGAGAGGAGAGCGGCGGTTCCCCGGAGACATGGTGTCCGACGTGTTCTGGCGGAAGGGCACATCTAAGGCTGTGAACTCCCGTCGGCGCCTTTTCGCATTTCTTCTGCTTCGCCCGCCTGGCCATTGGCTTCGAGTGCCTTGATGAGGGCCCCACGAGCTTTGGCGTAACCGGGTTCAATTTCGAGGGCTGTGCGCAGGGAGGAGATGGCTTCGTCGAGTTTTCCTCGATAGGTGAGTAGCTCTCCGAGAGCTTCAAACGCCTGCGCGTAATTCGAATTGATGTTTATGGCCTGGCGGAAGGCCGCTTCGGCATCCTCCACTTTTCCTTGTTTCAGAAAGACCGCGCCAAGATTGTATGCCGCGGAGTAATTGGTGGCATCGAGATTCAAGGTCCGGCGGAAAGAGGCGACGGCCTGGTCCCAGGCCTGGGTTTGGGCGTAGGAAAGGCCCAAATAATAGTTGGCCAGGGCGTAGTCAGGGCTCAGCTTGAGCGCAAGCTGAAACTCCGCAACCGCAGAGGGAAAATTCTTTTGACGGTAATAGTTCAGGGCCAAGAGATAGTGAATGGGAAGCGAATTCTTTTCCATCTTGCCGGCTTCGATGAGCTTCGCGATGGACTCCGCGTACCTGCCACGCTGGCTTTCGGCGAGCGCGTCGGAGACGAGTTCATAAACCTGGATGCGGTCCTTGGGGTCGGCCAAACGCCGGTCGCTCAATACCTCGTCGCCGCCGCCGGAGACGGCAACGTATCCGAGCGATTTCAGGCGTTCCATGAGCGCGGGGTCGAGCCCGGTTGCTTCCGCGGTTTTCACCGCGGCTGCGGGCGTGTACTGAGCAATCAGCTGCCCGAGGCGTCTGCGCATTTCGTTGGCGATGGCACGCTGCGTGGAGTACAGATTCTTGAGTTCGTGCGGGTCGGAAACGACGTCGTACAATTCCGGCCGCGGTGCGTCGATGAAGTGGTACTGGCGGTAGCGAACGCCGCGAAGTTCGCTCCAGTTGAAATGAATGCGCGGCAGATAGGTTTCCGCGTAATCCGCCTCGCCTACCCCGGCTGGTTTCCGCCGCATTGCGGCGACAAGACTTCGCCCCTGAAGGTCTCCAGGCTGGGCGACGCCGACAAGGTCGAGGATGGTCGGTAACAAGTCTGCGAGATTTGCAGCTTCCTCGACGACGAGCTTATCCTGCGCCGCTGCGCCGGGGAACTTGAAAATCATCGGCACGTGCAGTGTCGTATCGTAGATGAAGAAGCCATGGGTTTTCTCGCCGTGTTCGCCAAGTCCTTCTCCATGATCGCCGGCCACGACAATCAGACTTTTTTCGTAAAGCCCATGGGCCTTCAAGTATTGGACGAGGCGCCCCACCTGCGCATCCACGAAGGCAATCCCTCCGTCATAGAGATGGCTGCGGTATCTTTCCCGATAGGGCGACGGTGGATTGTACGGGTGATGTGCATCGTAAAGATGGATCCACAGCAGGAACTGTTTCTTGTGGTTTCCTTCGAGCCAGCCGAGCGCCTGGTCCATGACCTCGTTGCCGGGTCGCATCATAGCGTCTATATTTCTCTCATCCAACCGGCTAAAATCGAAGTGATCGTAGTAGAAATCAAACCCGCGATTCAGCCCGAAGCGCGAATCGAGCACGGCCGAACCCATCACGGCGGCGGTGGCGTAACCTTTTTGGTGCAGAACTGTCGCCAGGGTGGGCTGCGTCCCATTCAAGCGGTTGCCGCTGAAGTCATGCATGCCTGTGCGCATCGGATAGGTGCCGGTCAGGATCACACTGTGCGCGGGGAGAGTGATGGGGACCGGGGTGAATGCATTTTGGAAGCGCACGCCGGACGCGGCCAGGGAATCGAGGTTCGGCGTCTCGATGAGCTTGTAGCCGTAGCAGCCTAGGTGGTCTGCGCGCACCGTGTCGATCGTGATCAAGATGACGTTGGGGGGTTCCTCTACCGGTGGTGCGGAGGAGATCAGAAGAGGAGAGAGCAGGAGCGCGGCAAAAAGAGCCAGCGAGGTTGCTTTGAGTACCTGCACTCTTTTCGGAACAGACTCCTTTCGGTCACGCATTCCGCGCGTTCGCGGTGAAGCAGGCATGGTCTTGTGTGCTCAAAACAAGTCTATAGTGCCCCGGAATCGCGCGTCAAACGGCCAGGTTTAGGAAAGAGTGAAGCGCGTTCGCACGACGCTGCGATTCATAACGTATGTGGTACAATCACCCCGCTGAGCTTTGGCGAGCCGCTCGCCGGCGATCGCGTAGAATGTTGGCAATACGGTCGCGGCGAAACCTGTTTGCTGCGGCAGAGGAAGCCGGGTTAGCAGAACCAAGGGAATTCGGGAGACGTGCCGTGTTCGGTAACCGCCTTACGATTGACGATGAGCTTTACGCCAGGGCCAAGAAGTGCGCCGAACTGGCCGGATTTTCCACTACCGATGAGTTCATCGAACACGTTCTCACGAAGGAAATCGCCGAGATCCTGGGGCCGGGGTCCGGTGAGGACGCTACTCCCGAAGAGATCAAGAAGCGTCTACAGGGCCTAGGGTATATCGAGTAATCTCTTCCATCCTTTTGTGTGCCCGCATGAGGGTATTCCTAGATATAGTCGACCGGCTTTTCGAGTTGTCCTTCCAGCTGCTGCGACCTTTGCCTTTGATCGCCGTGTTGAGTGTCTTTGCGCTTTTGACCGCGGTGCTTACCCTAGTGGTTGTTCGCTCGACTTCGGATCAGAAAGCAATTCGCCGAGTGAAAGACCGCATGGGCGCGCACGTGCTCGAAGTGCGGCTGTTCTCCGACCAACCGGGCGTGGTCCTTCGCGCGTATCTCAGCTTGTTGGGCAATACCGTTCTTTATCTGCGTCACTCGCTTCGCCCTTTTGTCGTCCTGGCGATCCCACTGCTCCTGCTATTTACGCAGTTGGAAGCCTATTTGGGCCGCACCCCGGTGCCGCTTGGCCGCGATTTTCTGGTTCGCGTCACATTCCAGAATGGAGATTCGCTGGCAGATTCCGTGCTGCGTCTTCCCTCTGGGCTCGTGCTTGTGACTCCTCCCGTTCATATTCCTCTGGAGCGACAGGTGGACTGGAGACTAAACGCCGAGCAGTTCGGGACATACGACCTGCGATTGGTTTTGCCCGGGAGTGAATACTCAAAGCGCGTGGTCGCCGGCGGCGGCCTCGCGCGTATCGTCCCCGAACGGGAACGAGGCGGTCTGTGGCAGCGGCTGATCAACCCGGGAGAATCCCCGCTTCCGCGAGAGTCGTCGGTCGAAAAGATCGAAGTGCAATATCCGGTGCGGGTTTTCCATCTGGGGTCCTGGGAGATCGAATGGCTTGTGCCTTTCATCGCCTTAACCCTGGCGGCCGCGCTGCTGCTCAAAGGGATCCTCAGGACGGAAATATGATGCTCCGGCCGTATCAAACGCGAACGAGAAGATATGTGAGGCGGCAGGTTTTCCGCCGCATTTTCATTGCTGTTCTTTTGTTGCTCGTCTTGACGCCACCGGCGCACGCTTATGTCGGTCCGGGGGCTGGTTTCGCGGTGCTTTCTTCCTTCCTGACCTTGTTCTTGGCGTCCCTACAGGCGATATTTGCTTTCCTGACCTGGCCCATACGCCAATCTTTCAGGCTCCTACGGCGCAGACGTGCTTACCGCCGAGCCAAGACGAAACGAGTCGTCATTATGGGATTCGACGGCATGGATCCCGAGCTGACCGAGCGGTTCATCAAAGAGGGCAAACTACCCAATCTAGCCCGGCTTTGCGAGAACGGCACGTTTCAGACTTTGGCCACGACCATTCCTCCGATCTCGCCGGTAGCCTGGTCGTCCTTTCTGACTGGTGTGAATCCGGGCAAGCACAATATCTACGATTTCCTGACACCAGACCGCCAGCGTTACCTACCGGAACTTTCTTCCGCGCGGATTCGGGGATCGAAGCACGTCCTGAAAATCGGGCGCTATGCGATTCCGCTGACGCGCCCGCGGATTAAACCCCTCCGCAAGGGTGTTCCATTCTGGCACTATCTCGCGAAAGCCGGCGTATTTTGTTCTGCAATTCGCGTACCCATAACGTTTCCGCCAGAGAAATTTTCTGGGGTTTTGCTTTCCGGGATGTGTGTTCCAGACATTCAGGGAACCCAGGGCACATTTTCGTTTCACACCACCTGCGCTACGAGCCGTGAAACCGCGACCAACCGCGTTGTGGTGCCATTCGAGAAGCGTGCTGCGTTCTTCCATTCCTATGTTCCCGGTCCTCCCGACATGCTGCGAAGCGATTCTACAACGGAGCTACGAGCCCCGTTTCGCGTCAAGCCGACAGAAACGAAGAATAAGGTCGACATTCATGTGGGCGGTCAGCGCATCACGGTTGCCGTGGGGGCATACTCGGAATGGGTGGAACTCCAGTTTGGCACCGGGCTGGGCTCCAGCGTAAAGGGTATCTGCCGCTTTTACCTCAAGTCGGTCGCGCCCGATCTGGAACTCTATGCCACTCCGGTGAATATCCATCCGATGCATCCGGCCCTGCCCATCTCGCATCCCCTCACCTACGCGATATACCTGGCAAAGCTCAACGGGCTTTACGCCACGCTGGGGCTTGCGGAAGATACCTGGGCTCTCAACGACGGTTACCTCGACGAAAAAGCATTCCTCGAACAGTGTTACCTGATTCATCAGGAGCGCGAGCTCATGTTTTTTGATGCGCTCGAGAAAACAAACATGGGCGTGTGTGTCTGCGTTTTTGACATTACCGACCGCGTGCAGCACATGTGCTGGCGGCAGTTTGACCATGACCCGTCCGAGACTCCTCGGGCCAGCAACGGCGCACCCAGCGTGATTGAAAAGCTCTATGTGCGCATGGACGAATTGATCGGCCGCACCGTCAGAAAAATTCCGCGCGACTCGCTGTTGCTGATCGTCTCCGATCACGGATTCAAGGCCTTCGAGCGAGGAGTGAACCTGAATACCTGGCTGCACCAGCAGGGCTATTTGACGTTAAAGGAAGGTACGGCATCCGGCGATTGGTTTCAAGATGTGGATTGGAGCAGGACCGAAGCCTATTCTCTGGGATTGAATGGCATTTACTTGAACCTGAAGGGTCGTGAAAGTAGAGGCACGGTCGAACCGGGTAGAGAGGCGGTTCGCTTGCGCGAGGAGTTGTGCAGGAAACTTCAGGGACTCGTCGATCCGGCGACCTCTCAAATCGCCATCCGCCGCACGTTCGACGGCCTGAAAGCCTTCACCGGGCCATATCGCGGGAACGCACCTGACGTCGTTGTCGGATTTGGGAAAGGCTATCGCGCATCCTGGGACGGGGCCCAAGGGCGCGTGACACAAACCGTCTTCGAGGTTAATTCCAAGGCCTGGAGCGGCGACCACTGCATCGATCCGGAACTGGTTCCCGGTGTGCTATTTTCCAACTGGAAGATCTCCGGCGAAGGCCACGCCATTACGGATGTTGCTCCCACAATGCTCGATCTGTTCGGCCTGCCGATTCCGCCACACATGGATGGAAAACCCTGGCACATGTCCCCTGTCGCTAATTCCTAGCTTCCTCGAAGAACTCGAAGAACCCGGGACCGTAGTGTGGTGCAACCCGGAATGCTAAAATTCGGAAGGTCAGCAGATGCACACGCGAAAACAATCGGAGAAGTCGAGCCGGCGGCGGTTTTCTGCAACCGAAAAGCCTTCACCCCCGAAGGCCAAAAGTTCTTGCCGCACGATTGCCGTTGATTTTGACGGGGTCATCGCCGAATACGATGGCTGGAAGGGCCAGGGCGTCCTGGGACTTCCGCGGAAGGATGTTGTCGAGGCGTTGCACGAACTGTATGTGGAAGGCTGGAAAATCGTCGTCCACACGACGCGGGGCGAGGAGGAAGTCGGTCCGTATCTAGCCGAGCACGGAATTCCCCACCACGAGATTAACCGCAATTCCGACTATCCCACTCTTGGAGTGAAACCTGTTGCGGATGTTTACTGGGACGATCGAGCCTTCTTCTATTCAGGTGACGCACGCCGCGACATCGAACTCATTCGACGTTTCCGCACTTGGAGCGGACGAGAATAGTCGGACGACTGCAGAAAACATTGGCGAAAGCCAAGCCGCCATCTCCGTTAGCCGCTTGCGCCGATGAACCCTTGGCGCTCGAGATGCAAGAAGATTTCTTGGGCGGCTTCTTCTGGCTTCAGGTCGCTGGTGTCCAAGGTCACATCCGCGTCTTCTGGCGCTTCGTAGGGATCAGAAATCCCGGTAAACTGTTTGACGAGGCCAGCCCTAGCCTTCGCATACAGCCCCTTGCGGTCTCTTTTTTCGCAAACCTCCAGAGCCGTGGAGAGATGCACGAGTATGAATCCGCCGTGGGGCTGGATCAATGCCCGCACCTGTTTGCGCACCTCATCAAACGGTGCGATGGGCGCGCAGATGGCGATTCCCCCGTTCTTGGTAATCTCCGAGGCAACAAACCCGATCCGTCGTATGTTGACGTCGCGGTGCTCCCGTGAAAAGCCAAGCTCCGAGGACAAATGCTTGCGAACAATGTCACCGTCCAGCAAAGTAACGGGGCGGCCCCCAAGCTCAAGGAACTTAGTGAGCAAGACATTTGCCACTGTAGATTTCCCTGAACCCGATAGCCCCGTGAAGAATACCGTGAATCCCTGGCGCTGCCGCGGTGGATAATTGCGCCGGAGTTCGCGCGCTACTTCAGGAAACGTGAACCAAGAAGGGATTTCCCGCCCTTCCGAAAGTCGGAGGCGCAGTTCTGTACCCGAGATATTGAGCACGCGAGAACCATCGGGCACTTGATCTTCGGGCACATAAACGTCCTTATCCTCCAAATAGACCATCATCTGGAAAGGTACCATCGTGATCCCAATTTCTTTTTGGTGAGTCTCAAGGAATTCTTGGGCGGCGTAAGGCCCGTAAAAAGGTTTTCCGCTCTCATCGACTCCGGGGCCGGCATGATCTCGGCCGACAATGAAATGACTGCAGCCGTAATTCTTGCGAATGATGGCGTGCCAAATCGCTTCGCGTGGTCCTCCCATGCGCATCGCCAAAGGTAACAAAGAAAGCTTGACCGTATCTTTCGGATACTTGGAAAGCAATGCTTCGTAGCACCTGACGCGAACGTAATATTCCACATCTCCAGGCTTTGTCATCCCCACGGAGGGCTGAATCAACAGATTTGCCTCCACCTCTTTGGCCGCCCGAAGAGTCAGTTCCTGATGCGCACGATGCATCGGATTCCTCGTTTGGAAGGCGACGATGCGCCGCCATCCCAGGCGCAAGAATTCTGCGCGCAGTTCTAAGGGGTTCGAGCGAAGGGCACGAAAGTCGTAATGGGTCGGTTGTTGTATTCCTTCCAGTCGGCCACCCACGTACCAGGGGTTCGTCCGCTCGAGCAGAAAGCTCGCCCCAGGGTGCAAAGGGCTCGTCGTTCCATAGACCTCCACCGCTTCGGCACGCCGATCCGGCTGCCAGAGTTCCTCTACGTGCAATGCCGCCAACATGACTCCTTCCGAGTCGCGAAGGGCGATCGAGCTACCGGGTCCAACGTGAGAGGCAAACTCGGCCGGCACGTCCAAGATGATCGGCATCGGCCAAATTCTTCCGTCTGCCAGCCGCATTCGGGCACATGTGTTCTCGTAATCTGCGCGCGACATGAATCCGCGGAGAGGAGAGAACGACCCATTCAGCAGCAGCTCAAGGTCACAAAGTTGCCTCGCAGTGAGATCCCAGGATGGCCATTCGCGGGATTGCCCGCGCAGCTCGGACGCACGTTTCGGCGAGGCAATCAGGTTAACAAGTTCTCCTCCGTAGGGGGGATTCAGGCGTTCCGGCGTCCGGTTGGACCCTTGTTCGTGAACCGTTGTTGTCATTGCTTCTTTGAAGTGCAGTCCTTTCTATAAGCTGCGCCTGCCGCTGGCAGATTGTGCCCGCGAAGACCGCATACCGTTCCAGGCCATCGCTCCGTTCGTGTGTCCGCTTCGATCGGTAAATTCCAAGCCACTGCGCACGCACGGCCTCCGACTGGTCGTGCCGCGATTCTTCAACGGCGTTCTCCGACAGGTGCTAAGTCAGATCGGAATCGCGCAGCTAGCCATGCTCTTCTGCTGCCAGTCTTCCATTCTACTGACCAGACCGGGTTTTGTACCCACTGCGCACCGATTCATCGAGCTGCGCTCCACGGACCTCGCCGCTCTTCACCAGCAGGGTATTCACGGTGGAGGTTGCTCTCCATGTCGATGGACCGGACGCCCGGCGTATCGGGCTCAGCGTTTCCCCGCGGAGGACGCGCCCGCCGGATGAATTTTCTCTCCCGGGACGATTCCCTGCCCTCCCAGAATGCTGTAGAACTTGTCCGCTGCCAGATCTTTCAGCGTTTCATTTGTTCACGCACCATAGCACCTGGTGAAGTTTCTTGAGAGATACTTTTGGTCAACTGCAGCGAAATAAGTCGGAAACTTCGGTATTTTGTCCTGAGCAAAATGGGAGTTTGTACCCAATTGCAAACGAAGCTAAGGCATCGTAAACTGAAAAGGTTCTAAGCAGTTTGCTCAAATGTTTGGACGGGCCTGTAGCTCAGGTGGCTAGAGCGCGCCCCTGATAAGGGCGAGGTCGGTGGTTCAAGTCCACCCAGGCCCACCATTCTTCTCGATGGCTTACCGGGTGTCGCCCCAAAACCTCAACCCACAATCCAACCCACACGTTACCGCACCGTATTCGTACCGATGTGTCACTTCATTTATTCCGAACAAAATACGCATTCACCATGCATTTGTTTCCTTGCTCTATGAACTGCAACATAGAACAAAATTAGGCTTACGCTCGCCTCTGTGAGAACCTGGTCGCCGCAACTGCCCTGTGAGCGCGTGGTGATGTTACGGCCAGATTCGTTTCATCTGCTGAACGCCGCGCATCTAGCCGGGCCCATTGACACCACTGAGAAACCCACCGAGGTGCCCCGTCAACCCCACAAGCAGCACTGCGACCGCTTCGATAGGCAGACGGTATTTTGGTAAGGATTCCTCTACATGGCGCCGCGCTCGCAAATGGATCCAAAACACAAACCAAATCAGCACGCTCGATAGGCACCCCAGAACCAGGTGCATTAGCAGAATTCCCTTTAGCTTTTGCCCTTCAAGGGCCCACTGCCATGCTGCAACCCCGGTCGCCACGACTGGCACAGTAGAAACTGCAGCCAGCAGAAGATTGAAATGCGCTGCCGCAGCCAGCGTCCGACTCTTCGTCCAGTGCCCGAGATAGTCGAACGCCACGGCCGCGATAAACAGCGCAATCGGGAAGTGA
>Ga0126372_10000668_pt1 | contig 12509 bp, 6 predicted proteins | sample PanSoiMetaPlot_6_FD_92762 | JGI IMG/M metagenome (GOLD analysis project Ga0126372, IMG submission 92762) | Tropical forest soil microbial communities from Panama - MetaG Plot_6 | ecosystem: Environmental > Terrestrial > Soil > Tropical forest > Bulk soil | place: Panama | collected 2016-02-17
GTGAGCATGAGCTGCCAGAGTCGCAAATTCTTGAGGCAGATTGGGTCGAAGCGGCCGTCCTCGAGGAGGGCCGGGCCGACGTAGATCTGGTAGTCGACGCCGTCGGTCTTTTGCTTCTCGAAGTAGTGCGGGAACATGGCCTGCGCGACCGGCTCTTCGCGCTCGAGGTGCGCGGAGATCGCCTCGGCAATGCGAGTGACACTCTCCTCGAAGAGCTGTCGCCGGCGGTAGGCTACGCCGAGCCGCGCGTCCAGCGCGCCGCGGTACAGCTCGATCCGCGCGCGCACATCGGTGCCGAACTTGCCCAGATGGTCGAACAGGCTCTCGACGTTCGCGCGCAGGAACGCAACGATGCCGATCTCGTCACCAGAGTTGAGGCTCCGCTGGACCTGCGCGATGCGCTTGTCGACGCGGTAGCGAAGCTCGTCGAGCGCGGGGAGCGATCGAGCGTCGCTGGCGACGCGCAGAACGTCGGCGGCGAGGCGGAGCTGGGTGAGGAGGTCGGCCTGGATGGCCACCCCACGCTGGACGGACGCGCCGCGGATGTCGGCCAGGCCGTACAGCGGGTAGACGTTCTCGAACACGATCGGCTCCATCTCCGCGGCGGCGTCGGAGACGCTCTCGCTCTTCCGCTCGATCGTGTTGAACACGGCCTTCCGGAAGCGCCACTCGACCACCGGGTGAACGGCCGTGCACTTCTCCTTGATCATAGCCTGGACGCGGGCATCCAGCTCCTCCACGCTCCGCTGGACGGCCATGGAGAAGAGCGGCAGCACCTCCTCCAGCTTCGGCAGGTGCGTGGCGTTCAGGTCGCCCGGCCGGTGCGAGATGAGCTCGAGCGTGCCGATCACCCTGTCCTGGTAGTGAAGCGGCGCGCAGACGAACGTGCGGGCACCGGCGGCGACGAGCTCCTCCTCCCACCGCGTGCGGTCGGTCCACGCCGCGAGGTCGTCGATGATGACGGGCCGGTTCTGGATGACGGCGCGCTCGTACAGCGACCCAGTGAACTCGGACGTCTTGTGGTGCGCCGAGTCCGCGAAGATGCAGGCCTGATCGTGGCTCGTCGCGTCGTTCAGCACGAGCACGCGATCGCCCTCCACCGCGGCCAGTCCCAGGTGCAGGCCGGGCCGCCGGAACAGCGTTCGAAGCTTGGCCTGGAGGCTATCGAACCGGGCGCGCGACACGATCGACTCCTTGTCGATCAGGTCTCGCTTGAGTGAGGACAGCACCTCCTGGTCGGTCACGTCGACGGCCTTGAGCGTCATGAAGCCGCGCAAAGTGACTGTCTCGGGGGGCACGAGGTCACGGAGCTGGTCGAGCTCCACGTTGCCGCTCTGGAGCTGCCGCCGCATGGCGTCGGTGAGCTTCGGCGCGGGGCCGTCGAGCTTCACGTCCACGAAGCGCCAGTCGAAGTCCAGGCGGAAGTGCCGCTCCAGCGTGGTGGCCGGGTCCTCAGACGTGAAGACCACAGGGATCTCGACGCCGAGGTCGATCCCGTACGTGCGCTCGAGGATCAGCTCGTAGGCGAGGAGGAGCCTTGCGGCCCCGAGTCGCTGCTCGTCAACGTTCACCCGGCCGTGCAGCGTCCCGTCATCGTTCATGAGCGTGCGGCGGAATAGGCTGGTGGCGTAAAACGCCCGGAGCTGGAACGGGAAGAGCGCCGCGCCGTACTCTTGCTCCCAGAAGGCGGGCGGGAACATGGCGCTCATCATGAGATCCACGAGCTGCCGGTGCTTGGCGATCACCGACACGTTGTCCACGACCGCGGAAAGCTCGGGCGCCTGCTTGATCCTCTCGCGGACGATCCCGGGCAGCGGCCCGCGGCCCAACTCGCTGTAGGCGGAGAGCTGAGTCCAGAATCGGATGAGCGGGGCCAGGCTCAGTTCGGTCCGGAAGGGCAGCGCCGCCGGGTGCGCGACGGGTCGGGCCCCGACGTCAACCGAAGGCGATACGAGCCCGCTGCTGCCGGCCATGACGGGCTAGGCGCCCACCCCGCCGGGTTTCGCGGCGGCATCACTGCCGAGGCCGACGGCCTGCCGGATTTTCTCGAGCTGGCCCGCGTGGTCGTTCCAGTGATAGTCGAACATGGCGCCGAGGTACATGTCGATCGTGACCTCGTCCGTACCCATGAACTGCTTGAAGAGGGGAATACGCGCCTTGCGCCGCTCGAAGGCGGGCTCCTCAAGCCCTTCGATGTACTCCAGAACGCGGCGGCGCTGGGCATCCAGCGCGTCCGTGAACTGGGAGAGCGTCATCTGTCGGCGCTGTTCGTCGAGGAATGTGTCCCCGGGGCTGATCTCCACGACGGGGTAGTCGCGTTCCGAGAAGGCGGCGAGCGTGGCCGCCGGGTCGAAGCCCGGCTCGAAGAGGAGGTGCGAGAGCACCTCGCGCGTCGTCCACTCACCCGGAGCGTCCGTGCGCTCCAAGTGGGCATCCATGCCCTGGAGCTGACGGGTCAAGTTCTCGGAGGCTGCGTCGATCCGATGTCGAAGATCCTGCGCGTGCTTGTTGGCCATAGTTCCTCCAGCCTCGCGGCCGCCCGGGGGCCCGATCAGCTACAGCTATACTCCGGTTACCGCCGCGTCGTGTCAAATCGACGCCCAGGCGCCGGTAGGCGAGGACGGGTCGGGCGGGGGTCGTATCAGCCAGGGGGGCCGGCTACCGGCCGCCGCCCTTACCCCAGTCGAAGAAGAGCACTTGGACCCGATACGACGCGGCCGGCACGACCGACGCGCTGAAGTAGCCGCGACTCCCGGCTGGCACACCCCCGAGGATCCAGGTCGAAGACGTTCCGATGACCTGGCCGGTGGCATCAACGGCGTCGATGGCGAGCTGCATGCGATCGGCCGGAACATTGGGGTGCATGTTGTACACGTAACCGCTGACGAGCGGCTGCGCCGCAGGCTCCACCTGATATTCGATTCGGAAGTATCGATCGACGGTTTCCTGCGTGTAGTTCGCCGCAGCTGCCCTTCCGGTCGCGATCGACACAATGGCGGTGAGCACGAGCACGAGACGAGCTACACGCATCGGCGCACCTCCACCCCAAAACGCGGAACCAAGGCGATCGGTTTCGCATCGCCGGCTCCGCATGCGACCTTTTCACGGGGTCATCGCAACCATAGTACCGGGCTGTTCCGCGAATGAATCCGGCCAACCCTCTTGGCTGCCCAAAACATGAGCAGCACTTTCAAATGATGCCGGCCGCCGCGTGGACTTTTCAGCGGCGACTGCGTATCGTCCATGTCACTAAACGATCGGGACGTCGACGGGCGCGCTACGTCTGGCATCGAGACGGCCTCTAAAGGGGAAGGTGTGACACCCGAAAAGCCCCGTGCACCGCACCAACCCCGGCGGCCGTTCGCGGCGTTTGAGGCGGCTTGTTTTCTTTCGGCGATCGAGCTGGTCGTCAGAAAGCAGAGGCGCCGCGTCGAGGTAGTTTGAGCCGGCGCCTCGAGGACCTATGACCCGCGGGCGGGCCGCGCGATGGTGACCGACCAACAACGAGGGGAAAGAAATGAAGGGCAAGAGTGTCCCGGCGGTTGTGATCGTCGCGGTCTCACTCGCTGTCTCCGGCAGCATGGCCCGTGCGGCGCAGGACAAGTACACGGTGAAAGTACCCAATGGGCTCGCGTTTTCCGAGTTCAGAGGATACGAAGGCTGGCAGACCATCTCCGTCAGTCACAACGACAAAGTGATGGCGGTGATCCTCGGCAATCCGGTGATGATCAACGCCTACCAGTCCGGCATTCCCGGGAATGGCAAGCCTTTCCCTGACGGCTCCAAGATGGCGAAGGTTCACTGGATGCCGAAGAAGATGGAAACATTCCCAACGGCGACGGTGCCGGCAAGCCAGCAGGACGTCGATTTCATGGTGAAGGATAGCAAGCGGTTCGCGGACAGCGGCGGATGGGGATGGGGCGCGTTCAAGTACAACACCGCGTCCGATACGTTCACGCCCGCCACGACAGCCGATGAGCCGCCGCAGGGAAACGACGCCAAGTGCGGGCTCGCGTGCCACACGATCGTGAAGGCAAGAGATTACGTGTTCACGGACTACGCGAAGCGCTGATCGGTCCGTCCACACTGCGGCACGGGAGGACCGTGCGCCAAAAGGGCGGTAGGCTCGACAACGATTGTGCAACGTGGCAGGCTTTCGGCCAGTGACGCCGGGCCTCACCCTGGCGATGCGACCGGACGAGGCCTCATGATCGACCTGCGCAAGCTGATCGGAGTCTCGCTGATCGGGCTGGTGGTGATCACCGCCGCCGGGTGCGGCGATGCGTCTCGTGCGACCGCCACGCCGCCGGCGCCCGTCGTGAAGGTCGAGCCGGTGGTCCAGCGCGACGTGCCGATCACTGTCGAGTATGTCGGGACGCTGGTCGGCTCCATCAACGCGCAGATCCGGGCTCGTGTGACGGGGCACCTCATCAGTCAGAACTATTCGGAAGGCTCGCTGGTCAAGGCGGGCGATCTCTTGTTCCAGGTCGACCCCCGGCCGTTCCAGGCTGCCGCCGATCAAACCGACGCCAAGCTGAACCTCGCGGAATCACAGTTGGTCCAGGCCAAGGCGCAGGTCGGAGCGAGCCAGGCACAGGTCGAACAGGCGATCGCGAAGGTGGCCCAGGACGAGGCCCAGGTGAAGCGGGCGGAGGCGACCCAGCGGCAGACGGAGCTCGACGTCAACCGCTATACCCCTTTGGCCCAGCGCGGGTCGGTCAGCCAGCAGGAGCTCGACAACGCCGTCCAGAGCAATCTAGCCAACCTGGCGGCGGTGGCGGCGGCGCGAGCGGCGGTCCTGAACTCGCAGGCCAGCGTGTCGCAATCGCGCGCCGCGCTCGAGCGAGCCCAGGCCGACGTCAAGACGCAAGAGGCCAACATCGCCGCCGCACGCGCCGCGCTCGCGGACGCCAGACTCAACCTCGGCTACACCAAGGTGCTGTCGCCGATCCCCGGCGTCGCTGGCTTCCGTGGGGCCAACATCGGCGACTACGTGGGGCCGACTGACAGCACGCCGCTCACGACGGTGTCGCAGGTCGATCCCATCTATGCGGAATTCCCGGTCAGCGAGCAACGGGCTCTCACCGTGTTGCGGCGGTGGGCGGCGGACCCGAGCGAGCGCAGCAGACTCGAGCTGGAGCTGATTCTGGCAGACGGCACCGTCTACCCTCAGCGCGGGCGTGCGGCGGCTCTCGATCGACAGGTCGACGTCACCAGCGGCACCGTGCTCGCCCGCGCCATCTTTCCGAACGGGAGCAATCTGCTGCGGCCTGGCCAGTACGCCAAGGTCCGCGCCGTCGTCGAGGTGAAGAAGTCGGCGCTCCTGATCCCGCAGCGCGCCGTCCAGGACGTACAGGGGATACATCAGGTTGCGGTGGTCCGCCCCGACGACACGGTCGACATCCGCACGATCAAGGTCGATGTGCGGGTTGGCTCGTTGTGGACGGTGACCGAGGGGCTCAAGCCCGGCGAGCGGGTGGTCGTGGAGGGAGGCGACCGGGTGCGCCCCGGCCAGAAGGTTCGGCTGGCGGCGACGACGCCCGCGGAGTCAAGCGCGGGCGCGAAGTAGACCTGTCATGCCCAGGTTTTTCATCAACCGGCCGATCGTCGCCATTGTCATCTCCGTCCTCATGGTGCTCCTCGGCGTCGTCGCGATGGTGCAGCTTCCGGTCGCGCTCTATCCCAACATCGCGCCGCCGGAGATTCTGCTGCAGGCGCGCTACCCGGGCGCCGACGCCGTCACGCTCGAGCAGTCGGTGGCCACGCCGATCGAGCAGCAGATGAGCGGCGTGGACAAAATGCTCTACATGTACTCCCTCAACCAGAGCGCCGGCAGCCAGATGCAGCTGCGGGTGGATTTCGACGTCACCACCGATCCGAGCGTCGACCAGGTGCTGACGAACCTGCGCTACTCGCAGGCCGCCTCCCAGCTTCCCCCCGACGTGGTGAACCAGGGCGTCACCGTCATCAAGTCCGTCACGGCGCCGCTCGGGCTTTTCACGCTGTACTCACCGAAGGGCACGTACGATCCGCTGTTCCTCGCCAACTACGCCTACGTCAACATCAACGACCCGATGACGCGCGTGCCCGGCATCGGCCAGGTCTTGATCTTCGGCGCCTCTCAGTACGCGATCCGGCTGTGGATCAATCCCGACACGCTCGCCAAGCTCGACATCACCGTCAACGAGATCGCCAATGCGCTGCAGGCGCAGAACACCGTCAACCCGGCCGGTCAGCTGGGCGGCGATCCGATCCCTCGCGGCCAGGAATTCACGTACACGGTGCTGGCGCAGGGGCGCCTGGCGAGCCTCGCGGAGTTCGAGAACGTCGTAGTCCGAGCCAAGCCGGACGGCGCGCTCGTGCGGGTGAAGGACGTCGCCCGCGTGGAGCTCGGCGCGCAGAACTACATCCGGCGCGGCCGCCTCAACGGTCAGCCGGCTGCGATCATTGCGGTCTACCAGCTGCCCGGCTCGAATGCCATCGACGCCATGCGGGGCGCGACGAAGCTGATGGACGAGATGAAGGCGCGGTTCCCTGCCGACTTGGATTACGTGACGGCCCTCGACACGACACTGGCGGTCAGCGCGGGGATCAAGGAGATCGCGATCACGCTGGTCGAGGCGCTCCTGCTGGTCGTGCTCGTCGTCTTCATCTTCTTGCAGGGCTTCCGCACAACGCTCATCCCACTGCTGGCAGTGCCCGTAGCCCTCGTCGGCGCGTTCATGGTCTTCCCCCTGCTGGGATTCTCGATCAACACGCTCTCGCTCTTCGGCCTCGTACTGGCCATTGGCCTCGTGGTGGACGACGCCATCGTCGTCGTCGAGGCCGTCGAGCAGCACATCGAGCAGGGGCTCTCCCCGCGCGACGCCGCGTTGAAGGCGATGGACGAGGTGTCGGGGCCGGTCGCGGCCATCGCCCTCGTCATGGCCGCCGTGTTCATCCCGACCGCGTTCATTCCGGGCATCACCGGGCGCATGTACCAGCAGTTCGCGGTCACCATTGCGGTGTCCGTCCTTATCTCGGCCTTCAACGCGCTTTCGCTGAGCCCGGCGCTCTCGGCGCTGCTCCTGCGGCCGAAGCGCGAGATGCGCGGCCCGCTCGGCTTGTTCTTCCGTGGCTTCAACCGCGCCTTCGAGCGGGTGATGGGTGGGTATCTCGACGGGAGCCGTATCCTGATCCGGAAAGCCGCCTTCGCGATCCTCCTGCTGCTCGCCGCGGCGGCCGTGTCGGGCCTGCTCGGCATCAAGCTCCCCGGTGGTTTCGTCCCGGAGGAGGACCAGGGCTACATCTACGCCAACGTCCAGCTTCCGATGGCCGCCTCGCTCGACCGCACCGCCGCGGTCAACGACAAGCTCGACGCGATCTTCAAGACGCAACCGGGCATCAAGTACTACACAGGTGTGGCGGGCTTCAGCCTGCTGAGCCTGGTCACGACGACCTACAACTCGTTCTACTTCATCACGCTGGAAGACTGGGACGCCCGCCACAAGCACGGGCTCACGGCCGACGTGATCATCCGACAGCTGAACCAGAAGCTGGCCAGCGTGGCCGAGGCTCAGGTCTTCGCGTTCTCACCGCCGGCGATTCCCGGCATCGGCACATCCGGCGGCGTGACCTTCATCCTGGAGGATCGCTCTGGCAAGGACCCCGCTTTCCTCGCCGAGAACACGGACAGATTTCTGGCCGCCGCCCGGAAGCGACCCGAGTTCGCACGGCTCTTCACGACCCTGCTGCCGAGCGTGCCGCAGTTCTTCGCCGACGTGGATCGCGACAAGGTTCTCAAGCAGGGCATCTCCCTGACCTCGGTGTACCAGGCCCTCCAGGCGTTCCTGGGTGGGGCCTTCGTGAACTACTTCAACCAGTACGGACGAGTCTGGCAGGTGTACATCCAGGCCGAGGGCGAGTTCCGCACCCACGCCGAGAACGTCGGTCGGTTCTATGTGCGCAACGCCGCGGGCCAGCCGGTGCCGCTGTCCACGCTCGTCCGGATGCGAGAGGTCAACGGCCCGGAATTCACGACGCGGTTCAACGAGTACCGCGCAGCGCAGATCAACGGGCTTCTGGCTCCCGGCTACTCCACCCGGCAGGGGATGCAGGCGCTCGAGGAGGTATTCGCTCAAACCATGTCGCGCGACATGGGCTTCGACTACTCGGGGATGTCGTTCCAGGAGCAGGTGGCTTCCCAGGGGGTGCCGGCGAGCGCGGTGATCGCCTTCTCGGTGCTGGTGGTGTTCTTGCTCATGGCCGCCCTGTACGAGAGCTGGACGCTGCCGTTCGCTGTCCTGCTCGCCACGCCGATCGCCATGTTCGGCGCTCTCGGAGCGCTCTGGCTCCGGCGCTTCGAGCTCGACGTCTTCTCGCAGATTGGCCTGCTCATGGTCATCGGCCTCGCTGCCAAGAACGCGATCCTCATCGTCGAGTTCGCCAAGGTCGCGTACGAGGGGGGGATGTCGCTCGTCGACGCCGCACTCGAAGGCGTCCGTGTGCGTCGGCGCGCCCTCTTCATGACTTCGTTCGCGTTCATCCTGGGCTGCGTGCCGTTGTGGACTGCGTCCGGCGCCGGCGCGGTTGGTCGCCGGGTCCTCGGCACTGTCGTGATCGGCGGGATGCTGACCGACACGCTCATCGCCAGTCTCTTCATCTCGGTGAGCTTCTATGTCAGTGAGCGCTTCCGCCCGACCCCGCACGCCGCCGCCCCACCGGTATCGGCTCCGGCAGCGATTTCCGGTGGGGCCGGCGACGAGCCGCCGGCAGGAGGATTGCGCCCGTGACATTCCAGGCCTCCGCCTGGATGGTCGTCGTGACGGCGATGCTCGCCGGCTGCGCGATCGGTCCCGACTACAAGCGTCCGCTCGTCGCCGAGCCGCCGACATTCCGTGGCCAGGAGCCGGCCGAGGCGGTGTCGTTCGCGGATGCGCCGTGGTGGGAGGTGTTCCAGGATCCGATCCTACAGGGGCTGATTCGCGAGGCGCTGCGCACCAACTACGACGCGGCCATCGCCGCCGCGCGGGTGCAGGAGGCGCGCGCGAATCTCGGCGTGGCGCGCTCGGACTACTTCCCGTCGCTCGACTACAGCGTTGGCGCCGGAAGGAGCAAGGTTGGTCCCGGCATCGTGGGGAGCCCCGGCGGCCCGGTACCCAATGCGACCAACTTCTACTCTGCCTCGACGGTCATGTCGTGGGAGCTCGACATCTGGGGTCGCATCCGCCGCTCCAACGAGTCCTCTCTCGCCATATTGCTGGCAACCGAGGACGCGCGACGGGCCATCTGGCTGACCCTGGTCAGCGACGTGGCGCAGGCATATTTCGAGCTGCTCGCCCTCGACGTACGCTTGCAGATCGCGCAGGATAGCGCGGCGGCCTATCAGCGCACATACGATCTGTTCCTCGATCGCCTCAACCTCGGGGTGGCGTCGAAGCTCGAGACCTCACGTGCCCTCGGGGCGCTCGGCGAAGCGCAGGCCAACATTCCGCAGATCGAGAGCGACATCGTCGCCAAGGAAAATCAGATCAGCGTCCTGCTGGGCAAAGCGCCCGGCCCGATTGCTCGCGGCAAGCCGATGTACGAGCAAGTCGTCGTGCCCACGGTGCCGGCCGGACTGCCGTCGACCTTGCTCGAGCGCCGCCCCGATCTGCGCCAGGCGGAGCAGGCGCTCGTGAGCGCCAATGCCCGGATCGGCGTCGCCAAGGCCGAATTCTTTCCCAAGCTCAGCCTGACTGCGCTCCTCGGTACGGCCAGCCCTGAAGTCTCGGCGCTCACGAGTGGAGGCGCGACGATCTGGGCGGTCGCCGGCCTCCTGAGCGGGCCGCTCCTGAACGCCGGCCGCACCTTGGGAACCTATCGCGCGACCGAGGCGCAGTGGGACCAGGCACGGCTGCAGTTCGAGCAAACCGTGCTCCTCGCGCTGCGCGAGGTCTCGGACACCCTCACCAGGCTGACCAGGCTGAGTGTGGCCGAAACGGCGCAGGACATGGCGGTGAAGGCACTCGCGGAGGCGGTCGACCATGCGATGGATCGCTATCGACAGGGCCTGGCCAACTACTTCGAGGTGCTCGAAGCCCAGCAGCAGCTCTATCCCGCCCAGAACACGCTGGCCCAGATTCGGCAGAACCGCCTGAGCGCCTACTCGCAGCTCTACCGGGCGCTCGGCGGCGGCTGGGCGCTGACTGACGCGCAGTGGTCGGGGCAGGATGCTACGCCGAAGTGAGCCGGCTCGGTGATGGATCATCGTTTGGCTGGCGGCTCGATCAGCGTCGCGACGGCTCCCGGCCGCGAAACATAGATGGCGTGACGCGCATCGTTGATCCTAACTTCGGCCTCACGCCTAATGAGATCACGTACTTGAATTCTGCAAGTGCGATCGAATCCCATTGGGGCCGTCACTGCCTGGATTGAGCCGGGCGCGAGGGGCATAGGCGGTTCCACTCATCGGGCAAGCTCCCCAGAGCGTCGGGGATCGGAACGCGCCTGCTTTGCGCGATCTGGACCAGGAGGGTTGCCCCCTGTTCTTGCACCAGTCCGGGATTGCGCCGCAATGCCGGATCCTGCATCGCCTCCGGAAGGCTCACTAGCGTCACCCCGGCCGCGCGATATGCTGCGAGCAACTCATCGAGCATCAGCGCCTCGAACGCGCTCATGTGGACGACCAGAATGTGCTTGATGGATCGCCCAAACAGCTGTTGGGACAGCTCCTCGAACGCCTTGAGCCGTGTCACCGCTGACTGCAGGAACAGGCTTTTCAAGCGTGCGATCGAGTGCGTGTCGCCGAGGGCGGCGCAGCGAACATAGACGTCGTTCCAGGACCAATCGTCGTCCAGAGAGATCGTGGCCGGCGCGATCGTATAGCCGCGAGCCGCGAGCCAACTGCGGACTCGTTCGCGCTTGTCCAGCGTGTCACCCTCGTGCAGATACGGATACCGAAAATACTTCGGCGCGTCTGGAGGAGACAGGCGCATTATGATCGACTCGTTGCGTTCGATGTCCGCAATGTAGTCGGCGGCGCTCAGGCGCGTGAGATCGACATGTGAGAGCGTGTGGTTGGCGAGAAAAAACCCCGCTCGACGCCAGTCTCTGAGGATGTCTTCGCGCTCTGGATGCCTCAGCAACTGTCCGCCGTTCGTGAACCCGTACACGCCAGCTATCGAATGCCGCTCGAGCGCGCGAATCATCTCGGCCGAGATGTCGCGACGGGTGGTGCCGTCGGGCGCGGCACCATGCGCCGGGATGTCGTCCACCGTCACGGCCAGCTCGGTCGCCGCGACGCCCGGAGCCACGAAGACCATCGACAGGAACCATGTGAGTGTCGTCACGGTCCACCGCGTCTTGGAGCTTCCCAGGAGTGTCCACGGAACAGCGCGAAGGGCTCGCGCCGGCTCAGCCAGAGCCGCGGCCCAACGCGTCCCCAGCCTGGGCAATCCGATGAGCGCAACAAGGGCATACGCCAGGAACCCGGCGTTCGTCAGCGCTAGCGCGGCATGGACCGAGTGTCCGCGCAGGAACTCGACGCTTGCTCCGAGGAGCCACTGCGCCAGCAAGACGTACTCCGCCACAACGTACCCACGCGGGACCCGAGTAGGATCCGAGGTCTTGGGCGTACGGCCAAACGGAGTTTTCTGCCCGGTCACGGCTTGACGCAGAGACTTGAACACGCCGAACAAGCTGATGGGAATCAGCAACAGATTCAGTGCATAGATCCGCAAGATATCACCGCGGCGATAGCCGCTCCGCAGCAGGTCCCGCGTGTAGAGCGCGTAATAGGGGACCGCCGTCAGAGGCAACCAGAAGCTCGCGAGACCATCGCCCAGCGGTAGGGCGAGGACGACCAATAGACCTACGTTCACGACGGCAAGCGACGTCAGGTAGTGACACCGCATCAGTGCTTCGGGAAACCACCGACGCCACGACATCCGGCGCCTCAGGTATCGAATCAATTTCGGTAGGATGATCAAGCCGCCGTTGGCCCAGCGCCGGCGCTGGATGATCAACGCGCCGAAGTCGGGGGGAGTCGCGCTGAACGCGAGCCGCTCCGGGTAGTTGTATAGCGTCCATCCGCGCTCGACGAGATCCACGCTGGATTCCGTGTCCTCGATCACAGTGCGGTCCTGGATGAACTTGCGGATCGGGTAGCCGCGTTCGACGTCGTCGACGGCGATATCTTCGAGGGCCCGCTTTCGCACGAGCGCATTGGCCCCGACCCAGAACGTCGCATCGTAGCGAGTGAAGCCCTGGTGGATGATGTACTGGATGTCCGTGGTGGCCCCGGCCAGCCGCTCGAGCACTCCCGGCGCGTCAGGAAACGCGCTGTACGGCGTCTGCGCCACAGCGATTGTTTTGTGCTGGTCTTCCTCCATGAGGTGAATGAGGCGGACGGTGTATTCCGGATGGAGAGCGCTGTCGGCGTCGACCATCAAGACATAGTCTGCGTCCGACACCGAAAGAGTTGCCTGTGCCGGCTCTGTCTCGAGCAGCATCAATTCGTCGCCCGCCGGCGTGACCGACTCGCAGAACGA
>Ga0126372_10000669_pt1 | contig 12508 bp, 11 predicted proteins | sample PanSoiMetaPlot_6_FD_92762 | JGI IMG/M metagenome (GOLD analysis project Ga0126372, IMG submission 92762) | Tropical forest soil microbial communities from Panama - MetaG Plot_6 | ecosystem: Environmental > Terrestrial > Soil > Tropical forest > Bulk soil | place: Panama | collected 2016-02-17
AAGCCGCCCCAATGCACCGGTTCCGGACAGATTCGTAATCCATAGTTGTACCGCTTCAGCGGCAAATTCTTGTAGCCCCGCCGCGCCAGCAGCTCCGCATACACGCCAAATTGCTGCGACCAGTTTCGCGGCACGCCACCGCCCACGGTAAAAATTCCCATGCGTTTCGTTGCGAGCATTGTGTCAGCAAATTTTTCGAAATCCTCAAACGGATCGAAACGCAGCACCTGGCGCTTTTGTCTTTGCCGTGTGATCTTGTGCAGCGCAAAATCGATGCCCAACTCGGAATCCGAAAACGCCGGAACAAAAATCGGCACGTTGTGCTGATACGCCGACTTCAAAATTCCCCGCCCCGGCGCCGTCTTCTGCAAGTACTCGCCAATTCTCCGATGCAACTTCCAGCTGCAGACAATTTCCTCATCATCCCATTCATCAAGAATGTGATCCATCACGTCTTCGACGTGGTCGAGATTCGTTTCCGGCTCAAGCGAATCGTACACGCGGTTGTACCCAGCGTGAAAAAGCTCTTTGTCGTCCATCTTTGATGGGTCGTAGCGGAAATGGGATCGACCAGTCGCTTCCACTAGCCCGTGCGCCATGAGCGCGCCCGTCGAAACGATCGCGTTCACCACGCCGCTTTCGATCAAGTCGCAAAAAATCAGTCCCATTTTGCCGACGGTCAATGCGCCGGCCAACGTCATCACCACAAAACAATCTTTATCGCGCGCCATCGCCTCCAAAACTTCCGCGCCATCACCAACTTGTCGCGCCGTGTACGCCGTATCCGCCATCGCGCGCACCAGCGAATCAATCGTGGTGCACTTCGAAAGATCCAGCGGAAAGATCGGCCGCAGCTTGTCGCGCACCGGGTCGTGCAGTACGCGCCCAGTCACAGTCGCGGCAGGGCCTTTTTTGGCTTTCTTCTCCGTCTTCTTTGCCTTCGCCATTTCTCTCCTGGTATTGCACATGAATCGCGCGTTACAAGTTCTTTCGCGCGCAAAAGTGGAACTTCCCCGGTAAATTTCTCTGCGCATCTTACTTTTTCTTCTTCTATTCCGTCAAAGAACTTTCACGAGCGTTCTGAAATTTTCAAGCGCGTGTTACGATACAAGCATGATGGACAAATTCACGGTCGGCCTCGTGCAGATGAAGTCCACGAAAAACGCCGAGGAAAATCTTTCGCGGGCAATTGAAAAAATCAAGGAAGCGGCCGCACGGGGCGCACAAATTGTTTGCATGGACGAACTTTTTCGAGGCGAATACTTTTGCCGAACGGAAGATGCCGCTCTTTTCGATCTCGCCGAAGCGATCCCGGGGCCATCAACTGATGCTTTAGCGAACGTCGCAAAGGAAAAGAACGTGGCGATCGTCGCTTCCCTTTTCGAACGCCGCGCCGCCGGCGTTTATCACAACACCTGTGCCGTGCTGGATGCCGACGGCAGCTATCTCGGGAAATACCGCAAGATGCATATTCCCGACGATCCTCTTTACTACGAGAAGTTTTATTTCACGCCCGGCGATCTTGGCTTTCCGAATTTTGATACGAAGTACGCTCGCATCGGTATTCAGATTTGCTGGGATCAATGGTATCCGGAAGGTTCGCGGCTCACCGCGCTCAGCGGCGCGCAAATTATCTTCTATCCGACCAGCATCGGCTGGCATCCGAAGGAAAAAGCGGAGTTTGGCACTGCCCAACTCGAAGCGTGGCGGACGATTCAGCGCGCGCACGCAATCGCAAACGGCACCTATGTCGCCGTCGTGAATCGCGTCGGCTACGAAGGCGATCCGAAAAACGGCGATCCGGGTCTCGAATTCTGGGGCAACTCGTTCGTCGCCGATCCCTTTGGGCAAATCGCCGCGCAAGCCGGTGGCGAAAAAGAAGAAATCCTCGTCGTCGAATGCGACACAAAAAAGAGCGAAGAGACTCGCCGCAATTGGCCCTTTCTCCGCGACCGGCGCATTGACGCGTATCAACCCATTCTCAATCGCTGGCTCGGCGAATGACCTCTTTTTCGCCGACCGCGACCCCTCGTCAACTTGGTTTTCGCATGCCTGCCGAATGGGAGCCGCATGAAGGCACGTTGCTTGGCTGGCCACATGAACTTACCGACTGGCCCGGCAAATTTGCTCCAATTCCCTGGGCCTTCGCGGAAATTGTCCGCCACCTCGCGCGCGTCGAGCGCGTTTTTCTCTTCGTCGAGAATCGCGAAGCCGAATCCCGCGTCCGCGGCATCCTCAAAAAGTCGCACGTTAATCTCGACAACGTCACTTTTCTTCGCGTACCCACTGATCGCGGCTGGATGCGCGACTCTGGCCCCATCTGTGTGAAAAATACGTCAGGCGAACTAGCGTTTAACAATTTCGTTTTTAACGGGTGGGCCAAATATCCCAATCACAAAAAAGACGCGCAAATCGTCGCGCGTGCCAGCAAAGCCTTAAAGAAGCAGATTTTTCTTCCAACACATAACGGCCGTGGCGTAGTCCTTGAAGGTGGTTCGATTGACGTCAACGGCGGCGGCGCGCTTCTCACAACCGAAGAGTGCCTGCAAAGCAATATCCAGCAGCGCAATCCCGGTTTCTCGAAGCGCGACTACGAAGAGGTCTTTCGCAACCAGTTTGGCGTTTCGACCGTTATCTGGCTCAAGAACGGGATCGCCGGAGATGACACGCACGGCCACGTCGATGACCTAAGCCGCTTCGTGAACGAAACCACAGTGCTTACCGTCGTCGAGGAAAATTCTTCTGACGAGAACTACATGCATCTTCAAGAAAACCTCGCGATTCTGAAACAAAGCAAGAATCACGCCGGCTGGCCGCTTCGTGTTGAGGAGCTTCCCATGCCCGCGCCGGTTTGTTTCAATGGCCAGCGCCTTCCCGCCAGCTACGCTAATTTTTACGTCGCCAACAAACTCGTCCTCGTGCCTATCTTCAACGATTCCAATGACCGCATCGCGCTGAACATTATCGCAAAGTATTTTTTTGATCGCGAAGTCGTCGGCGTCTACTGCCGCGACCTTGTCCTCGGTCTCGGTACAATCCATTGCATGACGCAGCAAATCCCCGTCGCGGGCTAATTTTGTCCATGCTGTTGTACACTGCTGAATACAGTCCGTACTCTGATGAAATGAGGAGCCTGCATGCTCTCCACCTTCCTTCTGATGGCATACATCGATCAGGTTTTTGGTATAGCGATTGATCGTGGATTTGCAAGTTGGGTGTTTCTTGGCCTCGTAGCCGGCTGGCTTGCCGGAAAAATCGCTCGTGGCCGCGGATATGGCTGCCTCACCGATATTCTTCTCGGGCTCATTGGTTCTGTCCTTGGCGGCTGGATTTTCCGCAAACTCGAAATCGGCAGCGGCACGGGTGGATTCATTTACTCGCTCGCCGCGGCAACGGTCGGCGCAGTCGTTCTCGTTGTCATCGTCCACCTTTTCACCGGTTCTAAAGAGTAGTTACAGAAACCAGTCCCCCGCAGGCTGGCGTTCCGCTGTGATACCATGGCTTTTAACATATCGGAGATGAAATCTCTTTGAGCAAGTCTTCGCAATCGCTTTTCGCAATTCCTCTTGGCGGTCTCGGCGAATTTGGCATGAACATGATGGCGCTTCGCTTCGGTGACGACATCATCGTCATTGACGCCGGCATGATGTTCCCCGAGTCCGAACTTCTTGGCATCGACCTCGTCATTCCGGATATTTCCTACCTGAAACAAAATCGCGAGCATGTCCGCGCTATTGTCCTCACGCACGGCCATGAAGATCACATCGGCGCCCTTCCTTACATCCTCCGCGATCTAAATGTCCCTGTTTTCGGCACGCGGTTTACGCTTGCCCTGGCAAAAAAGCGTCTCGAAGAAGCAGGGCTCCTCGAATCCACAACTCTCCGCGAGGTTTTCCCTGGACGCCGCATCGAAATCGGGCCGTACGAAATCGAATTCATTCCCGTCACGCACAGCACGATTGACTGCGTTGCGCTCGCCGTTCGCACGCCGCTCGGCGTCATCATTCACACCGGGGATTTCAAAATCGATCACACGCCCGTCAACGGCGAAGGTTTTGACATTGCGACGTTCGCGCGTTATGGCAATGAAGGCGTCCTCGCCCTTTTTTCCGACTCGACGAACGTCGAGAGACCAGGCTACACTCCTTCCGAACGCGCCGTTGTTCCCCGCCTCGAAGAACTTTGCCGTTCCGCGCCGCGCCGCGTGATTCTCTCCTGCTTCGCATCTTCGATTCATCGCATCCAGCAAGTGATAGACATTGCCGGTCGCGTTGGCCGCAAAGTTGCATTCGTCGGCCGCAGCATGGTTGACAACGTTGAAATCGCACACAACCTCGAATGTCTCAGCATTCCGGACGGTATGGTCGTTCGCTCGCAGGACATTCGCGGCTTCGAACCGCGCAAGCTTGTCATCCTCGCTTCCGGCTCGCAAGCCGAGCCGATGTCTTCCCTTTCTCGCATCGCTGTAGACAACCATCGTTTTGTCTCCGTCGAAGAAAACGACACAGTCATCCTTTCTTCCCGCATCATTCCAGGAAACGAAAAGGCGATCTTTCGTATGCTCGACCACATGTTCCGGCGCCGCGCCCTCGTCTACTACGACAATTCCGCGGGCGTCATTCATGTTTCCGGCCACGCCAGCCAGGAAGAACAAAAACTTATTTTGCAGCTCGTGAAGCCGAAATATTTCATCCCCGTTCACGGCGAATATCGCCATCTTTTCCGCCATGCCGCCCTTGCGCATCAACTCGGCGTGGTTTCCGGTGAAATTTTGCTTTTGGAAGACGGCCGCTGCATCGAGTTCAAGGAAGACGGCGCGTTTCGCCGCGAACCAGTCGCCGCCGGACGTGTCCTCGTCGACTCCGGTTCTCTTGAGGAGATCGAAGAAGTCGTCGTCCGCGAACGCAAGCACCTTTCCGAAGACGGCGTCGTCGTTCCGATCATTGCCATTGATAAGCACACCGGCAATCTTGAATCGCAACCGGAAATCGTTACGCGGGGATTTATCAACGACAACGGCAGCGACCTCATGACTGGTGCGCGCGACGTCGTTTTACGCACGATCAATACTTCCAACTCCGAAGAAACATCCGACTGGTCCGTAATCAAGGAAAAAATTCGGGTCGACCTAAAACGTTACATCAACAAGCAAACTTCGAAGCGCCCGCTGATTTTGCCCGTCATTCTCGAAGTCTGATTCCCGCAAATCCTCTCTTTTCAGTCGGAACCAGTTTCGTGAACTGCGAATTTCGACTCACATAAATTCATTTTTCATCTACAACTGCTGTAGCGCTAACTCAGATTTTCCCTGCAAATGCGCAACACGGTGTTCCCTACAGCGTCAAACACTCGATATCGCACGCGCGCATCTTCGGCAGCGATTTCGAATCACCGGAGAAAATTACACGCGCCGCTCACGAAAGGATTTTCATGAACACGAAGAGTATTTCGAAGGGTCTTCTGCTCGGCGCCTCCCTCTTCTTCGCCTCGTCTGCATTCGCAGGTGAAAAGGCAAACGTCAAGGTCTACGACGACGTCAAGCTCAACGGCAAGACGCTCGCTGCGGGGAAGTACGAAGTTGAATGGGATGGCACAGGTTCGCAGGTCCAGGTGAACTTCCGCCAGGGCAAAGAAACGATCGTCACCGTTCCGGCGACGATCACTCCAACCAAGTTGGCGCAATCGTCCACAGGTTATTCCACCACGCGTCAGCAGGATGGTTCCCTTGCACTGAAGTCGGTTGTACTTGCGGGCAAGAAGTACACCATCGAGCTCGGCCAGCAGGAAGCCGCAGCTCCTAGCAACACCGCGGAACCCGCCGGCAACCGCTAATTAACTCTTTATTCGTTTCGGACGCGTCCTTGTTTCGCATCTACGGATAAGGACGCGTTTTATTTCGCATCCGCATCCCAGTTTCTGGCAATTCATTTCCGCTCGCGGCGCTTCCCCATTACAATTGTTGGACTAGGAGCCTTCGTGTCCTCGTCCTCAACGCCTCTTGTGCAGAAAACTCCGGGCCGCGCGGCGTTCAGCTTCATTTTGGTTATGGTTGCGTTCGATTTTCTGTCCTTCGGTATCATCGCGCCCATTTTTCCCGACCTCATCCGCAGCTTTGAAGGAGGCGATTTTGGCCGCGCTGCCTCCATTGCCGGTTACTTCGGACTCGCCTGGGCGACCATGCAGTTTGTTTTTTCACCTTTACTAGGAGCGTGGTCGGATCGTTTTGGCCGCCGCCCGGTCATTTTGATTTCCTGCTTCGGTTTGGCGGCCGATTACGTGATTATGGCCCTTGCGCCCTCGTTGTCATGGCTCTTTGTGGGCCGCGTAATTTCAGGGATTACTACTTCCAACGTCGCAACCGCTTTCGCTTATGTCACCGATGTGACGCCTCCGGAAAAGCGAGCCAAGCCTTTCGGCCTTATCAGCGCCGCGTTTGGATTGGGTTTCGTCATTGGTCCAGCGGCTGGCGGCTACCTTGGCAACACCAATCTTCGGCTTCCATTTTGGGTTGCCGCAGGACTTAGCCTCGCCAATGCTCTCTACGGTTATTTCGTTTTGCCTGAATCCTTGCCGCCAGAACGCCGGGCAGAATCCGCCTGGCACATGGCTAATCCTCTGAGCCCAATCAAGCTCTTCCGTTCTCATCCGACGCTCGCGGGACTCTCCATCGTCACCACCCTCTATTATCTTGCTCACAACTCGCTTCCATCCATGTGGGCCTACTACACCGAAAATCGCTACCAATGGAATCATCGAGAGGTGGGCCTTTCGCTCGCGGTGGTAGGAGTCAGCGCGGCTCTCGTTTCCGGTGTGCTCGTGGGACCTTATGTCAAACGATTCGGTGAACGTTTCAGCCTCGTCTCGGGTCTTATCTTCGGCACGATTGGCTTTCTCTGCTTCGCATTAGCGCCGACTGGGTTGATCCTCATGATTACAATTCCCTTCATCGCGCTCTGGGGTATCGCCGCTCCGGCGGTCCAGTCGCTAATGTCCAGGCATGTCGATCCTTCTTCTCAAGGGAAGCTCCAGGGTGGAATTAACTCACTTCGCGCGATCACCGGCATGGTGGGTCCTGTCTTGTTCACACAAATTTTTAAGCTCGCAATTTCTCCCCGAGCCCCCGTTAAATTCCCCGGGGCGCCTTACTTTGTTGCCGCAATTCTCCTTGGCTCGAGCATGTTGCTCGCGGCTTACGTCACCCGGGCTCACCCGTTTATCGGTCCGTCCGCTGAACCTTCGACCGAAGCGCCTTCTCGCTGAAGTCTTGTTTTATCTATAAGTTACAAACGCTGAACACTTGCCCTCCGCCTGAGGGAATCCTCGAACATCTGTCCTCTAGTGGTGGTCTCCAAGCCAAAGTCAAATAGGACAGGCCTAAAAAAAATCGTGCCCCTAACGCGTTTTGATTCACTAAATCCTTCTATCCCGCCCTTGCACGGCAGCATCAAACGTCTGACGCACGCTAAAATTCACGCTTTCAAGGAGAGTCCCGTGGCCAAGAAAACGTCTTCGAGCAATCCTCAGGCCGGCACCGAGCGTGCCCGTCCGATCCTTCATCAGCACTCACGCGAAATTCAGCCCTACGGGAAAATCGCAAAACTTCCCATCGCGCTCGACGAAAACGTCTGCGCTGCAAGCGTCGAAAATCTCAATCAAATTCTCGCCGACACCATCACCCTCCGAGATCTCTACAAAAAGCATCACTGGCAGGTCGTCGGCCACACTTTTTATCAACTTCACCTTCTTTTCGATAAGCATTACGAAGAGCAGGACGAGCTCGTGGACACCATAGCGGAACGTATTCAGCTGCTTGGTGGCGTAAGCCTCGCCATGGCCGCGGACATAGCTGAAACCACCATCATTCCCCGCCCGCCCCGTGGCCGCGAAGAAGCCCCTGTCCAAATCTCGCGCCTTCTCGAAGCCCACGAGATCCTTCTCAAGGAAGCTCGCACCATGGCCAAGCTAGCTTCCGAAGCCGGCGACGACGGCACAAACGATCTCCTCGTGAGCCAGATTATCCGCACCAATGAGCTGCAGGTATGGTTCGTCTCAGAGCACCTCGTGGACGTTCCGCTTGTCAGAGCAGACGCCCCCGCAAAAACCAAAGCCGCTTCCGCGGATTGAGCTTTTCGTCACAAAAAGGGAGCACGACTCATCGTGGCCCTTTTTGCGAAATTTTCGTGAGCTGGGGGCGTACTATGTGCCAGAATTTCCCAACCCCCGCCCTGCTGAAAGGAGCTTCCACCATGGCTACCGCGAAACCAATTCCATCCCTCGGCTCAACCATCATTCCCGGCTTGCGCTATCGCAACGCTCCCGCCGCCATCGACTGGCTTTGCAACGCATTCGGCTTTGAAAAAAATCTCGTCGTCCCTGGCGACAACAACACTATCGCCCACGCCCAACTCACCTTCGGCTCCGGCATGATCATGCTTGGCTCCGTTCGTGAGGGCGACGATCGCTTCGCACTGCAACAGCCCGATCAAATCAGTGGCGCCGAAACGCAATTCCCTTACACAATTGTTGAGGATTGCGACGCACACTACGCTCGCGCCAAAGCCGCCGGCGCGCAAATCACCGTTGATATCCACGACGAGGGCCACGGTAGTCGCGGCTACGCCTGCCGCGATGTCGAAGGCCACCTCTGGTATTTCGGCTCTTACAATCCCTGGCTCACCTGAGCCACAGCTAAACGAACCGTGCGCACACTCCTCGAAGCCCTTAACGACGCCAATGCTCGCCGCCAAGCCTTGGGGCATTTCAACATATCAGAAATCACTGCGCTGAACGCAATCGCTTCCGTAGCTCGCGAAGCTCAGTTGTCCGTCATCATCGGCCTCTCTGAAGGCGAACGAAAATTCTTTGGCATGCACCAGGCCGTCGCAGTCGTTCGCAGCATTCAGGATGAATTTGGCGTAGAACTTTTTTTGAACGCTGATCACACGCATTCACTTGAAAGCGCTGAAGAAGCCGCTCACGCGGGATTCGACATGATCGTCTTCGACGCCTCCGAACGTCCGTATGAAGAAAACGTCTCTCTGACAAAAAAATCGGTCGAAGCAGCAAAATCCATCAATCCAAGAATTCTTGTCGAAGGTGAAATCGGCTTTATTGGCTCGGGATCCCAACTGCATGAGGTCGCACAACTCGCAACGGCTACGCTCACGACTCCCGAAGAAGCTCGCCAGTTCGCTGAAGCCACGCGCGTCGATCTTTTGTCTCCAGCTGTTGGCACCATGCATGGAATGTTGCCCGGCATGCTTCGCGGCGAAATTCGCAAGCATCTCGATATTGAGCGCATCGCCGAAGTCAGCCGCTCGACAGGACTCTATCTGACTCTTCACGGCGGTTCAGGAACTGCCGATGACGATTTTGTCCGCGCGATTGACGCCGGCATTCGGATCATTCACGTCAACACCGAACTCCGTGTTGCCTGGCGCCGCGGCCTCGAAACCACACTCGCCGCTGATCCAAAAGAAGTTGCACCTTATGCGCTTCTTGCTGGGGCTCATTCGCAAGTCGCCGAGGTCGTCCGTGACCGCCTTCGCCTCTTTTCGCGCTCCGAAAAATCATCCTGAGCTCCCATTCAGGATTTCCTGTATTCAAACGGTTCAGTCCTGTGTAGAGTACCGCCATCCAGGAGTTGGGGAACCGTCATGAAGAAATCGTCTAAATCTTGCAGATCTTCTGAGAAATCTCTTTCGCGTCGCAAATTTCTCGCGCAAACTTCGGCCACCGCTCTCGGCTTTAGCATCGTTCCACGCCGCGTCCTCGGCGGCATCGGCTACGTCCCGCCTAGCGACAAACTGAATCTCGCTTTCATCGGCGTCGGTGCCCAGGGCTTTCGTGTCATGCTTCATTTCCTCAAGGAGCCCGATGTTCAAGGCGTCGCCGTTTGCGACGTCAACAAATCCGGCTCGAACTATCCGCAATGGGACACCCACGAATTCTGCAAGTCGGTTCGCAAGCTGCTCAACGTAGACTCCGGCTGGGACTGGCTCAGCCCCGACGACCCCATCCAACTCTCGCACACTCTAAAAGTCACTGGTGGCGTCGCTGGCCGAGAACCCGCGCAGAAAGTCGTAGATGCCTACAACGCCGCTGCCACCGACACTCGCTCCGGTAACTCCCGCGGTTGCGCTGCCTACTCCGACTACCGCGAACTCCTCGAAAAAGAAAAAGGTGTTGACGCCGTTGTTGTCTGCACCACCGATCATCTCCACGCCGCTATCACGGCCGCAGCGATGCGCAAACGCAAACATGTCTTCTGCCAGAAGCCGCTCACCCACACCATTTACGAAGCACGCCGCATCGCCGAAATCGCCCGCGAAACCGGGGTCGCCACGCAAATCGCCGTTGGCAATCAAGCTTCCGAGGACACTCGTCTCCTCTGCGAATGGATCTGGGCCGGCACCATCGGCCCTGTCCGTGAAGTTCACAACTGGTCCAGCCGCCCGTTCTGGCCGCAAGGTCTCGAACGCCCCAAAGAAACTGAATCGGTTCCCGACGGCCTCGATTGGGATCTCTGGCTGGGTCCAGCGCCCACGCGCCCGTACAATCATGTCTATCTTCCTTTTTCCTGGCGTGGCTGGGCCGATTTCGGCTGCGGCGCGCTCGGCGACATGGGTTGCTACAGTTTTGACACTCTTTTCCGTGTCCTGAAACTCGAATCACCCACGAGTGTCGAGGCAAGTACCACGGATCGCTACGATGAAACCTATCCGATGGCGTCGCTGATCCACTTCAATTTCCCCGCTCGCGGTGACATGCCCCCTGTGAAATTCACCTGGTACGATGGCGGTCTCCGTCCTCCCCGTCCGGAGGAGCTCGAAGACAATCGTCCGTTCACCATGGAAGGCGAAGACGGTGAGGAAGGCCTCCTCTTCGTCGGTGACAAAGGAAAAATTCTCTGCGGTTTCAATGGTGCCAAGCCGCGTCTGATTCCCGACGCGAAAATGAAAGCGTTTCAGCCGCCGCCAAAGACTCTTCCTCGCTCTCCAGGCAACGAACGCGAATGGCTCGACGCCGCAAAAGGCGGCAAAACAAAACCCGGCGGCAATTTCGAGTTTTCTGCCATGGTCACGGAAACGCTCTTGCTCGGCAACGTCGCTTCAGAAACTGGCCAGAAACTCTATTGGGATCGCGCGAATCTGAAAACAATGAATTCCCCGGCCGCCGACAAAATCATCAAGCCCGACCGGCGTCCCAGCTGGGAGTTGTAGCGGTTTCAATGTAGCGCCGTGGCTTTAGCCCGGCATTCCGGGCGCACAACAATCAGGAGGCACCAAATGTCACACCAATCTCGCCGCACGTTCGTCAAAACCACCGCCGCCGCGATTGCTTCCACGGCACTCGCCGCGTCATTTCCCTTTACCGCCCGCTCCAACCCTCTTGGCCTTCCCATTGGTTGCCAAACCTGGCCCGTACGCGAAATGATCGCCAAGGATTTCCCCGGCACCCTCAAAACTCTCGCCGCTGCCGGATTCCAATCCATCGAACTTTGCTCTCCCGTCGGCTATTCCGACTCCGGCTTCGCCGGCCTCGCCAAATATTCGGGCGCCGAACTCCGCAAAATCATTACCGACGCTGGCCTCACTTGCGTCAGCTCTCATTTTGGCATCGACGAACTTCGCAAGGATCAGCCGCGCGCTATTGCCTGGGCCAAGGAAGTCGGCCTCACACAAATGCTCGTCCCAAGCCTTGATGGCCCCAAGAATCCTACGCTGGACGACGTAAAGCGCATCGCGGCTGAATACTTCAAGATGGGTGAGATCGCCTCCCAATCTGGCATTCTGCAGGGCTTGCACAACGAAGGCTTCGAGCTAAGCCACGTCAACGGCAAACGCACCTACGACTTGCTGCTCGAACTTCTCGATCCCAAGTTCGTCCAATTTCAATTCCAGGTCTCAACAATCAGCGAAGGCTACGATGCCGCCGAATATCTCACCAAATATCCCGGTCACTTCATCTCCATGCACGTCCAAGGCTGGAATTTGCAAACTAAGAAATACGCTCCCGTCGGCCAGGATTCTCTTGACTGGAAAAAAATCTTCTCTGCCGCCAAAACCGCCGGCATCAAGAATTATTTCGTCGAAATGAACCTCGACCTCATGCGCGCCAGCGTGCCTTATCTCCGCAACCTGCAAGTTTAAATCCTCGCGCTGTAGCGCAGGCGAAGTCCGCCCAACCCTGTGGCTCTCGAGGTCTCACTACGCCGCCAGGGCTTAGAACGGCGTCCGGCTTAGACTCTACAACCCGTGCCTGAACCAGCGCATCACAAGGCTCTGAACACGACCTACCGGACTCCCCGGCCGTAAATTGCTTCTTGGAGTGTCGATGAAATCGAAAAAATCAATGCGTTCAATTCACGTTGGATCCGGCCCTGCACGCATTCTCGTTATTCTTGTCCTGACCATGTCGACTGTTTTTTCCATTTTTGGTCAGGCGACACCAAAGTCGCCAGCCAGTCCTGCCGATATCAACCGATTCCTCGGCAAGTGGAGCGCCG